>JAEEGH010002367.1_pt1 | contig 51169 bp, 42 predicted proteins | sample 9134181 | NCBI WGS metagenome assembly JAEEGH01 (sample SAMN16246544, study PRJNA631951) | gut metagenome | biome: gut microbiome; feature: rumen; material: DP-attached | host: Bos | place: Iran: Karaj | collected 2018-10
ATCAACGATTCTATGCAAGAGCCTACCAGATTGTTTGACCTACTTGAATGGAGAAAGGAACTCCACCCCGAACGCCCTGTGTTCAAATTCAAGGAAAACGGCGAATGGAAGTCGCATTTTATTGACGAATATATTGAGAAAGTCAATCTTATCAGCTATGCTTTGTTGCATCTTGGAGTGAAGAAGGGCGAGAATATCGGTCTTATCAGCGCCGGCCGTCCGGAGTGGAACTATGTCGACTTCGGTGTGCAGCAGACGGGTGCCGTGCTGCTTCCCATCTATCCGACTATCAGTGAGGAGGACTACCAGTACATCCTCAATGATGCCGATGTGCGCCTGTTGGTGGTCGAAACCCCCGCCCTGTATAAGAAAATCAGCAATATCCGCGAGCAGCTTCCGCATCTGGAGAACCTCTGCACCATCGTCCCCATGGAGGGCGTGAAGTCGCTCGACGATATCTATGACCTTGGCCGCCGCTATGTGGCCGAACACCCCGATGCGCCGCAGCAGCTGCAGGCCATCAAAGACTCGTTGACCATCGACGATGTCTGCACGATGATTTACACCAGCGGCACCACAGGTGTGCCCAAGGGCGCTATGCTGACGCACCGCGGCCTTATCATGAACGTGCAGGAAATCAAAGGCAGTCCCGCCCCCAGCTGGACGCGCGCCCTGTCGTGGCTCCCCATGTGCCATATTTATGAGCGCATGATGGGCTACCTCTACCAGTGGCTTTGCTTCGAGATTGCCTACGCTGAGAGTATCGCCAAAGTGGGCGACAACTGCAAGGAGATACAGCCGCATATGCTGGCCTGCGTGCCTCGTTTCATCGAGAAGGTCTACGACAAGATTTTCCGCAAGGGCGAGAAACTCACCGGTCTGAAGAAGAAGATATTCGACTGGGCCCTCGATTTGGCATTCGAATATGACCTCGACGAGTCGAAACTCTCCTGCTGGTATAAACTCCAAAAGAAGATAGCCGATAAATTGGTTTATAAAGAGATTCGCGAGAGCATGGGCGGACACCTCGGCATGCTAGTCAGTGGCGGTGCTATCATCCAGCCTCGTCTCACGCGCTTCTTCTCCTGTGTGGGCTTGGATCTCTATGAGGGCTACGGCCTCACCGAGTGCTCGCCGCTCATCGCCGTGACCAACTCGAACAAGAAAGGCCGCAAGATTGGCTCCGTGGGCTTCGCCATGCGCGAGATTGAGGTGCGCATCGACCCGAAGACCAACGAGATTCAGTGTCGTGGCGGCAATGTGATGAAAGGCTACTACAACAAGCCCGATCTCACTGCCGAGGCTATCGACAGCGATGGCTGGTTCCACACCGGCGACACCGGCTACTTCGACCCCGACGGATATCTGTTCATCACCGGCCGTACCAAGAGCATGTTCAAGACTTCGATGGGCAAATACATCAATCCCGAGGTGATTGAGGAGAAAATGAAGCAGGCTCCCTTCATCCTCGACATGATGGTGGTGGGCGACGGACAGAAGTTCGCCGCTGCCCTCATCGCCCCCGACTTCGACATGCTGAAGGACTGGTGCAAGCGCCATGGCGTCAGTGCCACGACTCCCGCCGAGATGATTGCCGACAAGACCGTTATCGCTCGATACCAGAAGGTGGTCGACAAGTACAATGCCGAACTGGGCGAGACGGAGCGTGTCAAGCGCTTCGCCCTCGTCGCCGAGCCTTGGACCGAGGCCAACAAGATGCTTACGCCGACGCAGAAGCTCATCCGCCGCAACGTCGCCGCCGCCTACCAAGAACAGATTGACGCGCTGTTCAAATAAGATATTGATGCGTAAAAACAGCGAGGGCTTCACAATCGTGAAGCCCTCGCTGTTTTATTTCCGCCGGCGGGAATGTTTTTTCTTCTTTTCTTCTTTTGGCTGAGGGGTGCCTTTCTTGTTGCGCTGGCTTTTGCCTTTTGATGTTTGCGTAGCATATTTCCCCGCCGTTTTTTGCCCAGCGGGGGCACCCGCGACGCGGTCATCCTCTTCGACTAGCTCGAAGTCAATCTGCTTCTTCAGCAGGTCGACATGGCGGACGCGGATGTGGACGGGGTAGCCGAGTTTGTAGCAGCGGCCGTGGCGGCGTCCGATGACTTGGTAGTTGTCCTCGTCGAGCATGTAGTAGTCGTCCTTCAGACTTCCGATGGGTATCATGCCTTCGCATTTGTTGCCCTCGATCTCGGCGTAGATGCCCCACTTGCTGACCCCGCTGATGAGGGCGGGGAAGACCTGTCCCAACTTGTCGGCCAGATATTCGGCTTGCTTGTATTTGACGCTGGTGCGCTCGGCGTCGGCGGCTTTCTTCTCCATCACGGAGCAGTGGCGGCAGTAGTCCTCGTACTCGTCGGCGTTGACCGACTTGCCGTTGTGCAGGTAGAGGTCGAGCAGTCGGTGCACCATCAGGTCGGGGTAGCGGCGGATGGGGGAGGTGAAGTGGGTGTAATAGGGGAAGGCGAGTCCATAGTGGCCGATGTTCTCGGTGCTGTAGTAGGCTTTGCTCATGGTGCGGATGGCGATGGTGTCGACCATGTGCTCCTCGCCGCGGCCAGCGATGTTCTCGAACAGGCGGTTGTAGCTCTCGGCAAGGGCTTTGCGGCTGGTGGTCTTCATGCTGAAGCCCAGCTTGGCGACGAACTCGACGAAGGTGTTGAGTTTCTCGGGATTGGGCTCGTCGTGGACGCGATAGACAAATGTCCTATTTGAGGTCGGAGGTCGGAAGTCGGAGGTCGGAGTTTTTTTGCGACCGTTTTTATCTTCGAACTCCGCCTTCTGAGCTCCGAACTCCGCCACTTTGCGGTTGGCCAGGAGCATGAACTCTTCGATGAGCCAGTTGGCCTCCTTGCTCTCTTTGATGTAGACGCCGATGGGCTTGGCGTTCTCGTCGAGTTGGAACTTCACCTCCTGGGTCTCGAAGTTGATGGCGCCGCTCTTGTAGCGTGCTGCACGTAGAATGGTGGCGATGCCATGGAGTTTCAGTATGGCCTCGCCCACTGACTTTTCACTTTCGTCTTTCCACTTTCCACTTTCAATTATCTCCTGCGCCTCTTCGTAGGCCATGCGGCGGTCGCTGCGGATGACGCTTTTGCCCATCCAAGTGTTATAGACTTTGCCTTTGCCATCCATCTCCATGACGACGGAGAAGCAGAGTTTGTCCTCGTCCTGACGGAGGGAACAGACCTCGTTGCAGAGTTTCTCGGGGAGCATGGGGATGGTGCGGTCGACGAGGTAGACAGAAGTTCCTCGGGTGTAGGCTTCGCGGTCGATGGCGCTGCCAGGTTTAACGTAATAGGATACGTCGGCGATATGCACACCCACTTCGATATGTCCGTTAGGCAGTTCACGGAAGGAGAGGGCGTCGTCGAAGTCTTTGGCGTCGGCGGGGTCGATGGTGAAAGTGGTGACATCGCGGAAATCACGTCGCGAGGCCATCTCTTTCTTGGTGGGCTTCTTGATTTTCTTTGCTTCCTCTTCAACCTCCTTGGGGAAGTCGAGCGGGAAGTCGTACTCGGCCAGAATGCTCTGCATCTCTACGTTGTTGTCACCAGGCTTTCCGAGGCGTTTGATGACGCGGCCCACGGGGTTGTTCATGCGCTCGGGCCAGTCAATCATCTCTACCAGCACCTTCTCGCCATTCTCGGCGCCGGCGAGGTCGTCGATATGGATGAAGATATCGACCTGCATGGTACGGCTGTCGCTGACCATAAAAGCGAAGCGTTCCTGCCGCTGTATGACGCCCACGAAGTGTGTCTTGGCCCGTTTGATAATCTCCACCACTTGACCTTCAGGCTTGTGCATCTTTCGTTGCGGGAACATCAGTACTTTCACCGTGTCGCCGTGGAGCGCGTGACGGGTGTTGTTGGGAGCAATCTGGATATCTTCACGGCCTTCTTCGTCAGGAATCACATACGCCTTGCCGCCCTGCTTCATGTCGATGGTGCCGGTGACGTAGTTGTGGGGCATTAGGTCGTCGTTGATGGACTTTGGATTAATCTTGAATTTCCCTTTGTGATCGTCCTCTACGAGGTGCTTCTCTTCGGCCAGTTGCTGCATGGTGCGAATGACTTCCTGTCGCTCGGCTTTGCTGTTGGCACCCACGCGGGAGGCAATCTGCTTGTGGTTGTAGGCATCGAAGGGATTGTTGGCAAAGATTTTAAGTATCTGTTTGGCTAATTGTTCGTTCATGGAGCAAAAAGAATTATTGATTAGGGTTTTGTGTTTTGGTGAGGCTTGGTAGTCGGCTTCTCAATATTATTGATTAACGTTCATAATAATAAATTATTTTGTCGGTTTAATTTTATTTTGTACTTTTGCCGCCGATTTGGTCACCTGCCGAAGGTGCCAAGAGGGAAACCGGTGAGAGTCCGGTGCAGTCCCGCTGCTGTAAGCTCAGGTATTGAAGCTCAATATGATGTGTCACTGTATAACGCTATAGTTATATGGGAAGACAGAGCCGAGAGAGCAAGCCAGAAGACCTGCCAAATCACTAAAATCGGTACCGCTTTCGAGGAAAAAGCACTCCGGTAGAGACGTGATTTGTCGCGTCTGTATGTGTTTTCCCCCGAAAAAAGTAAGATGCCGATATTGACATTGAAATATTAACAAAAAAAACAATATCAATATGGTAAAAAAAGTACTTACTTTAGCATTCGGGTTGATGCTCTTCATTGGAGCAATGGCCCAGACACCCAAAACGGCTGCCATCGCCGCCAGCGATGTCCGTTACTGGGTCGGTAGCGGCAGCAACCAAGCTGTTGTGCTTATCACTTGGGAAGAACTTGATGGTGACGGCGACGAATACTATATCGGTGCCGTCTGGGGAGTTCGCTTCAATGGTACAATCCTTTGCAACAGTCTGATGGACACGATCTCGACCTATGATGCCAATCTAAGCATCTCCATGAATTCAGGGCGTTCGTTCATCAACGACATGACCTACGCTAACACCGAAACTGGTCTTGAACTTAATGGCTCTGGCATGGGTTGGTGGATGTATACCGTCAATGGCGATATGGCAAGCGCCATTAACAGCCAGTCAATAAGTGATGGCGATTTTGTTGAATGGTCTGATATGGGTCAATTCGCTGCAGATACCATCATATTCCTTGAGGATCCCAATGCTCCCGACCAGCCCGTCGAGGCCACTATTGCCGCCAGTGACATCTTCTATTGGGTGGGCGAAGGTTCCAACGAGGTGGTTTTGGCCGTCAACTGGGCCGACACCGCCCTTGCATGGGGATATAAGTTCAACGGTACCAAGACTGTCAGCGACATGATGACGGATATCGCTGCCGCTGACCCCCGTTTCAACTACACCACGGACGGTGCTTATCTCAACGATATCCTCTTTGTCGTCGCCCCTGGCGATACCCTCCGCAAGCAGGCTTATGGCTATTGGGAGAGCAAGAATAACGGTATTAGTGATGCCGGTATGGCGCAGACCCTCAATAACGGTGACTTCGAGAAGTGGGCCGAACCCGCTGCCGGTGTCATCGTTGACAGCATGGAGTATAATGGATACTGGTACTACTCCTATGTCTACCCTATGGAGATTCATCCTGTCGGCGTTCCCCAGACCCAAGGTATCGTCAACACTGAAAATGTCAGCATCAACGTCTATCCCAATCCCGTAGCCGACATGGTGACTATCAGTGGTATCGAGGGTAACGGCCGAGCTGTCCTTTACGACATGCGCGGTAGTATTGTGGCATCCTTCGCTGTCAATGGCACCGAGACCCGTCTCGACCTCGGTCGTCTGACTGCCGGAATCTATATGCTCCGCGTGGATGATAATGTTGTGAAAATCATTAAAGAATGAAGAATAATGTCTTTTTTATGATGGCGCTGTCCTTGGGCCTCACGTTGAGTGCCTGGGGGCAGGGCTCTTTTTGCGGTGCTGTGGGCACTCCCGGATGCAATGCCATTCACTGCGACAGCAGTGTCATTATCGGCTGGGCTACGGGTTGTACTGTGGAACGAGGCCCTGTTGATATCGTTAATCCCGATGGCCCTCGTGCACGTTATGGTAATGAAGAATACGGTATTGGCCCTGCTGGTACCATCACTACTTCGGCTGTCAGCCTTGGTGACGGCGGTACTGCTACTCTCACCTTCGGTGCTCCCATCCACAATGTGCCGGGTCCCGATTTTGCGGTTTATGAGAACTCTTTCAACGACAATTTTCTCGAGTTGGCTTTTGTTGAAGTGAGTTCCGATGGCGAGCGCTTCGTGCGCTTCCCCTCCACTTCGCTCACCCAGACCGAGGTGCAAGTGGGTTCCAACGGTTCTGTCGACCCCACCAACCTCAACAACCTTGCAGGTAAGTTCCGAGTGGGCTATGGTACACCCTTCGACCTTGAGGAGTTGCGCGACAGTGTGGGCCTCGATATCGACAACATCACCCATGTGCGCCTCGTCGATGTCGTGGGTACCATCAATCCGCAGTATGCTACCTATGATGCCTTTGGCCACATGGTCAACGATCCCTATCCCACCAACGAGTACGCTAATTATGCCAGCGGTGGTTTCGACCTCACTGGTGTTGCTGTCCTCACCGCCCTTCAGGGTATCGACGACAATCAGCTCACACCTCTCGAATCTAAACTTGTTGTTTACCCCAACCCCACTACCGACTATCTCTTCGTCACCCTGTTGCGTCCCTCCAAAGCAATCTTAGTCGATGCCAGAGGCCTCATAGTCTCTGTTTATAATCTCTGTCAAGGACGCAATACCCTCGATCTCACAGAGCTCCCTGCAGGGATTTACATGCTTCGTTGCGAAGGCCTGGCAAGCAAAATAGTAAAGAAATAAAGAGTTGTTTTGATTAATATGACCGCAGCGGCCGTGACGGCTGTTGCGGTTTTTTTATATTTTTTTAACAAGGACGCGTACAATAGAAATAAATATAGGTGCGTTATTTCGTTACCATATTTAGGAGGAAATAGATTCGAATAACAAAACAACTTTAATAAAAATGAAGAAAATCTTTTTGACAGTCAGTATCTTGGTCGCCACTTTCGCATTTGTGGCTTGTGGCGGCGACGGTAAATCCGAAGCTCAAAAGCAGATCGACTCCATGCGTGATATCATCGCCCAGCAGAACATCGGTCTTGCTGAGCGCGACAGTCTCATGGCCATGCTCAACGAGGTCGACAGTACCTTCGCACAGCTCGAGGCCGAATATGCCGTCATGCAAGAGATGAGCCGCAAGAACCCTGAGGCCAACCGCCGTACCATCACCGATCGTATGGCAGCCCTTCAGGAGACCATGGCCGCCAATAAAGAGAAGATTCGTCAGCTCAGCGGCCGCATCAAGACTCTTAATGGTAAAAATGCCGACCTTCAGGCTTATATCACCCGTCTTGAGGAACGCAGCGCAGCCCAGGAGGCTCAGATTGCCGAACTGCTTACCGAACTCGAGAACAGCAAGGTGGTCATTAAGGATCTCCACCAGAATGTTGCCAACCTTAACCAGAATGTCACAGACCTTACCGCCTCTAACGAGGAGAAGGACCAGCGTATTGCCAAGCAGATTGCCGATGCCAATCGCGCATGGTTTATCGTCGGTACCTACGATGAACTCAAGGAAGCTGGTGTAGTAAGCAAATCTGGTGGCTTTATCGGCATTGGCCGTAAGCAGGGAACCGTGGCGAACATGAAGACCGACAAGTTTACAGAGATTGACCGCACCAAGGTTACCACCATCACCCTCAATCTCAAGAAACCCGTCCTTGTCAGCCAACACCCCGAGGGTAGCTACGAGTTCGTGGCCGACGAGGAGAACAAGAAGGTCACCGCCTATCTCCACATTCTTAATCCTACCAAATTCTGGCAGTATACCGATTACCTGGTGGTCTCCACCAAGTAGTCTTGTATAATGGACTTCAATCTCAAATCTGATTTCGCCCCCATGGGCGACCAGCCTGACGCCATCCGCCAACTCGTGGATGGCGTCAAGCGTGGCCAGCGTGCCCAGGTGCTTCAGGGTGTCACTGGCTCGGGCAAGACTTTTACTGTGGCCAATGTCATTCAGCAGCTGCAGCGCCCCACATTGGTGCTGAGCCACAACAAGACTCTCGCGGCACAGCTCTACGGAGAGTTCCGCCAGTTTTTCCCTGACAACGCTGTCGAGTACTTTGTCTCCTACTACGACTACTACCAGCCGGAGGCTTACATTGCTGCCACCAATACCTATATTGAGAAAGACCTGCAAATCAATGACGAACTCGACAAACTACGACTCCGTGCCAGCAGTGCGCTGCTGAGTGGACGTCGTGATGTCATCGTGGTCTCCTCCGTGAGTTGTATCTATGGTATCGGCAATCCCGACGAGTTCAAGAAAGGTACCGTCGAGATACGCGTTGGCGACCGCATCCAGCGCGATCAACTACTGATGAAACTCCTTGATGGACAGTATGTGAGAAACGAGATTGAGTTCACTAACGGGCGTTTTCGCGTCAAGGGAGACACCGTCGACATCTTCCCCTCGTTCGCTGATTTCTGCTACCGAGTCTCCTTTTGGGACGACGAGGTGGAGTCGCTTGAGAGCTTCGATCCCATCAGCGGTCAGCGTCTTGAGCGTTTCGATGAAATAATCATCTACCCTGCCTCTAACTTTCTCACCTCCAAGGATCATCTTCCCGAGATTATCCTTCAGATACAGCGTGACATGTTCGACCGTCGCGACTACCTCATCTCCATCGACAAGCACCTCGAGGCAAAGCGTCTTGAGGAGCGCGTCAACTATGACCTCGAGATGATACAGGAACTCGGATATTGTTCTGGTATCGAGAATTATAGCCGCTATTTCGACGGCCGACAGCCAGGCTCCCGTCCCTTCTGCCTCATTGACTACTTTCCGGACGATTTCCTCCTCGTCGTTGACGAGAGTCATGTCACAGTGCCCCAGATTGGCGCCATGTACGGGGGAGACCGTAGCCGTAAAACCTCATTGGTTGAATATGGATTCCGACTTCCTTCGGCCTTGGACAATCGCCCCTTGACCTATGAGGAATTCTACAATCTCACCGGTCAGACCATCTATATCTCCGCCACGCCTGCCGACTATGAGCTCAACGAGGCTGAAGGTGTGGTTGTTGAGCAGGTGATACGTCCCACGGGCCTTCTCGACCCAGTTGTCGAGGTTCGTCCCGCCGTCAGTCAGGTCGATGACTTGCTTGACGAGATTGAGAACACCGTTGACAAAGGCGAACGTGTCCTCGTCACCACCCTCACTAAACGTATGGCCGAGGAGTTTACTTCCTATCTGATTAATCTGGGAATCAGGAGTAAATATATTCATTCCGACGTAGATACCCTCGAGCGTGTGGAGATTATGCGCGACCTCCGTATGGGAGTCTTTGACGTGCTGGTAGGTGTCAACCTATTGCGTGAAGGTCTCGACCTCCCCGAGGTGAGCCTCGTGGCTATCCTCGATGCCGACAAGGAGGGTTTCCTACGTTCCGACCGTGCCCTCATTCAAACTATCGGGCGTGCCGCCCGCAATGTGCACAGCAAGGCCATCCTCTATGGTGACACCATCACTGGATCCATGCAACGTGCCATCGACATCACCAACCGTCACCGGGAGAAGCAGATAAAATACAATATGGAACACGGCATCGTTCCGCGCCAGATAGTCAAGTCTACCGATGCCATTCTCGGCACTACTTCAGTCATTGAACGTGCAGCAGAGGAACGTGGTATTATAGAGAAGGATCCCATCAGCATCTATAAGGAGGATATCCTCATTGCCGCCGAGTCCCGCGCTTCCTTTGGTGAACCAGTCGAAGACTCAAGCAATCAAGCAATCAAACAAGCAAAGAATTCATCCTTCCTCGCAATGACAAAAGAACAGTTGCGTAAGGAGATACGTGAACGTCAGCGCAAGATGCAGCTTGCTGCCAAGGAACTCGACTTTCTGGTTGCTGCCAAGTTTCGCGACGAAATAAAAGAACTTCAGTCTCTTCTTGACACCGCCAGATAATACCTCTCATGAAGCAGATACAGATAGACCTCACCCCCGAAGAGTATGCCTCCCAAGCCGCCGTGCGACGTGCTGTGGCGAAAGCGTTGGGGGTGGGTGAGAGCGCTTTGGAGCCTTTCCGTATCACCCGGCGCAGCATCGACTGTCGTCGCCGGCCGCTCTTTCACTGTACTGTCGTAATTGGTCAGAATACTCATAACACTCCGATTATTCCAATTACTCCGAATCCTAGCGCACCCCGAATCATCATCGTCGGAGCTGGCCCAGCCGGCCTTTTCGCAGCTTTGCGGGCATTGCAGCTGGGCATGAAGCCAATTATTATTGAGCGTGGAAAGCCTGTGGAAGAGCGCAAGAAGGACATAGTCTCGCTGGTACGTACCAAGGAGGTGAATCCCGACAGCAACTGGTGCTTTGGCGAAGGTGGCGCTGGAACCTACAGCGACGGAAAGCTCTACACACGCTCTACCAAGCGTGGCGATGTGTCGCAGGTGCTACGTCTCTTTGTCGAGCATGGTGCTGACCCCGACATTATGGTCGATGTCCACGCCCATATCGGCACCGACCGCCTACCCGCCATCATCAGCAATATGCGTAAGACCATCACGGAAGCTGGCGGTGAATATTTTTTCAATACGCGTGTCATTGATTTGATTGTCAAAGAGGGACGTCTAAAAGGAGTGGTTACCTTGGGGAATAATTTCATCGAAGGTGATGCCGTTATCTTAGCCACAGGACATTCTGCTCGCGATATCTATGAACTCTTTGCCCGTCGAGGTTGGCTCCTCGAGGCCAAACCTTTCGCTCTTGGTGTCCGTGTGGAGCATCCACAGGAACTCATCAACGAGATACAATACCACGGCAAGGGTTACTCCCCTTTGCTTCCGCCAGCCACTTACAGCTTGGTGACACAGGTATACTCAAGCAATCAAGCAATCAAGCAATCAAGCAACCAGCATGGTGTCTTCAGTTTCTGCATGTGTCCCGGAGGTGTTATCGTTCCTGCCGCCACAGCAGGAGGACAACAGGTGGTTAATGGTATGAGTAATGCCGCTCGCAACAGTGGATTCGCCAATAGCGGCATCGCCGTCACCGTAAATCTGAGTGAAGAATTAAAAATGAAGAATGAAGAATTGGCTTCGCCGTTGGCGTTGCTCAATTTTCAAAAATCTGTTGAACGGCGTGCTTTCGAGGCTGCCGGCGGCTGCATTGATGCACCGTCGCAACGTCTCGTGGACTTCCTTCGTCGTAAATCTTCGTCGCATCTCAACAAGAGCAACTATATGGGGCACTGCGTCAGCGCGCCACTGCACGAGATATTGCCACCTTTCGTGGTGGACTGTCTGATACAGGGCTTCAAGGATTTCGATCGTAAGATGCATGGCTTTATTACCGAGGAGGCCAGTCTTTTGGCTGTCGAGAGTCGCACCTCCTCGCCTGTACGCATCCCCCGCGACAAAGTTACACTCCAGCATCCCCAGCTCGCCGGACTCTATCCCTGCGGTGAAGGAGCAGGCTATGCTGGAGGAATTGTCAGTTCCGCCCTCGATGGCATTCATTGCATCGAGGCCATCAATCAAGTGGTCTAATTTTTCCGTTCGCCACCGCAGGCGGTGGTTCCGTCGACAAGCATGTTCTGGCTCTTTTGCGTTATACCCAGAGCATAGCGGCGCAGGGCTTCTGCATGCTCGGGGAGACTGTTGATAAGGTCGTCGAGTGATTGTTCCTTGTATCGGTAGAGACTGGCACTTTGTGCTTTGACGCGGAAGAGGTAGAATAATTCGCCATCGACACAGCCAATCTTGTCGTCAGCACTGAAAAAGGCATAGGGACGTGTGACGTGCGTCAAATCAATGCCCTGCATGGGTTTTGGTACCTCGATGCCGAGGATGGACAGAATGGTGGGGGCAATATCGATTTGCATGGCCAGGCGGTCGACAAAGTGAGGCACTATCTGACTTGGGGCATAGAAGAGGAGCGGCACATGATTGTGCGGTAACGCCATATCATATACGGGTTTGAGGAAGAGGCCGTGGTCGCCCACGAAGACAAAAAGGGTGTTGTCGAACCACGGTTTCTCCGATGCCTTTTGGATGAATTGGCCGATGGCCCAGTCGGCATATTCAGTCATCTTCTCCGACATCTTCTCGTGGTGTGGAACGAAGCTTGTCCCTTCGGGCAGATAGTAGGGTGGATGGTCGCTGCAGGTCATACAGCAGGCAAAGAAGGGGCCGCGACGGGAGATGCTGTCGCAGTGTTCTATAACATGTTCGAACAGCACATGGTCGGGGAGACCCCATTGACTTTTGGACTCTTTATGGGGGAATCCAAGTTCTCCTACCACCAAGTCAAAGCCGTTCTGGTAGAGGAAGCCTCGCATGTTGTCATAGTTCTCGTCGTAGCCCACAAAGAAAGCGGTGTGGTAGCCTGCAGCGTCGAGAGCTTGTGGCAGTCCGCATACATAAGGCATGGGAACGCTCCGCATCGTCTGGCGTGCCAGCGTGGCGGGTTGCGAGTAGAGGGTGGAATAGATTCCGTTGTGGGTGTGGATGCCTGAAGAGTAGGTTTCACGGAAGGTCAGCGACTGCCGCATCAGACTGTCGAGATACGGGGTATAACTGTCGTCGGAGCGATAGAGGGAGGTCTTTGCAGCACTCATGGACTCCATCATGACCACCACCACATTCATTCCCTCGGGCAGGCGCAGTGAAGCCTCGTCGAGGCTTTCGTCGACAGGCCATTCCTGCTGTTCGCGCCACACCTCCTCGGCCTCCTTGGCATCGATGAGTTGGACGGGTCGGTTGGCGTCGCGGCCCGACTCCTCGATACTTTTGATGAAGGTGAATACGGGGTTGAGACCTATCTGGTTGATGAAAGGATTGTTGCAGAAGTAGGCCATGCTGATGCGGATGGGGAATTTTGTTATCGTGCCTCTCATTCCGAGGAATAGTACTCCCGCCAGCAGCAACGCAATGGGGATGCTGCGGCTATAACCCAGATTCTCGCCGAGATGAGATAGGAGTACACGTCTGTAAATCAGTCGACCTAGCAGCCACCAACCGACAGCAATGGCGATAAAGATTACCAGATACATAATGTTTATCGGGTCGCCGAAAAGTGTACTCGTGAGGGTGCCGAAGGTGTCGAGCCAGCCTAACGCCGCCACATCGATATGTGTGAAGAAACCGCAGAAATAGGGAATGTCGGCGGCACAACCAAAGAAGGCCACCGTGTAGAACGTCATCAGCATATAATGGATGACGGCATAATACCAGCGTTTTCTAAAGCGTGTCATCTCACCGATGATGAGCAGCAGTAGCGGCAGAGCGAGGAGATAGGTGCTCACAGCAGTGTCAAAACGGAATCCGTTCCACAGTGCATGGAGGTAAAGGCCACCGAAATCGTCAGGACCCTCAGTCGTTGCACAATAGGCGATGGTCTCGGCAATTCGGAACAACGTGAAAAATGCTATTCCGGATAGATATATGAGAATAAGATAGTTGAACTTAGAGAGTCGTTTCATCATGGCTGTAAAGATACGCAAAAATACCGAGAGTTAACCATAAAAAATGATTAATTATATTATGGGAATTCGTGGTTCACCGAACCTTTTCTTATAAAAACGTAACTAAATTCTATTTATTGTCTACTAAAGTAAATTTTTATAAAAATTGTATAAGAATTATAGTAGAATTTAATAAGAATATGATACTGTGTAATAGGTGCTTATATATCGGCTTTTTTCTCATTTTTGGCCGAAAAAGGGGTTACGGAGAGAACATGCTTTCAGTACGGTTGGTCGGGTAAAAAAAGCAGCCGCTTGCACAGCGGCTGCCTGGTTAATGTTCACAAGATGGAGTTTACTCGTCTTTTACCAGCGTGAAGTGTGCGTTGATAGATTTTTGGTCGATGGCGGAACGAAGGTTGAACACCTTGCGTTGCGGTAAGTAACCTGGTTTTTCGCAAGTGATTTCAATCTGAACATCGCCAGAGTTGTTGTAAGTAAGGCCCTTGATATCGAAGGTTTCGGTGGATTCGTAGGGTGTGGTGGCTTTGTAGTTCTTGTTAGTGTTTTTCACGTCAGGAGTGGAGGAGATGACTCGCCAGTAGACATCGGCACCGGCAGGACGAGAGGTGACTTCCCATGATAACACGGTGTGCTCAAGAGCAGTGTTTCCATCGCCATGGACAGCTTTGTCTTTCTCATTTTCGGCTGATTTTGAACGATGCAAGAGGTAGGCAATGCGATCCCAATCGATGTCGGCCAGTGCATTGGCGTAGGCACGGTTCATGGCCTGAGAAGCAATGGCGTAATTGTTGCCGCTGCCTTGCACGGAGAATCGTCCAGTGACGGTTACAGTGGGATAGACCTGACGATTGTCGTGATTGAACACGGAAACATCCATACTGACAACGCCTGACCAGCCGATGCCATCAAGCCAGTTGATGTTGAATGTTTTGATCGATACAGCCATCATATAATCTGATGAGATATCGCTGTCGAGACGGAATCCCATGGTGCGCATGTGGTTGCGCATGCTCTCATTGACGAAGGATTTAACGTCAGGGTTGACACTCACCGAGGGCTTGGAGGTGATGTAGTTGTCGTGTTTACTGAGGATGGCACTGCTGGTACGGTTGTCCTTAACGTTGATTCGAATGCCGTAATCTAAGTTAACATAGGCATTGGGATTGGGTGTCGCCACGAGGTCGAGGTTAACCACCTTTGGTGTTGGAGCTGGTGCTGATGTTGACACGGGTGCTGTGGAGGTACATGAGGCCAATGCCATACTTATTAATGCACCAAGCAGAATGGTTATGATGGAATGTTTCATTATGTGTTATTTTGATGTTTTTAGACGAATGGCCTTACCTGAGATGGTGGTCATATAGGTAATATTGGTAATTTTAGTAATTTTATTTTCGGAACCGCCTTCTACATTTATGGAATAAACGGGTTCGATGATATAGTCACCGCCCTGCTCTCTCACGAGATTGATAAGACGATAAAGTGCAAAGCGCCTGGCTATATCTTCTGGGTCTCTAAGGTCAATTTTACTGAATCCAGCCAGGAATCCACCTCGAAGTGCACCTTCAAAGTCGGCGAGAGTCATTTCCTTAGTATCAGGATTATATAGGTATTTGAGCATGAATGTGCCATCGGGATCCACAATAGTCAATTCTGTTCCGTTTATTGTGAGTATCATGCGTGAAGTGGCTTCCACTCGTGATAGTATATCGTAATCATTGCTAGTGAGTTTCAAATCCTCGAAGGATACAGTATGAATCATATTCGTGGATTGTGGCAGAAATGTTTGTTTTACCCCACCACATGATGGGAAAAACATTAATGCGGTAATTGCTATACAAGGGAGAAATAAATTTTTCTTCATAAATAGTTTATGCCTGTTATATCCCATCGGCACGTCGGTTTTTGTTTGAAAAGTTGTTTTGTGGTGCCGATGAAAAATGCACATAAAAAGAGCGTGGCCCCTTTCGCTTTCATTGGAATCTTTGAGGTCTTGGACTACCTGATACTTCCCAATTACAACGTATAAAGCCCACGCCGATGGCGGGAGCGTCGCTGCTTTTTACATTCGGAAGTATCATTTGAAAGTGTCCAAGTTTCAAAGATTCCAGTGTTAAGCTACTTCGCTTTTTCCTATTCTATGATGTGCATAATAAACTATGCGCTATGCTTCATTGGCAGTTAGTTTTCGTTCGAATTCTGTTAATTGTCTCTATTTTTTATTCTTGTTTTACAAGATGAGTGAAGTCTGACCAGTTTTCGACTTTGAATCCGCGGATGTCGCGGACAGATTTGCGGAACCATTCAAGACCCCTCAGGGCATCAATGGCCTCAAAAAGAGTTGACATGTCGTCGGATTGGGTCATGTAGGTGCTTCCTTGGATCCAATAAAAGTCATGCTTGCCGAGCACGTCTTTTATCTTCCAGTAAGCGCTGTTGTAGGGCTTCCCATAATACTGCTCAAGGTTGGAAATGAGCAAGTCGAAACTGATGGCGAACATGTGTTAGGAAACTTTTTTAAACATGCACTCTTTTTCAAAGAAGATGTCGCCATCGGCAGTGCGGGCAGAGATGACAATTCCGACAAAGGGATTGTTTTCGACATCGATTATCATGCCTTCAGTCCACCCGTCTTTGTGAGTGACTTCAGGCGAAATCATTACGCTATCACCTTTTTTCATGGCGTTTTTTCTTTTATTGTTTGACGGTGCAAAATTATGCAATAAAAATGAATTATGCAAATTTTTTTTCAAAAATTCGCAAAATTCGCCCTATTCGCCGTTGAAAAAAGAAGGGACTTTGCCGTTAGCCTTCGAAGGTGAATGAAATCATGAAGGTGCGGGTAGTGAGGTTGTTGAAGGAGCGGATGTAGATGTCGGGGTCTTCGACTTTGAGGTCGAGGAGGCCGAGGTTCATCTTGAACTCGATGGCGAACTTCACATAGCGCAGGAAGACATCGAAGCCCACCCCCATGCAGTAGCGAAGGTCGTGGGGCTGGATGCGGATGATGCTCTCGTCTGTGAGGTTCTTGTTCTCGCGCAGCGAGGCGAAGTCGAAGCCGTAGCTGACACCGGCGGTGAGGTAGGGGCGGAAGTTTCCGTAGCGTTTGGCGCGGAACTTCAACTCGATGGGTATGTCACCATAGACGGATTCGACATTGCGCCAGCGTTCGGCGAGGGGGTGCGTGTTTAGATAGCCGGGTTCCCAGGCGTAGGAGACCTGTCGGGTGACGAGGGTGACACCGGGAATGAGCCGCAGGTTGAACCAGTCGTTGATGCGCAGATCACCGATGACGGCGATATGGAACCCCGCGGCATAGTAAGAAGTGACGCCCTGGAGGGTCTCGCGGAGGAGGGCTTCGTCGCTGTATTCGAGGTCGAACATCGATTGGGTGTAACCCACCTGGATGCCGTAGTGCAACAGCCGCGAGTCGAACTTACCGAGGTTGCCCACCTGCGCATGGGAGGTGAAAGGTGAGAGATGAAAGGTGAGAAGGATAAGGAGGAGAGAAAGGAAGTGAGAGGAAGTGAAAGGGAGAGAGAGGACAATAGCGCTGTCGTGCCCATTTGTCCTTTCACTCCTTGTCACTCTTTTTTCATTCCTTTTCACTCCTTTAATCATTGTTCTGTGATTTCTCCGCGGAGCGACTGGCTAAGGCGTATCTTTACATGCTCTTTGTCGTTGGGGTATTCGCCAAGGAGGCACATCATCTTGGCGATGGCAGCCTCGATGGTGATGTCGCCGGCACCGATGACGCCAATGCGGTCCATATCGCAGCTTGCGGCATACTGGCGCATCTTGACGGAACCTGCCTTACATTGTGTGACATTGAGGACGATGATGCCGCGACGGATCGCGTCGTCAAGGGCGGAGATGAACCATTCGTCGGTGGGGGCGTTGCCGGAGCCATAGGTTTCAATGACCACACCCTGCAGGTCAGGGGTGTGGAGCACGGTGTTGACCACCTCGGGTCCGATGCCGGGGAAGAGTTTCAGGATGGCTACGCGGGTATCGAATTTCTTGCGTACCTGCAGAGGCTCGGTGGGCATGGGCTGAAAGAGGTGCTCCTTGAATGAGATGTTGATGCCAGCCTTAGCTAACGAGGGGTAGTTGTAAGATTCGAAAGCATCAAAGTTTTCAGCGTTGATCTTGGTGCTGCGGTTGCCACGATAGAGGTGGCTGTCGAAGAAGATGCATACTTCGGGGATGGTCACCTGGCGTGTGGAGGCAATCTCAAGAGCGCAGATGATGTTCTCGCGGCCGTCGCTGCGCAGCATGCCTAAAGGCAGCTGACTGCCGGTGAGTACGATGGGCTTGGCCAAGTTCTTGAACATGAAACTCAATGCCGAGGCGGTGTAGGCCATGGTGTCGGTGCCGTGGAGGACAACAAAGCCGTCGTATCGGTCATACTCGCGTTCGATGATTTCAGCGATATTCACCCATAGGGCGGGGGTCATGCAACTGGAATCGATGATGCTGTCGAGCGTCACGGAATCGATGCCATATTCACAGTGTTTGAGTTGTGGTACAGCGTCGTAGATGCGGTCGAGGGCAAAGGGATGGAGCGAGCCGTTCTCGTCTTGCACCATGCCGATGGTACCACCCGTATAGACGATAAGAACTTTGTTCTGTTTCATATTGCCTATAACGGCGCGAGGGAGGATTTATTGTGTCGTGGGGCGATTTTATTCGTTCCAATTGGGCTCTTCTTCATCATAGAGTGTGTGGTATACCTCGTAGCGTTTCTTCTCCAGTTTGCCGTTACGGATGGTGAAGAGACTGGCGGTGATGCTTTCGGGGGCGCCGTGGAGGTGGCAGAATTCGGGACCATCGGGGCCTTCAAAAACCATGACGCTGCCGGCAAAGTATTCACCGCCGTCGTCGGCATTCCAAGTAGGACCGAAGGAGGGGTCGTAGTAGCCTTCCACAGGGTAGGAATAGACTTTGCCGTCCACGACAAAGACCTCGAGAGCCAGGGCTACCTGTGTGGTGTCGCCGTATTCCTCGATGCGGGTCTTCCAAGGTCCCTTGAACTGCACGATACCGTAGCTGTAGCGGTCGCTGTTGGCAGACAGAACGGAACGTTCGGCCTCCATGTGGTACTCTTTCTCGAGCTTCTTGACGATGTCGTCGGGCATGGGCGTAGAATAGTCGGTTCTCATCGGGACGAAAGCGTGGCTGCGGAGGTAGTTGTTGGTGACGACAATCCAAACACCCCACATTTCGTCGTCCGGCAGGGCGTTGCCGGGATAGGCGAAAGCGTACTTCAGTCCAGGGGAAGGAATGGAGGGACGGCTGTGGAGTTCGCCAGGATACATGGGGTTGCCTTTGGGGTCTTTGAGGGTTTCGCCGAGGTATTTGAGGATGCAGATTTTGCCAGAGGGTGTTATCATATTGATATATTGGTCGGCGTTGCGACGGAAACTCTCTTGCAGTTCCCAGCGCGCATGCTCGGCCTCGTAATAGTCAGCGGTCTCAGGATTCTTCTTGGGCTCCTCAATGTCGGACCAGTAGACCATCATCATGTAGTCTTTGTTCATGGTGTAGAGGAACATGGGGAAATCATAGTTTGAGTCGTGGTGTTCGAAGGTAACATTCGGTCCGATGGTACGGTCTTTGAGGTGGATAGGGTCGGGGTCAGGCTCGGGGGAGAAGAAGTTCTTCTTGCCCGACTGGTCGGCCATGTTCATGGTGCCGAGTTTCTCGGTGGGGTGGTAGATTTCGCAGCCCTTCAAAATGAATGGGGAGTTAAATTTGAAGAGCGATTGGAAGTCGCTGTTGCTATAAAACAGGCATCCGTCGAAGATGACATCATTGCAGTTGAAACCCTCGACGAGGTCGTATTCTTTGTTACGATAGAAGTCGCATTCGGTGAAATGAATGCTGGTGGAGTTGCGCAGCATCATGATGCCGTAGGTGCAGTCGTGGACGAAACAATAGCGGACATCCAGATTACGGGTGTCCAAAACATCGAAGCCGTAGGTGCCGCAGCCGTAGAGGTCGCAGTTGCGGACATTGATGTTCTCGCCTCTGGTCACCCCGATGACACCGCCGGAGCAGGTGCCGTATTCGCTGTGGCCAATGGTGAGATTCTCCACACGGCAGTTCTTGCAGTTGATGAAATAGAGGCAGTAGGAGTAGCGGGGATTGACCTCGATGCTGGAGTTGCCGGCACCGCGGAGGGTAAGGTTGTCAATGTTCACCAGGTCGAGTTGTTGTCCGTCAGTCTCGCTCTCGCTGATGACCATAGGCACCTGGCCGATGAAGTCGGCGCCCGACTCTGCCCAACGACGGTTGGTGTTGTTGGTGAAGAAGGTCTCATTTTCGAGCACGCGAGAGAGGTTGAGGTGTACGTTCTTGTCAATGATGATGGTGCGGTTGGGACCGAGGGCGTTGAGAAATTCGCGTTCGTTGGTGACGGTATAGGTCAGCACACCGTTGACCTCTTCGGGACCTCGACCATCGTCGGCCAAGCCGTCGGGGAACATATCGGGCGACAGCATGCTGTAGCGATATTCGTCAGGAGTGGCCTCTTCGCTCGTAATCATCTCCAGGTTGGTGCGCTCGACATCACTGAGCTTGATGGTGCTGTTGTCTTTCACAGGCTTGTACCATTTCTGTTTCTTGAAATGGTCCTGCAGGTCTTTGGATTGGAAACGCCAGCCGTGACGGGCGAGGATTTCGTTGCGCATGAGGCGTAACTCCTCCTTGGGGAAACGAGCCAGCCAGGTGGTGTTCAGAACCTCCTCGGTGATGACCTCGCTGGCGGGACGCTGCTCGAGTTTGCGCTCCATGAGGGTGAAGCCCCCTATCTCGCCGTTAATAAAGAACTCCATGGTCCAGGCGGCATCACCTTTCGTGTTGTAGAAGACGAGGAAGTCTCTTGCCCCTTTCCGGATGAAGCGTTTCACTCCGTCACCTTCGTTAATGCGCAGGGCGATGGCACCGTTGCGCGAGTAGACGGAGTATTCTCCCTTTTCCGATCTCCAAACCAGGATGATGGTGTAATCGTCGTTGTTGATGTCCTTGCCGGTGAGTTCGACAGAACCGTCGTTATAGACTTGGGCATCATAGATTACGCTACCGTCCCAGAACCTGTCTCCGCTCTGGATTTGCTGAGCGCGTACAGGGAGGAAGGAGAAAAGAAATATGGTGGTTAGAATAAGGAAGTGAAAAGGAGTGAAAGGGAGTGAAAAGGAGTGAAAGGACAAGTGTTTGTGTTTCATATTATTATATTTAAGATATTCTCAATAACCAATAACCTATAACCAATACCCTTTTTATTCCGCGTAGTTGGAAAGAGCTTTGTTTCGGGTGATGTCGACGGAATGCCAGGTCGGGTTGATGCTGTACGATTCTCCCAGCTGCTCCGACAACTCCAGCGCCTCCTTCTCGGTACATTCTTTGTCGTCTTTATTATAGTTGCTTTCCGAACTGGCAAAGTCCCCATTCGAGTCGAAACTGTACACATCTACCCAGGAGACATGATGGATGGCGCGGCTGTTTTTCAGAATGCAGAAGTTGTTCTGCGCGCAGCCTGTGCCACAGCTGCCTTGCGAGCCCACGCCGTTCTCGTAGAATACGAGCGCCGTGCGTCCGTCGGCTTCGGCCAGCAAGTCGGCCTTTTTGTCGGCGATGGAGTAGACAGCATCGTAGTAGCCTTCCTCATTGCGCACCCACAATTCGGGGTTTCCGTCGAGGTCGATGTCGATAAGGGCATACTCGTAAATCATGTCGTTGGTCATTGACTCCAAGTATTTGGATATGTCGAAACTCTGACCGTATTTCTTTTCCAACTTCTCGTTGGAACAGTTGTGGATGAAGTTAAGCATGTCGTATTTCTCGCCCTCCACCTCGTCGGGGCTTTTGCCAGAGAAGGAGGTGCGGAAGTTGTCGACATACCAGTCGCCGCGCTCATAGACTAAGTTGAGGATGATGTGTTGGTTTTTGAAGTTGTGGACAAGCACCTCGACAGTGGCCTCGACCGCTTTGATGTCTTTTATATCCTTGATTTTATAGCTCCACTTCGGGTCGATGTCTTGCCCCATCACCCAGTGGTCGTAGTCGCGGTAGACATAACCCATCTCGTGGCTGAGCTTGCTGGCATGGGCATCCAACGACAGATATTTTGCCGAGCAGAAGCGCATGTCGTCCTTGTACTTGTAGATGGTGTCGATGCGCTGGGCGATGTATTCTTTCGTGTGTCGGATGGAATCCTGAGTGGCATCGGCCACAATGTCGGTTGTGTCGGCGTTTAATGAGTCGTTCTTCGAATCGTTACCGCCACAGCCAATGAGGAGTAGGGTGGTAAGAAATAAGGAGGTAAAGATTGTTTTCATATTCTTAATTTCTTAATATGTTTCACTTTTCATTTTTCATTTTAAAATATACCCCGTCGATTTTGAGGTTTTTATCGCCACACATGTTGTTCCCGGGTTCCGAGGCGGTGATCAGCACCACGAAATTTTTGAAGAAATGAGCCTCGAAAACGTAGCTGCATTTCTCATAGACGAAGTCATTGTAAGTATAGGGCCTGAGTTCTGCAGGACGGCCGGGGGTATTGTCTATATATCCGACCTCCAAGTCGTTGAGAATTTCGAAGTTCAACTTGTGGTCACCTGCCCAACGGAAGGATGCGCTTCCAATGACCATCGAGTTCGATGCTGTATCCCACTGGTGAAAGTAGTAGTCTCCTTCGATGGTCTCTTTTGTGCCATTATCCCAGAAACAGTTTGTCGATGTTCCGATATACTCCATATTCTTCATCTCGTACATTTTTCCGGTCTTGTAGTTAATCCAGGTGCCTTCGGTCATTTCGGGCGTGTTGTAGGTGGTGTCGTCAATCTTCATATACAGGCAGCCTGTGACGGTACCATCGGGTTTGTATTCGTTGAGACGGTATTCGTCGCCGTCCCATACCCCCACCAACAGCATGCGGATGGGGTTTTTGTGGTTGGTGTAGACAATCTCGCCAACGGCAACCATATCGCCATTGACGGCAAACTCAATGGAAACTCCAATCTTGTCACCCAAAGTGCCCTCAAAGTGAAAATCCGCAATCACATCGGCCCGCGCCGTCTGCGAAAATCCACAAAGTAAAAAGGATATGAGAATTATTAAAGAATGCTTCATGACCAATAACCAAAAACCTATAACCATTAACCTATTACTTCACAAACTTCCTCCCGTCCCAGGTCAGTTTCTTTGTCACCTTCCCTTTGGGAGTGAAGTACACAAATTCGATGGTCTTTCCTTGACGGGGCAGATTGCGCATGCATCCCGTGGCACCATAGGCGGCTTCTATCTCTTCTCCCAGTTCGAAGGCATATTTGTAGTTCATTTTGTGGCTGGTGTTGTCGTACCAATAGAACGAAAGTCCCGTGAGCTCGGTATCCACCGGCTCGCCGTTTACCACTAACGACACATTCTCCGCCACCAGTTTGTGCTTGCCGTCGGCACAGTTCCAGTAGCAGTACTCGATATACAGGTTCTCCCCTTCGGGATGATTCACGTCGTAGCGTACGTAGCCGTTTTTGGAATCCACCGTGATGGTGGTGTTCTTGGCCAGCGTTTTCCCCTTCTGGTATTTCTTCCAGTCCTCAGCCATTCCGCCCAGTGCTTCGCCAAGTTCTTCTTGTGAAAGAATGGCCGTCACGAAATCGCCGATTCCGGGCTTCTGACCTTTGAAGGTTACAGAGATAGACCCGTCAGGCTCTTCACCAAACTCTTTCATCTTCTCTCTGTCGATATCGACTTTTTCGAAGACGGGCTGCATCCCGTTCCAGGCGAAATGGTGGGCATAGATGAAAGGCAGGGCATATTCGAGGATAATCAGCTCTTTTCCTTTGCGGGGTAGTTGGTGGGAGATTTGGCTATTTTCCTCTTTGCGCTTGAAGTCGGATAGGATGTTGGGCTCCGGAGTCAGACGTTTGGCTTTGGGGTCGTAGTCGTAGAAGCACACCACCTCGAGTTCGGGGTCGGTGGGCTTGCCAATCATGACGGCGAAGAGTTTGTGGCCGTTGTCGCGGTTCCAGATGCAGGACGACATATAAAGGCCGTCGGTTCCGCCGTCGCCTACCAACAAGAAACCGTTGGCTGCATCAACGGTCACGGTGTATTCGGTCTCCGGGTCGAGGACTTTCTCGTCCAATCCTTCTTCCATCACACTGCAGGCATCACGGGTGACGTAGGTGGGCCAGGTCTTGTGGAAGGCTTCCATCATGATTCCGAGACTGCCATTGATAACATTCTCGATGGGCTTGGTTTTCCAGCCCTCGGCGATGTCAGTGATAAAGACGTTTTCTTGTGCTTGCATGCAGGTGGTGGCACCCAGCAGAAGCATGACTGTGAAAAAGAGCTTCTTCATATTAATTATTTGTTTTATTATCTACAAAAAAAGCTCAAGTACTCACGCACTCAAGCATTAACTCTTAACTCTCATCTCTCAACTCTAAACTCTCTTTGTTGTCCCACCAGGACTCGAACCTGGGCAAGCAGAACCAAAATCTGATGTGCTACCATTACACCATGGGACAATCGGCTTTTTTTCTCAAAAAACGGGTGCAAAAGTACACCCTTTTTCTGATATGGCCAAATTTATTTTTCAACTTCCATATTTTACGTTATTTACCTCTCGTTTCTCGGTTTCCAATTCTCAATTCTCTCCTCACTCCTTGCCTCCTTTTTTCTGCCAAGGAAGGTTGATGGAGGGCAACTCAATCGACTTGAAGGCCGAGAAGAAGGCGTTGGAGGATGCTTTTTCCTTGCCATAGATATCGGAGATAAGGTCTTGGTATTTCTCCATCAGCGGGGCTCGGCGCAACTTCAGGGTGGGGGAGAGGAAGCCGTTCGAGGTATTCCAGTCGTCCACCACTAAGCGGAACAGCTTGATCTGCTCGTGCGGCGCGAGGTTCTTGTTGTAGACCTCCAACACTTTCTTGAATTTGTCGTGTACCTGCGGCAGCGTGATGAGTTCGGCATTGTCGCGGTAGTGCAACTTGTATTTCAGCGCCCAGAAGTGCAGCGTGTTGAAGTTCGGGCTGATGATAGCGGCGGCGCACTTCTCGTTCTCGCCAATGACCATCACTTGCTCGATATATTCGCTTCCGCGCAGCATGTTTTCAATGAGCTGTGGAGCCACATATTTGCCAGCCGAGAGTTTGAAGATGTCCTTCTTGCGATCGGTAATCTTCAGGAAACGTCCGTCGACGAGGGTGCCGATGTCGCCCGTGTGGAACCATCCGTCGGGTTCGATAACCTGTGCCGTGTATTCGGGGTCTTTGTAGTAGCCCATCATCACATGCGGTCCGCGGGTGAGGATTTCGCCGTCGTCGGCGAATTTCACCTCCACACCGCTCAGGATGGGGCCCACGGTGCCGATACGCACCATCTTGTGCGCCGGGTCGTTGACGGCAATCACCGGTGAGGTCTCGCTCAATCCATAGCCTTCATAGATATTGATGCCGGCAGCGGCGAAGACGCGTATCATATCGGGCTGGATGGAAGACGAACCGGTGATAATCACCAAGTGGTTGCCACCGAATTTATCGCGCCATTTACAGTAGACCAGTCGGTCGAGAATCTTCTGCCCCAGCATATACATAGGCGAGAACTTGCGCAGTCCGGTATAGTCGTAGTGGCGACCGTGACGGAAGGCCCAGTCGTAGATTTTCTTCTTGATGCCCGTGAAATCCTTGCCTGCGGCATACATTTTGTCGTAGATCATCTCCAACACACGTGGCACAGCGCAGAAGCCGTGACCGTGAATCTCCAGCATGTTCTGCTGGATGGTGCCGAGGTTTTCGGCATAGTAGATGCTCACGCCGAGATATTGGAAGTGATAGTTCAGCGAGCGTTCGTAGATGTGGTTCAGTGGCAGGAAAGAGAGCACACGGCAGTTGCTGCCGAGAATCTGCACCTTTGCGTGAGCCAAGAAGTTCGAGCAGAGGTTGCGGTGACTCAGCATCACGCCTTTGGGCATACCGGTGGTGCCGCTGGTGTAAATCATCGTCATCCACTCCTCAGGCTTGATTTCGCGTTTGCGACGCTCTATCTCGCCCATCCATTTGTCGCGGTTGGCGATACCCAGTTTCAGAATCTCCAGCATGCGGTGCTCGCCCTCGATATTGGCGAGGGTATAGACCTGCGGTTGCGGGTCTACCTGCTCCAGCGCCGGGCGCAGGCGGCCCAGCAGCACCTTCGTGCTCACGAAGACGGCCGCTGCCTCACTATGTTTCAGAATATGGAGATAGGCGTCGGTGTTCAGCGTGGGGTAGATTGGCACATGTATCATGCCGCTCATCGCCAATGCCATATCGATGAAGTTCCACTCCGGACAGTTGGCACTCATCGTCACCACCTTGTCGCCCTGTTTCAGACCCATCTCACAGAGTCCGTAGGCTAAATAATGGGCATATTTATAATAGTCATGCGAGCTGTACTTCACCCACTCGCCGTTCACTTTACCAGCCAGGATGTCATCCTTTGGATACTGCTCCACCAAGTGGTCCAGCAGGTCAAAAGTGCGTGTGATTTCTACCATTTTATGTTAATTTTTACTAACGAAATAAAATGCAAAAATACACACTTTTTATGAAATGGTAAAATTTTTTTTTAAGAATTCGCTTAATTCGCACAATTTGCCGACAAAAAAATCTGCCGTTTCAATCCATCATGCCGTTCTTCCGCAGGAAGGCGAGGAGGTCGGCGCTGATGGCCTCGTTTTGTGCCCTCGGGTAGCGCTTGGTGGTGAAGATCTCGCAGTAGTTGCGGGTGCCGTTCTCCTTGACCATCTGCTGGTTGAAGGGGTCGCTGTCGCGCACCTCGTGCATCTTGACGATTTCCTCGTCGGTGGGGTCGTGGTACACCTCATTGTGCAGCACCGCGTCGCAGCCCAGGCGCTCGCTCAGGCGGCCCTCCTCGGCAGGATGGCCCATGGCCAGCGTGATGACCGGCACCACGCCCTTGGGGCACTTCAGCAGCTCAGCAATCTTCTCCGTGTTGTACATCACCGTCCCCAGATGGCAGAATCCCAGTCCTTTCGCCTCCGCAGCGATGCAGAGGTTCTGTGCGAAAAGGCTCGCGTCCACCAGTGCCGACAGCAGCCACAGCAGGTCGCCGTAAGGCTCGTCGCAGCCGTTCACGCGGCAGTAGTGGTGGTAGCGGTTCACATCGGTGCAGACGGTGAGGAAGAGCGGTGCCGACGAGCACTGCCCGAAATGCAACCCGCAAAGCTCCGTGCGCAACGGCTCCTCCTGGGTGGCAATGACGCTGTAGAGCTGCATATTGCCCGTGTTCGAGGCCCGTAGCCCGCAGTTGACAATCTCCTCCAACAGTTTCGGGTCGACCTTCTCCTTCGTGAATTTCCTTATCGACCGGTGATTCATCATCACATCCAATACATCGTTTTTCATTCTATATTTTTATTGTATTTATTTAAAAAATGATGCTTTTTCGGCTGCAAAAATACATAAAATACTCGACATGCACGCGGACACATGAAAACTTTTTGTTTCTTTCAAGATTCCGCCGCCGCATAGAAAGCAATAATGGTCTCCCGTTCGCCAGTCGTTATCCCTCAAAACCAATTCTTACAAAACGTTTTGCAAATGAAAAATCACTGGTTACTGGTTACCGGTTCCATGGGTTCTTCTCGCCGTCTGAAATGAGGGTTGGAAATCAATAACTTACAAACATAAAAGCATGTATAATTCTTTGGTTATGTGTTGTTATTATTTTGTTGAATGTATAACACTTTGATTATCAGTCATAACACAATACCAACGCCGTATCAACACCGTACCATCTACCTACTAACACCGTGCCATCTCCGACACCAGTCGGAGATGGCACGGTGTATTTCCGCCGTCGGGCAGTAAAAGAGGGGAGGACGACGTTATTTAATGTCTTAGAGCGAGAGGCCGCCGTCGACGCAGATGACCTGTCCGGTGATGTAGGTGGAGAGGTCGGAGGCGAGGTAGAGCGATGTTTTGGCGACATCAAGGTCTGTGCCGCCGCGGTGCAGGGGAATGTCCTCCATCCAGCCTTTGCGCACGTCCTCGGGCAGTTGCTGCGTCATGGCCGTCTCGATGAATCCGGGGGCGATGGCGTTGCTGCGGATGCCGCGGGAACCCAACTCTTTGGCGAGGCTCTTGGTGAAGCCCAAGATGCCAGCCTTAGAGGCAGAGTAGTTGCACTGGCCGGCGTTGCCGTTGACGCCCACCACCGACGAGGTGTTGATGATGGAGCCGCTGCGCTGTTTCAACATCATGGGGGCAAAGGCTTTGCAGAAGTTGAAGACCGAGCGCAGGTTGACCTCAAGGACGAGATCCCAGTCCTTGGGCTGCATGCGGAGCAGCAGGTTGTCGCGCGTGATGCCGGCGTTGTTGACTAGCACATCAAGGCGGCCGAATTCTTTCTGCACGATGTCGGCCACGCGGAGGGTGTCCTCATAGTCGGCAGCGTTCGAGGCGATGAACATCGAACGGGGTTGGTATTTCTGAAGTTCGGCGAGGAGCTCGCGACTGCTGTCGTTCTCCTGCAAGTCGGTGAAGATGACGGTGGCGCCTTCTTCGGCGAAGAGCAATGCGGTGCGACGTCCGAGGCCACGGGAACCTCCGGTCACAAGGGCTATTTTGTCTTTTAAAAGATTCATAAATACATTTTTTGGAGTATAGGAGTAAGGAATAAAGGGGGTATAGTAGGAATGTTACAAGACATTCCGAGTCTCTATTCCTTTATAATAGCTGTTTAACAGTCTACTTGTGTCTTCTATACTCTTGGTTAATAATTGATTGTTTTCTTTGTCTATGTAATTTAAATCATTGGCAAGGTTATCTCCTTTACTCCTTTACCACCTCTACTCCCCTTTGGGAGTATCAATTAATGCAAACGAGAGAACCGCTTTGACGGCGGTTTTGCCGTTGACTTTGGCTTCAGCCTCGACGTGGAAGATGAGGTTGCGACGGTCGGTGATGTGGCCGCGAATCTCGATGGTGTCGCCGGGACGCACGGGCTGGCGGAAGCGGGCTTCCTTGATACCGCTGTAGAGGGGTGTGCGGCCCACGGCGAGTTCGTCGCGCACGAGGATGCAGCACGACTGGCCCATGATTTCGCAAAGGATGACTCCCGGCACAATGGGGTTGCCGGGGAAATGGCCCTGCAGGAAGTACTCGTCACCACGCACATGGTAGTGGGCGATGGCTTCGTTGCCTTCCATGGCTACGTCGTCGATGAGCAGCATCGGCTCGCGATGCGGCAGGAAGGTTTTGATAATGTCTCTGTTAAGTATTTCCATATCTTTAAACTTTAAACATTAAACTTTACGTAATGCCACTGTGGAGTTCTGGCCGCCGAAGCCGAAGGTGTTGCTGATGGCGATGTCGGCCTGCCACTTGCGGGCGGTGTGGGGGGTGTAGTCGAGGTCGCACTCAGGGTCGGGCGAATCGAGGTGGACGGTTGGCGGGATGATGCCTTCCTTCAGCGCAAGGGCGCTGATAATCAGCTCGACGGCACCAGTGGCACCGAGCATGTGGCCATGCATCGACTTGGTGCTGCTGATAACGGCTTTGCGGGCCTCGTCTTCACCAAGGGCTTTCTTAATGGCTGCCGTCTCTCCCTTGTCGTTGAGGGGGGTGCCGGTGCCGTGGGCATTGATATAGAGTTTTTCGCCAGCTTTGAAGCCAGCCTCTTCGAGGGCCAGCCGCATCGACTCGGCGGCACCGCGTCCTTCGGGGTGAGGAGCGGTGTAGTGGTGAGCGTCGCAGGTGTTGCCGTAGCCGCAGACTTCGGCGTAGATTTTAGCACCGCGTTTCTTTGCAAGTTCTTCGCTCTCAAGGATGAGGATTCCGGAGCCTTCGCCCAGTACGAAGCCGTGACGACGGCTGTCGAAGGGCAACGAGGCGGCCATGGGGTCGTCGGAGGTGGTGAGGGCTTTCATGTTGTTGAAGCCACCGATGGCCATCTCGCAGACGGCAGCTTCAGCACCGCCGGTGATGACGGCATCGGCACGTCCTTCGCGGATGAGACGGAAGGCTTCGCCGACGGAGTGGGTTCCAGTGGCACAGGCAGTTACGACGGGTAGGTTGGGGCCCTGGGCGTTGTAGGTGATGGCGATGTTGCCACCGGCGATATTGGAAATCATCTCGGGGATGAAGAGCGGCGAGATACGGCGCAGGCCGTATTGCATCAGGTTGGCATGCTCGCGCTGGAAGGTCTGTATGCCACCGATACCGCTACCCACGGCAACGCCGAGGCGGCGGGGATCGACATCTTCGCCCACCTTCAGGCCACTATCCTGCATGGCCTGTGCGGCAGCAGAGAGGGCGTAGAGGGCGTAGATGTCGTTGTGGCGGATCATCGTTTTGTCGAGACCGTAGTCTTCCGGATGGAAGTTCTTCACTTCGGCGGCCACTTTGACGGGGAGGTCTGTGGTGTCGAGTTTGGTGATGAAGTCGATACCGCAGACACCACTCTTGATGTTGTTCCACAGCGTGTTGATGTCGTTTCCAAGAGGGGTGATGCATCCCACGCCGGTAATATATACTCTGTTCATAATTATAATATGTTTTCTTTATTATTAATTAATATCTCATTACTGCTGCGCTGGTGACGAAGCCGGCACCGAAGCCGTTGAAGACCATCAGGTCGCCGCGTTTGATGACTCCTTCGCGCACTTTCTCGTCGAGCAGCACCGGGATGCTGGCGGAAGAGGTGTTTCCGCGACGTTCGATGTTGTGAAGGAATCGCTCTGCCGGGAGGTTGAAGTTCTGTTTGATGGCATCAATGATGCGCATATTGGCTTGATGCAGAAGGTAGTAATCGATATCTTCCAACTGAAGGCCTGCTTTCTCCACCACATCGCGGATGTCGCGCGGAGCTGTTGTGACGGCCATACGGAACACCTCGCGTCCTTTGAGTACCAGAGGTTGATGGGTGTCGATGCCTTCGCCGGTCTCGTAGGGGGTGGGTTCGCAGGGGAGACGGTGGTAGATAACTTCGGGCATCGGGACAGAGGTCAGTTTGCTGGCCAGATAGTTGTCTCCTTTTCCTAAGACGACAGCTCCAGCGGCATCGCCGAAGAGTACACAGGTCTCGCGTTGGTTCCAGTCGACCATGCGGGTCACTTCCTCTGCACATACAAAAAGGATATGGTTGGCGCGTCCTGTCTGGAGGAATGCCTCGCATATATCCAGACCATAGGTGAATCCGGCACAGGCGGCATTGATGTCCATCGTGGGACAGTTGGGACCTTTGATGCCCAGAGAATGTTGTATGAGAGCTGCCAATGAGGGGGTCGTGTAGAGGTTGCATACATTGTGGCAGAGAATGAAGTCGATGTCTTCGGGTACTAAGCCTGCGGCCTCGATGGCTCGCTGGCCGGCAAGGGCGGCCAGCTCTTCAAATCTTTCGTCGGTGATTATTTGGCGTGATTTAATTCCGGTTCGGGTAGAAATCCATTCGTCGTTCGTGTCGAGAAACTCGGACAGCATGTCGTTTGTAACCGTTTTTCTCGGTAGAGCACTTCCTGTTCCTAGTATTTTCATGTTAAAATTTATTAAATTTTCGGGTGCAAAGAAACGTTAAAAATCCTAAATGTAAAAGTTAATTTAAGTAAATTGCACAATAAGTTGGGTGAATAGGCGTTATTTTGGGTGAAATTTGATTATTTTTGGTGAAAATATTGTTAAATGAATTCTGATATAACGCTAAACATAACGACAATCTGCCGATATCTGTCCCGCGGCGGCTCTATTTTCCTTTTTTTGGCTTTTAGTCTTCTTTTCGCTGTGGTACTCGTGGTATTCATTGAACCGGTAGGGGTTCTGTCCAATACCGCCCAATTGTCTTCCTTGTCGCCGTTGGCTCAATTGGCGCTCATTACGCTTACCGGATACCTTACGGTACTCATCAGTCGTGTTATCCTCTTGCTCGTTGCCCGCCGTACGACGCTCTCTCCTATGGTTTATGGCATCTGGATTGCTACAGAGTTAGTACTCTGTATCGCTTTTGCTTCATTGTTTGCGTGGATTGTAAGTGGCTTTGGGCCAGTGAAATTGGCGCCTCTTGTGGGCGATATCTTTCTTGGGAATATAGCCATTTTTCTGATTCCTAATATTTTGGCATTCCAAGATTTTCGTGTTCACGAACTAAAGGAACAGCTACGTCGCGCACAGGCACCGGTAGCTGTGGCTCCGGCTTCCTCGTCACTTCCCGACCAGCATATTAATTTCTATGAAAAAGGAGGACGGCTTGCCCTTACCACCCGCTGCTCTAATGTACTCTATATTGAGGCTGCCGACAACTATGCTAATGTTGATTATATTAATGGAAGGAAAGTGGATGCGTTTATCCTTCATAACTCATTGAAAGATATTGAGAAGGATTATTTGGCAATGGGTTTCCTCCGCTGCCATCGTGGCTATATGGTCAACGTGGAGAATGTCAAACTCATGCGCAAGGATCATGGGAGTCTGGTGCTGGAAATCAACCATACATCTAAGATTATTCCAGTATCCAAGAGCTACGCATCGGATGTTATCCGTTTCTTTTCCACCAACAACGCCTCAGCCCCCCTCTCTGGCCCCATTCCAGTACTTTAACCCTTTCGAACCTCTTAATCCTCTTAAACCCTTTTAACCTCTTAAACCTTTTAAATCTTTTTACCCCAGTAAACCATGCAGTTTAGATTAACTTATCAGGAAATCAGCGATTTGATAGCTCGTAAGGCTGGACGTTCCATTCCGGTGCTTTATGGCGGCCCTCATACAGTGCGTATTGGCATCGATGTCAACGTGTTGTTTAAAACGACCAATATCGGACTCGACCTCACCGTCGACCAGGTGGACGAGAATGGTAATATCTATCTCTCTTATAATGGGGGTATGGGTATTGATTTTATGATTCGGACAGCCCTGAACCACGCACAGAATCAGCCGGGAGCTGATATGTTGGAATTGTTGCCTGACAACCGTATATTGTTGAATTTCAGTAAAGGGATTCAGCGGGCTGCGGAAAACGGTGCAATGGGCGGTCAGCAAGTGGGCAGTCTGTTCGACCATATCAAACTGCAGGATATCAGCTTCGACGAGCAGTTTGCCATCATCGACTTCGTGCCGAAAAATCTTTGATAACTAATTGTTGTGGTATTTCTCGTGACGCAGGATGGTGAAGGCGCGATAAAGCTGTTCTGTGAAGAAGAGCCTCACCATCTGGTGGTTGAAAGTCATCTGCGAGAGTGAAATCTTATGTTGGGCGGCAGCATAGACGGCGGGAGAGAAGCCGAAAGCGCCGCCAATGACGAATGCCAGCGTCCGTGTGCCGGCGTTCATTTGTTTCTGAAGATATTCCGAGAAGCCTACGGAGGTGTATTCTTTGCCGTGCTCATCGAGGAGCACCACTTGGTCGGCCTTTTCTATCTGTTTCAGTATCAGCAGTCCTTCTTTCTCTTTTACCTCTTCGGACGACGCTTTCCCAATGTTCTTCAGTGCAGGGATGACTACCAGTTCGAAGTCGCAGTAGTGCTTCAGTCGCCCAACATACTCGTCGATGCCAGTTTGGAGGTAGGGGATATCTGTTTTAGAGATGACTATCAACTTGATATTCATATGCCAAGAAGTCGTTTTCCAAAGGGGAGACGGGAATGATAGATGCAGATGTAGGGTGTCTGTTCGGTGCCGAAGGAGCTGTAGAAGAAAGCAAGATTGGGATCCATGCCGCCCTCGAAATCGAAACTCAGCGTTAGGGAGGAGAGGCGTCGCAGCATTTGCCACATGAGGTAACTCATGGCTCCTTTGGGGGCATTTTCGCCGATGGCCAGTAGAAGCGACCAGGCACAGCGCTCGTCGTAAGCCACGAACCACGCCGCCTGCAGACTGTTGTCCTCTCGGCTGCGCAGTCCCCAAAGGAGACCTTGGTTGCGGCCACAAGCGGTGGTGACGACGCGGCGCAGCAGCGATTCGGGAATGAGGTCGCGTTCACCACGGCGGCGATAGTAGTCGATATGGAATGGGACGAATTCGTCGAGCGATAGGTGCTCGTCAATTACGCAGGTAGTCTCTACTCCTTTGTCGTAACGACGGCGGATGCGCGACGCCTTGGCGTAGAGGGCCTCGGGGTCGGCCAACGACGGGAATCGATAGGTGTGGCGTGTGATTGATTGGAAGCCCTGTTGGAGAAACGGCTGGCAGTCACTTATCTCGGGAGAGAAGCATTGCATGCAGAGTACAGCCTTCTCGCGGCGTAGCCCTGCAGCGAGAGCTGCGACAGTGTACTGACGACTGGTGGTGTCGAGCGAGGGGTCCACCCACGGCCCGCACCAAGGGGTGAGCTGGGGTTGTAGAATATATTTCATTCCCAACTTGCGACCATAGAGAAATGGCATTGCGCCAGACAGACGCCCGTGACCCTTACTCAGCATCACATCCCACTCCTTACCCTCGCATACCGTCTCCATCCACCAATATTGCTGAAACAGAGGGATTCGTGACCCCTCTGTTTCACATAGTTGTCGGTATATCTCTTTGTTAGTCAAATCCCCTCCTTAATTCCTCTACTCCTTTATTCCCTATAGAATTTTAATACTCACTCGATTGTTCTCGATGCGTCCTTCATAGGTGCTGTTGTCACCGATGGGGTCGGCATCGCCTTTCACCTCGAGTTCGATGCGTGCAGCATCGACACCGCGCAGCAGGAGGGCTTTCTTCACTTCGGTGGCGCGCTGGCGCGAGATGCCTTCGATGTAGGCATCGGTGCCTTGATTGTCGGCATAGCCGGTGAGCAGCACACTCTTGCGGTCGTTGGCGTTGATGTATTCAGCAAGTTCGTCGAGCACGGGAACCCACGACTCCACGATGGTGGCATCGTTGGGGAAGAACTTGATGTCGGGGAAGGTGTGCGACGAAGCGGTGTCGGGGACAAAGATGGCGTTTTTCTTACTGCCGAAGTAGAGCAGCACACCCACGCGGATAATATCGTCGCTACGCTGTTGGTTGTAGTAGTTGGTGCCTTTGAAATAGCGGTAGTCGAGTTCGGCAATCTTATACTGCGTCTTGTTGCGCATGCCTTTTCTGCTTTTCCATCCTTCGAAGGCATCGATGGCAGCTTGGGCTTCATTCTTGGCTTTTTCGATAAGCTCTTGGCGCTGAGTGCGGTCGGTGATGTCGGGGTTGATGGCAAAGAGAGGACAGAGGGTCATGGTGGCACGGGTGTTTTTCACCATGTAGTTCATCACCGGCTTGATATCTTCTCCCCAGTCGGGATTGTCGTCGGCACAGAGTTCGAAAAAGTCAAAATAGTCGAAGGGGGAGTAATAGAGCGTGGTGCTCTTCGAACTGAAGGTGGTGAACTTGTCGAAGGTGGCATAGTCCGATTCGCGCACTTTCTGGCGGCCTTCCACAAAGGTGGAGGCTTGGTCTTTCTTACCTTTCTTGCTCTTTTTCTTGTTCTGGGCGAGGGCATCCGAGCCTCCCACGAGGATCATTGCTGCCAAAAACAAGCTGATTATCTTTTTCATATTTCAAGGACTTTGTTTATTTCTTTCTTTCACCGCACCTCGTACAGTGTTATTGAGCGGTTGTCCCGTTGGGACATTGTTGTTTTATTAGTTTAGTATTGGTAAATCTTCATTTCTTTCACTCTACACTCTACATTATTCACTCTACATTCTTCTCCGTATCCACTACTGTGCCGTTCTCGCACACCACTACGCGGGCGGGGAATTTGTCAATCATCATGAAGTCGTGGGTGGAGATAAACATGGTGGTGCCGGTATTACGGTTGATGTCCACAAGGAGCTGCATAATCTCCGCTGAAGTTACTGGGTCGAGGTTGCCGGTGGGTTCATCGGCGAGTATCAGGGTGGGGTTGTTAATGAGGGCGCGGGCAATTCCTACGCGTTGCTGTTCGCCTTCAGAGAGTTGCAGAGGGTTGCAGTAGGCTTTGTCGGCGATGCCCACGTCGTGCAACACCTTTTCCACCTGTAGGCGTATCTCCTCTTTCTTTTTCCAGCCGGTGGCTTTGAGGATGAACTCGAGGTTGGAGTAGACATTGCGGTCGTCGAGGAGACGGAAGTTCTGGAAGACGATACCAATCCGGCGGCGCAACTGCGGGATGTGACGGCGTTTGAGGTGGGCGATGTCGAATCCGCACACTTCGGCCTCGCCGCCGTCGATGGGACGGTCGGCATAAAGGCTGCGCAGCAGTGAGGTCTTGCCAGCACCGCTCTTGCCGATGAGGTATACAAACTCACCCTCGCGGATATCAAGGTTCACGTTGCTCAGCAAGATGCCATTCTCATGGCTGACGGTGAGCCCTTTAAGGTGTACAATGGTCTTGTTTTCAATAGTGTGGGTGTCGTTTTCCATCTTGATAGTAAAACTTGGCAATCAAATTCTAAATAATACAACGCACACCCTCCGCTTTTATTGTGCGACTCGGACAAAAAATGTAATAGAGGTGTTTTATTTGACGCTATGCCATACAGGGGCCATCGGGACAGTGTCGCCCAACTGTATCACAAACGCATTGTAGCCATCTTCGTCGGTGGCTTTATCGTTCACATGGTAGGATTCGTAGGTTATCTCCATCTCTTCCGAGAAAATGTTGAATTCCACATGCTTCTCGCACGAAGCAACAATGCGGCTGTTCTTCAGTACAGAGAAGGCTTCGTCCACCCGGCCAGGAGAGATGTAACCGGAATAGCCTACGGCATTTGGGTAGAACATTAGTTCGCTGGTAGCATCGGCATCGGCCAGCAACACTACACTGTCGCCCTCGATTGAAAATACCCCTTGCCAGTCTTGCCCCTCGTCGCCACGCACCCACACCTCCGATAAACCGTCGCCATCGATGTCGATAAGGGCATAAGCCTCGAATCTTATGGGCTCGATGCTCTTTGCAAACCGCACCTCGGCCATTTCCATCATGGCCTCTTTGTATTTGTTGAAGTCGAATCCTTTATTAGTATCTTTTTCTGGTACATTCACGACGGTTGAAATGGCCAAAGCCAATCCAGTGAAAAACAATGCAAGATTATTCATAGTATTCTAATTCTGTATTTGTTATCTTTTCCAAAAGCGAGGGAGTAGGAGGATAATGATGGTCATGCATTCGAGACGGCCCATAAGCATCAGGAAGGAACAGAGCCAGAGGGCAGGGGAGGAGAAGTGGGCATAGCATCCGAATCCGCCGGAGGGCCCCAATCCAGGACCATAACCAGTGAGGCAGCCCACAGAGGCTCCGATGGCTTCCGTTGGACTCACGCCACAGAGCATCAGTCCCATAACGCCCAACATCAGCGAGGCACCAAAGACGATAAAGATGACCATCACGTTGTTGGCGATATGGCCGGAGATGGGTTTTCCGTTGAGACGCACGGGGTTGACGATGTGGGGGTGCAGACGGTTTCGGAGAATGGCACGGGCGTTGCGGAAGAGGATAATCACACGCATGGTCTTCAAGCCTCCCGAGGTGGAACCGGCCATACCGCCGCAGATGGCCACAATCAGCAGCATGAAGGTCACGGGTACAGGCCAAAGGGTGTAGTCGGCGACCACGGAGCCCGTGGTGGTGAAGGCGCTGATGGTCTGCACGGTACCCAGCCTTATGGCATCGCTCCAAGGAAGTTCCAAACGAAGGTGTAGGGTGATGGCTACGAAGGTTACCGCCGCAAGGCAGAGGAGGATGTAGGAGCGCAACTCGTCGAGTTTGTGCCCTATTTTCCGCCATCGGAAAGTGAAGAGGAGGTAGAGCAGGGTGAAGTTGATGCCGCTGAAGAACATGGCTCCGGTGAGGATGTACTGCTGCATGGGTGTGAGGGTGGCAATGCTATCGGAGTTGATGGAGAAACCACCGGAGGAGATGTTGGAGAAGGTGAGGTTTACAGCATCCCATGCTTGCATTCCTGCTGCCAGAAGGGCGAGGATGAAGAGGATGGTGAGCGAAAAGTAGACAGTGAGGGTGCGTCGCACGGTAACGACGGTACGCACAAATGTACCTCCTGTATTGTCGGCTCCCGAGGCTTCAGCGGTATAGAGGGAGTATTTGTTGATGCCCAGTTTGGGCGTGAGGGCGAGAACGAGGAGGATGATGCCAAAACCACCAAACCACTGCATCATCGAGCGCCAAAGGAGTATCGACGAGGGCAACGCGGCGACATCGGGGAAGACTGTGGCTCCACAGGTGGAGAGACCCGACATGGCTTCGAACCATGCAGCAGATAGTGCCCGGAGTGGCGAGTGGCTGAGTGTTTGTGCCGTTCCGGTGGCAAGGAAGGGGAGGGTGGCGAAAAGAGAGAGAATAATCCATAACAGCACCACCAGAAGGTAGGACATGCGCTTGTCTTTGATGTCGCGGAAATGACGGTAGCGGAAGCGCAGGAAGGTGCCAATGGCGAGAGTGATGGCTGAGCAGAGGGCGATCTGCGGCAAGGTGCCATCGGCGAAATGCCAAGCTGGCACAATACACAGCGCCATCAAGGCTCCTTCGGCAATGAGAAGTACCCCGATAAATCGTAACACTGCTTTCCAATCACTTCTTTTCATTTTTCCTATTTTCTATAACCGATAACCGATATCCAATAACCATTCAAAAAACAATAACTATTATCGTCTTTTCCAATACGCTGGGGAGACAATGGCCAGCAAGGCGAAAATCTCTAGCCGTCCGGCGAGCATTAAGGCCATCAGCGTCCATTTTGACAGCAAGGGTAGCGAGGCATACTCAAGGTTGGCTCCTAGACTGTTGATTAGGGGTGAGGGACCGAGATTCGAGATGTTGGCCGACGAGAGGCAGAAAGCATCGGCGATGGAGGATCCCGATAGGGTGAGTAGGAAGGCACCACCGATGATGAAGCAGAGGTAGAGGAAGAGGAAGCCGAAAATCTTGTTCACATAGTCGCTGGGTACAACCTTGTGGTCGATCTTGATGGTGAAGACTACATGTGGATGTACCATGCGGGTCATGTAGTTGCGCAGATAGAGGAAGAGGATCATTAGTCGTCGCAATTTCAGTCCGCCACCAGTGGAGCCGGCACTGGCGCCGCTGAGGATGAGCAGGAAGGTGATCACCGAGGGCCAGAAAGGCCACACTGCTGGTCCCGCGGTGTAGAAACCGCAGGTGGAGACTGTGGAGGCTATGTGGAATAGCGAGAAGCGTAGGTTGAACAGGGAAAATTCGCCGTTGGCGACGCTGAAGGCGACGAAACAGGAGAGAGCAGCGAAAAGAAAAAGCACGGTATAGAGCACGAACTCGTGATTTACCTTGAAACGTCTCCATTTCAGCGTGAACAGGTTGTAGAGCAGCGCCACGTTGACACCACTGAGGAACATGAAGACGGTGAGGATGGAGATTGTCAAATCAGAATAGCCGGTAAGACCGAATTGCGCCGTCATAAAGCCTCCGGTGGAGACGGTGCTCAGCGCCAAGCAGAAAGAGTCGAGGGCACTGTTGCCTGCTAATGCCAGCAGGGCGATGAGCACTACGGTGATAAGGATGTAGATGAACCACATGCGCATCACCGATTTGGCAATATGGGGATGCAGTTTGCGCTGTTGAGTGCCCGAAAATTCGGCAGAATAGAGTTTCAGTGAGCCGCCACTGAGCCGTCGCAGTAAGGCCACCACCAGCAGGATGAGACCCAACCCGCCAATCCATTGCGTCATTGAGCGCCAGAGGAGCACACTCTCCGGGATGGCTTCGGGACGTACAATTACTGAGGAGCCCGTGGTGGTGAAACCAGAAATGGACTCGAAGGCAGCATCCGTGAAACTCTGCAGTGTCCCAGTCATCAGATAGGGAATGGCTCCACAGAGCGGCACGGTAATCCATACTACCGAGGTAATCCAGAAACTCTCGCGTTCGTGGAGGTCGTAGGAGGCTTTTCGTCCCACAATGTTGCGGAGGAAGAGCCCCACAGAAGCCATCAGCAGAGCGGCGAAAATGAGGGCGTATTGTGCTCCGTCGGCATAGTAGAACGAAGCCACGATGGGGAGCACCATTCCGCCCGCCATCGTCAGCGTCAATAATCCTGCCAACCGAGATATTAGTCTATAGTTTAGATGTTTCACTCAAATAGTTTCACCATTTTCGACATGCTCTTGGGCAGTGTGAAGATGACTACCTTGTCACCTTCCGCCAGTTGCAGTTCTCGGCTGGGGAGCAGCGTCTCGCGGCCGCGAATTACACCGCCTACGGTGGCGCCCTCTGGAATCTCCAGTTCGCCCAATGGCGTTTTCGTGGCGGGAGCACGCTTGCCGACGATAAGTTCCATCACTTCAGCGTTGGTACCCGAGAGCCACTTCGAACTCACGGCATCGCCTTTTACGATGAAGCGCGCTATGTAACTGGCGGTGATGAGTTTCTTGTTGATGATGGTGTCAATGCCGATATCCTGTGAGATGTCGATGAAGCCGGTATTCTCCACCAGTGCGATGGTGCGTTTCACCCCGAGCCGCTTGGCGTGGAGACAGGTGAGTACGTTGGTCTCGCTCGAGTCGGTGACACCAATGAAGGCATCCACATTCTCGAGGCCTTCTTCTTTGAGAAGGTCGATGTCGGTGGCATCACCGCTGATGATGAGGGTGTCGTTGAGCAGTGAGCTGAGTTCTTCGGCTCGCTGACGGTTCTCCTCGATAAGGGTAATGTGCATTTTGTCCTGCAGCGTTATCGCGGCATAACGGCCTATTCGACCGCCACCGGCAATCATCGTGCGGCGGATGGCGACAGCTTGTTTTCCCACCACCTGATTCACACCCTCCATTTGGTTAGTGCGGCCGATGAGATACACTTGATCGTCAACTCTGAGCGCCATTCCGCGATGCGGGATAAGGGTCTCGCCATGACGCAGGATGGCCACCACACGCACCTGTAGGTCGGGATGCTCTTGCGCCAACTCTTTCACGTCGTGACCCACCACAGGCGAGCCTTCGTCGATGCGGACCACATACATTGTCAGCAGTCCACCGCTGAAGTCGAAGAATTCTGTGGCGACGCTGTTGTTCAGCAGGTTGGTAATCTCGCGTGCGGCGATGCGTTCGGGACATACCAATTCGTCGACACCCAGCTCACGGAACATCTCGCGGTGTTTGGGATTGAGCAGCTCGGCATTGCTGATTCGGGCCACCGTCTTCTTGGCCTTGAGTTTTTTGGCCAGGATACAGGTAACGAGGTTTACGCTCTCATCGTGCAACACCGACAGGAAGAGGTCACAGTCGGCCACGTTGGCATCGATAAGTACCTGCGGCGAGGTAGAATCACCGGTAATGGTCATTAGGTCTGTCTCGCTCTCGAGTCGTTTCAGCAACTCCGAGTGCGGATCCACCACCGTGATATTGTGGTCCAGTTCAGTCAGCGACTTCGCCAAGTGGACACCCACCTCTCCGTCGCCTGCAATGATAATATTCATCTCTTCATTTTTGTTTAAAAGGTTTTAATGGCTCAAAAGATTTAAGGTTTGTAACCTTGCCCCTTGTCTAAACCATTTAGACCTCTCGAAAAAAACGCTGCAAAAATACAACTTTTTCTGCGAATAGAACTATTTATTTTCTCGGATTTCCGTTGTCGGGGGTAATTCGTACATCACGCGGGCGTGATTGGTGCGGATAAGCAGGCTCTCTATGCGTTGACCATTGGTACAGTCGATGGTGTCGCGATAGACCTCGCCGTTGCGGTAGACGATGCCGTTTTCACGAGAGAAGTACTCGTTTTCAGCATGGATGTGGAAGGTATGGGACTGGGACTCTACAGCGCGTAGTTCTCCGCACAGGTATTCGTCATCGACATGGAGGCGGAGCTGGTAGGTGTTGGAGGTGTTGTTCTTGACGCGGTAGTCGATGTAGTTGTACGAGATGCTGGTGCCTGTGCCGAAAGGAATCTGACGGCCAAAGTCAGGGAAGAGGTCCAGCCCATCGTGATGATGGTGTTCGGTGATGGTGAGGTCGCTGTGGAGGACCATCCAGTGGATGAGGTTTGACAGTTGGCACATGCCGCCTCCGATGCCTTTTGAGGGACACCCTTTCTCGATGGTGAGACCCTCTTTGTAGCCCTTCCGCTCGGAGGTTCGACCAAGCTGTTTCCATACGGAGAAGGTCTCGCCGGGTTGGATGAGCAGTCCATCGATATGCGTTACTGCCAGCGCAAGATTGGTGGCCTTGTTCTCCTGTAATTGCATGTCGACATTTCCCAATCGACGACGGATGAGAGAGTTGTGCCGATAAATGAGTGTCGGTAGCGACTCTTCCGTCCGCTGTCTGGCAAAATGGGTCTTATGAAGCATATCCTTCATGTGACGCTTCAGTATTTCCTTCTCCATCGACAGTCGATAGGTGAAAGGGCAAATTTCGCAGAACAGTTTTCGTTTCATCTCTTTTGGTTTGTATTAGTTCAATTTCAGGGTGCAAAAGTACGAACTTTTTTTAACCTGTCGCTTTTTTTAATAGAATATTTGATTGAATCAGAAAAAAGGTTGTATCTTTGCAATCTAAAATAAGTCATTTTGTCGAACAAACTTTTAATATGAAAAGAATATTTGTTTTTCTGACAGCTGTTGCTATGATGGGCATTCTGGCGACATCGTGCGCCCGTTCCGGTGCCCAGCCGAGTAACACGTCCGTCAACCAGCAGAATGATTCCATAGAAGAAGACCTGCAGGTAATAGAAGATGTTTCTGCCTGCACTCCGGATGCTGTTACCCTGACGGCCCGACAGAGGAACCATGTGGCTGAAAACAATGTCTTTACGCTCAAATTCCTGAAGGCGGTGAACGATGCCGACAAAAGTGGCAAGAGTTTTGTCTATTCTCCGTTGAGCATCACCTACGTGCTTAGCATGGTGAACGATGGCTCCGAGGGCACCACCCGAACGGAGCTGCAGCATGCCTTGGGGTTCGGCGATGGGGAGATAAAGGAGGTAAACGGTTTCTGCAAAGCATTGATTGATGGCTTGCCCAAGGTAGACACGAGTGTGCAGATACATATCGCCAACGCTATCTATGTGAACAAAAACTACACGCTGAAAAAACAATTCCAGCAGGACATGAAGGGCTATTACCGCGCCAATGCCGAATCGCTCGACTTTTCGTCTCCGAAAACCCTCAGCCGCATCAATGGTTGGTGCAATAGCAGGACCAAGGGATTGATACCGAGAATTCTCAACGAGGTGAATCCGGAGGCTGTGTCTTACCTGCTCAATGCCATCTATTTCAAGGCTGCATGGGACCAACCGTTCGAGGAACATAATACGAAGATGGAGGAGTTCACTACAGCCAACGGTACGGAGAAACTGCCTATGATGTGGCAGAAAGATGTATTCCGCTATATGAAAAACAAAGTGTTTGCGGCGGTGGAACTCCCTTATGGGTACAGAAAATGGCGCATGACCGTGATGTTGCCCGAAAAAGGGAAAAACGTTAGCGATGTAATCGACTATCTGTCCAAAGAGGGCACGTCGTTCCTCTCGCACATGAAAACTCGCGATGTGGACCTCAAGCTGCCACGTTTCGAGACAGAATCGACGACAGAAGACTTGGTTGGAACCATGAAGATGATGGGTGTCATCCGTGCCTTTGATGAGTATCAGGCCGAAATACGGAACATGTGCAACAAGGATGTCTATATAAGCAACATGCTGCAGAAAGCACATATCAAGGTTGATGAGAAAGGCTCCGAAGCCGCCGCTGTAACAAAAGTTGAGGAGTTTGTTTGTCTGTCTGCCGATGAGCCCGAACAGCCAATCATCTTCCATGCCAATCGTCCGTTTGTTTATGTCATCCGCGAGCTCTCGTCGGACGTAATACTGTTTGTTGGTAAATTCACCGGACGATAGATTTTTGCACGGTTCCGTTTTTTTTCGTAATTTTGCACTCTGTTTGAATAATAAAAAAACTAATGATATGAAAGTAAAAGAATTGGTTGAGAAATTGAATCTCAAAGTGTTGAGCGGTGAGAGCGGCTTGGATCGCGACATCGACGGATGCTATGTCAGCGACCTGCTGAGCGATGTGATGGGCAATGCCGAGATGGGCAATGTCTGGGTGACGCTGCAGACCCACAAGAATGTGATGGCTATCGCCTCGTTGAAGGAGTTGGCCTGCGTCATCCTCGTCAAAGGACTCACTGCCAGCGAGGACACCGTGGAGCAGAGCAACGAGGAAGGCATCCCGTTCCTCTCCACCGACATGCAGACCTACGAGACCGTTGGAAAAATCTACCAACTGCTGAACTGCTAATCGGTTTCAAGAAGAATATGCCGTTGAATCCTTACAAGGCAGATCTGCATATCCACACGGTGCTGTCGCCATGCGGCGATCTCGAAATGTCGCCGACGGCCATCGTGGACCGCGCGCTCGAGCGTGGGCTGGATATGATTGCCATCAGCGACCACAACACCACACGGCAGGTGAAGGTGACGCAAAAGGTGGGCAAGGAGAAAGGTCTCTTTGTACTGGGAGGCGTGGAGGTAACTTCGCAAGAAGAGGCACACTGCCTCTGCTTCTTCGAGACCGACGAACAGCTCGACCAGATGCAGGCGTTCCTCGACGAACACCTGCCCAAGATTCCCAACGACGAGGACCGCTTTGGATACCAACTCATCGTCGATGAGAACGAGGAGATTGTAGGCGAGGAAGAGTACCACCTGCTCAACGCCATCGATGTGGACATCGATGGCATCTACGACGAGGTACACCGCATCGGTGGCCTCTTCATCCCGGCACACGTCAACAAGGGTACTACCTCGCTCACAAGTCAGTTGGGCTTCGTGCCGCCAGACCTTCGTGCCGATGGGTTGGAAATCAATAAGTTTGTCACACGCGACGAATTCGTCAAGAAGTTCGCCTACCTGAAGAAATTCGGCTTCATCACCGACAGCGACGCGCATTTCATCAATAATGTGGGCGATGTCTACAATGTCATTTACATGGAGCACCGCTCCTTCAAGGAGTTCGCGATGGCGCTGAAAGGCGAAGAAGGAAGGTGGATTGACACGATGGCGTTCAGAGGAATTAAAAATTAAGAGTTAAAGATGAAGAAGTTGTTGTTAGCGATAGTTTCGGTTTCCAGTTTTTACTTTTCATTTGCCCAAGGGGTGCCGGCAGCGCAACGGTTTACGCTGAATTTTGAGTCGAGGAATTTCGAATCGTTCACAGTGTTTATGGATGGCAACGTGGTGAACCGTATGCCACAGAGTCGCGTGATGGTGAACGACGTGAGCAATCAGGCTCACGAAGTGGTGGTGGTGATGAAAAGTCCGGAACAGAAGGCTGCTGTGCTACAGCTGTTGCCGGGAGAACCCGTGGTGACCATTTATGTGGATTACGACACTCGGCTGGAAAAATTGTCGCTCTATACGCCGTCGTATAATTTGGCGCAGAAGAATAAGATTGATTATGGAGAAGTGAAAGGGAATCAAGAGGAACTGCAAGGAGTGCGAATGATAGATTCCGATTTGACACTTCCTGATTCTATGGTTGCCAGGCAGAAGATGGTAACGGAGGAGGATCTGGTGGCGATGATGCTACGGTTGAAGACTCAGTCGTTCGACAGCGACCGTCTGGCGCTGGCGAAAGTCATCGTGGCCTCATCAACCCTAAAAGCCGAACAGATAGGCAGGCTGGCATCATTGCTTGACTTTTCAGCTTCGCAGGTGGAACTGCTGAAATATGCCTACGGCTATTGTGTCGACACGCAGAATTATTACAAGGCTATCGATATCCTCACCTTCAACAGTGACAAGCGGAAGGTGATGGACTTCATTGCTACGCAGCAGTAACGTTAAAAAAGGCTGCGCGTCACTGGGTTTGACCATTAACCTTTAACCGCTACCTTAATCGTTACAAAAAGATTGCTTTCTTAGGCAGTATGGCTGCTTCGCGCACGAAGCATTTCTTGCCCGTGGGCGAGAAGCAGTAGACGGAGCCGTTGGCGGTATAGTTGCCATCGGTGAAGAGGTAGAAATAGCCGTTGGCAGGGTCGATGCTGAGACCATAGGGGTTTTCGTCAAGGTCGGGTGTGAATGGGAAAGCGGATACGGTGCCATCGGCAGCGACGACGGTGTAGTTGATGGTCTGGTTGTAATCGGCGTCGTAGGTGGTGGCGTAGCCATAGGCTTTTCCATTATAGATTGCCATCTTTGAAAGTACCTGGTTGGTCTGGGTGACGGTAAGGGTGTTGGCGTCGACGAGGGCCGAGCCAGCGGGTTGTGCGCCGTAGTCGCCCCAATAGTTTACGATAAGCTTTCCGTCGCTAATCTCCATCACCTCCTGCGGATTGCATCCCACGGTGATGGTGGATGGGTTGTCGAAAGTGGTGAGGTCAATGACATAGAGTTTGTCGTCATAGGAGTAGTTGCCCGCAGCATCGCTGATATTGGAACTGGCCACGAAAGCTTTTCCTCGAGAGATGGCGATTCCTTCGGGTTGGAAGTTGCCGAGGGGACAGGTGGCTTCGATGGCGAGGGTAGCGGTGTCGATGCGTACCACCGAGCAGGGATTGTAACATGAGATGTAGATTTTGCCTCTATCGGCCGCCAAATAGCGGGGTTTACGGTTGCCCATGTCAACGCGGGTGGCGCTGCCGTTTTTGGGGTCGATGATTTCGAGGCTATTGGAGAAAGTGACGGTGGCATAGACTTTGGAGCCGTAGGCTATCATATCCTGTGCCACATCGCCCAGGCCACGTCCGTTGACGGAGGAGAACCAGTCGGCGGTTATCTCGCGGTGTGCGGGGTCGAGGACGGAGATGGTGGCATTGTTGGAACCCCAGGAGCCTTCGTTGAGCACAAGCACTTTGGTGGCACCTGTAGTGACATCCGTTTCGCTGTTGCTGTCGGTCTTGCTGTCCTTCTCGCAAGAGACAAAGAGCAAAGAAACAAGTATTAGGGAGAGAAAAGGAGTGAAAGAGAGTGAAAAAGAGTGAAAGGACAAATGGTGTTTTGTGTGGGCGTGTTTCATGATATTTTTTGTTTAAATATTTATATTATCGCTTATCTCTTATCTTTAACCGTTACATCAAAATTCATACGTCACCCCAAGTCTCCAGTTTCGTCCCATCATGGGGTAGGAGCGCACCACCTCATATTGCACGTCGAAGAGGTTCATTAGCGAGGCGCGGAGGGTGAGGGTGCCGATGCGGAGGTCGAAACTGCGGTCGGCGCTGAGCCCCACATCGCAGTAGGCGGGCAGACGGGTGGCATCGCTGTTCTGTGCGCCGCTGTAGCGCTCGCCGACGACTATCGTGGTGGCACCGAGGTTCACCCAGGGATGCTCCCAGCGGAGGCTGGCACCACCGGAGTGGCGCGGGGTGTAGATAATCTGGTGGCCGTAGACTTTGCTGGCTTCATCGCTGTGGTCGACGGCATGCTGGTAGGAGTAGTTAAGGTTGATGTTGAATGAAGAATGATGGATGGTGAACGAAAAGTCGGCGGTGGCGTCGATGCCGAGGATGTCGACGGTGCCGAGGTTCTCCATGCTCCAGTAGTACATGTTGTGCCCCGGACGGGCGACAATCTTGTCGCTGACGTGGTTGTAGTACACATCCGCTGTGAACTGTAAACTATAAACTGTAAACTGTAAACTGTGAGTGAGGCCGAGGTTGATCTGGTGGGCGCGTTCGGGTCGTAGGTTGCGGGGGAGCGACTGGAAGAAGTATAGTTCGCCGAAGCTGGGGGTGCGGAAGGTCTCCTTGTAGAAGAGGCGCAGCGTGGTGCCCTCGCCGAGGGTGTACCTCGCCGAGAGGTAGGGCGAGAGGCGTTGGAAGCGAGGGGTGGTGTCGAGGTCGCCCACATGGTCGCGGATGCTGTTGAAGACGAGGTTGCCACGGAGCTCGAGGGCTTTGTGCCGGTAGCGCAGTGCCGCTACAGCGACGAGTTTGGTCCGTGTCACCTCGTTGCGCTGGGCAAGGTTGCTCTCCAACCGGCTCAGGTCGCCGTCTGCGGCAAAATCGAGCCAGAGGCAATCCGTAAGGGTGATATTGGTGCTGGCGCTGAGGTAGCCCTCGCGTTGGCGGTATTCGTTGAAGAGGTAGCCCGTGGAGCTGCTCGAGGAGGAGTCTTCGTAGAAGTCATAGGTGCTCTGTAACTTGCCCAGCAACTGCACCTTCCACTTGTCTTTTTCCATTTTCCATTTGCCCTGCACAAATGCCACCTCCTCGCGGGTGTTCTCGTTGGAGAGGGCCTGGCTGTAGTAGTGTACCGGCCCCGGCAGCTGGTGTTCGCCACGCATATAGTGCGCCTTCACCATCAAGGTGTTGTCGGGAGCGAAGGTATAGAAGAGGTTGCCATCGGTGGTGAGCATCCAGACGGCGGAGTGCTGGCGGCGCTCTGTGGAGGAACTGTCTTGGTGCGAGGCGGTATAGTAGAGCGTGAAGGGATAGTCACCGTCGCTGCGGAGGTAGTTCACATAGACGCTGCTGCTGAGCCTCTTGCTCCACCGCTGCTGCCAGAGGAGGGTGGGGGAGAGGAATCCGAAGCTGCCACCTTCGATGCCGGCCCTGAGTTTTACATGCTCTCCGGGCCAGAACTGCGGCACGGCGGTCTCCATATTGAGGGTGCTGCCGGCAGCATAGGCGCGGGCGGAGAGCAGCGGACTCTCCTCCTGCCCTTGGCTGAGGCTCACATAGGCGGCATTGCCGAGGGTGTAGCGCCCGAGGTCCACCTGGCCGTTCTGCGAGTCGTCCACGGGGATGCCATCGATGGTGATGGTCGAGAACTGGCTCCCGAGGCCTCGTGCAGAGACGGTCTTGATGCCTCCCACGCCGCCATAGTCCTTGAGGGTCACGCCGGCCATCTGCTTGATGGCGTCGCTGAGTTGCAGGGCACCGGTATGCTCGAGGTGCTCGATGTCGAGCACCTGCGTGGGTGCTGCGGTACGCATCTCCGAGGGTGAGCGCTGTGCGCTGATCTTCACCTCGTCGAGACGTTCACGGCGCAACGAGTCGGGCGTCTGGGCGTTTAAGGTGAGAGGTGAGAGGTGAAAGGAGAAAAAAAAGACCCCCGAGGTAAGGAGCGTCTTGAGCAGTGCGGCACCGCCTTTATGTCGGCGGCAAACAATAAACGATACTATGTGTTCAACAACAATGCTCATAACCAAAACGTCCTATCCTCGAGGGCTGTTAATGATTGATTGCGGTTTTGGCAGGTCTTCTGACTTGTTCCTACACAGTTTTGGCCTTCCCATAGTGCCTGCTGGCACCACAGTGACCGTGGTTTATAAAACTGTGTATCTCTCTGGAACTCACAGCAGCGGGACTGTTCAGGATTCTCACCTGATTCCCTCTTGGCCCCCTTGCGGGGGAACCGAAACCGACTGCAAAAGTACGAAAAAAAAATGATTCGAAGAAAAAATGAAAATTATTATATGATTTCTCCGAAGAGGTCGTGGGGGTTGGCGGAGGTGATGCGGACTTGAAGGAAGTTGCCTATCATTGTTTGATTGCTTGATTGCTTGATTGCTTGAATGGGGATGAGTACTTCGTCGTCGACTTCGGGGCTGTCGTACTGGGTGCGGCCGACAAGATAATCGCCTTCCGCTCTGTCGACGAGGACTTCGTAGGTGTTGCCTACGCGGGCTTGGTTTTTCTCGTAGGAGATCTGCTCCTGCAGGTCCATCAGCTCGGCTACACGTTGCTCTTTCTCCTCTTGCGGCACATCGTCGGCAAGACGGTAGGCGGCGGTGCCTTCCTCGGGGGAGTAGGCGAAGCAGCCCATGCGGTCGAAACGGGCGGTGCGGACAAACTCCTTGAGCTCTTCAAATTCCTCGCGGGTCTCGCCGGGGTAGCCGACGATGAGGGTGGTGCGGATGGAGACATCGGGCAACTCGCGGCGGAAATGCTCCAAGAGCTTGAGGGTGCCCTCGCGGTCGATGCCGCGCTGCATGGAGGTGAGGATGCGGGTGTTGATATGCTGGAGAGGGATGTCGATGTAGTTGCAGATGTTCTTGTGGCGACGGATGACCTCGATGGCGTCGAGGGGGAAGGAGGAGGGATAGGTGTAGTGGAGGCGTATCCAAGGGGCACCGCTCTCGGTGGCGAGACGCTCGAGGAGGTCGCCCAAGGCGCGTTTGTGGTAGAGGTCGAGACCGTAGTAGGTGGTGTCTTGCGAGATGACTATCAGTTCTTTGACACCGCTGTCGACGAGGGTTTTGGCTTCGTCGACAATCTCCTCGATGGGGCGCGAATGGTGGGCGCCGCGGATGAGGGGGATGGCGCAGTAGGAGCAGCTGCGGTTGCAGCCTTCGGCAATCTTGAGATAGGCGTAGTGACTGGGGGTGGAGAGGCTTCGGAGCGGCTCCGAGAGGCTGAAGAAGTGAGTTCCGTGCCACTCGTCGACTTCGGGCATCTCGGCCTGCAGTTCCGTTTGGTAGCGTTGCACAAGACAGCCGGCGACGATGAGGCGGGTCTTGTTGTGGCGACGTTTCTTGGCTTCGATTTGCTCGAGGATGACATTGATGCTCTCCTCTTTGGCGTCGCCGATAAAGCCGCAGGTGTTGACGATGACGGTGTCGAAATGGATTGCGTGATTGCGTGATTGTTTGATTGCTTGAGTGGGTTGCCCGTCGAAGTAAACGGTATGGCCTTCTGCTTGCAGTTTTCCGGCGAGCTTCTCGCTGTCGACGGTGTTCTTGCTGCAACCCAGCGTAATAATATTAATCTTCATTATTGATTAATGTTTCTCAATAACCTATAACCAATAACCTATAACCATTATTCAAAAAGGGAGTTGACGAAGTCGGTGGGGTTGAAGAGCTGGAGGTCGGTCATCTTCTCCCCGAGGCCGATATAGCGCACGGGGACGTGGAACTGGTCGGAGATGCCGATGATGACGCCGCCCTTGGCGGTGCCGTCAAGTTTGGTGAGGGCGAGGGCGTTGACATCGGTGGCCTGGGTGAACTGGCGGGCCTGTTCGACAGCGTTCTGCCCGGTGGAGGCATCGAGGACGAGGAGCACCTCGTGGGGCGCGTCGGGCACGAGTTTCTGCATCACGCGGCGTATCTTGGTGAGCTCGTTCATGAGGCCCACCTTGTTGTGGAGACGTCCGGCGGTGTCGATAATGACGACATCGGACTCTTTGGCCAGTGCCGACTGGAGGGTGTCGAAGGCCACGGAAGCGGGATCGGCCCCCATGCCCTGCTGGACGATGGGTACGTCGACGCGCTCGGCCCAGAGCATAAGCTGCTCGACAGCAGCAGCGCGGAAGGTGTCGGCAGCGCCGAGGATGACCTTCTTGCCGGCAGCCTTGTAGCGGTAGGCCAACTTGGCGATGGTGGTGGTCTTACCCACACCGTTGACACCCACGACGAGGATGACATAGGGCTTCTTCGGCATCGGGGAGTCGAAGTCAGCAGGGAAACTGCTGGTGTCCTGTCGCAGGAGCTGCGCTATCTCGGCTTTGAGCACCGAGTTGAGTTCGGAGGTGGAGATATAGCGGTCGCGTTTGATACGCTCCTGCAGGTGGTCGATGATTTTGAGTGTGGTCTCGACGCCTACATCGCTGGTGATGAGGGTTTCTTCGAGGTTGTCGAGCACCTCGTCGTCGACGGTGGACTTGCCGATGATGCTCTTGGTAATCTTTTGGAAGAGTGAGGTCTTGGTTTTCTCCAATCCCTGGTCGAGGGTTTGCTTCTCCTCTTCTTTGCTCTTGCGGATGAAATCAAATAG
>JAEEGH010002368.1_pt1 | contig 51169 bp, 48 predicted proteins | sample 9134181 | NCBI WGS metagenome assembly JAEEGH01 (sample SAMN16246544, study PRJNA631951) | gut metagenome | biome: gut microbiome; feature: rumen; material: DP-attached | host: Bos | place: Iran: Karaj | collected 2018-10
TAATTGAAAAAGTTTTTTAGTCATTTACTGAATTTTATAGCTGTTATCCTAATAGGCTGCGGCTTGCTGTTAGGGTTAGGTTTCATACTAGATGCAAACATAGAAAACTTTAATTTTAACGAACTATTAGAAAGCCGTAGTATCGATGATGCTGTTAACTGGTATAAGGAACGAACTAACAAGACAGACGTTCCAGAGCCAATAACTGTTGAAAGTGTCTCTTATGATAGATATGCTTATCAGCATATATCGAAGATTACCCAAGAGACTTATGATCAAATATATGATTGCATAATAAATTTTGATGAACGAATTGCAGTTAATACAAATGATGCAGATGTTTTGAATGCGGCCTATGAGGCTATGATGTCTGATTATGGGGATTTATTTTGGGTTAATGGATATCAGTACAATACGTATACTTCTGGCGAAGAAGTAATATGTTTGGAATTTATTCCTAAATATACTATGACCGAAGACCAAAAGAATATTTATCAGGCTAGCGTTGAGGATGTTGCAGCTCAGTGGCTTTCTGGAATAGATTCATCAGCTAGTGATTTTGATAAGACTTTGTATGTGTTTGAGACCTTAATCGAAAAGGCCGACTATAATGAGAACAGCAAGGAGAATCAAAATATTCTCAGTGTGTTCCTTTACGGGGAGACAGTATGTCAGGGCTATGCGGATGCGGCATGGTATTTATTAGAGCAACTTGGTATAGAGAGTACGATAATAACTGGAACAGCCAATAATGAGAATCATGCATGGAACCTGGTATACATTGATAATGCCTATTATTACATGGATGTAACTTGGGGAAATAGCAAATATATGGATCAAAACAATGGCACAGCCAAGCGTGTTAATTATGCATATATGGCTATGACAAGCGAGGAGATTTCACAGACTCATGTGATTACTTCAAGCTTTGAAGTGCCAGAGTGTCTTTCAAATGCAGACAATTATTATGTCCACGAGGGGCTATATTATGATTGGTTCGGAACAGATTCTATTGGAAATAGAATGAAACAATCCTATGAAGCGGGAGAAGATGATATCTCTCTTAAGTTTAGTAGCTCGGATTTATATGGAAGAGTAATAAAGTATTTCTTTGACGAGAAACACATAAGTGATTATTGTTCAGGATTAGAATCTATATATTATTTACTGGATGAAAATGCAAATGTTCTGACAATTCAGTGGAAATGACAGAGAAATTAAACATAATTGACACATGTAGTTTTAAAAACTACATGACAGATTAATAAAAACTATTTACGTGGTATTCTTTTAGTGATAAGATATCTGTGTTAGAAATATTGGAGGAATACCATGTATAAAATTATTCTTGATAGCTGTGGCGAACTCACAGAGGATATGAAAAAAGACGGACGTTTTACAAACGTTCCTTTAACATTAGAAATAGACGGAGAGCAGATAATAGACGATGAGACTTTTGATCAGGCTAGCTTTATCAAAAAGGTTAAGGAAAGCCCAAATGCACCAAAATCTGCATGTCCATCACCTAATGCATATATGACAGAGATGGAGTGTGATGCTGATAATATTTATGTTGTTACATTATCAGCAGAGCTTTCTGGTTCATACAATAGCGCTTGCCTTGGCAAGGATTTATACGAGGAAGAGGACGATTCAAAGAACATCCATGTATTCAACTCAAAGTCAGCTTCAATTGGAGAGACACTTATCGCACTAAAGATTCAAGAGTGTGAGGAAGCGGGGATGTCTTTCGAGCAGGTTGTAGAGACTGTAGATGCTTATATCGCTGATCAGCATACATTCTTTGTACTTGAGACATTAGAGACATTTAGAAAGTCAGGACGTCTTTCAGGTCTCAAAGCAGTAATTGCTGACACCCTTAATATTAAGCCAGTAATGGGTTCAACTGATACAGGTTATATCCAGCAGTTGGCAAAGGGTAGAGGAATGAATCATACAATTGACAAGATGACAAAATGTGTTATGGATGTCACTACAAATTGCAGTGAAAAGGTTCTTGCAATTTCGCATTGCAACTGTCTGGAACGTGCTCTATCATTAAAGAAAAAAATGGAGTCGATAGCCAACTTTAAAGAAATTCTCATCGTAGATATGAGAGGCGTCAGCACAATGTACGCAAATGACGGTGGAGTAATTTTGGTTGTCTAGTTTTAGTTCATGACATACGAAGAGATAGTTAATATAATTGATAACAAGCGCCGATTTGGTAAGGCATGTGGTCGAGATGTTACCATAGAATTCATGGAGGCTCTAGGGCATCCTGAGAATGGATTACATATTATTCACATTGCTGGAACTAATGGCAAAGGATCAGTAGCAGCTTTTGTGAGTAGTATCTTACGGGCTGCTTCTTTTTCGTCAGAAAAGAAATTAAAGGTGGGGCTTTTTACCTCGCCACATTTAATAGACTATACTGAGCGAATTCAGATAGATGGAAAACAGATTTCTCGAGAGGATGTTACAAGAATTGGCAGCAAGCTACTTGAGTATAAGCTTGAGCTTGAACCTACAATGTTTGACTATTGGCTTGCCATGGCAATGGTTTACTTTAAAGAGCAGGGTGTAGACTATGTAGTTCTTGAAACTGGCTTGGGAGGTAGACTTGATTCGACAAATGGTCTAGGTCAAGCCCCTGAGGTGTGTGCCATTACATCTATTGGATTGGAGCATACTCAATTTTTAGGAAATACCGTGGCTGAAATAGCATCTGAAAAAGCGGGAATCATAAAAGCTGGAGTCCCAGTGGTGGTGGGGCAGATGGCTGATGATGCTCTGGCAGTTATAAAAGCAAAATCCGCAGAGATGGGTTGCAAATTTTCAATGGCAACTGAATTAGATGCCACAGTAAAACTTGGGCTTTTTGGTGGATATCAGAGAAAGAATGCAGCGACGGCTGTGGAAATCATAAAAAATCTGTCCCTAGAAATAGATGAGAAGACTATAAAAGAGGGGCTTTCAAGGGCGGTATGGCCGGGAAGAATGCAAATTATTTCAAATGACCCGTTTATCTTAATTGATGGTGCCCATAATCCTTCTGGGGTGAGAGCTTTGTATGATAGCTTGAAGGCGGAATTTCCAAATGAAAAATTTTCATTTATAATGGCAGTAATGGCGGATAAGGATTATGCAGAAATGGCTGAGATTATTAGTCCAATTTCTGATTGCATTTATGCTGTTAGTTTTGAATATTCAAGGGCATTGCAGGCAGAGAATTTGACAAGTGCTCTTGTGGAGCGTGGAATTAATTCAATTGCCTGCGACAATTATGAAATGGCGCTACAGAAGGCTATTTCTGAGGGCAAAAAAATAATAGTGATGGGGTCGCTTTATTTTATTGGAGAGGTTTTACATGATAAAAACAAGGCAGGAAGCATGCGCAGCACTGGGGCTTAGTGTGTATGCTACTACTGATCAGATAAAAACTGCATACAAGGAATTGGTAAAGAAATATCATCCTGATGTTACAGGAAAGGATGATGCAACTATATACAATACGATTACAGAGGCATACCAATTCTTGATATCAGAGACGAAGGGGAAAGTCCTTACACATTCTCGTGTTGTGGGAAAGGCCAAATCAGCTAGTACCTACGGACACAGGGCTAGCAATGCTGAATATACTGCTTTTCAAAAAAAAGCTGAGAAAGCAAAACAGAGAAAAGCAGAGGAATTTGAAAAGAGACAAAAGGAGTTTGCTGCTAAATATGAAAAGCAGGAAGCTGATTATAAAAGAGCCATGGAAGCCATTGATGCAATACGTGTTGCCAGGGCTATCCAATCCATGGTATGGGCAAATGGATTAGGAAAAGATAATGGAGATGACAGGAAAGAAGACTGGTGAGAATATATTTTGGGCAGTAGTCACTGTAGCTATACCTACAATGCTAGAGCAGATTTTATCTGTGCTAATGCAATATGTAGATACGGCCATGGTTGGAAGGCTCGGTGCTGATGCCACAGCAGCTGTATCTACATCAACAACCATTACATGGTTGATTGGTAGTATGCCTTATGCATTTGGTGTTGCAGCAATGACACTTATTGCTCAGGCAATAGGCGCTGGAGAAGAGGAAAAAATCAGAGGAATTGCAAAGCAGAGTCTTGTGTTTGCTCTTGGTGTTGGCGCGATTATTGAGGTGATTTGTCTTGCACTTAGCCCATTCGTGGCCACATGGATGGGAGCAGAGGAGGCTATTCGCCCAACTGCTACTCGATATTTCTTCTGGATTTCGGTCCCAATTATTCTAAAATCAGTTCAGTATATATTGGCATCTGCAATTAGGGCAACAAAGGATACCAAAACTCCAATGTTTATAAGCATTGCAATAAACGGAGTAAACTTGATTCTCGATTACATTTTTATTTATGTATTTGGATTGGGTGTGGATGGCGCAGCATACGCTACATGTATATCAGCTGCTCTAGGAGGTATTCTTACACTATTGGTATTCTTTAAGAATCCATATTTGCGTTTCAAGGGAAATCTTTTTGAAACAGATAAAGAAGTTACTGCAAAGATGTGGAAGCTTTCTTTACCTGTGCTTCTAATTAATATTGCATCTACATCAGGCTATGTGGTATTTGCAGGTTTGGTGTCTCACATGGGAACAATTATTTTTGCAGCCCATAGTATAGCTGTAGGCGCAGAAGAATTGTTCTATATAGGTGGATATGGCTTTAAATCAGCTGCCACCACAATGGTAGGAATTTCTTTTGGTGAGCAAAACCATGACAAATATAAAAAGGTCTGTATTAGTAGCGTAGCATGTACAGTAGGAGTCATGACTCTTAGCGGAGTGTTGCTGTTTGTTTTTGCAGAGCCACTGATGTCTTTCTTTACTAATGATACCCAGGTTATTTCTTTAGGCACAACTGTGCTAAAAATGGTTGCATTTAATGAGCCATTCTTTGGTTTGTATATTATTTCAGAGGGTATTTATTATGGATTAGGTAGAACAAAATACCCATTTGTTATTGAAACTGTTGGAATGTGGGTAGTGAGAATTCTTTCTACTTATGTGGGGATACATTTCTTCGGATTTGGTCTTATTGGTGTTTGGTGCTGCATGATTGCAGACAATGTATTAAAAGCAATATTCTTGACTGCACCAGTTGCTAGCTTATGGAATAAAAGTATTCATCAAAATCTATAAATCTACTTTTATGAGTTATATACCCATAAAAATGCCGAATGGTTATATAAACAATACAGTTCTGAAAATTGGGGTTGACATATAACGAATAACGTGTTATATTTCCGACTGATTATGAGTTGTTTTGTTTTTTAGTGAGGTATTATTTATGGAACTTACAACACTTAATAAAGAGTACAAGTTATTACGCGAAGAAAATGCTGATAAGTTTTGCAAGATGAGCTTAATCTCAGCAGATATAAATATTATTGAAGAGTATTGGATTACTTCAGATCATACACTTGGAAATACATGTTCATTTTTTGAGAATTATGAGATAGCTGTTGAGTATGCAATGGATAGAGTTGACTACAGAATGACTCTTAATGAGGATGGACAGAAGCCATTTATCGTTCTTGTTAATGGTAAGGCAGTTAACACTTATGGCCAGCTTGAAAACTTCTTAAGCGGAGAGTTCAAGATATCAACAGATCAAGTGGTAGAGAGTAACGTAAGAAAGTTGTATTCATAGTAAAGTTAGGTAAATGATTTATTCAGGAATTAGCTTTTCGCTAGTTCCTGTTTTTTTATATTAATTGAGGGAATTATGAGACAGGTGGTGATTAGTGCTAAAAAAACAAAGATAAATCTGTGCAATTATTGCAAAATGATGTTTTATTTGTGAAATATCTGTGAATAATAACGATTGATTTAATCAGTCCATCCATTGTATTATAATCTCCGTTGTTTTTATTAAGAGATTTTAGATGAAAGGAATTGATTATGTTTTTAAATGTAGCTATGCTAGTTGTTTTTGCTCTAGTAACTATCTTTTTTGTTCGTTTTATTGTTGAGAATGTTTCATATGCAAAGCGTTCTATTGCTGCAGCTGATACACATTGTATAGTTAGAGCTGTTGGTGCTATTGTTGTCAGCGTTTTATCTATCACAGCTATTTGGTTAGAAGCAGGTTTCTATTATTACTTTGCATAATATAAATATAGATTTACTGAGGATGTGGTTGTTTTAAACCACATCCTTTTTTTGTGCATGAATTGAAAATGCACGTTCATAATTTATTCCACACAAGAGTAATAGTTAAAAACTTTGAACTAAAAGCTTGACAATGAATTAAAGTTGAGTATTATGTTGATTAGTTAGTTAAAAGAACTTTAACTAAATTAAATTTAACTAAAAAGAATTTAACTAATGAGAACTATTATCAATTAGGAAAGAGGAGAAAAAACTATGTTTGAAATTGTTAAGGAAGTAATTATCGACACACTTAGCTGCGCAGCAGATAAGGTAACTATGGAAGCTAATCTCTTTGAAGACTTAGGAGCAGACTCACTTGATGCCGTAGAGCTTTCACTTGCTGTTGAAGAAAAGACTGGAATTACAATTGATGAGGATTCTATGGCAGAGATTAAAACTGTAGCTGATATTGTTAATTATCTTGAGGCACATAAATAGAAATGGATACAAAAGAAATTAAAGAGCTTTTAAAAGCTTTTGATGAAAGCAATAGCTCGTATTTGAAAATAAAGCAGGATGGTCTCGAAATAAAGTTTAAAAAGCCTTCTGCTGAAAAAGTGGTAGTCACTTCACAGCAATTTGCTAACCAGGCAGAAAATATTTTATCTCAAGAAAATAAGGCAGAGCCAAAGGAAGAAAGGGAAGAGCACTTAGATGGTGATTTAGTTTTAGCACCATTAGTTGGAGTATTTTACTCAGCACCTTCTCCAGAGGAAAAGCCATATGTGCAGGTTGGCGATAAAGTCAAGGCTGGAGATGTTCTTTGTTTGATAGAAGCAATGAAAATGATGAGTGAAATCACATCACCACGAGATGGTGTTGTAAGAGAAATATATGCAAAGAACCAAGATGTGGTTGGTTTTGAGGAGCAACTGTTTCTCATAGGAGACTAGTTATGTTTAAGAGAATAATGATTGCAAATCGTGGAGAGATTGCAGTTCGTATCATCAGGGCTTGTATGGAGATGAATATTGAGTGCGTTGCAATATACTCCACAGCTGACAAGGATTCTCTTCATGTAAAGCTTGCAACGAAAACAATTTGTATTGGACCGGCAAGAGCAGCAGATAGTTATTTGAATATGGATGCAATTATTACAGCAGCGCAGGTTACAGGTTGTGATGCTTTGCATCCAGGTTTTGGATTTTTGTCTGAGAATTCTGAGTTTGTGCGTAAATGCGAAGCAGCAGGGATAACTTTTATTGGCCCAAGGGCAGATGCAATGGATGCCCTTGGCAATAAGGCTACTGCGAGAAAAATAATGATGAAAGCAGGCGTTCCTGTTGTGCCAGGCTCAGATGGTCCAGTAGAAGATTTCAAGAAGCTTGAAAAGATAGCAAAAAAAATAGGTTACCCAGTTTTGATTAAGGCAAGTGCTGGTGGCGGCGGTAGGGGTATGCGTCGTGTTTATCAACCAGAGGATCTTAAGAAACTGTACGAGGAAGCTAAAGCAGAGACTAGGGCCTGCTTTAACGATGATGAGATGTACGTGGAAAAGCTAATTGAGAATCCTCGACATATTGAGTTTCAAATATTAGCTGATGAGCATGGAAATGTTGTTCATTTAGGGGAGCGCGACTGCTCTATTCAGCGTAAGAATCAAAAGCTGATAGAGGAAAGCCCATGTATGTATATAAAAGACGATTTGAGAAAGGCTATGGGAAAGGCAGCTGTTACAGCAGCAAAAGCGGCAGGTTATACAAATGCTGGAACAGTAGAATTCGTCTTGGATGAAAGGGACCATTATTATTTCATCGAAATGAACACTCGTATTCAGGTTGAGCATGGCGTAACAGAAGCCGTCACTGGTATTGACCTTATAAAGCAGCAGATTAGGATTGCTTTCCATGAACCTCTGAAAATGAGGCAAAAGGATATTAAAATAAATGGACACGCCATTGAGTGCAGAATAAATGCTGAAGACCCTGCAAAAGGTTTTATGGCTAATACAGGAAAAATAAGTTTTTTAAATGTGCCAGGTGGTCCGGGAGTTAGAGTGGATACTCTCCTTTACAACGGATATGAGACGAGCCCATTTTATGACTCGATGATGGCAAAAATAATAGTACATGCACCTACGCGACTAGAAGCCATCAGACGAATGCGTCGAGCTCTTCTTGAACTTGTTACAGAAGGTATTATCACAAATGGTGATTTTGATTATTTACTGTTACATCATCCAGATTTTGTGAAGGGGAACTATAATGTTGGCTTTATTGATGAGTATATGGATGAAATCCTGTCCTGGGATAAAGCTGCAGATATATAACCATCATTGTTGGGATGGGCCGCTTTTTTGGCGGTTGAGGTAATTATGATAAATGTAGTAGACCAAAGAAAAAATAAATTTAATAGATATAAGGATCTGAGGAAAAATCCTTCAGAACTACTAGAGCCTGTAATCAAACCAGTAAAAGAATATGGTGTAATAGATAGAATAGATGATATTGCAGACTCAGGTACATTTAGAAAGTTTGACTACAATTTTATAGAGACAAATCCCTTGGAGTTTGAAGGATATGTTGAAAAGAAAGAAGAACTACGAAAAGAGATTAATACCCATGATGCAATTGTGGCAGGAACATGTAAAATAGACGGTCACAAGGTGGTTCTTGCAGTAATGGATAAAAAATTTATGATGGCGTCCATGGGAATTGAATTAGGGGAGACAGTTTCTAAGGCAATAGAATATGCGGGAAAACAAAAATTGCCATTTATTATTTTTACTGCCAGTGGTGGAGCAAGAATGCAAGAAGGAATACTAAGCCTTATGCAGATGGCCAAAACTAGTGCAGTAGTACAAAGATTTAAGGATGAAGGTGGGCTGTACATTACAGTTCTCACTCATCCAACAACTGGTGGTGTTTCAGCCAGCTTTGCAACACTTGGTGATATTACCCTTGCTGAACCAGGAGCGTTAATCGGATTTGCCGGTCCTAGGGTAATTGAACAAACAATAGGGCAAAAGCTTCCTGAAGGATTTCAAAGAGCGGAATTTTTGGAGGAGCATGGTTTTGTAGATGCGATAGTTCGTCGAGAAGATATGAAGACTACATTGGCCCAAATATTAAAATTGCACTGTGCATAGGAGGACTTTATGAATGCAATAGATAGAGTTTTAAAGGCACGAGATAAAGACAGACCAAAGATTACAGATTATATTGAAAACGTATTTACGGATTTTTTTGAACAAAAAGGCGATTATTTAGGAAAGGAAGACGCCAGTATATATGGCGGAATAGCATTGTTTCATGGTCGTCCTGTAACAGTAGTCGGACATCGTAAGGGAAATACAGTAGAAGAAAACGTTGAATGTAACTTTGGTATGCCAGGCCCAGAGGGTTATCGGAAGGCACTTCGTATTATGAAGCAGGCCGAAAAATTTGGTAGACCAATTATTACATTTGTAGATACGCCGGGGGCTTATCCAGGATTGGAAGCTGAAATGTATGGTCAATCACAGGCGATTGCCGCAAACCTTGCAGCAATGAGTACACTAAAGGTTCCTGTAATATCTATTATTACTGGAGAGGGAAGTAGTGGAGGCGCTCTTGGAATAGCTGTGGCTAATAAGGTGTATATGCTTGAAAATGCAATATATTCAGTGCTTTCACCCGAAGGCTTTGCATCAATTCTGTGGCACGATAGTGCAAGACGTGATGAAGCTGCTGAAGTCATGAAGCTTACGGCAAAAGATTTATTAGATTTTGAAGTAATAGATGGAATTATTTCTGAGAGAGGCTGCGGCTTAAGCGTGGTTACTGAAGAAAGTGAAACCAATGCATATAGTCGATTGTTCGCCAGAGTGGATAGACAAATTGCGATGGCATTAAAAGAACTAGAAGGAATGTCAGCTGATGAGCTTAGCCTAAATAGATTTGAAAAGTTCAGAAAAATAGATGCGAAATTCCTGAATAGCGAAATGAAAGTAAGAATGGGAAATATGTAATGACGGGAATAAAAATAATATCAACTGGTTCTTATGCTCCTGAGAAAATAGTTACAAATGATGATTTGGCCAAAATAGTTGATACAAGTGATGAGTGGATAAGTCAGAGAACGGGTATGTCGAAGCGTCACTATATTACGGGAAATGAGAATCACACTTTGCTTGCGGAGCAGGCGGCACGCAAGGCAATAGAAAAGTCAAAAATCAATAAAGAAGAAATTGGCGTAGTAATAGTATGCACTGTTTCGGGAGATTATTTTTCTCCTTCGACAGCGTGCATTATCCAGGGTAGGCTAGGGCTTTGTAAAGAGATAATAGCGCTGGACATAAGTGCAGGATGCTCAGGATTTATATTTGGAATGGAGACTATCAGAGCACTAATGATTGCTAGAAATGCAAAGTATGGTCTGATTATTGGTGCCGAGGTGCTATCTAAAAAAATGGATATGACTGACAGAAGTACATGCGTGCTTTTTGGTGATGGTGCAGCGGCAGCTGTTGTAGAATTGGCAGATTCTCCATATACATCTGTGATTGGAGTCGATGGCGACGAGGAAATGATAAATATAAAATCGCCAAGCGGATTCATACATATGGATGGTCAAGGAACTTATAAATTTGCAGTTGCAACAGTCCCAAAGGTAATCAAAGAAGTGGTTGAAAAAGCTGGACTTACCTATGACGATATTGACCATTTTGTGTTGCATCAGGCGAATTTGAGAATTATTGAATCCATAGCGAAAAAAGTAAATCAATCTATGGATAAGTTTATTGTAAATATAGAAAAATATGGAAATACATCGGCTGCCAGTGTAGGACTTGCTTTGGATGAGGCTGTGAATGATGGTCGAATTAAAGCTGGAGACAAGGTCCTCATGTGTGCCTTTGGAGCAGGTAAAACTTGGGGTGCGGTGATTTTGGAGATGTAGATATGAATTTATGTAATTTAACAGGAACTAAATATCCGATTATTCAAGGGGGAATGGCAAATATTGCAACTGGAGAATTTGCAGCGGCAGTTTCTAATGCAGGGGGACTTGGCCTTGTGGCATCTGGAGGAATGAACGCTGAAGCTTTTCGTGAGCAAATTAGAATTTGCAAAAGTAAGACGGACAAACCATTTGGTGTAAACCTTATGTTAATGAATCCAGATGTGGAAAATATTGCACAGATGCTTATAGAAGAAAAGGTTCAATTCATTACGACTGGAGCAGGAAATCCGGGGAAGTATATGGCTGGTTGGAAAGCAATGGGGGCAAAGGTATTCCCAGTCGTGGCCTCAGTTGCATTAGCAAAGGTCATGGTTAGAGCTGGTGCAGATGCAGTTATTGCAGAAGGTGGAGAATCAGGTGGACATGTTGGCGATATGACAACAATGACACTTCTTCCACAGGTGGTTGCAGCGGTTGACGTACCGGTAATTGCAGCAGGTGGCATAGCAAGCGGAGAACAAATGGCCGCAGTAATGTTGATGGGAGCCTGTGGTGTTCAAGTTGGTACCTGCTTATTAGTTTCTAGTGAGTGTCCAATACACCAGAACTATAAACAAACATTAATTAAAGCAAAGGATAACTCAACGACTGTAACAGGAAGAAGCCAGGGGGCTCCAGTTCGTATAATTAAAAATGAAATGGCTAGAGAATATCTCAAGCTGGAAGCAGCTGGAGCTGATAGAGAACAATTAGAGCAAATTACACTTGGAGGACTTCGACGAGCTGTGGTAGATGGTGATATGATTCGTGGTTCCGTAATGGCTGGGCAGGTTTGCGGTCAACTTACTGAGATTCGTCCAGTAGCAGATATATTGGAAGAGATATATGTAAATGCAAAACACAAATTGGAAACAGCAAGGGAGATTGATTTATGAAGCTAGGAATTGTATACGCAGGACAGGGTGCCCAAAGAGTTGGTATGGGACAGGATTTCTATGACAAATATGATTCATTCAAAGAAACTATTGACTCAGCAACAGAATCTGTAAGCAAGGTTACTGATATGGATGTTGCAAAGATTTCTTTTGAAGGACCAGAAGAAAAGCTTTCTCAGACTATATATACACAGCCTGCTATGGTTGCCTTTGCAATTGGTGTAACCAAGCTTTTGCATGAAAAAGGGATAAATGCAGATTATACATGTGGGCTAAGCCTTGGAGAGTATTCTGCGCTTTACGAGGCTGGAGTACTTGAAGAAGAAGAAATACTAGAGCTTATTGCAAAGCGTGGTAAATACATGTCTGAGGCAGCAAAAGATCGCATTGTAAAGATGAGCGCTGTTCTTGGAGCAGATAGGGAAACAGTAAAAGAGGCCTGTGATTTTGCAAATGGATTCTACCATGACGAGCACATAGTTCAGGTGGCAAATTTCAACTGCCCAGGTCAAATTGTAATTTCAGGTGATGCACTAGCTGTTGATAAGGCATGTACATTTCTAAAGGATGCAGGTGCAAAGAGAATACTTCCATTGAAGGTTAGTGGACCATTTCACACAAGTCTTATGAAGCCAGCTGGAGATAAACTAGCAAAGGAATTTGAGAATGTAGATTTCAAAAAAGCAAATTCGAAGGTTGTGTTCAACTGTCTTGGTAAGGAGAAATCTGCTGATGAATCTGTGGCAAAGCTTCTTGAAAAACAGGTTCAGTCGTCAGTGTATCTTGAGGATTCAATCAAGTATATGGTTGATGAAGGCGTAGATACAATTATAGAAGTGGGACCAGGAAAAACAATTAGCAAGTTTATTGCAAAAACTGTTGATAATGTGAAGGTATATTCCATTGATTCTGTTGAGGATTTTGAGAATACAGTAAAGGAGCTTTTAGCATGAGTGTAGCGCTTATTACTGGCGGAAGCCGGGGAATTGGACGAGTTATAGCGGAAAAATTGGCAAGTGATGGGTATGATATTGCTATTTGCTATTCTGGAAACGAAGCAGCAGCTCAGGAGACAATTAGTACCTGCAAAAAATATGGTGTTCAGGCAATTTATTTAAAGGCTAATGTAGCAATTGCTGAAGATGTGACTAATCTATTTACGGAAGTAAAAGAGTTAATGGGGCCAATTGAGGTGCTTGTAAACAATGCTGGAATCACAAGGGATGGGTTACTACTTCGCATGAGTGAAGAGGATTATGATGTCGTTGTAGATACCAATTTAAAAGGAACATTTTTATGCACAAAAGCTGCTATTAAGGATATGATGAAGGCTCGCAAGGGAAAAATCATTAACATCACGTCAATCGTTGGCGTGCAGGGAAACCCTGGGCAGGCAAATTATTGTGCAAGTAAGGCAGGAATCATTGGTCTTACAAAATCTGTTGCAAGAGAATATGGTGGAAAAGGTATTACCGTAAATGCGGTAGCGCCTGGTTTCATACAAACAGCTATGACGGATGAATTGCCAGAAAATGTGAAGGAAGCATATTTGAAGCAGATTCCATTAGGTCGCTTTGGTACGCCAGAAGATGTGGCGAATGTAGTTGCTTTCTTGGCTAGTGATAGGGCTGCATACGTTACAGGGCAAGTGCTAGAGGTTACAGGAGGAATGTAATGAGAAGAGTCGTAATAACTGGAATGGGAACTGTAAATCCCGTTGGCAATAGTGTAGAAGAGACTTGGGATGGCGTTAAAAAAGGAAAATGTGGTATAGGCCCTATAACTCATTTTGATACGACGGATTTAAAAGTGAAGCTTGCAGGCGAGGTAAGGAATTTTGTAGCTTCAGAACTTCTTGACCCAAAAGAAGCTCGCAGGATGGATGTATATTGTCAGTATGCATGTGCAGCAGCAAAGGAAGCAATGACCGATTCTGGAATTGATATGGGAAAAGAAAATGCAGATAGATTTGGATGTATTGTCTCATCTGGTATTGGTGGCTTATCCACAATTGCAACCGAACATGGAAAAGGTGAGGAGAAAGGATATAGCAAAATTTCTCCATATTTCATTCCAATGGCTATAAGTAATATGGCTGCGGGACAGATTGCCATTATGTATGGGTTAAAGGGAATGTGTACTTCTGTGGTGACGGCTTGCGCAAGTTCAAACAATGCTATTGGCGATTCCTTCCATAGAATTAGGGACGGATATGAAGATGTAATGGTATGTGGTGGTGCTGAAGGTGTAGTTATGCCACTTGCCATTGGTGGATTCCAGTCTATGAAAGCTCTTTGCACTAGCGAGGATCCAAGCAGAGCATCTATTCCATTTGACAAAGAGCGTCATGGCTTTGTAATGGGCGAAGGCGCAGGTATTCTCGTAATCGAGGAGCTTGAGCATGCAAAAAAAAGAGGCGCAAAGATTTATGCAGAGATAGTTGGATACGGTTCGAATTGCGACGCGTATCACATCACAGCACCAAATCCAGAAGGAGAAGGTGGTGCAAAATGCATGACCCTTGCTGTAAAGGATGCAGGTCTTGAAATGGAAGATATCGATTATATTAATGCCCACGGAACGAGCACAAGTCTTAATGATGCAGGCGAAACACTAGCTATAAAAAAAGCATTTGGTGATCATGCATATAAGCTTATGGTTAGCTCTACAAAATCCATGACAGGACATTTGCTAGGCGCAGCCGGTGCTGTAGAGGCAATAATTACATCTTTGGCACTTAGAGACGGGTTTGTTCCGGCGACTATTAATTACAAAGAAAAAGATGAGGCCTGTGACCTGGATATTGTTCCTAATGTTGGGCGTAAGGCTGATATTAAATATGCGCTGTCCAATGCACTTGGCTTTGGTGGACATAATGCATCTGTAGTATTTAGGAGGTACGAATGCAATTAACTAATTCTCAAATTCAGGAAATATTGCCTCATAGATATCCTTTTCTCTTAGTAGATAGAATTACAGAATGCGAACCAGGGCATTATGCGAAAGGCATTAAATGTGTAAGTGCAAACGAGATGCATTTCTTGGGGCATTTTCCAGGTCACCCTGTAATGCCGGGAGTCCTAATTATAGAGGCTCTGGCTCAGGTAGGGGCAGTTGCACTTCTCACAGAGGAGGAAAATAAAGGGAAATTAGCATTTTTCGGTGGTATTAAAAATGCAAGATTTAAACGCCAGGTGGAACCAGGAGATGTGCTTGAGTTAGAGTGCAAGCTGACATCAAGAAAAGGACCTGTTGGTTTTGGCGAAGCAGTGGCATATGTAGATGGACAGATTGCAGCAAAGGCTGAAATTTCCTTTGCCATAGGAGAGTAGATTAGGTATGATGTTTCTAGGGAGAAAAAATATATTAAAAAAGGAACAGGTACTACAAATGTTAGAGCAAACACTTTCAGAGGTGTACACCAAGTTCAAGATACACTTCTATCAGGAGATGTTTAAACAACTCCATTCCAGAGAAACATCACTTACAACCGTAGAGCTTTTCTGCGTTGAGGTCATATATGCCCTTAAAAATCCTACTGTTGCCGAGTTTGCAAAGTTTATAAAGGTTTCATCACCTAATGCAGCATACAAAGTAAACAGTTTAATAAAAAAAGGATATATAGAAAAAATTCAATCAGAAGTTGATAGGAGAGAATATCACCTACGTGTTACAGATAAATATTTGAATTATTTCAATCTTTCTCAAAAATACGTAAATACGGTAGTTGATCGTGCCAATGAATATTTTTCACCAGAACAAATCAAGATTCTTGATGATATTCTTCATGATATGTCTACAGAATTAATGCAGGATGTGGCAATTCCTCCTGTTACAGTATCTTAAAAAATACGCCGACCTCAGACGAGGCCGGCGTTGTTTTATTTAATGTAGTTAATTAGTAATTGGAATGTGTTTTCCACACCTTTTTTATGAGAGCGTTCGTAACCATGGCTAGCGTATACGCCGGCACCAATAAGCCCGTGGCGGACATCGTAGCCAGCATTAAGTGCAGCATCAGCGTCTGAACCATAATGCGGATAAACATCTACAGCAAAATCGATATTATTTTCTTTTGCAGTATTAATAAGAGTAGAAACAACATCATAGTTGTAAGGGCCAGCAGAATCCTTTGCGCAAATACTTACCTGTGTCTCTTTACAATCTAGGCCTTCACCGATGCAACCCATATCCACAGAAAGAATTTCTGTAACACCCTCAGGAACTGTACCACAAGCACCGTGGCCAACCTCTTCATATACCGTGATGTGGTGATAAAGCTTGCGCTCAAGAGAAATCTTGTTGTCAGCAAGATATTTAGCCTGGCCAAGTAATATTCCAACAGATAATTTATCATCTAGGAAACGGCTTTTGATATAGCCTGATTTTGTGACTCTTGTACGTGGCTCAAAGGCGACAATATCTCCAATCATAATACCTAGTTTCTTTGTATCTTCGTCATTAGAAACTTCCTCGTCTATTACAATCTCCATAGATTTGAATTCACGAGCAGTTGTTTTGTAATCGTCATTTACATGTACAGAGGCATCGTTAAGCTGGAAGGTTCCTTCATATACCTTGCCATCACGAGTATAGATCCTGCAGTTTTCAGCTTCTCCATTGTTAGGGCTAAAGCCACCGAGAGGTGTAAGCTCAAGATTTCCGTTGGACTTGATTTTGCAAACCATTCCACCAAGTGTATCCATGTGGGCTTCAACGAGAATAGCGTTATCGGATTCTTTACCACCTAAATCAACAAGAACGCCTCCCTTTGTAGTAAGTACAGGATGATAGCCTAATTTCTCATATTCTTCCATAATGTGCTTCGCTGCATTTGAAGTAAAACCGGTTGGGCTGTCAATATCAAGAACAGATACTGTCTGGTCAACCATATAATCAACGTATTTTTTTGTGTCCATATTCTACCTCCGAAAAATTCTAATAGATATTTTACTATTTTTTAGGGCAAATGGGCAAAATAATTCACAATTGAATAATTGAAATGATGTGACATGTCAGATACTATAATTCTATTAGGATTTTTATAAGGAGATTACTGATGGCGAAGAAAAACTTTTATGCAGTTAAGGTGGGGAAGGTTCCAGGCATATACAAAACATGGGATGAATGTAAGGAGAACACTAGCGGCTTTTCTGGTGCAGTATATAAGGGCTTTGAGAAGTATGAAGAGGCTCAACAATTTATGGATATGGATGGACAGGCTACCTGGGATGGTGGACTAAATCTTCCTAAGATATACGCATTTACGGATGGTTCCTTTAATAGCAAAACGAAGGTTTATGGGTTTGGCGGATTTCTTCATTATAGTGATACAGAGCCAGATATTGAAATTAGGGGCCATGCAAATGATTCAGAGGAAGCTGAATCGAGAAACGTTTCTGGAGAAATTCATGGTGCAGTTGCAGCAATGAAAAAGGCTGTAGAACTTGGATTGCCGGAATTGACAATTTTCTACGATTATGAGGGTGTAGAAAAATGGCCTACAAAGCTGTGGAATGCTAATAAGAAAATTTCTCAATATTATGTGGCTGAATATGAAAAGATTAAAGATAGCTTAAAGGTTACATTTGTGCATGTAAGCGCGCATACAGGTATTCCAGGGAATGAAGCCGCAGATAAAATGGCCAAAGAAGAAGTGGGATTACTATAGAGATAGAGCATAAAAAGGTTTACATCAGTACATTAGTGTGGTAAAGTGTAGGACAAATAAAAAAGAGCTGGTGACGGGAATTGAACCCGTGACCCCTTCCTTACCAAGGAAGTGCTCTACCTCTGAGCCACACCAGCATTGCCTTATCAGCAAGAAAAAGCATATCAAAGCTGTGGGGTAATGTCAACTGTGCGTGTGCATTTTATGTGCACTTTGTAATTATAATAAGGGCTTTCGAGGGGAAGATTGGAGATTAGACATATATGAAAACCCCATTTGTAACAAAAGAAAAAATTCAAGAAATTACACAAACCATTCCAACTCCTTTCAATATTTATGATGAAAAGGGAATTAGGGAAAATGCACGAGCTGTAAATGCAGCTTTTAGCTGGAACAAAGGATTTAAGGAATACTTTGCAGTAAAGGCAAATCCAAATCCTTTTATTTTAAAGATTCTTCAGGAGGAGGGCTGTGGTGTCGATTGTGCATCATATGTAGAATTGGCACTTTCTGATGAGATTGGCTTCAAAAATGATGACATCATGTTCTCATCAAATGATACACCAGCGGAAGAATTTAAATATGCAGATGAGCTTGGCGTAATTGTAAATTTAGATGATTTTACACATATAGATTTCTACGAGAAATCAGTAGGACATTTTCCAAAGAAGATGTGCTGCAGATATAATCCAGGTGGTGTTTATGAGCTTTCAAATGGCATAATGGACAATCCTGGTGATAGCAAGTATGGTATGACTAAGGAGCAGATTTTCGAGGCATACAAAATTCTCAAGAGCAAAGGCGTAGAAGAATTTGGTATCCATGCATTCTTGGTATCAAATACTGTTACAAATGATTATTATCCAGCATTAGCAAAGGATTTGTTCAAGCTTGTTGTTGAATTAAAAGAGGAGACCGGCATCGAACTTTCATTTGTAAATCTTTCAGGTGGTGTTGGCATTGCATACAGACCGGACCAAAAGCCAAATGATATAGCAAAGATTGGTGAGGGCGTTCGCAAGGCTTATGAAGAGATACTTACACCAGCAGGCATGGATGTAGCAATTTTTACCGAGATGGGACGTTTTATGATGGGACCATACGGAGGACTTGTTACAACAGCAATTCATGAGAAGCATATATACAAGGAATACATTGGAGTTGACGCTTGTGCAGTAGATTTGATGCGTCCAGCTGTATACGGGTCTTATCATCATGTGACAGTTCTTGGCAAGGAGCATGAAGCTGAGGATCATGTATATGATGTGACGGGATCACTCTGCGAGAACTGTGATAAATTTGCAGTAGATAGACAGCTTCCAAAGATTGAAATGGGAGATGTATTATTCATTCACGATACAGGTGCCCACGGATATTCTATGGGATACAATTACAACGGAAAGCTTAAGAGTGCTGAGGTTCTTTTGAAGGAAGACGGTAGCTTCAAGCTTATTAGAAGACCGGAAACAATCAAGGATTATTTGGCTACATTTGATGGATTAGAAATTGTTGATGGAATTCTAAAATAAAAACTAGAAAAGGGGATAACTTTTTCATTTTCTTGTTGAAAAAGATATTCCCTTTTAGTATACTATTCTTCGGACGCCGGCATGTCGGAATTGGCAGACGAGGCAGACTCAAAATCTGTTGATGGCAACATCGTGTGGGTTCAAGTCCCACTGCCGGCAGTAAAAAAGAGATTCAGCAATTTGCTGAATCTCTTTTTTGTTTTATCTTATTTTAATGCTTTTTTTAACTTCTCTAATAGCTGACCATACTTTTCCATGACCTCATTATGGTGCTCTTTTATGTATTCCAAATTATCTTCTTTTACAGCAAATTCCAAAGCTTTTGCAGCAGCAGATAATTCAGTGGCACCGATTGTAAGGGAAGTGCCTTTTAATGAATGAGCAAGTATTTGGTAGTTAGGCCAATCTTCTTTCGCAAGTAAATCGTTCATGGCAGGACGTTTGTCCTCCTCTTTATAGGTGGTCAAAATTTGTTTGTAGAAATCTTCGTCACCAGCGGCAAAATCGAGACCAGCATTTGCATCAATAAAGTTAAGAGAATGCATTAAATCGCTACCAGTAGGTGCAGCAACTTCGGTAACATGCTGTGTGTGAGAAATGTATTCTACAGGTAAGTATTTTTGAACCATAGCCTCTAATTGTGCTGGTTGAATTGGCTTTGAAAGATAATCTGTGAAGCCGTCCTCTAAATACTTTTTGTCAGCCCCCATTGAAGCATTTGCTGTTAGCATAATAACAGGCGCTGCATTGCATCGATTTGTTTTGTCTGCACGAAGTCGCGTTAGAACTTCAACACCATCCATTTCTGGCATCATGTGATCCAGCAATATTAAATCGTAATAGGTAGAGCCCATCATTGAAAGCGCTTCTTCTCCGTTTAGTGCACAGTCAATTTGTATTTGCGTCTTTTTCAATAATCCACAAACAACATCTAAGTTCATCTGTACATCATCTACAGTGAGAATTCTTGCCTTAGGAGCAATGAATGTAGATTCGTATTTACGAATTTCTCTAGTGTAACTGTAGTCATTGATTTCTCCAATTGGTGTCAAATCAGAAACTCTTTGAGGAATTCTAACGGTAAAGGTAGAACCCTGTTCATATACACTATCAACTTCAATTGTACCGTGAAGCAATGTAATCAAATTCTTTGTAATTGAAAGTCCAAGTCCTGTACCCTGGATGGTTCTGTTTCTTTGCAACTCAAAGCGTTGGAAATTCTCAAACAGATGAGGAATGTCCTCTTTTCGTATACCGATACCATTGTCTGTAATTTTGATTATCAATGAAATAAAATCAGCTGAGGTTACGGTATAATCAATGGAAACAGAAATTTTTCCGTTCTCCTGGGTGTATTTAATAGCATTTGAAAGAAGATTAGAAATAATCTGTTTTATTCGTATTTCATCACCGATAAGCGTTTTTGGTAACTTAGAGTTACATTTAAATACAAGACTTTGGTGATGCTTTTTGGCTTCATTAATAAATAGGTTGTAGCAGTCTCGTAAAACAGTATCAATTGAATAATCGAAGGAAACAATATCTAGTTTTCCTGATTCGATTTTTGCAATATCTAAAACGTCATTAATTAATGAAGTAAGATTCTTTGAGGCAACATTTATATTCTCGGCATATCCAATGATGGCTTCATCGTCACATTCTCGTAAAATCAACTCATCCATACCAGAGATAATATTGATAGGTGTACGAATCTCATGTGAAATGTTGCTTAGAAATTCTGACTTGGCCTCGTTGGCAGCCTGTGCTTCCTTTATAAGTCGATTCTCTTCAGTAAGATCTGTAGCAACTAAAATGTAGCACATGGGCTCATTGTTCCTGTCCATCTTGCATGAGAAGTTTACGAGAATGACCTTTTGGGTAATGATTGAAGTAAGCCTATAATCAAGTGCCAATCCCTCGGTAGCTTTTTCAAACATTTTAAAAGGCTCGCCACTTTTTAACTCAAATATTTCTTTCAGACGAATTCGATGTGGCTGTTTATCTAGACCTAATAATTTGTTGGCATACTCGTTTGCAAGATTTAGATGGTAGTTTGTATCAAATACAAGAAGTCCTGTACCCAAGGTAGAGAAAATATCCCTACTTATACTATTTACCGTAATATAAAAAGCCATATAGTTATTGGCAGAAACAAAGAATACTACAAAGGCGAAGAATATTCCCAGACAGAAGAAAAAGTGAGTGCAGAGAATATTGACCTGCATTTTTAGCATGTCTGGAAGAGCCAGACCGCCAAAAATAAAATTTGAGATATATGCAAAAAATACGAGTTTTCTATCACGTTTGTATTTAACGTTTACAGCCCATACTATCGCAATGATAAGCATACAGAAAATCAGTATAGCAAGATATGTATAGTGGAATAAATGTCTGTAAGGGTCATTTCGTATATACGTAGTGAAGTTGTATTGGTCGTATCTAATAAATGTGTCAGCATCAGGATGACCATAAATGACTAGGTCAAAGAGAACCGCAATTGAAGTAAGACCAATTATAAATAATTCGGAACGTCGACTAAAGTTTAGACAACTTGTAACTAGGATTATTTCTGCGAGCAGATAAATATCGATACCGGCAAGACCGATAACTCTAAAGATATAAGCGACAGTTAGATTTGGACTTAGTGACATTATGGAGTATCCAAGACAACACATACCATTTCCTAGGGCAAGTAAGAATACAGAATATTTGAAAAAGCCCTTTGTATGTCTTTCCCTTTTTAGAAAGCTGGCACCTAGATGAACAGAGGTAGCACCTGCAATTAGAATAATAATATTTATATAGATAAAGTGTTGATATAAAACTTCCATTTTTCTCCCTTTTCAATTAACATAATTAATGTTATTTGATGTAATTTATTTATAATAATTATTATATATAATATTTCTTCTTATTTCATTATCAACATATTTTAAAATATGGTATTATTCTAGATAGGAAATAACTAGGGGGAGGCTGAAAATTGCGAATCGCAGTTATTGATGACGAAAGCATTTTTAGAATGCAACTTAAAATGATGGTGGAGAAGATTTCTACTGCCAAGGAAATACATTTGGAGGTGGATGATTTTTCCAGCGGGGCGGACTTCATTGATAGCTTGTCTAGCAGACGCTATGACATAGTTTTTATGGATATTTTTATGCCTGAAATGGACGGTATCCAGACTGCAAGAAAAATGCGACAGATGACAGAGAAGACTTTCTTGATTTTTATGACAGCATCTGAGGGACATTATCCAGACGCATTTTCTTTGCATGCATTTGATTACGTCACAAAGCCATTCACAATTGAGCGAATTCAGACGGTTCTAAATGAGATTATTGAGCATACTCCGATGGACGCTGCATTTATAAAAATATCTGTTGGACCTCTGGAAGAAAAGATTTATCTGAAGGATATAATATCTGTTACGACGGATGGTCATTACTTAGAGATAAATAGAAATGACGGTTCTTCTGCCAGAGTTCGACTTACATCTGGAGAATTCTTAGAGATGTCCGGTGGAGATAAGAGATTTATTATGGTAAACCGAGGTATCATTATCAATATGGACTATATTGATTACGTAGATGGGGGCGACATATCTATGAAGGACAAGAGTATTTTCCCTATATCAGCACGTAAGGTATCCGACATTTCTCAAAAAATCAAGGATTATCAATTCAATAATAAATAAAAAACTAAAAGCTAGAAAAATAGTTTTGCCAAAATACTGTCAATCTTGCCAAAACTATTGCACCTAGCTTTTTTTTTGATAGTCTAGTATGGGAGGCGAGTATTAATACACTGGCCAATACATTAAAGGAATTATGTTATTGTTATGAAAAGGCGTTCATTGCAGCTGGCCGCGATAGGCTTGTCTACAATTGTATTATGGAGCACTGTGTCTATTTCAGTGCGTGCCGAGGCTCCAGAGGATTCTGAGGGTCTTATTGCTGCGCCTGAGGATAATGTGGAGGACGATAGCAATAACAATTTAGAATCAGAAGATGAAAATGAAGACGAGCAGTCATCTTTGGAAGATTTAGTAGATACAGCTGCGGAATCATCTGAAACTGCAGTTGATGCATCTGAGGATGCTATAGATGTAAATGAAAATGCGCTGACAGTTTTGCAAGAGCAGGAGCTTACTGCAGATGAGGCATACGACCTCATGGGCGGGGCCGAGGATTCTATTCTAGACGCAGAGGAGGCATTTGAAACAGCTCAAGAAGATTATGATGCTGCTAGCAAAGCGTATGATGCGGCGGTTCAGGAATACAATAAGGTTTTAGAGGAATATGAAAGTAGCTTAAAGTCAGCTGAGGGAGATTTGGCAACTGCACAAGGGGAGTTGGATAAAGCAGCAGCTGAGGTGGAGCGATTAAAAGCACAGTTAGACGCATGTACTCAAGAATTGGTAGATGCGGGAGCAACAGGGCTAGTAGCTGCTGAGGGTGAAGCTGAGCCTGTTGACATTGATGCTTATATTGGGGCAGTAGTTCAGCATCTATACGTGCCACAGTCAGAGTCATTAAATGATGGAGATACCATTCAGAATTACTCAGTTACAGTGCCAAAGGGCGTTGATGGCGCTGCGCAGGATTACGTAATAGTGACTTATGATGTATGTGGACCAAATGGTGAGGTATTACGTACAGGTTATGGAGAATATACATATTCTGTTGATGCTGAGACTGGAAAGATTACTCTTAGCACTAGAACACTCACATATGAGTATGAGAATAAGGACAGTGAGATTGTTTCAATTACCAAGGACGAGGCAGATCAGTTAAATGGTCAGATTGCTATTGATGCTGGATGGACGGCTTCTGGCGACTATGTTCCTCGCTTCGAAGCAACAGGAACCTATACTGTAGGATATCCTCGAAACAAAGGATATGATTATAATAAGGATATAGTAGATGGTGAGAGTGGATTAAAAGAAAAAGCTGTTACAGACTATCCTTTTGAAAATGTGGATGTTTCATATGTTAATATGGAGTATCAAAGCAATGGCCTAAAATATAACTATAATGTCTACTATGATGTTATTGGTAAGACATGGACGGTAAGTGATGGCATTTCTAACACATATTATGAATCTGAGGATGAAGCATATGCGGCTGTGTTGGTGGAGGCTCAAAGCAAGGGGGCTTACACAATCGACAAAGAGAATAGCACTGGATTAAAGATTTCTTATAATACGACATATGCAGATATCGTTTCTAAATATGTAGATACAAACTCTGATGACGTAAGTGCAAAGATACAGGCGTATAACGATTTAATACGTCAATATGATTCTGCGAAGACAACCTATTCTGAGGCTGTTGAAAAGGTGGCGCAGGCTACAGAGCAGGTGGCGAATATTAAGAATTCTCAACTAGATATTGCTTATGAATCTGCGAAACTTACAGTTTTGAGTGAGAAGCTTGATACAGCAAAGAGTAATTGTGATAAAGCAGAGGAAAATATTAATTCTGCGTGGAATTATTTCTTTGATGCGTATGATATTTACAATGAGAAATATATGATGATAGGAGGTGGACGTCCTCCTGTTACACCTGTAGAGCCGGAAGAACCAGAGACTCCAGTAGAGCCAGAAGAACCAACTCAACCAGAGGAACCAGTAGAGCCACAGGAGCCTACCGAAGAACCTAAGGATACTCCGGTAGAGGAACCAGAGGAAGAGCCGGTTCAGGAGCCAACAGAGACACCTGTGGTAGATACACCTTCGGAAAATCATTCTGAAACTACAATACCCCAGCCTTCTACAGAAAAAGATGTTGAGGATGTGGTGGAAAACGAAGATATGGAGCAGGAGGATGAGAAAAAAACTACCGAAGATGTTGACGTGGTAGTGAGAAAATCATCATCAGGTTCAGAGTATCTTTACACTATGATTGTTACAGAGCTTCCTGAAGACGAGGAAGAAATTCTTGAGACTGAAGAGGAAGTTGAGGAAGAGTTAGAGGAAGAACACTTAGAAGAAGAGATTACTAATACTGTAGGTGGTGGTAATAGTTCTAACGGTGGTGATTCTGAGGAGCCGACTATAAAGACAGAGCCTGATGAAATATCAGAGGACGGAGTGCCTGAACTCGACGGTATATTAATTGAGGAAGAAGAGGCACCAAAGGGAATTACTATTGCAGGAATTATGGCTAGAGGAAAGTGGTTTGTAGCTCTTGGTGGTGTTTCAGTTGCAGGAATAGGCGTTGGAGCTTTTGAGGCAAAACGTAGAGCAGCAATGAAGTTACTAGATAAACTAAATCAATAAGAATGACCAGTTTTGACTGTTTTGTGCGGTTAAAACTGGTTTTTTATTAGCATTTTCTTGTGATTACTAGGAGTTTTTTGCCAATCTTGCCAAAAAATGCGACTTTTTGCCAAGAGATTGTTTGAAAGTATTAATAGTGATAGGTTATACATATAGGTTGTTCACACAACCGTCACATAAGACAATAAGAGTTGGGGAACTTTTATTGGCTCAAGCGTTATAGGGTCGCTGAGAATTATGGAAAAGAATGGTGAGGTAGGGAGTTATGAAGGTGTTAATCCTTAAGGTGAAGATGATTAAAACTATGATTGATAATCATAGGATTAGACGCCAGCTTCGAAAAATGGGTCTTCAAAAGAATTAATTCACCTACACGACAAAACAAAGCGGGAAATTAGGGGTTCCTGCTTAAAGAACAGGCGTAGCAAGTTGAAAGGTTGCTACGCCAGTTTTTTACATAGTTACATCGTGTAATACTGTTATGGATGTTAATTATTTGCCAAATAATCTACATTATTGCCAAATAGTAGACATACTTTGCAGAATGGTGGTAATTTATCATTGAATAATTGTTATTCGATGATAAGGGAAGTTATATGTGGTTTATTGTTTTGTAAAGGGGATGAGGTTTTTTCGTTATGTTGAAAATGGTTAAAAAGTGCATGGCGCTTTTACTACTTGTTATGGGACTTGGATTAACAATCAATACTACTTATGTGCGAGCAGAAGAATCAATAGTATCAACTACTAATCAAAATGATGAAACGATAGTGGACGAGGCAGGAGATTCAGAAATTACAATTGAAGATGAAGCTACTCCTTTAGCGGGAGAATCAAGGGATAATGTTTTTACACAAAATGCCTGGTTGATTTCACTGATGTTTGTAATTATTTGTATATGCGTTCTGAGCATCTATGTATTGAAAAAATTGCAAGCTAATAGTAGGGACAATATATTTAAATAATTGGAAATACGCCTGAAAACTACTGACAGAGCTATGGCTCTGCCAGTAGTTTTTTTATGGTTATAAGGCGTAACAAGATTATATGGAATAACTTTTTGCCTAATATTTTACATTCTTGCCATTCAATGGACTGGTGTTGCATAGACTGATAAAGTGATAAATGCGTTCACAATATATTCACAATATGTACACATTTGGGATATCTTTTGAGAGGGTTGTGAACAGAATAATTAATAAGGGAAAAGGGTAAGAGAATGAAAAACTTAGAGAAAAAGGTTATTACAACACTTGCGATTGGTATTGGAACGGGTATCGCATTGAATCCAGTTGTTGTTAATGCGCAGGAAACTACAACAACTAATGAGGCTACTGAAGGAACTGTTCAGGGTACACAGGAATCTGAGTCTAAGTCTGAGGTTGCTACAGCAGTTGAAGATGCCCAGGCAGCAGTTGGAGAATCTGCAAAGCAGGGGAATGAAACAAAAGAGACAGCAACAGCTCTTGAAGGCATAGAAGAGTCAGTTGCTAATGTAGAAGAAAAGCAAGAAGCAGCAGAAGATGCTGTTGGTAAATACGAAGAGACATTAAAGAATTCACAGGAAGTAGTGGCTGGTGATGCTACTGCAGCTGAGTCCTATGCAGAGAACGCAGAGGCAGCGCAGGAAAAGTCTGAGGAAGAATTAGGCAAGGCGGAGGATGCATCAAAGAAAGTTGATGAAGCCGCTAATTCACAATATGATTCTCAGGATGCAGCTGATGCAGCAAAGGCTGAGGCTAAGAAGCAGGCCGAAGTAGCTGATACAGTTGCTAAAGAAGCAGCAGCTCAGTCAGATTTGGCTGAAGAGGCTCTTGCTGGAGCAGAGGCAGTAAAGGAACAGGCTGATAGCAAAGTACAGGCTGCAGAGAAGGCATTAAATGAGGCTGTTGCAGCAGTAGAGGCAGCACAGGCCGAGCTTGATGCACTTCTTGCAGATGAGACAGGTGATCAGGAGACAGCTATTGCTACTGCAAAGAAGGCTCTTGATGATGCAAATGCAGCAGTAGAGGCTGCAAAGGCTGATTTAGAGACTGCTAAAGCAGCACAGACTGCAGCCGCAAATACAACAAAGAATGAATCTGCTGATGTTGAGAAGGCAGAAGAAAATCTTACAGCTGCAAAGGAAGATGTTGCTGATGCTAAGAAAGATGTAGAAGAGGCTAAGAAGGCTGAAACGGCTGCTGAGAAAGAAAAGAAGGCAGCAGATAAGGCTGTAGAAAAGGCCGAAAATGCAAAAGATAAAGCTAAAGATGATTACGAAGATGCTAAGGATGCAAAGAAAGATGCAGAAGAGGCACTTAAGAAGGCTCAAAAAGAATTAAAGGACGTAAAGGAAGAACAGTCAAATAAAGAGAAGAAGCTAGATAAAGAGAACAAAGAAAAAGATGCTGCTGAGACTGCTATGAATGAGGCAGAGAAGGCAAAGAATGATGCGGTTACAAAGTTTGGAACAGAGTCTAAAGAGGCTAAAGAGGCGCAGGATAAATTAGATGCTGCTATCAAATTATTTAATGAAAAGTCTGGTGCAGTCACAAAGGCTAGAGAAGAGCTCTCAAAAGCTAATGAAGCAGTTCAGACTGCAAATGGAAAAGTAACAACAGCTGATAGTGCTTTAACAGAGGCAAATAAAAAGGTTACTACTACAGAGAATGCATATAAGGAAGCTATTAAGGCTAAAGAGGCAGCAGAAGAGGCTTCTAAGGAAGCAAACATTAATGCTAAGGTTGATGAATACAAGAATTCAGGAATGGTAGATGATATTGCTGCATACAAGAATACAGATGAATATAAGAAGGCGGTTGCTGGTTATAAGCAGGCACTTCTTGATGCTTACAAGAACTCAGATAAATTCAAGAATGCTGTAAAGGCATATGAAGCTGGTAAGGGCGCAGAAGAGGTTGCCGCATACAAGCAGGGGCTTCTTGATGAGTATCAAAATTCAGATGAATTTAATAATGATGTATCAGTGTATGAGAATGGTGAACTTGCTACAGCCATTGAAGAGTACAAGAACAATCTTATTGAAGAATACAAGAAAACTGAAGACTATACAAATGATGTAAATAAGTATGCAGCATCTGAAGAAATTGCTAAGAAAGCAGAAGAATATAAGGGAACTGACGAGTTTAAGAATACTGATGCTGTAAAGACTGCAAATGCTGCGGTTGAACGGGCGACTATGCTCGAGACTCTTGCAAAGGCTGTTGATACAGCAAAGGCGAAGTTGCAGAAAGATGGTGGAGTAGAGAATCTGGCGGATTATGCAGCTGCAGCACTTAGATATTATATTTGTAGCAGTGATGAGAAATATAATGACAAGAATGTAACTATTGGAAATGATAGAGCGTTAAAGAATGGGTACTGGCAAACTAATTATATTACTATCAATTATGATGGTTACGACCATTATTTCAATCATATAGCTATATCAACATATGAACTCTGGGGTGAACATGAACGAAGAGTAACTGGAGGATTTAACTATGTTAATACTGAATATGTGAAGATAAAGGCAAAGCCTAATAATGATAAAGATGCATGGATTAATGGCGACGAAGATGATAATTATGACGTATTCTACAACACAAGATATTTCAATTCTGCATCAACAACTACAGCAAAAGAAACAGCTCAAGCAACTAAAGAAACAGCTGAAAATACAGCGTTAAGCGCATATAAGCAGACACTTGCACAGCAAAAGGCTGTATCAGAAAAAGAAAAGGCTTTAGCAACAACTATTGCCGCTGAGAAAGAGCGACTTCTTGGCGAGTATAAGAAAACATTAGTTTCTTCTTATGAAAAGACCACTGATGTTACAGCAAAGGTTGATACTAAAAAGAACGAATTAGTCGAAGGCGAGCAGGTAAGACTTGTTAAAGATTATTCAGAATCTGAGGCTGTAAAGACTTCAGTTGCTGCTAAAGAAAAGACACTAGTAGATGCTAAAGAAAAGAAGCTTCTAGAGGAAAAGAAGGCAGCGCTTACAAAGGCTGCAAATGAAGCAAAGACTCAGGCTGAGAATAATGAAAATTCTACAAAAACTGCTTGGGAAGATGCTGTTAAAGCCCAGACAACTGCAAAAGAAAACTACAATAATGCCAGAAGTGAGCTTTCTAGCGCAACTACAAAACAGTCGACAGCATTATCAAATCATACAACTGCAGAGAATAACTTGAAGAGTGCTGAAGATGCTAAGAAGGTCGCTGACAGTGAAAATGAGAAGGCAAAGAAAGAGTTAGAGGAAGCGAAGAAAGATCAGGCTGATAAAGAAAGTAAGTACAAATCAGCTGTAAGTAAATTCGGAAAAGAGTCTAAAGAGGCTGAGGAAGCAGCAAAGAAGGTTGAGAAGGCAAAAGCAAAAGTTACTGAGAAACAGAATAAGGTAACTGAGAAGCAGGCGGCTGTTGATAAAAAGATAGAGGCATACAATGCTGCTAAGCAAGCAAAGGAAGAAGCAAAAGCAGTTTATGATGCTAAGAAGCTAGAGGCAAAAGCAGCACAGGATAAGTTAAAAGCTGCTGAGCAGACAAAGAAAGATGCAGATAAGACATTAGAGAAGGCTGAAAAAGCAAAGGATAAAGCTTCAAAGACTCTTACAAAAGAGAAGAAGGAGCTTTCTCAGGCTCAGAAGAACGAGTCAAAGGTAGATAAAAATGTATCTAATTTAGAGACCGCACTTTCAAATGCTGAAACAAAGGCAAAAGCAGCACAGGAAGCTTATGATAAGGTGCTTGCACTTGTAGAAAAGATTCAGGCGCTCAAGAATACTGAGACTGTTACACGAATAGATTACGAAGCTCTTCAGAGTGAGTTCAATCAGGTGGTTGCTGACTATGAGGCAGCTAAGGCTGCAGCTGATGAGGCAAAGGCTAACGCACAGATGGCTAGTGCAGCAGCAACAAAGGCTTCACAGATTATTGCTTCAGTAGATGGATTTACAGTAGTAATTCCTGTAACACCTTCAACAGAGGGAACAAATGGTAAGTCTACAGAGACACCAAGTTCTCAGGTGGTTGATAACACATCAAATACTTCTGTTGAGACAGTAGGTACAGAGACAGAGGGTACGGAGACAGCAGGAACACAAGTTGTAGAGGTTGCATCAAACGTAACAACAACTGGAACAACAAGCTCTTCAACAGGTTCAGCAAGAACATCATATACTAATACAGTATCGTTTACTGCACTTACTGACCTTCCAACAGTTATTGCTGATCCAAACGTACCACTTGCAGGAGATGAGACAGCTACAACAACTACAACTGCAGGAGCAACTCTTATGCGTAGAACATTTGCTAATAAAAATGAAAATACAGAAGACACAGTTACAGTTGAGGATGGACAAACACCACTTGCTGGTAATACATCTAACGAAGATGCAGAGCCTGAAACAGAGGTTGCAACTTCAGATGATGCAACAACTTTAAATATTGAAGATAATGCAACTCCACTTGCAGGCGGAGAAGAGTCAAATATATTCCAAAAGTCATGGTGGGCATTCATTCTTCTTATTATTGCACTTATTACTGCTTTCACAGCATACACAAAGAAAAAAGTAACTGTTAACAGCAGCGATGACAAGAATATCAAATAATTGAAAAAGTGCATGAAAACTACTGGTGGAGCTTATTGCTCCGCTGGTAGTTTTTTGATTTTATAAAAGAATTTCTTGTATACAAGAAAAAACACAGTTAGTCAGCATTTTTGTGATATAGTATACTTTGTGAAAAAATAAACGATATATTTTCTCAATAAAGATATGAATAAAAAAGCAAAAGAACTATTAGATAAATTAAATATAGAACATTCTCTTTCAATAGAAGAATATGAATATCTGCTTGACTATCTGGATGAGGAGCTTATGGAGGCTGCGGCTGAGTATGCCAGAGCGTACCAAAAGCAATACTATGGAAACAAAGTTTTTACACGTGGACTTATAGAATTCACAAACTTTTGTCGCAATAACTGCTATTATTGTGGTATAAGACGCGAAAATCACAACTGTGAGCGTTATCGCTTGTCTGCAGATGAGATTGTTAAGTGCGCAACCGCTGGATACGATCTTGGCTTTAGGACTGTAGTTCTTCAGGGTGGAGAGGACATGACATATTCAGATGATGATATATGCAATATTATCGCTAGAATCAAAGAGGTTCATCCGGATATGGTAATAACACTTTCTATTGGCGAGCGCAGTACCGAAAGCTACGAACGATACTTTAAGGCTGGCGCAAGACGTTACCTTCTCAGACACGAGACTGCTAATCCAGCGTTATATTCAAAGCTTCATCCAATTGAGTTATCTTGGCAGAACCGGATGAGATGCCTACATGATCTAAAGAATATTGGCTATCAGGTTGGGGCTGGATTTATGGTGGAGTCGCCTGGACAGACTACATATGATTTGGCAATGGATCTTAAATTTGTCGAGGAGTTCAAGCCAGATATGTGTGGCATTGGACCGTTTATCAGCCACAAGGACACACCTTTTGCAAAACAACCTAGCGGAACTTTGAACACCACACTGTTTTGTCTTTCATTAATTAGAATGATTTATCCGCAGGTATTACTACCTGCGACAACTGCCCTTGGAACAATTGATTCAAGAGGCCGTGAGAAAGGGATTTTGGCTGGCGCAAATGTAGTTATGCCAAATTTATCACCGGTAACAGTTCGCAAAATGTATTCATTATATGACAACAAGATTTGCACTGGCGAAGAGGCCGCAGAATGTCGAGGTTGCTTAGAACAGCGCATGCAATCAATTGGTTATGAGATAGTAACTGACCCTGGTAACAGAGCCGGATTTTAGAAAGAAGGAAATTAAAATGTACAATGTAAAATCACTAAAGGCTGAAGAGTTTATCGACAATCAGGAGATTCTTGATACTTTAGCTTACGCAGAGGCAAACAAAAATAACTTTGAGCTTATTGAAGAGCTTCTTGAAAAGGCTCGTCCAGTAAAGACAGCTGAGGGCTGTGTTTGCAAGGGACTTACTCATAGAGAGGCATCGGTATTGCTTGCGTGCGAGGAGCCAAAGTATATAGAGAAGATGTTTGAGGTGGCACAGGAAATTAAGGATGCATTCTATGGCAACCGAATCGTACTTTTTGCACCACTTTATCTTTCAAACTATTGTGTAAACGGCTGTGTTTATTGTCCATATCATGCTAAGAACAAGCATATCGGTCGTAAGAAGCTTACACAGGAAGAAGTAAAGGCAGAGGTTATCGCTTTACAGGATATGGGTCACAAGAGACTTGCTATTGAGGCAGGTGAGGATCCAGTAAACAATCCAATAGAATACATTCTTGAGTGCATCAACACAATCTACAGCATTCACCATAAGAATGGTGATATTAGACGTGTAAATGTAAATATTGCAGCTACAACAGTTGAGAACTATCGTAAGCTTAAGGAAGCTGGAATTGGTACTTATATTCTTTTCCAGGAGACATACAATAAGAAGAGCTATGAAGAACTTCATCCAACAGGTCCAAAGCATGATTATGCTTACCATACAGAGGCTATGGACCGTGCTATGGAAGGTGGAATCGATGATGTAGGTCTTGGCGTTTTATTTGGACTTGAGAGCTACAAGTATGAGTTTGCAGGGCTTCTTATGCATGCAGAGCATCTTGAGGCTGTTCACGGAGTTGGACCACATACAATTTCAGTTCCACGTGTAAAGCACGCTGATGATATTGATCCAGATGTATTTGATAATTCAATCCCAGATGAAATGTTTACAAAGATTGCAGCATGTATCAGAATTGCTGTTCCTTATACAGGCATGATTATCTCTACCCGTGAATCTGAGGAAGTTCGCCGTAAGATGCTTAGTGTTGGTATTTCTCAGGTTTCTGGCGCTAGCCGTACATCAGTTGGTGGCTATACAGAAGAGGAGAGACCTCATGATACAGAGCAGTTTGACGTTTCTGATCAGCGTACTTTGGATGAGGTAGTTAGATGGCTTATGGAGACGGGCCACATTCCTTCATTCTGTACAGCTTGCTACAGAGCAGGACGTACAGGTGATAGATTTATGTCACTTTGCAAGACAGGTCAGATTATAAATTGCTGCCATCCAAATGCTTTGATGACACTTACAGAATACCTTGTAGATTACGCTTCTGAGGAGACAAAGAAGATTGGCTACAAGATGATTGAGGATGAGCTCAAGAAGATTCCAAAGGAAAATGTTAGAAAGACTGCTGAAGAGAATATTGAAGCAATTAAGAATTCAAATCGTCGTGATTTTAGATTCTAGTACAGGCTTCGCAGTTTCTTAATAAATTAGACAAATATTTATTTTATAATGAGGTTTGGGCATGAGCTTGAATAGTACCCCTGGAGGGGAACGCCTCCACATAGGTTTTTTTGGAATAAGAAATGCAGGAAAATCTAGTATAGTTAATAAAATTACAAATCAATCAGTTTCATTGGTTTCTGCTCATAAAGGTACCACAACAGATCCAGTGAAAAAGACCATGGAGATATTGCCTATTGGTCCAGTTGTCATTATCGATACGGCAGGTTTTGATGACGAGGGTGAATTAGGTGAGCTTAGAAAGAAGCGGTCTTATCGCATCTTAGATGAGATTGATGTGGTTGTTTTGGTATTAGATGCCAGAAGCAATACTCTTACTGAGGAAGAACTTGATTTCATAAATCGTATTAAGGAAAGAAAGATTCCTTATGTGATAATAGAAAATCATGTTGATGAAATTGCAGGGCACGCATTCCCAGAGATACCAGATGAAAAACTGATTTATACAGATGCAACCTCGGACGATATGACTGAGGTAAAGCAGGCAATCATAGATGTGATGCCAAATAAAAAAGAAGTAGTGCCTGTTTCTGATTTAATACCAGAAAAGAGCACGGTAGTGCTGGTGATTCCAATTGATGAATCGGCACCAAAGGGCAGAGTAATTCTGCCACAGCAAATGGTCCTTAGAGATTTATTGGATCATAATTGCAAAATAATATGCTGCCAACCAGCTGAATTAGCAGAGGCACTTGAGGAAAATAAAGAAGTATCTTTAGTCATTACAGATTCTCAAGCCTTTGAGCAGGTGGCTGCAATAGTTCCAAAAGAGATTTTGTTGACGTCCTTTAGCATACTTATGGCAAGGTATCGAGGTAGTCTTGAGACGCAGTTAAAAGGAGTGGCTGCGTTGAAGGAACTTCAGGATGGTGATAAAGTTTTGATAGCTGAGGCTTGCACTCATCACAGACAGTGCAATGATATTGGCACAGTAAAATTACCAGGGTGGATTAGGAAATACACTGGTAAGGAAGTTGATTTTGAATTCTCTTCTGGCAACGAGTTCCCAGAAGATTTATCAAAATATAAATTAGTTGTTCACTGCGGAGGTTGTATGGTAAATGCGACTGAGATGCAGAGTCGAACCAAACATTGTATCGCGCGGGGAGTTCCGATAGTCAATTATGGCATGGCTATAGCGCAATTCAATGGAATACTAGACCGAAGTCTAGAGGTATTAAATTAACTGGCAAATTATTGTAAAAGGAGAAAAATATGGTTACTTCAGATCAAAGTATTGTTAGATTGAAGCACAACATTATGGAAGAAGTTTGTAAGCTTGCATGGAGGGGCGAGCTTGATGCTTCTCACAAAGAGCAGGTTTGTTATGAGATTATCCCTGGCCCGAGACCAACATATCGTTGTTGTGTCTACAAGGAAAGAGAAATTGTAAGACAGAGAGTTATTCTTTCTTGCGCAGAGAATCTTCCAACAAATCCAGATTCAAAGAACGTTGTTCAGGTTATTCAGCCTGCATGTGATGACTGCTCAATTGCATCATACTCAGTTACAGACAACTGCCGTTTCTGTCTTGGAAAGGCTTGTCTCAATTCATGTAAGTTTGGCGCTATCTCACCAGGCGAGAGAAGAATGCACATTGATCCTTCAAAGTGTAAGGAATGTGGTATGTGTGCTAAGGAATGTCCTTATCAGGCTATCGTTCATCTCGAGAGACCTTGTAAGAAGGCTTGCCCAGTTGGCGCTATTTCATACGATGAGTATGGCCACTGTGTAATTGATGATGAGAAGTGTATCTCATGTGGTCACTGTATCCACAGCTGTCCATTCGGTGCTATCGGTTCAAAGACATACCTTGTACATATTATCAAGGCTATCCTTGAAGGTAAGAAAGTTATCGCTATGTGCGCACCTGCTACAGAAGGGCAGTTCGGAGAGGATATTTCAATGGCTGCAGTTAAGGAAGCTTGCAAGAAGCTTGGCTTTGCAGATATGATTGAAGTTGGTCTCGGTGGTGATATGACTGCTGCTTATGAATCAGCAGAATGGTCTGAGGCAAAGAAGGAAGGACATCAGATGACAACATCTTGCTGCCCAGCTTTCATTAATATGCTCAGAAAGCACTTCCCAGAGCAGTTTGAAAATAATATGTCTTCAACAGTATCTCCAATGTGTGCTATTTCTCGTTATGTAAAGGCTACAATGGGTGAGGATACAGTTACAGTATTCGTTGGACCATGTATCGCAAAGAAGTCAGAAGCAGCTGACGAGTCAGTACCAGGAAATGCAGATTACGTTATTACTTATGGTGAGCTTCGTGCAATGATGCGTTCTAAAGGTGTTGAGTTCGAACCAGTTGAGGAGGCTTATCAGGAGTCTTCAACATTTGGAAAGAACTTCGCTTCTTCAGGCGGTGTTGCAAAGGCTGTTATCGAGTGCATGCAGGAGCGTGGTGAGAATACAGATGATATCAAGCTTATGCAGTGTGCTGGTGGTGCTGAGTGTAAGAAGGCACTTATGCTTCTCAAGAGTGGAAAGCTTGATGCTGACTTCGTAGAAGGTATGATTTGCGAAGGCGGTTGTGTAGGTGGACCTTCAAAGCATAAAGCTGAGAGGGAAATCCTTAAGGCTAGAACAGGTCTTATTGGCAAGGCTGATGGACGTAAGATTCTTGCAAACCTTGAGAATTACCCAATGGATAAATTCTCAATGTATAGAGATGGTCATTTAGAATAAAAAGTCAAAAAAAGTACCTAGTTTGCGTAAGCAACTAGGTGCTTTTTTTATGCAAAAGTGCTATAGTATAGTGAGTGTGTTAAATTATTATCACACCGGGTGGGGACCCCAATATCTCTTGCAATAGAGATTTTATATAAAGGGATATAATGTAACAAAAGGGAGGACAAATTAATATGGAAATGCTAGTAACAGCGTTGATCTGTTTACCATTTCTCTGGGCGATTTTTCCTGCAGTAATTCACAATTCTAAATGCAGGGCATTTTTCGTCTATCTAGGATGCGGAATCGTAATGGTTCTGTCTATCTTCACAGCGGTTCAGTGGTACATGGCAGGGGGCCAGACTCTGAATTTCAGATTGCCATATCAAGAGATGTTTGGACATATATTTCTTGTGGGCGATATTCTTTTAATGTTTTTTATCACATATCTTTCGTTCAAATACAAAAGATACATTATTTCTGTGCTTACAATCGTATCCACAGTGATTCCAACTGTATTGGAATTTGCGGGACCAAAGCTTGCAGATACTTATACAATGCGCTTTGATTGGCTCACATTGATTATGGTTCTTATCATCGGTGTTATCGGATCGTTGATTGGTGTATATGCAGTTGGATATATGCATGGATATCATATTCATCATCACAAGGAACTCAAGGACAGAAGAAGCTTTTTCCTTGCTATGATATTTGTGTTCTACGGGGCAATGTTTGGCCTTGTAACATCTGCAAATTTATGCGGACTATATTTCTTCTGGGAAATCACATCAGTAACTTCATTTTTGCTAATCGGATATACAAAAACAGATGAAGCCATTGCAAATTCATTTAAGGCGTTATGGATGAACCTTCTTGGAGGATGTGGTTTGTCAGTAGCTATAACTGTAGGCTACTTATGGTTTGGCACTGTAAATCTATTTGACTACATTAGATTTGTAGGCATAGAGCCTGGCAATATGCGATATTTGCTCCCAATAGCGATGCTTGCATTTGCAGCTCTTACAAAATCGGCACAATTCCCATTTTCAGGATGGTTGCTTGGGGCTATGGTGGCACCTACACCTTCATCAGCATTGTTGCACAGTGCCACAATGGTAAAAGCCGGTGTATATCTTTTGATTAGATTGTCAACAGCAATGGCAGATAACTACGTAGGAAACATGGTTGCCTTAATAGGTGGATTTACATTCCTAGCTGCATCTTGCCTTGCTATATCTGTTACAGATGGTAAAAAGGTACTTGCATATTCTACTATTTCTAATCTAGGACTTATTGTTGCATGTACTGGCTGCGGTTACGAAGAGACAATTTGGGCGGCAGTGTTCCTTGTAATATTCCATGCAGTTTCAAAATCAATGCTATTCCAATGTGTTGGTGCAATTGAGAACACAACAGGAAGCCGTGATGTTGAAGATATGCAGGGACTTATGTCAATTTTCCCAAAGCTTGCCATTATTCTCATGATTGGTATTGCAGGTATGTTCCTTGCACCATTTGGAATGCTTATTTCAAAATGGGCCGCACTAAAGGCATTTATTGATACAAAGTCAGTTTATGTATCAACACTTATGGTTTTATTTATCTGCTTTGGTTCAGCAACAACTATGTTTTATTGGACAAAATGGATGTCAAAGATTTTGGGGCCTTCTCCAAGAGAAAAGTCTCGAGACCTTACCAAGCGTAATGAGTACATCTCAATGTTTTTCCACGCAGCACTTATGATTGCATTAATACTTGGATTCCCATGGTTGTCTGCAAATGTTCTTACACCTCTTTCAAAGAATATGTTTGGTGTGGATGAGCAGGTAATTAGCTTCGAGAATATTATCATCATGATTGTCTTGCTTGTAGGAGTATTCATCATTCCACTTGTAAACTATGTTATGACCAAGAATACAAAATACAAGAAGGTCATCACTTATATGGGCGGTGCAAACGCAGGAGATAATATGAATTTTGTCTCAGCTACAGGTGATGCTAAGGAAATGCACATTGCAAACTTTTATATGGATGAAATTATGGGAGAGAAGAAGCTGTTTACGCCAGCAATTTTGATTTCTGCATTCATAATTATCGTATATCAGATAATTGTAATAGGAGGTGCATTCTAATGGAATTGAGTACTAGATTAATAATGGCTGGCTGCTATTTATTGTTTGCGCCTTTTGTGATTGGTTTGTTAGACGGTTTTGACAGAAAGATTTCTGCAAGAATGCAGGGACGTAAAGGGCCTTCAGTTTTGCAACCATTCTACGATATTAAGAAGTTATTTGAGAAGGAATTCCTAAGTGCAAATCCAATGCAATTATTTTTGATTCGTTCTTATCTTTGCTTTATTGTTCTTTCGGGAATTTTATTCTTTACGGGCTTTGATATTTTGCTTGTAGTGTTTGCGTTATCAACAGCTGCAATGTTTTTAATACTTGCATCAACTGCGACACATTCTCCATTCTCTTCTCAGGGAACCCATAGAGAACTAGTTCAGATTATGGCTTGTGAACCAATGGAGTTACTTGTGGCTGTCGGATTTTACCTTGCAACAAAGCCAAAAACTTTTGTGATTTCAAATATTGTAATTAACAGTACTTGGTCAAATATTGTATTTTTACCAGGATTTTTTGTGGGATTTGTTTTCATTCTCACAATAAAGTTTAGAAAGTCACCTTTTGATATTTCCACATCTCATCATGCCCACCAAGAAGTTGTTAAGGGCGTAACTTCGGAGATGGTAGGAAAAGAATATGCAATGGTTACTCTTGCAGAATGGTATGAAAGTGCGATTTTATATGGAATTGTTGCGCTGTTTTTCATTAACAAAAATCCACTCTCTATTATTCTTGCGATAGTAGCTATCTTAGTAGTTTGGTTCTTGGAAATTGTTATTGATAACACCACCGCTCGTGTAAAATGGCAGCTTATGTTGAAGCTTGCTTGGGGTGTAACAATCGTTTCAGCAGGAATGAATCTTTTCCTATTAGAGATAATTAGAGGAGGCTTATAATGAGTAAGATACATAAATCGCCATGGCTACTCCATTATGATGGAAGTAGTTGCAATGGTTGCGATATAGAGGTTTTAGCATGTACAACTCCTGTATACGATGTAGAGAGATTTGGAGTCATCAATACTGGCAATCCAATGCATGCAGATATTTTCTTGATTACAGGCGGTATTAATTCTCAGAATGAGTCTGTAGTAAAACAGATATATGAACAGATGCCACAGCCAAAGGTAGTAATCGCCGTGGGAACATGTGCTTGTACCGGAGGTATATTCAAGGAATGTTACAACATCAAAGGTGGGGCAGACACAGTAATTCCTGTCGATATTTATGTGCCAGGTTGTGCCGCACGTCCAGAATCAATAATCGACGGTGTCGTTAAAGGCATTGGACTATTCAAAGAAAAGGCAGCAGCTCTTGAAGCAGAGTTAAAGGCAAATTAGGAGGAAGTCATGCAAGAAATTAAAAAGGATTTATATTTAATTGAGAAGGCAGAGCTCCTCCAAGTTATCATGGAGAAAAAGAATGCTCTTTGGAGACTTTGCCAGATTTGCTGCTCATTTCCAAAGGCAGAGAATCATTATGAAGTAACATATTCATTTGCTAATGGCTATGAGATAGCTAATTATAGACTCATCGCTGAGCGTGATGAAGAAGTTCCATCAATTTCTCGTGTATACAAGTCTGCAATTTATTATGAAAATGAAATGCACGAGCTTTGGGGCCTAAATGTAGACAATATAAAGGTTGATTTACATGACAAGTTATATCGTATAGACGTAGAAACACCATTCTTAGAAAAGGAGGAGCAGTAAGATGGGAAAGAGAAGTGTAGTTCCTTATGGTCCACAGCATCCTGTTCTTCCTGAACCAATACATCTTGATTTGGTACTTGAGGATGAAAAGGTTTTAGCAGCAATTCCATCTATTGGTTTTATTCATAGAGGATTGGAGAGCCTGACTAGTAAAAAAGATTTTAATGAAATGGTATACGTTGCAGAGCGTATATGCGGTATTTGTTCATTTATGCATGGAATGGGATATTGCATGGCACTTGAGGCTATTATGAATGTTGAAGTACCTCGCCGCGCAGATTACCTCCGCACAATCTGGGCAGAGATGAGCCGTTTACATTCTCATTTATTGTGGTTAGGATTGCTCGCAGATGGATTTGGTTTTGAGTCACTTTTTATGCACTCTTGGAGACTTCGCGAGAAAATACTTGATATGTTTGAGGCATCAACTGGTGGACGAGTAATATTCTCAGTAAATACCATCGGTGGAGTACTAAAGGATATGCCGGCAGATATGCTTCAGGATTTTGTACGTCAGCTTAACGATATGGAAAAAGAGATTCGAGAAATGTGCGATATCTTTTTACAAGATTACACAGTTAAGAGTCGTCTTGTAGATGTTGGTATTATTTCTGGCGAGGACGCAATTCGACGCGGTGCAGTTGGACCAATGATGAGAGCTTCTGGAATCAATGTTGATATGAGAAAGACAGGATATGCAGCGTACAACGATTTGGATTTTGATGTTATCACTTCGAATAACTGTGATTCTTATGCTCGCTGTGAAGTAAGAATTGGTGAAATCTTCCAGTCTATCGAAATAATTAGACAATGCGTAGCGAAGATTCCTGATACTGAGATAAATACAAAAGTAACTGGTATGCCTAATGGAGAATCAATAATAAGAGTTGAGCAGCCACGTGGTGAAGCATTCTATCATGTGCGTGCAAATGGAACAAAGTTCTTAGACCGTTTCAGAGTTCGCACCCCGACATTTGCGAATATCCCAGCTCTGACACAGACTTTGCAGGGATGTCAGTATGGTGATGTGCCACTGTTAGTGCTAACTATTGATCCTTGTATAAGTTGTACGGAAAGGTGATTAGATGAGCTGGTAGTCGACAAGCTCTTAGGTCTCTGGATGAGGCATGTTAGCCGAAGAAAGAGACTCTAAGGCTTGTTGGCGTAACCCAGCGGATTTAGGAGGTTATTATGGGAAATATTATGCCTTTTGCAGGTCAGGTGTTTAAAAATCTATTTTCAAAGCCTGCTACAACTCAATATCCTTTTGTCCCAAAGGAATATCCTGAACGTACAAGAGGGCATGTTGATATAAATAAAGATATGTGCATACTATGTGGAATGTGCATGCGAAGCTGCCCACCGGGGGCAATTACTGTAGATAGAGTTGGAAAAACGTGGAGTATTAATAGATTTGATTGTATTCAATGTGGATATTGTGTAGAGAAGTGTCCGAAGAAATGTCTTTCTATTACGCCAGGTTACCAGGAGCCAGGACCAGAAAAGTATGCTTACAGCGTTGAGGTCCCTTATGAGCTACCAAAACCTGCAGCTAAGCCTGCCACTGCAACATCAGCTGGAGGAGTAACTGGTAATGCAAGTGCTACAACTGAGCTTGAATAATGGATTATCGCTGGAAACAGACATAAATACTGTTTTTAAATTGTTTGGTTGCAAAATGGTTGCAATAATCAGCAGTTTAATATTCTGTCGCATTTTGTCTCGTTTTGACCTGTTTTGTCTCGTCTGACATTGGACATATACACGGGAAAATAGCAGTGATACTATTAATATAGAAAAGCAAAGGCATTTAAGATGCGTGAGAAGAATTGATTTTCTTCCCACGCATTTTTTATGCCTATTTTTTATGCGCAGATTTAAGCAAGTGAGAGGAGGTGTGGAATATATGCGCGATTATGTTTGTTATTCGGTAATGATATCAATAGTAATTTAAATGAAATCGGAAAGGAGATTTTACTTATGGAAATCACAAAGACAAAACCAATGTATGTAGGCGTTGATGAAGTGTGTGCTGACTGGGGAGTATCCAGAAGTAAAGGCTATGCCATTATCAAACAACTTTCGGATCAGATGAAAGCTGAGAATCCCAAGTTTCTTACGATGGCTGGCAAGATTAATCGTTGTTACTACGAAGAAGCATGCATGAGAAAATGAAGGGAGGAAAACTATGTCAGTAAGTAAAGACGAGGCTATGGGGACCTGGACAATTTATTCCAGGTACACCAATTGGCAAAATAAAACAAAAGTCCTTCATAAAAGAGGATTTAAAACAAAGCGTGAGGCACTAGAGTATGAGTGAAAGTTCCTGCTTCAGAAGTCTAAGAATCTCAATATGGGATTTACGGAATTTGTGGAGACTTATTTTAATGATATCGGCCCAAGAATTAAATATAATACTAGGCTCACCAAGGAACATGCTTTTCGCACCAAGATTATTCCATATTTTGAGGATAAGGCTCTTTCCGATATTACGCCGACAGATGTGATTCAATGGCAGAATACGATATTGCAGATGGAAGATGAGGAAGGGAAGCGTTATCAACCAACCTATCTTAGGTCTATTTCTGCGCAGTTGTCAGCTCTTTTTAATCATGCAGTAAGATATTATGGCCTAAAGGATAATCCGGTAAAGATTGCTGGCTCTATGGACTCATCCAAGGCAAAAGAAATGTTGTTTTGGACTAGAGAAGATATCAGACGTTTAAGGAAACTATGAAGGAAAAGCTGGTTTCTTATTATGCTTTTGAAATACTATACTGGTGTGGAATTCGTTGTGGCGAGTTGTTGGCTCTTACGAAAGGTGACTTTGATTTAGAGAAAAAGACATTAACGATTAATAAGTCTTTGCAGCATTTAAAGGGTGAAATTTATGTTACCGATCCGAAAACTCAAAAGAGCAATCGCGTAATTGATCTGCCGGATTTTCTATGCGATGAGATAGAGGATTACTTTTCCATGCTTTATAAATGTGATGATACCAGACTTTTTAATATTTCAAAATCCTATCTACATCACGAGATGGATCGTGGTGTCAGGGAGACAGGGGTAAAGAGGATACGTATTCATGATTTGAGATATAGTCATGTGGCACATCTTATCGAGCTTGGTTTTTCTTCCGTGGAGATAGCTGACAGATTGGGGCATGAGAGCATGTCGGTTACGATGACATATTCTCATTTGTACCCATCAAAACAGCGTAAGATGGCAGATAGGCTCAATCAGGATCATGAGCGAATGGAGGAATAGCTGATGAGTGATAATAAAGAACAGGGAAAAATATACAGGCGTGATACTTTGCTTAAAAATACAAAACCGAAAAAGAAGGATGCGAAAAATCGGAAAAAGTTTGCATGTGTCAATTTTAGAGTAACGCCGGAAGAGAAAGAAATCATATTTAACAGGATAAGACTTTCTGGTCTGAAGATTCAGGACTATGTGGCACAAAGCTGCATGTACAATCAGATTTCTGTTGTTGGGAATATCAAAACTTTTGATGCTATCAGAAACGAGATTATGGTAATTGACGAACATCTGTTATCAATCAAATCTGTAGATGAGCTTGAACTGGAAAAGCTGGAAAGTCTGAGAATGATCCTGGAAATCTTGGATGGATTTTATAAAAATTGTGATTTGTAGAAATGTATCAAAAGCGTAATAAAGCTCGTTTACGAGCGCAGTCAGATTTGAAAATTCTGTTCAAAGGGGATTGGGGAAAATCTCCCCAACGAGCAAAGTTGTACAAGAGTACACTGCTCGCGAATTTGGATAAAGTAGCGTAGGTGATGTTGGCCTCTGGTATTTTAGTGATACTAGAGGCCTCTTTTTTTATTTGCATCATTTAGAATTTCAATATCATTATTTGTGTGAAGTTGAGAGAAGATGCTGTTATTGAAGAGATTTCACACAGATTGAAATATTCAATTTTGAATTGATGAGAACTGACTGCTCTGTTATAATTATATTTGTGGTGAAACGCCTCAAAATCGAGGTTTGTAAGCAAACATGAAAGGTAAAAAGTTATGGCAATTCGTTATAACAAACTTTGGAAACTCCTGATTGATAAAGACATGATGAAAAAGGATCTCAGAATTAAATCAGGAATCACTACAAATGCGTTGGCTAAATTAGGGAAAAATGAGCATATAAGTACGCAGGTTTTAGAAAAAATCTGTAAAACGCTTAATTGTAATATAGAAGACGTCTGTGAATTTGTTAATGATGAAGAGGGGGCTGGCAAAAATGAGTCCTGAAGCGAAAGCAAGAGAGGAAATTGACAAGAAGCTTGTTACGTCCGGATGGATTATCCAGGATATGAAGAGGTTAAACCTTACTGCAGGTATAGGCGTGGCTGTTAGAGAATTCCCTACCAGTACAGGCCCGGTGGACTATGCTCTTTTTGTAGAAGGAACTCCTGTGGGTGTGGTCGAAGCCAAGAAGACAGAAGCTGGAGAAAACATAACAGTTGTTGAAGGCCAGTCGGCCAGATATGCCAACAGTACCTTTAAATGGGTACAGCAGGATTATCAGATTCGATTTGCTTATGAAGCTACAGATAAGCTTGTAAGGTTTACAGATTACAAAGATATCAAGTATCGCTCCAGAACAGTTTTTTCATTTCATAGACCAGAGACCTTGAAGACTCTTCTGGCAGCGCAGGATACCATTAGAAATAATATGAAACATTTTCCGGAACTCGATACCTACGGATTCAGAAAGTGTCAGATTAACGCTATTAATAACCTAGATAAGTCATTTGCGGATAACAGACCAAAGGCATTGGTTCAGATGGCAACAGGAGCGGGAAAAACCTTTACAGCTATTACAGCTGCGTATCGGTTACTTAAGTATGCCAAGATTAACAGGATTCTTTTCCTTGTTGATACAAAGAGTCTGGGTGAACAGGCAGAAAGAGAATTCCTTGCCTACACGCCTAATGATGATCCCAGAAATTTTTCACAGCTCTATGGTGTAAGACGGTTAAAGAACTCTTACATTCCTAATGACATTCAGATATGCGTTAGTACAATTCAGAGAATGTACTCCATACTGAAGGGGGAGGAACTTGATGAAGGTGCAGAAGAAGTACCATTTGATGAATATGTAACAGCGGAATCAAAAGTACCGAAGGAAGTGGTCTATAACGAGAAGTATCCCCCTGAGTTTTTTGATGTCATTATTGTTGATGAATGTCATAGATCTATATACAACGTGTGGAGCCAGGTGTTGACGTATTTTGATGCGTTTATTATAGGTCTGACAGCTACTCCAGATAAGAGAACATTTGCATTCTTTAATGAAAATATTGTAAGTGAGTATCCAAGAGAGCAGGCTATTGTTGACGGTGTCAACGTCGGGGAAGATATATTCCTGATCGAGACAGATATTACTAAGAATGGTGCCAAAATATTGAAGCGCTTGATTGAGTATAGGGACAGACTGTCTCGAGAGATGCGCTGGCAGCAAATGGATGAGGATGAAGATTATTCAGGAAGCAAAAAGGGAAAACTTGATAAAGAGGTTGTAAATCCAAGCCAGATTAGAGCTGTCATTCATGAATTTAAGGAAAACTTGTTTACAAACTTGTTTCCACATAGGAAAGAAGTGCCTAAGACACTGATATTTGCAAAGACGGACAGTCATGCAGACGATATTATCCAGATTGTTAGAGAAGAGTTTGGTGAAGGTAATGAGTTCTGTAGGAAGATTACTTATCAGGCAGATAATCCTGAATCTGTGCTTAGCGCATTCAGAAATGATTACTATCCGCGCATTGCTGTAACTGTAGATATGATTGCTACAGGTACAGATGTAAAGCCTATTGAATGTCTGATATTTATGCGTGATGTAAGAAGCAGAAATTATTTTGAGCAGATGAAGGGCAGAGGCACCAGAACGTTAAAGGCTGATGACCTTCAGAAGGTTACTCCGTCAGCTACCGGTAATAAAGATCACTTTGTAATAGTTGATGCTGTAGGTGTTACATCATCTAAAAAAACTGATACGAGACCGCTTGAAAGAAAGCCAACTGTGTCTATGAAGGAACTTATGATGAATGTGGCTCTTGGTGCCAAAGATGAAGATACGCTTACTTCATTGGCTAATAGAGTAATCCGTCTGAATGCACAGATGACAGTTTCCGAGCAGAAGAATTTTGCCAAAGTAGTTGGAGAGTCTGCCGGAATTGTTGCAGAGAAATTGTTAAATGCCTTTGATGTAGATGTAATCCATGATAGGGCAGTTCTGACAACAGGCAAAGATGAGCCTGATGAGAAAGAACTCGAAGAGGCTAAGAAAGAACTGATAAAACAAGCTACAGAGCCTTTTCATAATCCGGATGTCAGAGAATATATTGAGAACGTCCGCAGAAGTCATGACCAGATTATAGATGATGAAAACATTGACCATGTTTTATTCTCGGGATTCGATACACAAAAGGCTAATAATGCCGACAATGTGATCAAGTCCTTCCATGAGTTTATTGAAGAGAACAAGAATGAAATTATAGCTCTTCGTATTATATATAATCAGGCATACAAAGATAGACCGATGGCGATAGAAGGCCTCAAAGCTTTATATGAAAAGCTTCAATCCAAGGGTATAACTGTAGAACGTTTGTGGGATTCCTATGCAATGAAGAAGCCTGATAAGGTCAAGAAAGGTACTCTGGGTCAGATTACGGACTTGATTGCCTTGATCAGATTTGAAATGGGATACGCAGATAATCTGTCACCATTTGCGGATAAGGTAAATTATAACTTCATGCAATGGACATTCCGCAAGAATACCGGTGCTGTTCACTTCACGGAAGAGCAGATGGAGTGGCTGAGGCTTATTAAGGATCACATAATTGCATCGCTGAGCATATTGCCAGAGGATCTAGACCTTACACCGTTTGATAAACATGGTGGATTAGCTGCATTTTATGACGCATTTGGTGATCAGTATGAAGAAATATTAAATGAAATGAATATAGAGTTGGTGGCTTAAATGAATTTAAATGATGTTGCTGAAAATGGAATATTTTGTGATGGTGATTGGATAGAAAAAAAGGATCAGGATCCAAATGGAGATGTTCGCCTTATACAGCTTGCAGATATTGGGGATGGTTTTTTTAAGGATGTTTCCAATCGCTACATTACATCTGAAAAAGCAAAGGAATTGAATTGTACATATTTAGAAAAGGGTGACATATTGATTGCAAGACTTCCAGAACCGCTGGGGAGGGCTTGTATTTTCCCTTTAGAGGGAAAGTATATAACTGCTGTTGATATTGCAGTGGTGCGTGTTGTCCGTGACGATATTGAACCTAAATACCTAATGAATCTGATTAATTCAGTTGGATTTCGTGCAGAAATAAAGAAATATGAAAGCGGAACAACTAGAAAACGAATATCACGAAAAAATTTAGGAAAAATTGAGTTTAGTATTCCTGATATTGGCGAACAGCGTAAAAAAATTGAAAAATTGGAAGAGACAATGTCGTCTCTTGATAATGCTGTTGAAACTTTAAATAAGACAAAGGAACAGCTGGCTGTATATCGACAGGCAGTGTTGAGAGAGGCTTTTTCGAACATTAAGCATTATGAAATAATTAGAAATGTATCTCGATTTGTTACTAGCGGATCAAGAGGTTGGGCAAAGTATTATGCGGATAAAGGTGCATTATTTATAAGGATTGGCAATCTTACTAGAACGGCTATAGATATTAATCTAGAAGACAGGCAATACGTGAATTTGCCGCAAAAAGCAGAAGGCAAGAGAACACGCTTACAACCAGGCGACGTACTTGTATCAATAACTGCAGACTTAGGAAGCATTGGTTTTGTTACAAACAAGATACAAGAAGCATATGTTAATCAGCATATTGCAATGATTCGTTTTAAGAACCCAGAGCAGGGTGAGATGTATGCTTGGTTTTTAAGAAGTCAATTAGGACAAAAGGATCTATTAAAGAATAAACGTGGAGCTGGAAAGCTGGGCCTTGGATTGGATGATATTAGAGATTCAAGAGTGCCGAATATTTCAGATGAGGAAGCAAAGCGAATAGTTGATAGCATAGAAGAACGCTTTTCTGTATGTGATTCAATTCAACTAACGGTAGATGAAGCTTTGCAACAAGCAGAAGCAATGCGTCAAAGTATTTTAAAAGAAGCATTTGAAGGGAGACTGTAATGGCATATTTTCAAATGGACAAGAATCCTCGTAAAGAATTGAGAACTGAGGAAGATTTCATAAAATATGCCGAATCTGCTTATGAAAGTGCAAAAGAATATATGAAGGCCTCTATGATACTATTACCGCATTTGATTGAGTGTAGTATTCCGATGATGTCCAATGCAGCTTTCACGTGCGAATTGTTTCTAAAAGTGATTTTGACATACTCACATACAATTACAAATGAGAAGCAGCTTCGAGAGCATAATTTATATAAACTTTATAACAAGATTGAAGATAAAGGTATACAGGAAAGAATTCGCAAGGATACTTTAGAAGAACAATTTGATTTAGTATTGAAAGAAATAGGAAAGGCTTTTGAGGTTACTAGATATGTCCATGAATATAAGGAAATGTCATGCGATGTTAAGTTCCTGTATATGTTAATGAATTCTTTACATAATGAATGTTTGGAACTAATGAAGGAGAAAAATGATGAGTGAAAATACATCTGCTATAGTATCTAAGGTATGGGGGCTTTGTAACCCTCTTAGAGACGTTGGTGTATCATATGGAGATTATCTTGAACAGCTGACATATCTTATATTTCTTAAGATGTCAGATGAATATTCAAAGCCTCCCTATAAAAGAGAGACGGGGATTCCTGCGGGATATACTTGGTCTGATATGAATACTCTTAAGGGAGCAGAACTAGAGACTCAGTATAAGAATACACTTGAAAAACTAGGCGAACAAAAAGGAATCCTTGGTCAAATTTTCAAGGGTGCAGTAAACAAGATTAGTAATGTAGCAATTCTTTATAGAGTAGTTCAGATGATTGATGGCGAAAAATGGGTAGCTATGTCATCCGATGTTAAAGGTGAAATCTATGAAGGATTGCTTCAGAAAAATGCCGAAGATATCAAGAGTGGTGCGGGTCAGTATTTCACGCCGAGATCATTGATACAGGCGATGGTGGAATGCATGTGTCCTGAACCAGGAAAAACTATCGCAGATCCTTGTTGCGGTAGTGGTGGATTTTTTCTCGCAGCACAGGCTTATCTTGCAGATCCAAAGAACTATACACTTGACCGTGAGCAGAAGGAGTTTCTTAAGAATGAAACATTCCATGGTAACGAGATTGTAGCAGCTACATTTAAGACAGCACTTATGAATTTATACCTTCATAATATTGGAGATATATACGGAGAAATTCCGGTAACTCTTGGTGATGCATTATTATCAGACCCAGGTTATCGCGTAGATTATGTTCTGACTAATCCACCTTTTGGTAAGAAGTCATCCATTACATTTACTAACGAGAATGATGAGACAGAGGAAGAAGATCTTGTATATAATCGACAGGATTTCTGGACTACAAGCTCAAATAAGCAGCTGAACTTTGTGCAGCATATCAATACTATTTTGAAAGCAACTGGTAAGGCAGCTGTTGTTGTACCTGATAACGTCCTTTTTGAAGGTGGAGCCGGAGAGATAGTCAGAAAGAAACTGCTTGAGACAACAGACCTGCATACGATATTGAGATTGCCTACAGGCATTTTCTATAAGCCCGGTGTTAAAGCTAACGTTATATTCTTTGATAAGAAACCAGCTAGCCCTGAGATGCAGACAAAAGAAGTCTGGATTTATGACTTCAGAACCAATGTGCATTTTACGTTGAAACAGCATCCGATGAACTACGCTGATCTGCAGGACTTTATTAAATGTTATAATCCTGAGAATCGTTATGAGCGTCATGAAACCTGGTCGGAAGAGAATCCAGATGGACGTTGGCGCAAGTATAAGATCGATGACATTTTAGAAAGAGATAAGACGAGCCTTGATATCTTTTGGATCAAGGATAAATCGCTTGCGGATCTCGATAATCTGCCATCTCCGGATGAACTTGCGGATGACATTATCGAAAACCTGCAGAGTGCATTGGAAAGTTTCCAAGAGCTGCAGTAGCAGTTAAAAAAGTAATAAAAGTTATTTGATAAGAGGAATATAATGAACAAGAAATGTCAGGTGTTTACACCGCAGGATTATGTTGAAAAATTATTAGATGATGTAGGTTACATATCTAATTTATATGGAAAAAAAGTTTTAGAAAACTCCTGCGGAGATGGAAACATTTTGACAAAGGTTGTTGAAAGATACATCGCAGACTGCAGAGCACAGGAATTATCTAGAACAAAAATAAAAAACGGGTTAAAAAGAGACATTGTTGGAGTTGAAATTGATAAAGAGCAAAGTGAAAAGTGTATTGAACGGTTAAATAAAATTTTGGAAGATAATAATATTCCGCAGATAACATGGCAGATATATACAACTGATTATTTGAAAAAGAAGTTATATCAAAGCTTTGATTATATTGTTGGTAATCCACCATATATTACATATAGTGAGATGAAATCTGCTGAACAAGAATATTTAGGAAAACATTTTTCAGCGTGCAGTGCAGGTAAATTTGATTATTGCTATGCCTTTATCGAAAAAAGTTTATCTGACCTAAGCACAAATGGGGCGATGGCTTATTTAATTCCAGTTAGCATATTTAAGACGGTTTTTGGGGGAAAACTTCGTAGCATAATGAAACCTTATGTTAGAAAAATTACAGAGTATACACAAGATGGGGGGTTTGATGAAGCGCTTGTAAAA
>JAEEGH010002369.1_pt1 | contig 51157 bp, 32 predicted proteins | sample 9134181 | NCBI WGS metagenome assembly JAEEGH01 (sample SAMN16246544, study PRJNA631951) | gut metagenome | biome: gut microbiome; feature: rumen; material: DP-attached | host: Bos | place: Iran: Karaj | collected 2018-10
CGGCTACAAAAATACGCAATACGAGATAACTCTCAACACCAGGTACGTGGAATACAATATCGACAGAAGCGACGGAAACTTATCGTATAAGTTCTACTACGAAAACAAGAACTACGGCTACTGGGAAGAAACTTCCGTACGTTCCATAGGCATTATAAATCAGTTTATCGCGACGAATTCTACCGGAAACATAACGCTTAACGTAAGCAATCTGAAACTTGCGGGCAGCGTTTACGTAGATCTTCGCAACCGCGAAACCGGCGCGGCGTTTACCGAGTATCTGTTCTCGTCGCTTGCAAACGGCGGTAACAATAAAAACGATACTCCGCTTCCGGCACCCGCATCGAACGGTATAGGCGGTATAAACGGCGTTTCAGTTACGGTAGGCGGCTTTGTCGGTTGCGTTTACAACAACGGCAGAACTCCGACCGTGAACTTTACGAATATCGATTTCGACGGGATAAGCGTTCAGGGGCCCAAGTGGGCGGGCGGGCTTGTCGGCGCGGGACGTGGTGCCGCCACGGTGTCTTTTACGAATTGCGACACGATAAACGGCAACGTCGTTACCGTAAAAGCCGGGCATCAGGCGGGCGGTCTGTTCGGCAGATCCCGTCAGATAACCGTCAACGTGAACAGCAGTAGCGGCAGTTCTACTCTCAAAATAGGCGAGATAGTATGTATGGGTAATACGTCGGGCGCAACGATAAACGGCGTAACCTACACTTCCGCAAACCACGACAACGCGCCGACAGACGGTTCCGGTCAGAACGAAGAATCTTATTCCTGCGGCGGCGTTACCGCATATGCGAGACAAAACGCGGTTACCGTTAAAAACCTGACTTTAACGGGCGGCCGGATAAAACACGAAGTAATGGCAAACGACGCGAAAATCGGTTTTGCGGGCGGAGTGCTGGGGCATAGTTTCCAACCGAACTTTACTTTTAACAACGTTAAGGTTTTAGGCGTCAATTTCGACGCGGAAGCGGTCGGCGGACTTGTAGGCGGTATCGCTTTCAACTTGCAGGGGGACTGTTCTATCAAAAACTGTACCGTTGACGGGCAGGGTTCGGCAACCATCGAAGGGAAAAACAAAGCCGGCGGCGTTTTCGGTATAGTGCAGATAGGTCAGAACGGCAGGAGTATTGAAATATCGTCTACTACCGTAAAGCGTTATACAATAAGCCAGACCTACGAAATAACTTCCGGCAGCAATTATGCGAGTGCGGGCGGACTGTGCGCGCACGTTCTGTTTGCGAACAACACCGTAAGCCTTAAACTGTTCGACGACTGCGTTACCGAGTGTACCGTGTCTTCCGCGTATACCGCGGCAGGCACCGGCAGGGGAACGGGCGGACTTATCGGCGCGGTAACCGGCTACGCGAAAAACGTAAACGGGTACGACCTGTTCCTGGACGATACCGTTATACTGGGAAAGACGAACTGCGGCATTTTCGTGGGAAGAAACGACGCGAACTGCGTTTTCAAACTCGTCGGCGTGTCTTATAAGGACGTATATTCGAATTCTTCCAAGACGACGGAGTTTGAAACGGACAGTGCGGAACTTAGCCGTCTGTATGCGGGGGCGGGCAATCCTTACGTCGTATTCGCGGACTACGCGGGGACGACTTCGGAAAACGGGTTCTCGCCTATAAATAACGCCGCCAACGTCAATTCGGGCACGGCGGTGTATCCTTTCGTTACCACCAACCCGTCGGTCAAAATAGGCGTGTTGTCAGGACCTACCGATCTCGTACTCACGGGCGACGGTGCGGCACTCACCGTTGAAAGTCTGCCTATAAAGGCTATCTTGCAGGGCGGTAAAAACGGAAAATATTTCTACGCCGCAAACAACGCTTATTCCGGGGACGTTTCCGATAAAAATTACGATATATTCAATAACTCTTACGCCAGCAAGTTCGCTCTGTTCTCGAAGGAAGCGTTGGGGTATAATCCCGCGGGGGAGAACGTGGATTTTCCGGTACTCGTTATAGATTCCAACGACAGCAATACGGTAACGAAGATGCTTAACACATATTTAAGACTTCTTACCGATACGCGTCTTTCGTTTGCCAGTTCTACGGACCAGACCAATTACAATTTCGCGGTGAATTTCTATTGCGTGAGTTATTCGGGAAGCAATTTTACCTGCACCGCGATAAACAGTTCGCTGGTTACCTGCGCTTACGAACAATTCGTTATAACGCGCAACTATTTCGACAGCGGTAAGAATCAGTTTATGCTGATAGAAGTGGCGTTTAAGAACCCCGCGGATACGAGTAAGATCGCATATCACCTGTATTTGCCCGTATTCGTGCAAAGGGTGTTGAACTATCAGTTCGACGTTGCGGTAAGGAGCGGCACCAGTTATATAGAGAGAGATTACTCTCCCTATTACGGGGATATGCTTATAGAAAACGTCGGTTCTCCCGTAACGGTGTATTTTAAGTACACCTATCAAAGAAGCGCGGAAGAGTGGTTGTCTTTTATCAACGAAGGCGAGAATAATCACCGCAATTTCGCTAAATCTCTGGAATTCAGAAGACCGAACCAAAACGCGGTTCTCGACCTTTTGCCCGACGATACTATATTGGTTCTGGTCGACCCAAACGGCGGCGGATCTTATTACGCCGACGTGGAAACGGCAGTTTCAGACGGGATGCTTAATCTTTCGGCGTTCCGGACGACTATGGGTAAGACGGGCGAGACGGTTACTTTCAGCGGCGATTATTTCGCGCCGCAAAATTTGGACGCGCTTATGAACGGGGCTTTGGCGGTAGTGGAAAACGCTTCGGGATCGCTCGTTGCATGTGCGGAAAACGTTGCTACGGTCAAGATAGGCGAAAATTATTATTGTCCCTATGAAAGCGGGGAAGGTCAGAGATATTCCGCGGTGATAGTAGCGGACGCCGTTACGCCGTCCGCCAGCGGGGCTTACGTGTCCTGTGCAATGACCGCCGCCACCGTGAAATACGATACGAATTATTACCGCCCGTACGTTGACGGAGACGTAGGGCAGCGTTACGACGTTACCGTCAGATCGGAGAGTATAGGGAGTTACAAACTGACCGAAAGGTACTATATTTCGATATTTACCGAAGCGTCCACCAACTTCCACCGCTACGTCATAACCGCACCGCGTACTTTCGGAGATCAGGAACATCCGTCGGTAATTTCCGATACCGGTGCGCACACGATGGTGCACCTTATAATGGGTAGAATATTCGACCACAGCGGATTTTCGGTAACGAGTACTTCTCTGGAAGAAGGCGATTACGTTATGACGGCTGATAATAACAGTCTTATAATAACGATGCAGGCGACGATGGGCGTTTCGTCTTCGCTCGGGGATTTGCGCGACGAAATAAAAGGATTCGTCGGCGCAACGGAAGTTTACCACAGTTTCATGGTTTACTTGAACAGAAAGGCCAACGGTAATCCCGTTAAAGCGATACTCGGCGATCCCACGGCTTACGATTCCTACTACGCCGTAGACGGCGGGGCAAACGTTTATTACGACGATAACGACCCCGAAACCAATGGGGATTCAGGCGAGATACGTATCACGCAAAACGGTGCGGAATTCGTATCCGGCGACCTTGCGTCGGTTTTTGCGGGGCAAAACACTTTTACCGTTTCGGCGCGTATCGTTATGGAATATACGGGTGAGGGCGTACTTCAACAATTCCCCGGCAGGAGCACCGTTGCGCCCGACAACGGCGTTACGGTTTCGGGTGCGTCGAATATAGCGTTTTCGGCGGACAGCACCACTTACAGCAAGAATTCGCAGACGGCGGACGAATCGCCCGCAAAGTCGTACTATTCCGAAGCGGAAGTGGAAGTCGCGATATTAGACCTTAACCCGATCGGCGACAAAGTGGGCGAATTCACTCCGCTGGGCATAAACGCGCTTAACAATAAGGACGAGAACGGCAATCTTTCGTCGATCGCGGAATTTGATCTTCTTGCGGTTATCGACGCAAACGCCATATACGAGCAGATAGAAGGTTACGAGTCCGCCGAAGTAACGGTTACTTTAAAGCAGAAACAAAACGACGGATCTTACGGCGACAATCTTACTGTTTCGGAATATATCGACGCGTTTACCGTAGAAGGGATAGACGTCGGGGATATAAACGACAACGGAGATTCTTTCTCGGTGGAGTTAGAAAAAGAATCTCTTGACGACCAAGGTTCGGCTATCGTAATTCCCGTACTGCATTTCGCCGTTCTGACGGGTGAGGATTTCGAAGATGCGGGACTTACGTACGGCAACTTCCGTATTACCGTCAGCGTGGTATTGAAAGACGACGGCGGGAACGAATATTCCGTATCGCGGGTTTCCAACTTCGTAATATACACCAACGCCAAAATAATCCCCGACTATATACTTATCGAGCCGTAAAAAGTCTTTTTTATACGTTTTGCGTATAAAATGGGCGTAAATGCTTGACAAAAAGGAACGGAAACAGTATAATTGTCATATAAATAGAAATATAGGCAAAATTGACGTAAGTCAATGACGCAAAGCTATAGGGCCTTAAAAAGGCAGCCAGTTGCATTTTTGTTTATCCGTACGGGTAACGAATATGCGACTTTTTTTATTCTCGGGAGCTGAAAAACGCAATGAAAAGCGGCGGAGCGAAAACTTCTGCAAAACTTAAAAAAGAAATTATCAAACGGATATCCGTGATGCTGATATCCGGAGTTTTGCTTATTTTCTTTTCGGGCTATTCTTTCGGGTGGTTTTCCTCCAACAAAAGCGTTAGCGGTGCCGGTATGGGCGTAGGCGTCAGGCGGGAGAGCATTGACGTCGAATTCGAATATTTCAGATACGATATGAACGGTCAGAGATACGTTTCCGCGAACGATCTTTCGGCGATAGAATTCAATCAGTACGACCTGGTGTTCCGTTCGAGAAACGAATACACGCCGGTAGTTATCAGGCTCGCCATAAAAAAGATAGAGTTGCCGGAGAGCGGGACGCTTATCGCGAGCATTTATCGTGACGAAGACGTGCCCGAGACGACCACGAGCAGTGCGGGAAAGCAAATGAGCGCGTATAGTTCCAGCGTTATGCGGTTTACTCCGTTTATAAACTCTTCGTATTACGGTGCGACCGCCGCCACACAATTTACCAACGTACACGACCCGAATTTTGCTACGGTACGCGGATATACGGGCGACACGCAAAACGGGTCGCAGGTATTTACCACCGTTGATTACACGGGCAGTACCGTGAACGACGTAACAAAAAAATCGGTAATATCTCTGGAATTTCCGTATGAGCAGGAAGATTTTGACGGCGATAAGGTATACGCTTACGTTTACGTGACGTATGATGAAGGTGTCAGCGGGAGCAATTATAACGGGCTGGTGGGAATTTATTTAAAAACCGCCGGATTTACGTCCATTAATTCCGATTCCATTCAGTTTGTCAACGATTTCGTATCGATCGGTGTTACTCTCGACACGGAGCAAGGAGGATAACGTATGAGAAAAAGACTTGTAACGGCTATTCTGCTGACGCTCTTTGCGGCGTTGAGTTTCACCGCTTCTTTCGCGTGGTTTGCCGACAATTCAACTACCGAATTAGGTATCACTTCATACGTGCACAAATCCTATTTCGAATCGGGCGACGGCACGGCGGCCTTGCAGTATGCGGGGAACGAAGAGGAACTGGGAGACGACTGGACCGGTTGTGCTTTTGAAATAAAATACCCCGTTCAATTCCATTCTTTCGCCTGGTTACAGGCACTCGGGTACTTCAATCAGACGACGGACGGGGAGACTATCGACCAGGTGTATTTTTACCTGTCCGCCGATTTAGATATGACGGGTTGGGTATTGCCTCAGATAGGAACGGAAGTTTATCCTTTCATCGGAAATTTCGACGGTAACGGTCACACCATATCCAACATTACCGTGCAGAACAAGAAAACGTCTGGCGGCGACACCTGGCAAGACAACCCTATCGAAGCGGTTGAGGGGCTTAATATAGTCGGCGTTTTCGGCGTAGTCGGTTCTTTAAGTAACGACGGAACGGTCAACGCCGCAATTGAATCACAAGGGGATTTTGTTCCGGATTCGGGTTATACGTACGCCAACAGTTACAATGAAATCAAAAACTGCGTTATCGACGGCGCAACGATAAAAACCGATCTTTCGAATTCGCTCGTCGGCATCGCGGCGGGTTACGTCAACGGGAAAATGGAGAACGTCAAGGTCGTCGGCGGCACGGTACAAAACGTCAGCGCAACGACGGCTTTAACGACTTATACGACGAATCTTTCCGATTTCGGCGCGGTCGGTTACGTTACGAACGCGTATAAAGGCACGAACAACGTTACGACGGTCAGAGTCTACGACCCGCAGGTTTTAACCAGCGGCGGCGGCGGAAGCGGACAGCAGGGCGGCAATAACTGGGGCAACAGCGTCGACATGCTGTCGATGTACGAATATTTAAGAGAAGTATACACTAATAACAACAATACCCAGGTCATTACTTACGGAAATGTAACGATAACCCATTATCCCGACGGTACGATTACCGAAGCTTATTCGGGAAACGGTACGGGGGTATCTCTTACCGTTGGCAATCGTTCTATCAGGATATCCGAAGTCGACGACGACGGAAAAGTGATAGCGTCCTATTCGCTCGTTGAGAGAACCGACACGGATAATTTCGTTTATCTGTACGGCGAAAGTACCAGGGGTACGTATACGCAGGAGGTGACGGACGTTTACGTGAAAAACGCTTTTTACGTCTATCACGATAACGACACCTCTCATAACTTCTCGTTTACAAACAACGCTTTTACCGACGCGACGCGTCAGAACGCGACTAAGTGGGTCATCGAAGAGGATGAAAACGACGCGTACGTCATATATACCGTTATCGGTGCGAATAAGTACTATTTCGTGAACGACGACGGAGACACGTCTTACGTTACGGCCGGAGTTACCGCGGCTGTTCCGAACGGGGTAACGAGATGGACGGTAACCGAAGACACGATCTCGGACGGCGAATTCTGTTTGTGTTACCGTAACGGAGAGTGGCAACTCGTTCTTATCGACAGGCTTTTAATAACCGACGACTTCGAAGAAAACGCCAGGCATTATCTTACGGTATCGAACGGACAGGTGGCGAACGCCAACTCGAAAGAATCTTCGGTTTCCTGGACCAAGGTGATGGCGTCCGAAAATGCGGAAGAAAAGGATTTCTATCTCTACGCCACTGTCGGCGGCCACGACTATTATCTTAAAAACAACGAAGGAACTCTTGCGCTTGAAGTCGATCCCGCAAATCCTTCGACCAAGTGGAGATACGAAGCGGCGAAAGAAAACGTAAAGTCAAAGCTCTATACCGTTATCAACGAAGACGGCGACGGTTACGCATTATATTATGATGCTACCGAAGGCGTCGAAAACTGGTCGTTGACGGATTTTTCGGAAGTGTATTCCCCGTCGGGATCGGGCAACTCTTTCGGCGATTCCATCGATATGCGGACTATCTATAACAGATTGTCCGCGGCATACGACAGCGCTATGGCAAATCCCGTAGAGTACGTTTCGGGCGAAACGATCACTGCGGTTTTAAACGCACAAGGCAATACCGTGAGCAGTTCTTCCGAGACCACAACAGCGGAAGATCTTACCACCATAATCAATTACGCAGACGACATCGGTTCTTATTCTTTCGCAAGGCACCCGAGCGGCACCAAGCAGTTCTTATATCTTTACGGCGAAGACGATATCGGGGAAAGCGATTTCTCGATGGGATATCTCGTCACGGTCAATAACGGATACAGGATAACCGACGGAAACGGCAACTACTTTTACTGGAACAACAACAGAGTAAATAACACTACGACCGCAAACAACGCTACCACTTTCACCCTGACCAACAACGGAGCGCTCAGATGCACCGTAAATAACAATTATAGGTATTTGAGTTTCTCTTCGGGTACCGTGACCATCTCGACTACGCAATCTATCTGGGACACTTCGGAGTTTATCCGTAACGGCAACTATTACCTTATATTCGCCGACGGCGAGTGGTATTTAAGGCTGTTGAAAAAGACGACGACGGTAAACACGCTTACCGGTAATTCGTTCTATATTCAAAGTAGCGACGGCAATTATTATACCGTGGGCGGCAAACCCGCCGTCTGGACTTTTTCCACTCTTTCGGGAAGCGGTACCGTTTCGACATACGTTGACGGGGTACAACAGTATCTCGGCAGAAACGGAAACCAACTGACTTTGAGCGCAAATTCTTACACTTGGAATATCGACGGTTCGCATATTTACGACAGCGATTATTACGTAAGTTATAACAACGGCTGGGGACTTTCGACCAAAACTACGTATTACCTGATAAGCTACAACGGCAACTATCTGAACGCGGGAACGAGCAGTGTATCGAATCAGACGTCCTCCGATCTTGCGACGAGATGGACGTTTTCTGCCACAAACGCGAACACCAACACCAGAATTTCCACCGTTATAAACGGCACAACCTATTACTTATATGTTAATCGAAGCGGCGGATGGTTCCAGGGGTACACTTATACGCTTACCACCAGCACTTCCAACCAGAACTGGAGAAGAAGCGGCACGAGTACGGGCACGCTTCAGAACAGGTCTTATACCGATTACTACGCCGGATTTAACAACGGCGCGTGGACTGCGGTCAACAACACCAACTACACTTTAACCTATACGACGATCTCGGAAGGTCAGAATTCCGCACTTGTCTTTTCGCAATCCGTCGAAGCGAGTGTTTCTTACTCAACCGTAGAATTTCAAACAAATCCCACTTATCTGCCGCTTTCCATCGACGACGGAACGGGCGAGATAAATAAACGTAATACCGGTTATATTTCAGGCGGTAGTCTGCTCGGGACGAACGGATACGATATGCCCGGTCAATACGGCAGGGGCGATATCCGAGTATCTTATTACGCAATCGAAAACAATATCAGTGACTCTACTAACGGTAACGGAACCAACAGACAACTTGCCACGACCAAAATAAGAACCATCGACGGAACCGGAGACAAACTGCTTACCGACGCATACGTCGCCGCCAATTTCAAAAAGTACAGTTCGAGCGGGGATAACGAGGGGTCTTTAGCGAAGATGAACGCCGTGCTTTTGGGACAGAGCAACGTTTACGGTCTGCACTTTATGGATGCCGCTATCAGTATGGAAAACACGACGACCGTCACAAACGCCAAGATAAACGGCAAGACTTACGCTTCGTTCGAACTTCCGAACGACTCCATCGACTTCACGTTAAAGGAAAGAGGATATATCAACTTCTTTGCGGGCACGTATTTCACCGGAAACGACAGTTTCTTCTCTTTGCACAAGATAGAGAGAGCCGACGACGGTTCGCTCGTATCCATAAAGGAGATACTTGAAATATACGGGCACGGGAACGATCCATATATCTATAAACTGAAAAACAGTAACGACACGGTGACTTACGAAAGTTGGGAGTATTACCCGAGCGGCGCGGTAAAGCGCCACACGACCTATACTGCGGCTGAAGTTACCGCCGCGGGATACACTCTCGTTTTCAATACCGACTGGATCAAAAAACAGAATTCGCTTACGACGAACGTGGTCTATTATTTTGAAATACCGGCGGATCAGGGCGAATACGCTTTGGGTTCGGTAGACGGCGGCACGGGCGCATACCTTATGTATCTCGATATCGGCGCGGCGGGCACGGCGTTGAAACCGGAAGGCAACGCCAAGTTGGAAGAGTGGACTTACGAAAACCTTACCGTTCTTCGTTCCTCAGCCGGTACGGTGGACTACTCGGTCTCGGGCGGCACGAGAGACGCGGCAATCAAAACCAACCCGACGTTCTATCCTTTGGCTTGGGGCGAAGATCAGCAGGGCAATTACGACGGTACCGTCGCAAGCGGCAACACGGGTTACGTTATCTCCGGCGCAAACAACGAGGCATCCCCCACTTCTTATCCCGGGGACATCCGCGTGTCGCGTTATTCGAAATACGCGACCGGCAACTGGTCGAGCATCCGAAACTCTCTTACTTCGGCAAATGACGCGGGTATTTTAAACAACGCGAACGTCTATACCATAGTAAACGGCACGGAGCAAACTATAACCGCATACGGTATAGGTAATCAATATACGCAGAACTATCAGAACGTACAAGAAGCGGTGAACGGGTTATTGTCGGGTGAGCAGTACGTGTACGGGCTTCACTTTATGCAGTCGACGATTTCTTCTTCGCGCCTTGTTACCGTTCCGAAAGCGGTATTGTGCGGGGAAACGTATTATAACTACGCTATGCCGCAGGACTGCATCGACTTTATGGTTGCGGAAAGAGGGCGTATAACTTTTATGGCAGGAACGTATTTCAGCGGTTCGCGGGTAAACTCCTTCTTCTCGCTGCACCGCGTTTTCCGCGATAATTCCCAGAATATCACCGATATAAAGGAATTATCCGAGATATACGGTAACGGCTTATCCGACTTATACGTCTACCGCTACGTAGGGGATAATAACTATTATTATTCCAACGGAACGGAAGCGATAGCCTTGCCGGACGGGTACGAACTTATTTTCGACACCTCCGTCATCCGTTCGGACAATGCGAATCTCAGGATGAATTCCGTTTACTATTTTGAAATTCCGGTCGACGCGGGCGAGTTCGCTTTGGGCTCGGCAGAGGGCGACGGCGCGTACCTATTATATCTCGATATCGCCGCAAACGCCGGTTTCAGCGTCAAAACGACGATAACCGAAGTGTACGAGACGACTATTTACGATCTTTTGTATCCCAAGGGCGTGGCGTTCGTAGACGCAACGGATTCCGTCGCGTTCGACACGGACGGAAAAGCCGACCCCGAAAAGTCGGTGTTTATGTCCGTTCCGATCTCTAATTCGGACGGAAGCACGGAATTCGAGATCGACGAGAACGGTAATATGACCGTTACGAACGGAACTTCGTCTCTTTCGGGTTACGAAGCACAAAGTATCGTTCCGGGCGGCTCGCTTACAGTCAATAACGGAGCGAAGATCGAATTTCTCGGAAGAGTTATTCTGACCGAAAAGGTTTCGGAAATCGTTTCGGATCAGAACGGCAGGACCGTAACGACGGTAACGACGACCGTGCAGACGACTGAAAACGGAGTAGTTACGACGACGGTTACGAGGACGGTAACGACGACTTTCGGCGATACCAGCACCACCGTCGACGCCGACCCGCCCGTTTATGACGGTCATACGCTCGTTCCTACCGATTACACTCTCAATACGCCTGCTACGGCGAGAACGATCCTGCTTCTGACGTATAAGGGAGAAGGTCTCTCGTTGTCGGTTACAAGAAGCGGAAATCTCAATTATGTTTCCGCAGACGAACAGGTCACGATCGGCAATACCGATTACGACGTGTTCGAAGTAGTCAAGCAAACCGATCCCGACGCAGGCGTCGCTTACGGAGGCACTTACGCCTTAACGATCACCGGCACTGCGGGAACTTACCCCGTCAGTATCGATACGGTAGACGGAGACTTCGTGTTCACGCTGAACGGCAATGCCGTTTCAGTAGGAGATCCGGAAACGATAACCGTTTCCGCACCGTAAACTTAACGATTTTATCTATACAAAAAAAGAGCGGCAAGCCGCTCTTTTTTTATACTTGATTTTACGTTTTATTTGCTTTTCAATGCTTCCGCGATCTTATCCGACTTCAAGAAATCTTCTATGAACTGGTCGTAATCGTTAAGGCTCATCGGTTTTGCGAAGTAGTAGCCCTGAATTACCGTACAGCCGAGATCTTTAAGGAGTTTAAGTTGTTCCAGGGTTTCCACGCCTTCCTGCGTTATCTTGACTTTCAACTTGTTGGAAACGTTTATAACGCTTTCTATTATCAACCTGTCTCTGTCGGAAGAAGGTCCTTGTTCAAGGAAGAATCTATCCATTTTTATTTCGTCTATATCGAGCGTCTTTAAGACGTTATAGGACGAATAACCCGTTCCGAAGTCGTCTATGGAGCACAGGAAACCCGCTTTACGTAATTCCTTTGCCATAGCGTATAAATGTTCGTAGTTTTCGTAGGCGAAACTTTCGGTGAATTCCAGCGTTATAAAGCCGTTTGCGATATGGAACTTGTTTTTAACCCTTATGTAGTAGGCGATAAAATCGGGCTGGATCGCCGTTACTCTCGAAACGTTTACGGATATAGGGAATATCTTTTTGCCTTCCGCAATGCGTTTGGCAAGCGTTTCGCAGGCGGTGTAGTAAATATGACGGTCGAGTTTCGAGATAAACCCGTTGGCTTCGAAAACCGGCAAGAACTCGCCGGGCTGTCTGTATTTTTTGATAGCGGGGTCGTACCAACGGACTAAGAGTTCCGCGCCGTCGATATAATTCTTTTCGAGATTGTATTTCGGCTGATAGAACACCCTGAACTCTCCCGAAGCGAGCGCGTTTTCCATACGGCCTTCTATTTCCGCGCGGTGCAGGTAATCGGACTTGACCGTTTCGGTATAGAAATGGCATATCTGGTTGACGTCGGAACGGGACGGCAGATTTTTGACCACCATCGCCTTTTCGACCATCCTTTGTATCGGTTCGTCGGTGCCTTTTTCCGCCTCGTAGATACCGTAGCACATAGTAAGGTCGTACCCGTTGAGATACTGCGCGGTCGCGCGCTTTATAATGGCGTAAAGCCCCACGAGACGGTTTTCAAGCCGTTCTTTTTCCTTGTAGTGGAGAAGAAGTACGAATTCGCCGTTGTCTATATAGCCGTAGGTCTCTTCCACCATCATAGCGGAAGCGAACGCTTCCTTTACGCTTATAAGCATATTGTTGATCACGGTCTCGCCGAAAGTTTCGGTCATATAGTTAAAGTGGTGCAAATGCGATATGATAACGGCAAAGGACGTCGCCTTGTTTCTTGCAAATATTTCTTTGGCGTCTTTTTCGTATTTTAGAAGAGTCGGGCAGTCCAAGGTCTGGTTTATCAGATTTATTTCGTTCATGCGCCGTCTCATCTTGTTGCGGGAAATGATATAGTAGAGAGCAAACCCCACGAACACCGCCCCTAAAAGCGCCATAGTGGTTATTATTGATATAACGAGATCGTAACCTTCGCTGTACACGTCGTTCGCCTTGTACATGGTAATAAGGCACAGTCCCGCGTCGTTTTCGTTCGCCCGACCTACGGTGATGACGTACAGTTCGTTTTTAACGGATACCGTCGTAACGCCCGATTTGCCGGTCGCGAATATATCTTCCGTCTCCTTACCTGTAACCCCGTCGTTGCTTATCTTTTTAAGGTATTCCTGAAAGGACGAGTTTTCGGTAATGGCGTTTTCCTTGTCGTTTATTATCTTCAATATCCGCAATTCGTGGGGGCTTTTTTGGTGGCAGATAACTTGCAGGGTAGAGATCGCGGTTTTTTTCTCGGAAAGATTTCCCGTAAACTCAAGCGCGGTCTCCTGCGGGAAAAAGACCAGAACGCCGTCTACTATCTGGGAATTATCCGCGTTACTGGGAACGGGGCAGTAACATACGATAGAAGACGCTATACCCGTACTGTAAGTTATGATACCGTAAGTGGAAAGAGTTCCTGACGCTATCATATCGAGAACGTAAGGATCGGTTTCGGTTATTTCTACGTCGCCATTGCGGTAAGAATATTCCTTGCCCGCGGAAAAATAGCGTATATCCTGAATATATTCTTCCGTATAGCCTTCGGACTGCGTTCTATTGAAGAAATAGTGATAGAGTTCGTCTTTGTCGGTATAGACGTTTGCGCCTACGGCTATCGCACTGGTCTTTTCGCGAAGAGAATTCATTTTGTTAAGATACGCGGACCTTGCGTCTTCCGCATAGGTTTCCGCCATAACGACCGATTGCGATTCTATATCCGCCGAATATTTCAAAGACAGAACGAGAATATTCAGAAACGCTATCAGGCTCACGAAAATAAGCACGACGAAAGATATGTCTCTGCCGTGTGAAGAAAAATAGTTTTTGATGCGTGGTTTGCGACTCATTTCTTCTTTTTACCCTCGTCGAGTTTCTGTTTTAATCCCCGTATTCTTTCCCTTATCATATTTATGTGAGACGTGTACTTGTTGAAAAAATCCACGTCTTCGTCCGGCGGTTCTTTGCCTGAAAGCAAAGCCTCGGTAAGCGCGGACTGAGAGCGCGCGCGCTTGGTTTCGAGATCTTTTATTTGTGCCGTCAAAGAGCGTATTCTTCTTTTTATACGCAAAGTTTCAAACATAATTTTCCCCTTTATATTCGGCTTATTTATCGCGTACCGTCGCCGTCGGAAGGGACGGGATTCGGTTCGTTGTCTTGTGCGGCGTTCAATTTCGCCATTTCTTCTTTAACGCGGCGTTCTATCTCTTCCTTCGCGTCGTCGTCCATATCGGGCTCGTCTTCTCTATGTTTAAGCGCGTTCTTGATGTCGGGAATATAGCACACGAGCACGATCACGAGAAACGTTGCTATCACCAGCACGAAACCTATGTTGGAAAGGATTATTCTGCCGAAAGCCGTCATAACGGGAAGAGTTTTAACGTATCTTCCGACTAAGTTTTCGGGTTTTGCGGAATAAGCCCCGTCGTTTACGAGATTATTGTCGCCCTGTGTTACCCAAGGCTCGCCGTCTTCACTTACTATGCGGTGAGTGTTGATACTGCCGTAGATATGCGGATCGGTGGAAATAAACGCGATTATATCGCCCTTTTTAACTTCCGAAGCGTCGACTTTCTCCACCAGAATATAGGTTCTTGCGGGGATAGTGGGGTTCATACTGTCGGTAGTTACCCACATCGTCGTTTTGCCGAAAACAAACACGGGCGAGCCGCTTATTTTCGATAATACGAAAACCGCGACTATAAATAAAAGAAACAGTATTGCAACTGCGTGTACGGTAGTTTTTATGACTTTTTTAAGTTTCGCGTTCATAAATTATTTCTTCCGTCTGAAAATTCTCGAAAATATATTTTGTCTGCGTTTCGGCGTATTTTCTTTCCGTAAGAACTCTTCTTCCGTCTCGTCGTTGTTGCCCGCGTCGGAGTTGTTTTCGAGATCGGCGAGCGTTATGGGTTTAAGCGTCAGCGCGTCGCCGCCGACGGGCACTTCTTCCTGAGCGGTGCTTGTGTTTTCCGCAGCGGGCGTTTCCGCGGCGGGTTCTTTTTCGGGGAGTTCCAATATCGTTTCGGAAATACTTTCCACAACGTCCTTTTTAGGAAGCAGGGGATCGCCGCCCGCACCCGACATATCCGCGGGCGTGGTTTTCACCGTTGCGAGTTCGGCGGATGGAACGTCCGAAACTTCGGTTTTTTCGGTATCTTCCGCTTTTTCCGTCGTTTTTAAGGGCGAATCTTCCGTTTTTTCCTTGCCGTCTTCCGACGATTTTTTCATTTCGGAAAGTTGCTTTTTCGCGGTTTCCTTTATTTTTGCCAAGTCCTTTTCCGAAAGTTTCTCGGCGGCAACTTCCGCGTTATCTTCTTCTTCGGTCTCGGTTTCGGGTTGAACGCTCTTAAAGGGCAGGCGTGCGGGACGCAAGGAAACTGTTTCCGCCGCGTTTTCCGTGTCTGTCTCCGTATCCGTCTCTTGAACGGGTGCGGCGGTTATTATTTTCTTTATAAGCCCCATCGCCACGAGTTTTTCTATTGAGCGGCGCGGGAAGTCTTTTGCCGAAACCGAACGGATTTCGCCTTTGGCGTCGGCAAAGCCCACGCAGAGCGTATCTATAAGGGTAAGCGCGTTTTTAAGCGCACGGTCGCTTTTTACTTTCATCATAGCCGGCGTTTCGGCGTATTTCTTTATTTCCGAAACGTCTTTAACGAAGTATTTCGGCGGTATTTCCGCAGGAGTAAGAGCAAAGTATATCCGCAGAGTTTTTCCGACTATCGTAACCTTTGCGAGATTTTTTCTGCCCGAATAGAAAGTATCGCAGGCAAAACTCGTCCTTAACTTTACCTTGTTCTTGGAAAGTAGTTTGTTGCGTATAGTACAGTAGTATTCTTTCAAAGTATCGGACGCAAGGCATAACTTTGCCGCGAACGACTTCTGGTATATGATCCGAGATTTTATAAAGCCGTTCTTTTCCGAAACCTTCTCGGCGGAAACTTGTTCCGTCTTGCTCTCCGTAACCGTGCCGGTCTCCGAAACAGTTACGGTCGTTATTATTTTCTTTATAAGCCCCATCGCCACGAGCTTGTCTATTGAGCGGCGCGGGAAGTCTTTTGCCGAAACCGAACGCGGCTTAATTTTGGCGTCGGCGAAGCCCACGCAGAGAGTATCTATAAGCGTAAGCGCGTTTTTAAGCGCACGGTCGCTTCTTACTTTCATCATAGCGGGCGTTTCGGCGTATTTCTTTATCTCCGAAACGTCTTTAACGAAGTATTTCGACGGTATTTCCGCAGGCGGAAGGGCAAAGTATACCCGCAAAGTTTTTCCGATTATCGTAACCTTTGCGAGCGTTTTTCTGCCCGAATAGAAAGTATCGCAGGCAAAACTCTTTCTGAGCTTCACCTTTTCCTTGGAAAGCAGTTTGTTGCGGATAGCGGAGTAGTATTCTTTCACGTCGCTTTCGGCAAGGCTTAATTTTGCCGCAAACGACTTACGATAGCGGATAAGCGTCCTGGTTATAACGCCGTTATTTTCAGAAACGTACTCGGTGATCTCGTCTTCGGTTTCTTCTTCGTCTTTTTCTTCTTCGGGTTCGGGAATTTCCACGCTTTCCGTTTCTTCTTTTGCGCGTCTTTCGATTTCTTCTCTTTGCCGTTGTTCTTCGAGTTCCTGCGCTTTGCGCTTTTCTTCTTCCGCCTTTCTTTCTTTCTCTTTAAGTTCTTTTTCTATTATATCGTCGGCGGCGAGAGCGACTTCGACGGCAAAAAGCAGTTCGTCTTCGGGCACGGGTTCTTCGTTCTCTTCTAAAGAAGAAGAGCGGGTGTAGTCGAACACGGGTTTTACCTTTTCGGTTTCCGCCGTCTCGGCGGAAAGTTCCTGCGGCACGACGGAGGCGTTTTCTTCGGCGCGGATAGCCGCGACGTTGCGGCAGAACACGAGATATTGCTGTGCGACGCCGTTATATACCTGTTTTAAGAGTTCTTCGGAAACGTCTTCCTTTTTCTCGTCGACGATAATGCCTATCTCGTCGTCGTAACTTTCAATGAATTCCCAAAGCGCGAGGCACTGGCGCAGGTTTTTGTTTTTAAGTATGGGGTTGGTGCGCATTATAGGGGGGCGAACGAAAACTTTGCCCATGCTAAGGACGAGTTCGCTGCTCTGGTAATTGCGCACTATTTCGTAAATTTTACGCACTCTTTTCCAAAGGTCGGTGTTGACGGCGTAATTTTTGACCTTATCGTCTTCGCCTATGGTGTCGGTAAGTTCTATTTCGAGACGTATCCTGCCCTTTACCGAACCGTGAACGAAAGTATCGGTAAAGTCCATAGCGGTAACCTTTTCGTTCGCGCCGTCCTTCACCGCGGCGTTGTATCTTACGGTAACGAAGGTAAGAAGTCTGTTAAGCAACGTGTTTACGAACTTGTTTTCGTAAGTCATTATGGAATCTTCGCGGAACACGTTCAAAAGTTTCGACGGGGTAACGGTGTTGTCGCTGTCTATTCTGGAAATAAGGTCGGTATGCTGCGAAAGGTGAATAAGCGAGCGGCTGGACACCTTTTTGGTGCGTTCTATGGGAAGGACTTCTTCGGTCTCTTCTATAAAATGCGACGGAGTCCTTACGACTTCGTCGAGAGCGGGGATACTGTCTTCGACGGCTTTGACCCACGTTTCGTCTATCATTTTAAGCATGAATTTTTTGCTTAAATTGACGGCGAGTTCGCCGGACTTTAACGCGTCTAAAATTTCGGCGTATTCGTCGTGGCGGGAAATAAGGTCTTCCGCGGTTTTGACGGTATCTTCATATATATCTTCGGGAACGTCGGAGAGTTTTACGTCTTCGGGCGTTTCCGAAACACTTTCGGATTCAAATGTAACGGGTATAGCCGCAACGCTTTCGGGTGCGGGCGCAACGGGTATAGCCGCGTCTTCTTCTTCGGCTTTTGCCGCGACTGTTCTCGGAGTTTCCGCGATACGGCGGATAAGCCCGCGGGTTAAAAGGTTATCGAAGGTATCCGACGGGAAGTTTTTTGCAAGAACGGGTTCGGGCAGGGGAGATTTCTCGGTAAAAGAAAGGTCTCCCGCCATTTTTTCTATAAGGGAAAGGGCGGCTTTAAGCGCGCCGGAACTTTTTATTTTGAGTTTGGACGGGGTAAAGCGGTAGGCTTTTTTTTCGCCGACGTCGGTCGACTTATACTTTACCGAAGTATTTTCGTCGGGAGCGACGGCAAGGTAAAGGCATAAGGTTTTACCGGAAAAAGAAACCTTGGCGACGGGAATTCTGCCGAAAGCGAAATTAACTCCCGACCAGTTAAAGCGCGATTTGACTTTGTTATAGGACAGAAGTTTGGTTGCGACAGCCGCATAATATTCTTTTACGGAAGAATCGCTTAAAACGAGTTTAGAGAGAAAAGATCGGGAATAACGAAGTTTTTTCACCCAATCTTCTCTTTGTTGCTCGTTTAAGGTTCCGCGTTCGTCGGACATAAAAATACCAGCCTGAATAAGTTTTTAATAACTCTTTTGTAAGCGTTGCAGGTAATTGATACTTTCCTTCATGGTTTCCTTGCCGAAAAGGTTATCCATAAAGAGGATAAGGCCCCTTATTTCGTCTCTTATCAAGGACATATTCAACGCTTCGAATTTACGGAAAACTTTGGTGGCGAGAAGGTAATCCAAGCCGTCGAGTTCGCTTCCGCCGCAGGCGACGAAAACGGGCACGAAAGTTTTCAGTTGTTTCATGATACGGTTACCGAACGCCACGCGGAATTTTTCTATGACGTACAGGTCGAGTTTGCCGACCTTATCCAGGATTTCGTCGGAAAGCGCGTACTTTTCGACGGCTTCTTTATAAAGGGATTCCACGTAGGAATAACTTATGTTTTTAGCGGTGGTGGGTTCGGGTTCGAAAGGCACGCCCTTGCTTTCGAAGTTTATGACGAGCGCACGGTCGTAAACCTTATCGGACACGGCGAAAGTCGAGTCGTCGTTATTCGCCGTACCTATATACCAGACGTTTTGCGGGATAGTCAGTTTGCCGTCGGTAAGGTGTTTGGGATCGTCCGGCCAGGCAGAGGGGACTATTTCTATTTTCCACTCGTTGGGGTCGGGCATTTCGAGAACGGACAGCATTTCGGCGAAGTAGTATTCGATACGCGCTATGTTCATTTCGTCGAGTATTATTATGTTTATATCGTCGTTGAAAGACGATTCGTATATACGTTTTAAGACTTCCGTTTCGTTGAACTTTTTGGTGAACTCGTTGAAGTACCCGAAAAGTTCGCTCCTTTCTCTCCAGGACGGCTGAACGGAAGCGATAGTGGCGTCGTTTAAGAAGTATTTGCCGAGAGTGTAGGGGAGAGAAGTTTTACCGGTACCGGAAATACCTTGAAGGACTATGAGTTTGGTGGACGCGAGTCCCGCCATCATAAGTCTTATGGTCTTTATTTCGTAGAAGAGTTGCGAGTTATAGCAGGCGAAATTCCTTATATCGTCGCATATTTCGGACAAGGACATTTCCTTGTTATAGACGGGCGGCTGATAGAAAACGTATTTGTCGTCCACCGCGGAAAGTCTTGCGAAACGTTTGGAAGATACGGTGACGGCGTTTTCCGTCGTGCCTTCGCCGGCTTTGTTCGTTTCGTCTGTTTTGGCGGCGGTATCCGCGCCGCTCTCGTTATCTTCGCCCAGCACGGCTTTGATTTCTTCGTAAGAAAGTCCCGTCTGGGTTATTTTCATGGTCATTATCTTTTCTTTTTCGGCGGTGAGACGGATAACGTCCCTGTGCAGGTCGGCTATCTCTTCCAAAAGGTCTTCGTTACCGACGATGGTGTGGCGGAAACGGATATATTTCCTTATACCGATAACGATAAGGAAAATAAGTCCCGCCCAGATGGCGACAACGAGAATAATGACGAGAACGACAAGAATCCACATCCAGCCGAACTGTCTGCCGGAAAGTTGGTTCGCGTACGCGCTGAAATTGAATATCTGACCGATCCCCAGAAAGATATGCGAAATTATTTCCCAGATGCCGTCCAGCATCTGTTTCATAAATACGAGAAACCAGTTTCTGAAATTATCGTAATATATCATTTTCTGACCTTCAAAGTAAAATTTCCGATAAACGGGGCGGGGAAAAGCCCCATAAAAGCCCCTATTTTATAAAATCCCCCAAAAGTCGCGTGATTTTCGGGGGATCGTTACGGTCGAAACCGACAAACGTTTTTATAGTATACCGAATTATTCTTTGGGTTCTTCCGAACCGTCGTTTTCGGTAGCGGTTTCCGCCTGTTTGTCTTCCTGATCCGCCGCGTTTTCTTCTTGCGCGGTCTGTTGCTGCTTTAACAGATACTCTTCGTAAAGTCTCTGACGGATAGCCTCCTCTTCGGGGGAGATCTTCTTTCTGTCGCCGTTCTTTAACTGTATCATAAGCAGTATGAACCTGACGAGTTCATAGATAAAGAATACCGCAAGGGGCAGTATAATGAGAAGCAAAAATCCCAACTGACTCTGTAAAAACCCTATTACCGCGCCGAGTCCCGCGATCTTCGTATCGCCCTCGTGCCAGATGCTGACTATATCATGTTGGTAGACATAACCCGGATCAAGGCCGGGGGCATTATCGCCCTGCGTTTGATAAACTCTTTCCCCATTTACTTCTAATACGGATTTTATCCTGTGCGTGTTTAATTCTTTCTTGCCGTTAATGTCCGCAAAGAACGTAATGATATCGTTTTCCTGAAGATTGCCTTTTTCTTCTCCCGTTAAAACCGTACCGATTATCATATCTCCCGGATTCATAGTGGGGGACATAGAGTCGGTTTTAACGGTAAGTACGACCTTGTTGCCGATAGTCGGCACGCCGTAGTCGTTGGAAGCCGACATAAAGGCGAAGACCATAGTAATCAAAGCAAATACCAAAAATACCCATAAGATCACGTTGAATATTATCTTGATCGGTTTTTTGGCTTGTTTTTTCTCTTGAGAATCACTCATAAGTAATCACTCTCTCCATGATATTTGGTAAAGCGTCGGCTTTCCGTAAAAAGCGCACACTCCCGTACCATACATATCATTCTACCATATATTTGGCGTTTTATCAACGATTAGATAAAAAATTTTTAATTCTTTTAAAAAATTTTACGCTTTCGGGCGTTTCCGCCCGAAAGCGTAAATGCTTTTCGTCAACAAACCGTTATTTCAATTTGTCACAAACTTTAAGGGTTAAGCGATGGAAGTGAATTCGTTTGCTCCGCCCGTGAGACCGAATTCGGTATTCAAAGCGGTAACTTCACTTGCGGTCATACCGGTTGCCGCGACAGAAATATTCTTAGCGTTGTCGCCCGTGCCGTTTAACTGCGTCATATCTGCGGCTTTGAATAAGTTGTTACTCGAATCTAAGTAAACAATCGTATTATCACCGGCTATTTCCACAGTCTTAGCGGCATACTTAGTGATTTCGGTAATAGAACTCGTGGCGTTATCTTTAAGTTCGAACTGCGTCTCTAATCTCCACGCGCTGGTAAGTTTAAGGAAGTATTCGTTGGTGCAGGTCTTATCTTCGCCTTCAACGTACAGACGGAGAGTTACCTTAAAGTATTTCGTGGAGTTCGCCGCTACTTCTATCGAAGTGAGAGCCTGCGTAGCCATAATGCTGATAGCGGTGGGAGCGCTACCCGCAGCGGAAACTGCGTTGTCAGCAGTCTGGTTTTCAGCGCCGGTAACGTCGATTATGCAAGTCGCGGTAGCAGCTTTCGCGTTGAAAGCGGTGAAAGCGCCTCCTTCTCCGCTATAATCACCATCCTGAACGAACATAGCAACGCGGTGCGCCTTCGTATTGTCGGTCGCGGTACCGGTGTAAACCAAGTCTAATTTAGTCAAGGCTATATACTTGGATGCGGACTCACTCGTGTTTATGGCTTTGAGATCGATTACGTAATCAACGTATCCGACAGCGCCCGCTCCGGAAGGCCCCTCGCCCGTAGTACCGTAAGCGGTATTGAAAGCGGAAGTATCGGCAGGATTATACGCTACGTAATCTTCGGCTGCCGAATTGCCGTCCGCCAAACCGCTCGTGGTGTAGAAGAAGTTTTCGCCGTTTACCGTCGAAACAGGTTCGATAAGTCCTTCTACGGTCTGATTAACGGATGCGGAGAACGCATTGTCAGCCGCTCTAGTCGTACCCGCCGTGCCGGACGCGACGAAAAGGTTGCTGGATACTTTCGTCGTTACAGACATACCGGAGATGGTTACTTTATTGTTCATAGAGAACCATGCGAAGGTCGAAGTGCCGACCAGGGTTGCAGAGATCAATAACATTGCTATTGCAGGTATGATCTTTCTGAGTGTCTTTTTCATTTTTTTTCTCCTTTTGAAAAAAATATTTTTTTTATTATCACGGGCGTTGCCCGCTTTTTCCTTTAACCGTTTTGCGTTTCCACCACGTCTCTGGCGGATATCTGCATCGCAAACTTGATAGAACCGTTTATAACGCTGTCTACGCAATCGTGATCGTCGCCTTCCAGCCACACCACGATGGTAAATCTTACTATCGCGTCGGGTAATACGTTATTTACCAGTCCGTAGCACACCACGTTGATGTTGGCGAAGGTCTTGTCGCACAGGTGTTCTTCTTTGCCGCCGCCGTCCGATCTCGTTTTGGCGTAATCGGTGTACTCTCCGTCGACGTAAAGCCTTACTCTTACCGCTTCGTCCATGCCGTTGGTCACGTTGTTGAAAGAAAGTTCGTAATTAAGGGCACATTCGGTTGCGCACATGTTCTTACAGTAGAAGGTGTAGGCAAGATATCTTTCGTTACTGTGGTCGCCGTTTATTCTGTCTATATTTGCCGGCAGGTCGTTGCCGCAGATATTCGTGAGTTTAGCGATCTTCTCGCTGGAAAGCATCGAACTTCTGGTAATAAAGTCTTCGTCTTCGCAAAGGGATATGTTGTATTCTATTTCCTGCCCCTTGACGTTGACGGTGAAACTTCCCGTTCTGTCGTACACCAGCGCGAACCCGTATACCACCAGCAAGAGAGAAGATATGATCGCGACGGCAATAAGTATTATCTTTCTGAATATCCGGAAGTACATGACTTCCGTCGCGCTTCTTCTCAAAAACGCCGAAGTTTTTTTGCCGCTTCTGCGGGGTGGTTTTTTCGCCGCCTCGTCGAAAACGGAAGGTTCAGTGTTGTTTTTCTTTTTCTTCACGTTACGCATCCTCCTTTTCGCAAAGCGCGGACGCAAAATCGTGCGTTCCCTTTATCACCGTAAACCTGCCCGAGTAATTATCCGAAGGGATAAACCCGAAACACTCGGCTTTATTGAGTTCTCTTAATTCGTCGTCGCTCGTAACCCCTTCCGCTATCACGGAAACGTCCATAGACCTTAAAAATCTTATGAGCGACGCCAGAACGCCGGGTTTGTTTCTGTCGAGTGCCAGCCCCGTTATCGCGGGGGTGAGTATCACGGTGTCCACCGCTACGTCTAAAAGTGCGGAAGTGGGGAAGTCGTCCGCGGCGACGCCGCTTATTACCGTTTTGACCCCTAAAACTTTAAGATCCGCAAGTCCTTTCAAGACCTTTTCTCTTTCCGCGGTGAGTATGCTTTTCGAAAATTCCAGGCAGAGCTTACCGGTTTCGGTAAAATTCTCCGCTTTGAATATATTGTCGAGTGCCGAATAAAGATCGTCCTGCGTTAAAAACGCCGTAGTAGCCGATACCGATATCCAGGATATCCTTCTTCCTTCGGCGACCATCGCTTTTATGCAGCGTATGGCTTTCACTACGTTGTGCGCCGTAAAATTTTTGCCCGTTTCCGTATTGTCGGTCTTTTCCGCGGCTCCCTTTATCTTTCCGCTTACCGAAGAAAACATTTCGGTTTCCGTTCTGTAAGCGACGGGGCGAGCGTAGTAGCAATCGTATATGCCGGTGAAGTTAAGCGTTACAGGTTCTATGCCCGAAGAAACGGTTTCATTTACAAGCCTGTCGAATAACTCCATGTCTTTTTTCAACTCCCGAGAATAAAAAAAGTCGCATATTCGTTACCCGTACGGATAAACAAAAATGCAACTGGCTGCCTTTTCAAGGCCCTATAGCTTTGCGTCATTGACTTGCGTCAATTTTGCCCATATCTTTATTTACGCATTTATTCTATAACAATTTTTTTACCTTGTCAAGCGTTTATTGAAAAAATTTTCAAAAAATTTCAAAAATTTTTATTTATTGTATTTTTTTAGTGCAAAAAGGTTGCCCCCGCGCTTGTTATGTGGTAATATATGTACATTATATATATAATGGTTTATAGTGCCGTTGTGTGCAAGGACAGTTAAACTTATGGGAAAAACCGCAAAGATAACAGAAAGGGGAATTAAACTCGGCGTAGTAAATTACGTAATGCTTGCCGTTACGCTTATTATCTCCGCTCTTTTACTTGCCGCAAACTACAATTCTTCCAAGGCGTACAGGGAACTTGACACCACCGCGGAAAATTATATTATCTGGCACAAGAACGCCGACGACATACAGGCGGCGTCCGATTATCTTACCGAAAGGGTAAGACTTTTTTCGGTAACGGGCGAAAAACGTTATATCGACGACTATTTTACCGAAGCGAAAGAGACCAGAAGGCGTGAGACCGCTCTTCATAACATAGAAGACATGTCTTTCAACTCGGAATCGTATAATTCGTTGGAGAACGCGGTAAACGCTTCCTACACGCTTATGGGTACCGAATATTACGCTATGCGTCTCACTGTTGAAGGGTACGGATACGACGTAGACCTTTACCCCGAGGAAGTAAAGGACGTAGTCTTGTCGGCCGCCGACCTTGCTTTGACTGCGGAAGAGCAAAAAGACGCGGCGATAGATATGCTTTGCAACGACGCTTACAGCGCCAGTAAGGAAGAAATAAGCGGGCATATCGCGGAGTGTATATCCACTATGGACAGGGAATTTGCCGCGCGGCAGAAAGCCGCCGCGAGCGACCTTGCCTTTATGTTCCGTTACGAACAGTTGCTCATTATAGGATATATAATCGTCGTTACGCTTCTCATACTTCTCATTACTTTAAATATTCTCGTACCGCTTACCCGCGCGATACCGTGCATTAAAGAAGACGGGAAAATTCCCGTACAGGGCGCGTACGAATACCGCTACCTTGCCGAGACCTACAATAAGATGTACGACTTGAATCGGGAACACAAGGAAAGACTTATGCGGGAAGCCACGCACGACGCGTTGACGGGTATATTCAACAGACGGGAATTCGAACAGATACTCGTGAGCAACGACAAAAACGTTTTCGCGATTGCGCTTTTCGACGTGGACCGTTTCAAGCAGGTAAACGACGTTCACGGGCACGACGTGGGGGACGCCGTGCTTACGAAAGTTTCCAAGAAGATAGAGAAGATTTTTAAGGGTGTGGGACACGCCTGCCGTATCGGGGGCGACGAGATAGCCGTTATAATCACGGGCAAGGAAACGGATAAGGACGTCGTGTACGAAAAGTCCGCGTCGGTGAACGCCGCCATTTCTTCCGAAACGGATATACCGGCGGTAACGGTCAGCGCGGGGGTCGCCTACTACGAAGAAGGTATGACCATAAACTCTCTCTTCAAACACGCCGACAGGGCGCTGTATATGACCAAGAGAAACCAAAGGGGCGGCTGTACCGTCTATAATACGCAGGAATAAAATAAATAAGGTAAACGAAAACTCCCGACTTAAAGTCGGGAGTTTTAAGTTTAAATTGAAATTCAAAGTCAGTGTTTCAAGCCGTTTCTTCTGTAATAGTCTTCTTTATCCTGATACATATGTTGGTCTGCGCGATTGAACACTTCCTTATACGAAGAATCTTTCTCGGGGGTGAATACGGCGTAGCCCTTTGAAAGGGTGAGCGTGGCGTTGAAGGAATTGCCTTTCTTATTGAGTTCTTCGGTTTCCTTATCCACGAGCACCAACATAGACTGTATATCGACGTCTTTGACGTTACTTAATATAACCAGAAACTCGTCGCCGCCCACGCGGTAAACGGGGTCGTTTACGAATACCGTTCTGATTATTTCGGCGGTAGATTTTATCAGATAGTTGCCGCACTCATGTCCCAGAGTGTCGTTGGCGGCTTTAAGTCCGTTTATATCGAACATAGCCACGGCAAAATCCGCCGTACCGTTTTTAATGTCCGCTTTAACGCGTTCTCTGTGTTCGAAATACGCCCTTACGTTGCCGACTTTGGTAAGATAGTCGGTGTTCGCCTGCTGATGCAGGTATTCCATGTGGTCTTTAAGACGTTTTTTCATATCTTCCGTCTTTCTGCCTATATAAGTCATAAAGTCCAGATCGTCGTACGACGGGGCGTCTTCTTTCGACGGTTTTTCTATTCCGTCGATTTCGTCGAAAATAGTTTCCAGATCGTCGGAAAGGGCGGTCATTTCTTCGTTGAGTTTAAGAAAACGCTTGCGTATCGTATTGGCAAACACCACCGTTACGGGCACGCCTGCCGCAAGCACGAAAAGACAGCACAGTATTATTACGGGCGTGTTGTCTTGCACCTGCCGCGAAAACCATACCGCGTCGAAATCGACGCCGACCAGCGCCACGACTTCGCCGTTTGCCTTTACGGGACTCCAAGCGGTGTAGTATTTTCCCCACTCGTCCTCGTAACTGTCGGTATCGACCGCCGCCGTACCCGACCACGCTATCGTTTGCGAAGGCGTATACACCACGGGTTTACCGTAATAAGCGGGCTCTTCCGGATCGGGATCGCAGATGAACACGAACCGATCGCCTTCGTATCTCACGAGATAGATGTATTTTATATTATCGTTTTCCTGCAACGTCTGTATGCGGGTAAGAAGCGCCGCCGTATCTTTGTACAACTGCGAAGGTTCTTTCCGCTCGCCGTTTTCTTCGGTAAGCGGTGCGTCGTCCGCCGAAAGGTTCTTTATTTCGTTGCCGTCGAGAAAACTTGCCGCGGTATTGGAAAGCGACAGCATATTCTCTCTCGTCGCCGCTTTAAGGGTGTTCGCCGATCTTACGGTAAGAATTATACCGATAATTATCGCTGACATTACCATAACGGCAAGCATTATAAAGAAATATTTTTTCGTAAAATTTTTTACGTTTACCTGGTTTTTCCCCATATTTCCCCTGCAGTTATCCGCCGTTTTTCGTGGTTTTAGCCGCAAAAACGTCGGAATAATGCGAATTTTAACGAATTCGTGTCAACCCTTATAACTTATATATTATATACTATAAGAGCGCGTCTGTCAAGCGTTTTTATTCTTCGCGCTCCGACGTTAAAATAACGGGCGATAAAAACGTGCCGTGTCGGAACAAAGCAAACGATGGTCTTACGTTATAAAATAGTATGCCGAAAAGGGCGATATTTTTACGGATTTCGGTATTTTTCAAGAAAATATTGACATCGGGCGGAAAAAGATTTACAATAATAAAAAACCTTACGGAGAGTAACATTTATGGGCATGAAAAAGGAGATACCGCAGGAAATAACGGATAAGATCAACGCGCTTTTAAACGAAGACACCGCCGAGTGGAATATGCAGGAAAAAAACATAATGTACAAAGCCCTGCGTGAAAAATTCGGAAAAGACGGGGTGGACGGACCTATCGCCGAGAACGTGGGAAAGCGCACTTACGGTACTTTCGCCAAGATATCCGAGATGCTTAAAGACGATTCTCTCGAAACCTTCATAAGCCTTTTGTTCGATCCTCTGCCGGCTATGGGTTGGAAGATGGAATCCCGCGACGAAGACGGCAAATATTACAGAAAGATAACTTATTGCCCCAAGTGCGAGATGGCGAAAAAAATGGGTGCGGAAGACCTTATGTATCTTCTCGCGTGCTGTACCGATCATTACAGTTCCACGGGATTTAACCCCAAGATCCGCTTTACGAGAAACACTACGCTGATGGAAGGCGGACCTTGTTGCGACTTCTGTTTCTATATGGAAGAAGACGAAAAGAAATAAAACGGGATATTCCGTAGAAAAGCCCCGCCGTTTGTCGGCGGGGCTTTTTTAGTTGTAAATTTTTGCGTAAACTCAATATCTTTCAAGGGCGAAATCGGGGGTAGCCATATAGGCATAAAGACCTTTGTTTATTTCCTTGCCTTCGCCGGGGTATCCGAAGAACAGGTTTTCCTGTTCGAGTTCGGGCATTGTTTCCGTTCTGCCGCAGAGATAGTCGTTTATTCTCAAAACTATTTCGTTAAGGCGTTGTTTTTGTCCGCCGAGTCTTATTTCGAGAAGATCCAACCCGAATATCTTGTTTTCGTCGAGCCAGCTGTTTCTCACGGCGAGAATAAACGCGTCGAGTTTCTTTACTGCAAGGGGAACGGTTTTTTCGGCGAAATTTTTAAGCCCGTCTTTATCGCCCGACTTATAAAGCGCTTTAAGTTCGTTGCCGAAATTCGCCTTTACGCCGAGATAGTCGCAAAGAGCCGTCTCTAAATCGAACGCGTAGCGGTACAAGGGGTTTCTTTTCGCCGCGGCTTTAAGAGGTTTTACGCAGTCGGCAAAATGTTTGCGGTGTTCTTCGCTCGTGTGATAATCGAATAAACCGTACACGGGGTCGTTGTAAAGGAGATATTTGCTCGGATTGCACGGGTATTTCGCTGAAAACTCCCTGTCCACCCTGTTGGGCAGATCGAGAAGCAGGAAATCGTCGTAGGAAGCGGAGAATATTTCCTTACAGCACTTTTTGACTTTGTTAAGGTCGAATTTACCGAGATACGCCGTTTCGGCGGCAGCAACTATCTGCGGTATCGTGCTCATAAGGGGCGTTTCGTTGCCGTTGTCGCCCCAACTCGTTACGATGATATCGGATATTTTATTGTCTGCCGCCGACTCGATGCCGGGTATTATTCTTTTTATACCGTATTCGTTCAACGGCGCGTAGCCGAGCCATTTCCACACGCCGCAGGCAAACCGCACTTTTTTGGTGAGTAGCTTATGTTTTCTGAACATACCGTCGTAGAAAGCTTTGTCTTCGTGATAGTAGTCCCAGTAGATAAGGTCGACGTTTTCGGGAATAAGTTTCTTTATTTTTTTCAGGGGTTCGTCGTCTGTGTCCGGTTCCACGTGATAAAGCCCGTTGTAAGCAAGGCGGAAGAACATATCGCTCCACATCTGTGCGTGGAAACCGTATTTTTCGGCGATAGAGAGCACCTTTTTGAGATGATCGGTGAGTATTTTCGTTTTATTTACGGGGAAGCCGTTTTTCTCGGCGTATTTTCCCATGCATAAAAAATTCGCTTCGTCGAAACCGATATTGACCTTATCGGTTTTAAGACACCCCCGAAGGGTCTTGAATATTTTTTCTATAAGGGCGTAGGTCGCTTCTTCGCCGATAAGCACCACGTTGTAGATGTCCCATATTTTCATGCTGTATTCGGGCCACAGGAAGATGTTGTCGAGATGGGCGAGAGCCTGTATGAAAGGCACGACTTCCACGCCGACCGACGCCGCGAATTCGTCCATAGCCTTCATTTCGGCGGGGGAAAATCTTCCGCGCAGGTGTCCGAAATACGGTTCGCCTTCGAGTTCTAACGTGTCTTCGGTGTATATCTGTACGGCGTTGTACCCGATAAGGGCGAGTTTTACGATGAGATTTTTGAACGTCGCGAAATTGATAACGCCGTTTCTCGAACAGTCTATAAGAAACGTAAGGTCTTTAAAGCGCGGTCTTTCGGTCACGGAATAACTCTTTTTATTGCGGTTTTTAACGGCGATCCCCAAAGCGCGCATAAAACATTTTTCGGGGCAGGAAATCTTTATCCCGTTTTCGTCTTTGGAAACGGATATCCTGCTTTTTGAGCCGTCGGGAAGAAAGTTTACGGCAAAAGCCGCGCCGTTTTCTGAAAAACCGACGTAATCTTCAAGCGCGTCTCTACTACGCGTAAAGTATCTGAGAGCGGAATCGTTAAGTATGAGTCTCATGTATATTCTCCGATTATTTATCGATTTTTTCTTTGAAAAGTTTCAGCCACTCGTCGGCTATTATTTTAGCGCCGGCAGGGGCGGGGTGGACTCCGTCGTACAAAACGGAACGCGCGCCCGATTTTGCGGCTTTTTCGTCCAGCGTCTTCTGCAAGGGTAAAAAGAACAGTCCGTATTCTTCCGCAAGGCGTTTAACGACCTTAGCGTAATCGTACAGCTGACGGAACGTTTCGCGGCAGTTCGGAAACTCTTCGCTGTCCGCGGTTGCCGCGCCGTCCAGGAAAAACGGTTCGCACAGTATTATCTTGACGTCGGGCAGGACTTTTCTGGTATCCTCTATTATGGCGCGGTAGACTTTTTCGTACCTGTCTATCTCCACGCCGTTATTGCTTAAAAGGCTGTGCCATACGTCGTTTACGCCGATAAGGATGCTTAAAACGTCGGGTTTTAAGTTCCAGACGTCGGCTTTTATTCTTGCGTAAAGGTCCACCGATCTGTTTCCGCCGTCGCCTTTGGTGATTATCTCGTATTTGTCGGGATTTTTCCCGTAGAGTTCTCCCGCAACGAAAAGGGCGTAGCCCATCCCGTAGCCGAAAGGCTCGAAAGCGTCGGTCGAAGTGCGGGATCTTAACATATCGGTTATACTGTCTCCCAAAAGAACTATTCTCATATCTTATATTCTCCTTGTGCGTTTTTAAGCGCGTTTATTACAATGAAAAGTATATCGTGCGTGCGGTGCGTTGTCAAGTGAAAATCTTAACTTTGCACGGAAGTGTCGGCAAAATTTTGCCGGAGGCAAAATCGGAAAAAATATTGACACGGTTTTTTCGCTGTGCTACAATGTTTCGGGATGAAAGATACCGATATTTTCGGAACGGGAGAATAACTATGAAGACTTTAAGAAAGATTTGCGCGATAGCGACGTGCGCGGCGGCGGCGTTGACCGCGGTCGCCTGCGGCGTCGGCGAACCTGCGGAAAAGACGGTCGCGGAGATACAGTTTCTTTACGTAGGCTACGGCAGAGACTGGATAGACGAACTCGGCAAAGCGTTCAACGAAGAGTACAAAAAACAGGGTTATGAAGTCAGTATCAAACGGATGGAGGGAGATCTCGACGCCGAACTTGCCAAACCAAAGAAAAACACCACCGACCTGTATTTTACCGATATCGTGAACGTCATAGATCTCGTGAACAAATCTTTCCCGATTTTAAAAACGAGAGACAGCGTGCTTTTAGAAGATCTCACGGAATCTTTTTACAATTCCTACGCGATAGGAAAGGGCGGCAAGCGTGAGTCGGTTAAAATAAAGGACAAAATGCGCGAAGAAGCCCTGCAATACACGCAATATTACGGTCTTGACGAAAAGTGGCAGGGCAGGAATTTCATCGTGCCGTGGGTGAGCGCCGTCACGGGGTTCGTCGTGGATAAGACCTTACTTAAAAACGAGTTCGGACTGGACGTGCCCGTTACGACGGCGGAACTGAAGGAAGATTGCGACCTGATAAGGAATTCCGGAACGGGCATATCTCCCGTGTCCACGGGAATGAAAGATTCTTACAATTACTGGAACTACGTTACCAACGTATGGTGGGCGCAGTATTCGGGCGCGGAGAAATGGGAAAATTTCTACAAAGCCGTACCCGAAGAAGGGACGACGAAAGACAACGGTTACGAAGTTTATAACGACGAAGGTATGGAATACGCCTTCAAAGTACTGTTCAACGTTTTCACGCAGTACAATTCTCCCGAAGGTTCGGGAGACTGGACTTACAGAGAGGTCAACGAAAGCCTATACGGCGGGACTTCGGTGTTCGTCGTCAGCGGGGACTGGTCGACTTCTTACATAGAAGAAACGTATCCCGAAAAAGCGGACGATATGATACTTATGAAAACGCCTATAATCAGCGAACTGGGCGTAAAACTCCGTCTTGACGGCAGCACTTCGGGAGAAGCGGACGCCGATAAATGCGAAGAAGTGTTAAGAAAAGCGGTAAGGGCGATCGACGCGGGCAAGACAAACGCCGAAATAATATCCGAAGTAACCGCCGATTGCGGCGTAACTTTAACCGGCGAACAGGTTGAAGCGTTAAGGGTCGCAAGAGGGATATATTACGATTTGGGTCATAATCATCAATGTATGATTCCGAGTTTTGCAGAAGAGAAAGACGTCGCGCTGTTATTCCTTAAATTTATGGCGAGCGACGACGGGATAGCGATATTCAGAAAATACGCAAGGGCGGGACTTCCGTTCGAGTATGCGGAGCCGGAATTCGACGAAAATAGCTGTGAAATGCAGAAGAACGCTTTCGACATAGCGAAGGGAGAATATTCTTATTCTATATGCGAAAACGACGGATTTTCGGTGTTGCGGGCGTTAGCGGGACTTAAGAAGTTCAACGGAGACTACTGGAACGTCAATTATTTTTCGTTCCACGACGGAATTCTCAACGAAACCGAGAAAAACGGGCTGACTAACGAAGAAAAAGCGGTAAAAGCGGCGAAAAAATTCACCGAATATCAATATAACTGGACGAAGGACAACTGGGCTTCGCTCGTGGGCATATCGGGATTATAAGGAGACGGAATATGAAAAAGTTCAAAAGAGTGCTTGCCTTGACGACGTGCGCGGTTACGATTCTGACTGCGGTTGCCTGCGGCAACGCAAACAACGATCCCGAAGGCAGTGAAGAACTTAAAGACAACGCGGTAGTGGAAGTACAACTTTTTCACCCGGGCGGTTACGGCAGGGAGTTTCTCGACAAGTGGGGCGAGGAATTCGCAAAGACTTATAAAGACAAAGGCTACACCATAAACGTAATGAAAGCCGAAAAGACGATAAAGTTCGACTACGAAATAACGACGCCCGCGAAGAATACCACGGATCTGTATTTTACTGCCGAAACCATAGGCGTCAACGCGGCGATAGATAATTCTCTCATGATTCTCAAAGATCCGAACAGAGTTCTTCTGGAAGACCTTACGGACTCTTTTTACGATTCCTACGCGATAGGAAAGGACGGGGTCGAAGAAACCGTCAAAATAAAAGATAAAATTCATCACGAAGCCTTACAGTACACGCAGTATTACGGCGTAAACGAAAAATGGCGCGGCAGAAGTTATCTGGTTCCGTGGGTAAACGCCGTAAACGGTTTCATATTCAATAAGAATCTGCTTTGCGGCAGGTTCGGTCTGGAAGTCCCCGTAACGACGGAAGAAATGTTGGAGCAGTTTGACGTTATAAGGGAGTCCGGTACGGGAATAATGCCCGTGGTAACGGCGGTTGCCGACGCGTACAACTGGTGGGATTACGTCACCAACGTGTGGTGGGCGCAATATTCGGGCGCGGAGAAATGGGAAAATTTCTACAAAGTGATACCCGAAGAAGGAACGACGAAAGAGAACGGCTACGAAGTTTATAACGACGACGGTATGGAATACGCTTACCGCACTCTTTTCCAGATGTTCATACCGCAGAACGCCCCCGAACATTCGGGCGGCTGGGATTCCACCTTTGCGGCGGCGAGTTCGCTCAACGGGGAAGTGGTGTTTTTCATATCGGGAGACTGGATAGCGAAACAGATGTCGGAAAACTTTCCGACGGAAGGCGGGGCCATGACTATGATGAAAACGCCCATAATCAGCGAACTCGGCGTAAAACTCCGTCTTGACGGCAGCACTTCGGGAGAAGCGGACGCCGCAAAATGCGAAGAAGTGTTAAGAAAGACGGTAAGGGCTATCGACGCGGGCAAGACCAACGCCGAAATAATATCCGAAATAACCGCCGATTGCGGCGTAACCTTGACCGCCGACAAGATAGAAGCGTTGAGAGTGGCAAGGGGAATATATTACGATCTGGGCGTTACTTTAAGAGCGGCGATACCGAGTTTTTCCAACGAAAAGGGCGTCGCGCTGTTATTCCTTAAATTTATGGCGAGCGACGACGGGATAGAAATATTCAGGAAATACGCGCAGGCGGGCTTGCCGTTTAGGCCCACGAGAGAGATCGAGATGGAGATGACGGAAATGCAGAGTTCTTCGTTGGCGATATCCGGCGGAGAGTACGCATATATCATCTGCGAATACGATGACTTTTCGACGCTGCGTTCGGTTGCGGGACTCCAACGGTTCAACGGAGAATTTTACAACATAAATCTTATGTGCTGGAACGAAGCGGTACTCACCGCGGCGGAAAAGGAAGGATTAGGAGTCAGAGAAATGGCGATAAAAGCGGCGAAAAAATTCAGGGACTACGAATATAACTGGGCAAAAGACAACTGGGCTTCGCTTATCAGCGTGGCGTTTTAAATAGCGTCGGCTTTCCGAAAGAAAAATTCCGACAAAAATTTCGGAAAACCTATTGACAAGGCGATTACGGGGTAGTATACTTGTATCGTGTAATTATTGCATAAAATAGGGAAGGTGTTTTATGTGCACAATGTTTTCTGTTCCGCAGGGAGAAAAGGTGCACGTCGAGCCCCGCGATCCGTTTTTGTGCCATTATAATATAACGTTTTACGAAATCTTATCAACGGAGGATATGGTATGATTAAAAGATTTATACGCGGGATGCTGGTGGCCGTGATGACCGTTGCGGCGTTGCCCGTTGCGGCGTGCGGAGCAGAACCCGAAAAGCAGGAGGGAGGCAAAGCCGACGTCTGGGGCGTCAATGCGGCGGTAAAGGTGTTGCAGGACTGGGAGAAATCCTCGTACGGCAACGCCGTTACGGAAGCGGAGATGGTTTTCGACTGCATAAAGGGTGAAACGGAATCCGCGCAGTTTATCGCGACGCCAAAGGAAAACGTATCGGCGTTCGATTTTACCGTAGGCGAGATTGCCAACGAAAACGGAACGAAACTCGGAGCCGATCTTTTCGAAGTGTTCGCGCAAAAGTACATAGAAGTCGTTCAGCCGTCGGGGAGTCCGGCGGCCAGTAAGGGGATGGCTCATTACGTCGGTTGGTGGCCGGACGCGATAATTCCGATGGCGAAATACAAAACAGTCAAGGAAAATAAGATAAAAGCCGATGAAAATCAGGGGATATGGGTCAACGTCAACGTGCCCGAGGACGCGGAAGAAGGCACTTACACCGGCAAAGGCGTACTGACTCTGGACGAAGAAGAATACGAAGTTCCCATAACCGTAAACGTGTACGATCTTACCTTGCCGAAAGCGATGCACAATCAACTTGCGTTCGGTCTTTGGTACGGACACATAGCGATGGCGGGCGTTCCGGTAAACGAGAATACCTATGAAACTTATTACTGGTGGCTTGCCAACAAGAGAATAACTCCTACTGCGATAGTTCCCGATTACAACGTTACGCCCGCGGGATTTGCCGAAGCCGTGGTGAAATACGCGAAATCGGCTATAGTTTCGGGATATAATCTCGACGTAACGGGGTATGGCGAAAGTTACATAAGCGGAACCACCGCCGCATGCGTACAATACGATTATCTGGTCAACGTATTCGGTGCGATGATAGATAAGAATATCGAACTGAGAGAAGCGGGAGAGAAGACCGAACTCGGCGAAGATATAGATTTATTCAAAAAACTGTACGTTTATCTCGGCGGATTTGAAGACGAACCCGTAGCTTCCGCGTACGAAGTGGTAAGAGAAAACGACAGAAGGATAGCGAGAGCGAAAGCCGCGCTTAAATCGCGTCTTGACGAATATCCCGACATCAAGGAGAGTTTCATAAACATCAAGCACGTCGTTACTACGCCTTTCCACGATCAGCTTGTGGGAACCGACGAAACGGGCGGCGTTCAGACCTGGTGTTCCACGGTAGGACAGTATCAGACGGAGCAGGGGCGCCAGCTGTTCTACGACAGGCTCGATAATGCGGAAGGCAGAGAAGGCGGAGAGAAGACCTGGTGGTATTTCTGCGAAGCCGACAGAAGCCCCAAAGCCTCTTACTTTTTGGACGACAATCTTATATCCGCGAGACTTACGACTTATATGCAGTATGATTACAGGGTAAGCGGCAGTTTGTTCTGGTGCGTCAATAACGCGACTCACTACGACGGGAATACGGTGCCGAGGGATTACTGGAAAGATCCGAGAGTCTGGTTCAACGTCAACGGAGACGGATATCTGACTTATCCGGGCACCAAATATCTTATGGCTGAACCTATTTCCACGATAAGGCTTGAAACGTTGCGTGAGGCTGAAGAAGATTACGAATATTTCTGGATGCTCGAACAGGAAGTCGCCAGGTACAACGCGGCGAACGGGACGAGTATTGACGCAAGGGCGATCGTAAGGGAATATTTCTCCGACCTTTACAACGGAGTGATAGTAGACCTTGACAGCACGAAATTCGCGCCGCGTCGCGTGGAGTTCATCAAATTTTTGGAAGGCGTCGTCAAAAACGGTTCGGCGCTGGCGCAATACGCGTAACGGCAGCGTGATACAAAGTCCGTTAAAACAACGCAAAAAGGAAACCGATAATGGAAGAGATTAAACAAGACGTTATGAGCGCCGAAACGGTCGAAGAAACGGCGGCGTCGCGCGGAAAAAAGAAGACGTACAACGTTTTTTCGAGTCAGAAACTGAAAGACCGTTTGTTCGTTATATCGCTCATTTTTCTGCCTTTGTTACAATTTGCCATATTCTGGGGCTACGTTAATTTCGACTCGTTTTTGATGGCGTTCGAGTCTCCGATACAGGCAGGATTCAATTTAAGAAACTGGTACAGATTCAAACTTGAATGGACCAGTACCAACTCTATACAAATAGCACTGAAAAACACGGGTATATTCTTCATTATATCCAATTTCGTCAATATGCCGATGGTGCTTTTCTGTTCGTTCTTTCTATTCAGAAAGGTGTACGGATACAAGGCTTTCAGGGTAATTTTCTACCTGCCCAACATAATAAGCGGCGCGGTCATGGCGATGATGTTCAAATATCTGTGTCTCGGTGACGGACCTATCGTGCAGTTCGCGCAGTTTTTAGGTATCAGGATCCCCGATATCGTCATATCTAACGGGTTGCTGAACAATGAAGTGACGGGTTTTAACACGATAATGTTTTACGCCGTCTGGTCAGGGTTCGGCATCAATATGATATTGTATTTAGGCGCGATGATGAGAATTCCGGAAGAAGTTCTGGAATCGGCTAAAATAGACGGCATAGGGCTCTTCGGCGAATTTTTCAAAATGGTAGTGCCTATGATATGGCCGACGGTCACGACGATGATAGTTTTAAATCTCACGGGACTGTTTACCTGGTTCGGACCGATAATGATACTGACCGGCGGGTGGAACAATACTTCCACGGTCGGGTGGTATATCTTCCGCAACATCATAGAATACACCAGTAACTACGGATTGTACTATCCGGCGTTCGTAGGACTTATGTGTACGGTCATTTCCATACCGCTCGTGTTCGGCGTAAGATTTATACTCGACAAGATAACCGAAGCGGTGGAGTATTAAAGTTAAGGCGGCGAGGATGATAATATGAGAACGAATAAAATACTTGTCAACGGCGAAAAAGTTCATCAGAGAACCCGCTTTAAAAGTTGGTCTTTGCAGGAAAAAATAATATTTACCGTAATAACCGTGATATTCGTGGTCTACGCGGTATCGTTGATGTTCCCGATGTACTTCACCTTAATAAACTCCCTTAAATCCTTTAACGATTATATGGGAACTATCGAATACAACGGTCTCGGCAAAAACCTGTACGGTTTGCCGAGAGTCTGGGAATTCCCCAACTACGCGCAAGCGTTTCAACTCGAAGCGTCGGGAACTAAACTTTGGGGCATGTTCATAAACAGTGTATGGCTCAGTTCGTACGCTACGATACTTTCGATGATCGCGTCCATATTTATGGCTTACGCGTTGTCGAAGTACAGATTTTTCGGCAGTAAGTTCTTGTATTCCTTCGGTATTATCGTGCAGATAATCCCGATAGTCGGTTCTACGGCGGCGGTTTACAGATTACTGTATAACTGGGACATAGCGAACAATCCGGTGCTTATCGGCGTTATATTCTTCGCGGGATACGATTTTACCTTCATTATACTTTACGGTTTCTTCAAATCCGTTTCCTGGAACTATGCGGAAGCGGCGTTTATGGACGGGGCAAGCAACTATACCGTACTGTTTAAGGTAATGTTGCCGCAGGCGCTTCCGCCCATCGCAGCGCTTACGATAACGTCGTTTATAAGCAGATGGAACGATTATCTGACTCCGTTCCTGTATATGCCGGATTATCCCACGATATCGTTAGGTATATATCTGCTCGATGCCAACAGTACGATAGGCGGCGGACTTATGGTGTTTTTCGCGGCGGTCATAATCGCTATGATACCCGTCGTGTTGCTGTTCATAGCGTTCCAGAATATCATAATGCAGAACGTCGTTGCCGGCGGACTCAAAGGTTAAAGCGTCGTACGGGGAAGCAAAAATAACGAAACGGTAGTCCGCAAAGTTTTACGGACTACCGTAATTTATATAAAGGGAGATATGAATTATGAAAAAGAGGGAAACGGGCGTTTTAAGACGGTTTACGGCGTTGTTTTTCGTTTTGGTTCTGTGCGTCTCGTTATCGTTCGGTTGCGGCGTAGGCGGAGGCAAGGTAGAAAAATCGACCGCGTTGATAGTCAGCGACGTGCATATAAACGCCGACGACGAAACCAATACCCGACATCTCGTAAAAACCTTGGAATACGTAAGAGACAACGATATAGACGTAGTTCTTTTCAACGGCGATCTGGTCAGTTGGGACGCGCCGGAAATTTACGAGAAGACGGACAGATGTTTTGAAACGGTTTTCGGAAACGTAGCGGTGAGCGACAGACCGGAATTTCTGTTCAATATGGGTAATCACGAATTTTACCCGAACAGCAATTGCAACGTCAATGATACGATATATCCGATACAATACGAAGATTTTGTCACGTTTGCGAACAAATGGATGAAAGAACCGATAGGAGAAGACGAAAATATTTACGTCAGAAAGGTCAAAGGAATAAACTACGTAGTGGCGTTTCCGGGGCCGTCGAAGTGGGCGTCTATCGGTCAGTATCAGACCGTGGATTTTGCGATGTTAGACAATATTTTGTCGGAAATTACCGAGGAAGGCACACCTTGTATAGTTGCGACGCACTGGGCGTGGGGTTATACTTATGGCGGAGCGAGTTACGGAATGCCTAACGATTACATAGTGGACGATATGACGGCGGTACTTGCCGAGTATCCTTCGGTAATCAACGTAACGTCACACACGCATTTTTCGAATCTTCACGAAAGATCTTTGGATCAGACAGAATACACGACGGTCAACGTGGGGCCGCATTGTTACGCGAAATTCGTCAGTGCGGTAGAAAACGACGAAAACGGGGAACTTATAGACTATATGAATATAGAGCGCCGCGCGATAGTCAACGATTCGCAGGCGTCGCAACTTTTCGGGAGCGGAGCGACGCATTTCGGCATAAAGATGGAGTTCGGCGAAGAAGAAGTTACGGTGAAGAGATTCGATATAGGCAAGGGCAAGGAATACGGGCACGGCTCGTGGACGGTGCCTTACGGGATAACCAAAGAAAATATGCACGATAAATTCTACTACGAAGCGGGAGAAAGAGAAGGCACTCCGCTCAATTTTGCGGAAAATGCGGAACTTTCCGTAACGCCGACTTCGGGCGGTTCGAAAATAACGCTTAATTTTGCCGACGTAGAAGAGTATTACGCCGTGGAAGGTTATAAGATAGAAATATACGATTCGGGCGACGAACTCGTAAAGACGGCTCGGTGGCACTCGCTGTTCTGGGCGAACCTTGAAAGAAAGAGCGAGTACACGTTTACGGTAGATATGACGGACGTAGCGACCGACGGAGCGGAGTTCACCGTAAAGGTGTATCCTATGGACTTTTTCGGGCATTATAACGACCCGATAGTCAAAACTTTCGCAAGCTGAAACTTATTATAAAAACAAAATGGAGTACGATATGGAAAAGAACGCTTTCAACACGGGGAAAAACAAAGATTTCACGACGATAAAACCGCATCATTTTTTGGATTATCTGTACGACCTGGCGATAGATAACCGTCACGACGAGCCGAATATTTTCGGCAACAACAACGGGGAACTGTGTCGGCAATTTATCGACGGAAAGGTGAAAAAAATAAAGTTTACGCCTTTCGTGGACGATATATGCGGTCCTTGCAAAAAACTTGTTGACGGGAAGATGTGTACCGACTACTTCGACGACGAAACGACGCTCTGTTACGGTTTCAGATACAAGAACGATTTTAACTATCAACTCGATATAAAACTTAACGCCGCGTTGCCGGATATTTTCGATTTCGATAAGGAGTGGGATACTTTCGACCTGCTGTGCGCGCTCGGAAAGGGGCTTACGGCGGAGATAATAAATCTTTATCTCTGGCAAAGACCCGACCGTGTCGGCAAGACTTTCGAGGGGATAGAAAAAGGCAAGAAGATATATTCGGAATAGGCGGCGGAAAACAGCGTTGAAAACCCGAAAATTTTTCGGGTTTTTCTTTTTAATTAAACGAAAACCGTTGATTGATTTCCGATTATGTGGTAACATATATATATGGTTGTTACTACGGGCGTGACCGGTAGTTAAGAGGATTTTTTATGGAAGAATTAAGAAAAAAATATTACGACAAATTCAAAGACGAATTATTCGAATCGTGCGTTCCTTTCTGGCTCAATAACGGCGTGGACGAAACTTACGGCGGCGTAAAAAACTGTCTGGACAGGACGGGAAAAGTGTATTCCACCGATAAAAGCGTGTGGATGCAGGGCAGGACGGCGTACACTTTTTCGCATCTTTGCAATCAGTTCGGCAAGGACGAAAGGTTTCTTTCCTTTGCGAAAAGTTGCATAGACTTTGAGAAGAAACACTGTATAGATCCGACCGACGGGAGAATGTATTTTACCGTCACCAAGGACGGTAAACCGTTAAGAAAACGCAGGTACTGGTTCAGCGAAACCTTCTATATAATCGCGAACGCCGAGTATTATATGGCGAGCGGGGACGAAAGCAGGTTAAAGGAAGCGGTAAAGTATTTCGATTTCGTTTACGGAATGTATAAAGATCCTTCCTCCGATCCCTACAAGATAACGCCCAAGACCATAGCGTCCACGAGAAGACTTAAAGGACTTTCGCAACCTATGATAATGCTTAACGTGGCGTCCATCATGCGCAGGGCGGATAAGGCGAACGAGAAAAAATATACCGACGCGATAACGGGACTCATAAAGGACATAAAGACTTTTTATAAGCCCGAACTGAAAGCGCTTCTGGAGTGTGTTACGGCGGAAGGCGAATATTTTTCCGAAGCGTCGGAAGGCAGAGTCGTAAACCCCGGGCACGATATAGAAGCGAGTTGGTTTTTGCTTGAAGAAGGTCTGTACCGCGGCGATAAGGAACTGATAGACTTTGCGCGGACGATCTTCGACATATCGATAGAAAGGGGCTGGGACGAAGAATACGGCGGCATCCTTTATTTTAAAGACGTGGAGAACAACCCCGTCGAAGCTTACGAACACGATATGAAACTGTGGTGGCCGCATAACGAAGCGATAATCGCATCCCTGCATCTATACAAGCAGACGGGGGACGTAAAATACAAGCAGTGGTTCGAGAAAATAACCGAATACGCTTTCGCGCATTTCTCGGATAGGGTTTACGGCGAATGGTTCGGGTATTTAAGGAGAGACGGCAAGCCCACCGAACCTCCGTGCAAGGGGCATACTTATAAAGGCGCGTTCCACGTTATGCGTATGCTGTTTAAAGTCCTTGAAATTTTCGACGCCGAATAGGATAGTCGACGGAATTTATGAATGTAAAAGAAATATTAAATGGTGAAATTTCGTTAAGTTATACCTTAAAGAGCGACGATATAACGCATGGGGAACATCCGCACGGCACGCCTTACGTATCGAGAAAAGGGGCGTTCGTCGGCGGATACAACGCAGAAACGAAGTCGCGTTTAACGGTCGAAGAAGAGGACGGAAGCGTTAAAATAACGCTTACGACCGAAAGCGAAGACCTCTCCGAATTCGGACTTAATTTGCCCTTTAATTTTATGGGGAAAAAGAACGGGGGCGGTTGGAGACGGCAGTATCTTTTTAACTCCCCGTATTCTTCGGAAAATAACGAATATATTTATTGTTACCTTTCAAATCCGAACGGCAAAAACCTTATGCTCGTGTTCGGAAGCAAGGCAGACGGTTGGAAGATGGACTATTCGCCGTATCTCGGCGGGCATTATTTTTACAATCTTAAAGCGCTGGCGAATTTCGACAGGGCGTATAAGACGGGTAGCGACAACAAAAAACTCGTGCTGTATCTTTTTGAAGTGCCTTCTTTTGAAAATGGTCTTGAAAAGGTGGCGGAAGTATACGGCGTTCCGATATTGACCTACGATAAAAACGGCGGTGCTTTGGGGGATACGATACTATTTACGGCAACGGGCGATTGCGACGAAATAGAAATAGGCGGCAAACGCTATCCTTACGCGGGCGGGTTTTCGTATAAAATAGACAAAGTCGGAGAAATAATCGCAACGCCCCTATATAAGGGCGTAAAAGGGCTCTACTGTTCGGTGTACGGGTACGGGAATATACACGACCTGTACTATGCGTCTATGGACTCGGTTACGATGGAGGATATAGCGGTTACCGACGGCGATCTTTGCGAACATCAATGCTGGGTTTCGGCGATGCTCAGATATATGATGCAGTACGGCAAAGTCGGGAAGTTTGAAAAACTCGTAAAGAAAGAACTCGACGTTATTTGCGAAACGGATATAAGAAAAGCCGTGCCGCGCCAAACGATATTGAAAGAACCGCACGATTATTTTCCCGCCTACAACGTATATAAATCGGGCAGGGTTCAGGAACAGTTTTTCGGCGTTACCATACTGCTCGACGCATATAAATATTTCGGGGACGAAAAGTACCTTATTTACGCGAAGGGGGCGCTTGACAGTCTTATAGACCACCACCAGAACGAAAAAGGCGGTATAGAAACTTTCGTCGAGTGGCTTAACAAAACGGAAGATTACACCACCGTGTGCGCGCCGATGATACCCATTGCGGATATGGCGGTTTTTCTTGAAGATAAAGATCCGAAGAGGTCGGAATTTTATAAAAACAGCGCGAAAAAGATCGCGGACTATCTGTGTGAGAGGGGTTGGTCGTTTCCGACCGAAGGCGGGCAAGCCGAAGAAGCGGAATCGGAGATGGAAGACGGTTCTATTTCCTGTACCGCGTTGTCGCTGCTTTATTACTGCACAAAACTGGAAAAAAACGACGAGTATATCAGAAAAGCCAAAGAGATACTCGACGTGCACGAAAGTTGGGTAATATCCACGCCCGTCGCTCCTATGTACCGTTCGTCGTTACGTTGGTGGGAAACGCTGTGGGAAGGCGACGAAGACGGTAACGCGCTTTGTTGCGGGCACGCCTGGACGATATGGCGGGCGGAAGCCGATTACCTGTATTACCGCTTAACCGGCGACGAAGAGTATTTGCACAAGGCGTGGTGCGGTTTTATGAGCAATTTCGCAAAAATAGACGAGAACGGGAAAAGTTATTCGTGTTATCAGCCCGACTACATAACGGGTGGCGGACTTGCGAAAAGGTCGGAAGACGTTAAATTCAGGATAGCGAAAGGTTTTCCCAGGCAAACGGACAGCGGACTTTCTCGTTACGTCTGGATAAGATTTGCCGAATACCATACAAGGAAAAGGTAAGATGAAAACAAAAAGGCTTGCCGTACTGTTGTCGGTTTTATTCGTCTGCGTATGTTTTGCGGGCGTATTCGCCTGCGGCGGAGAGACGGAAAGAGAGAAAAAAGAACTGCCCGCCACGTTAAAGATACTTTATCAGGGCGATTCTATTACCGATTCGTCAAGGAGTCGTGAAGATCTTACCGATCTCGGCACGGGTTACGCTTACCTGGCGTCGGAATCTTTGTCGGCAACCTATAAAGACAGAATCGAAATGGAATTTATCAACCGTGCCGTGAGCGGCGCCAGACTGATAAGGACGTGGAACGGTTTCAGTAATTACGAAGACGAATTTTATCAATATAACGCGGATATCGCTACCATACTTATAGGATATAACGACATTATGGGGGGAGGCGCAATCGTTTCGGACGAGGATTACGAAGAAGCCTACGACAGACTTTTGCAAGGGCTTAAAGAACGCGGAACTTATGCGATATGTATTGCGCCGTACTATATAAATGCCGATACTAACGATTTCGTGCGGGAGCAATTCGAAACGAAGAGCGAGATTGTAAAAACTCTCGCAAATAAATATAAATTCGGTTATATCGACATGAAGCCTTCTATGGATGCGGCACTTGCGAAAGGTGCGGAACGTATGGAATTGTTCGGTGATCTTACGCATCCCATATGTGCGGCTAATAGAATAATAGCCGGGCTTGTAACGGATGCGATACGCACTTACATAGACGGCGAATACGAATCCGATAAAAATGCGGGCAAATACGAGCGTGTTTCCGTGGAAAGCGACAATCCGAAAGATCTCACCAACGTTCGTTTTTATATTTACTCTACTTTGGGCGAAGCCTGTTACGACGCCGATACTTTCTTAAACGACGAAATATCGTCTTCTCAATCGTTAAAGGTAGTGAGGGGTACCGACAGCGGTGCTTACACGCAAATCGCTTTATTGTTTGAAGATGGTAAAAAACCCGATTTTTCGAACGGATATCTCGAATTAGACGTAAAATTTGAAAACGCCATGAAATGGATATCCTTTACGGCGTTCGGAACGGTAGTAAACAATACCGATTCCAAATCTTTGGAATACGGTGTGGACTTATCGAACGGGGATATCGTCAGCGATACGGGTAACGGCTGGTATCACGTTAAAGTGGATCTGTCCGACTGGGTATCCGATAGTAATCCCAATCGGACGATATTATCGAGTGCAAAGCAACTTGTTATAACGATGAGTAAAGGCGCAAATCAACAGCAGAGAGATTCTATCGTGTGGATAGACAACCTTTGCGTCAATCCCGCCTGAATCTGTGTTTTACGGAGACGTTACTGAATTATATATAAAAGAGGAGCAATAGAGATGGAAAAGAAAAAACTTGTAATTTTAGGATTCGGTCAAAGAGGCAGGGGATACGCGTCTTTTGCCAAGAATAATCCCGAAAAATTCGAGATCGCGGCGGTCATAGACACCGATAAAGAGCGTCTTGACGACGCGAAGGCGGAATATCCCGCCGCAGGGTTGTATTCCGATTATAAGGACTTTATAAAAGACAAGGTAAGAGCCGATATGGTTGCCGTCTGCACGCAGGACGAACAGCATAAAGAACACGCCATCGCCATGATGGCGGCGGGGTACGACCTGCTTTTGGAAAAGCCTATCGCGAACAACAGGAAAGACTGCGAAGAGATATATAAAGCCAGCGTAAAATACGGCAGGAAAGTGATCGTCTGCCACGTTTTAAGGTATTCGCCTTTCTATTCCGCAGTGAAAAAGGTTATAGACAGCGGCGAACTCGGCGAAATAATCACGATAAACGCCAGCGAAAACGTGGGGTACTGGCACCAGTCGCACAGTTTCGTGCGCGGACCTTGGAGAAACAAGGAGCAGTCGAGCCCGATGATACTCGCCAAATGCTGCCACGATATGGATATAATACGCTATCTTATGGGCGAAAAATGCGTGTCGGTCAATTCCTACGGTTCGCTGTATTATTTCAATAAAGACCACGCGCCCGACGGTTCTACCGAATACTGTTCCGCGTGCCCGCACTCGGAGACGTGTCTTTGGAACGCGCAAAGACTTTACACTACCGAAGAATACGGCTGGACGGTAGGATATTTCGGAAAGGTAGGCTCTTCGAAAGAAGAGATATTGCGCGATTTAAAGGGCACGCAGTACGACAAATGCGTTTTCCATAACGACAACGACGTAGTGGACCACGAAGTTACCATTATGCAGTTTGCAAACGGCAAAACGGCGTGCCACACGATGACCGCTTTCAGCAAGAACGTGTACAGGGATCTGAAAGTTCACGGCACGAAAGCCGAACTGTACGGATCGATGGAAGATAACTGTTTCGAGATACGCTATTTCGGTAAAGACACGAAAAAGGTAACGATAGACTTGTCGAATGTAAATTCAGGTTCGCACAACGGCGGCGATTACTGTATGATGAGCAGTCTTTACGAAAACCTTAACGGCGAAAAGGCGGAAGGCATAACTTATCTTGACGTTTCTCTGGAAAGTCACCTTATGAGTTTCGCCGCGGAAGAGTCGAGATTGCGCAACGGCAAGACGATAAAGATAAAGACCAAATAAGCGGTCGGAAAACGCGATACGGATATATAAAAAGGAGATAAATTGAGATGAAATACGTACCGGAGTTCGATAAAGGGTTTTCACCCATATCGGAAGTTTTGAAAGCTTACAGGAAAGACGTGAAAAACGCCCCCCACGAGACGCTTAAAATATGCGTCGAGAGAAACAAGGGATATAACTACGTTTTTTCGTTCGACGTGTATAAGGAAGAAAGCAAGTTAGAGATAAGTTACCGCGTAGTCGAAAGGATGATAAAGGCGGTACTGTGGGTAGCGGGCGGATATAAGATATATATCTGCGGTAGCGATTATATTTTCGACCGCGTGAAGAAAGATTATTCCGCTTCGGGCGCACGGGCTTTCGACGTGGATTTTATGTCCACCGTTTACGAAAGACCTTTCGAGGTCGTAAAAGTTTCCGAAAAGGATTTCCCGAAGGAAAATAAATGTTCGTTGAAAATAGGCGGACATCTTGAAGGTTGCCGCATAGGTTTCGACGCGGGCGGCAGCGACAGGAAGGTTTCGGCGGTGATAGACGGCAAAGTCGTTTACAGCGAAGAAGTGGTGTGGCACCCGAAACTTTCTACCGACTGGCGTTACCAGTACGACGGGATAAAGACGGCGTTTCTTACCGCGGCGTCGAAAATGCCGAGAGTGGACGCGGTGGGCGTATCTTCGGCGGGCGTGTATATCGACAACAAAATAATGGTCGCGTCGCTGTTTTTGAAGATACCCGAAGAAGACAGGGAAAAACACGTTAAGACCATGTACCTTGATATCGCGAAAGAATTAGGCTATAAGATAGACGTCGAAAACGACGGCGACGTTACCGCGCTTGCGGGTGCGATGGCGTTAAAGGAAAACGGCGTTTTGGGTATCGCTATGGGCACGAGCGAAGCGGTAGGGTATATAAATAAGGATGGCAACCTGAACGGCTGGATAAGCGAACTCGCCTTCGCCCCCGTGGATATGAACCCCGATGCGATGCAGGACGAGTGGAGCGGAGATATAGGTTGCGGCGTGAAATATTTCTCGCAGGACGGCGTTATAAAACTTGCGGAAAGTGCGGGAATAAAGTTTGACGACAGCCTTTCTCCCGCCGAAAAACTGAAAGTGGTGCAGAAGATGTTGGCGGAAGGCGACGGTATCGCGAAGCAGATATTCGACGATATAGGCACGTATCTCGGCTATACTTTGGCGTTTTACTCGGAGTTCTACGATATAAACGTTCTCTTGCTGTTAGGCAGGGTAACGAGCGGTGCGGCGACGGATCTTATCGTGGACAAGGCGAAGAAAGTGCTTGCCGACGAGTATCCCGAACTTAAAGACATAAAGATAATTATTCCCGACGAAAGTATAAAGCGCGTCGGACAGAGTATCGCGGCGGCGTCGCTCACGGAAATTTAGAAAAAACAGCCGAAAGGCTGTTTTTTTTCGGCGGTGCGCGGACGGGTGTCTAAAAAAACCGCCGTAAAATCGCCTGTCATTATCAGCGTTTTTTGTTTTTTTCAAAAGCCTTAAATTCGGAAAATGAACAATATAACTGTATAATAAACCTATTTTCGATAGATTTACAGTATTGATTTAAGAAAATTAAAGCGTCCATTTCTTCTGTATAAAAAACGAAGTCCTGATCGTTTCCGTCAGGACTTCTTTTATCGAATTTGTAGTAAATATCTATTTTGTCATCGTAGAGAATTATTTTATCTACCAGTAATTCAAGCATTTGCTTTGGATCTTTTTTTAAGCAATTTTTTATGTAATAAATTATATCGTCTTTTTTAATTTTTTCTGTTTTCTTAATTTCAGCTATCTTTATTTTCGTCTGTATAATAAATTAACAAGGGTATGATTTTTATCGTTCTTTGTTTGCCGTTTCTCCTAAATTAAAAAAAACGCTTTGACAAGGTGTGGTTTTTATGTTAAGATTTTACAAACTTAAAAGAGCAGGTAGGTTAGTGCTGAAGATATGCAACTATTTGAGTAGTTTAGGAGGGTTTTCATTTAAAGATGAAAAGTAATATGAGTGTAGGCATCATAGGTGTGGGAACAATAGCGCAAATACATATTAATGCATTAAAAAAGGCGGGACAACGGATTGTTGCGCTTTGTGATTTGGATACAACGCGATGTATAGAAGCAAGTGATAAATTTTCATTAAACGCAAAGATATATTCAGATTGTATAGAAATGCTAGATTGTGAAAGACTAGACGTTATTCATATTTGTACGCCCCATTATTTACACGCAAATATGATTTGTGAAGGTTTGAAACGGGATGTTAACGTGTTATGTGAAAAGCCTCTTGCGATAAATGAAAAGCAACTTGTTCAAATAGAAAAATCCGTAAATATAAGCAATGCGCAACTTGGAGTATGTTTTCAAAATCGTTTTAATGCATCTGTTCTGTATGTAAAAGATTATCTGAAAGACAAGGAAATTCTTTCGGCGAGCGCAAATCTGATATGGGACAGGGGTATAAATTATTACGCACAAGGCAAGTGGCGTGGTACGTGGTCGCAAGAAGGAGGAGGTGTAATGATTAATCAGGCGATACACGGTCTTGATGTTTTGCAATGGCTTTGTGGAATGCCTGAATACGTAACGGCATATACCGCAAATGTTTCGTTAAAAAACGTGATTGAAGTTGAAGACACGGCGTTTGGATTATTTAAGATGAAAAACGGCGGTAAGTTTGTGGTAAACGCCACTAACGCAGCAAGTTTTTGTTTTCCGGTATATTATATGTTCAGAACGAGCGGACACACGGTAGAACTTACTGCGGATAATATTATAATCGACGGGAAATTTATCACTAAAAGCGATGGTTTGCCAATATTCGGCAAAGAAATATGGGGGGTGGGGCATATATCGTTGATTAAAAATTTTTATAAATGTTTAGAAAACGGAGAAAAATTTTCTATCGGTTTCGACGAAGGGAAAAATGCAGTAAAACTTGTTTTGGCAATGTACCGTTCTAACGGACAGGAAATAAAAATATAGGGATAGGGCTATGAAAAAAATAATATTTTTAGGCTGTGAAAATTCTCATTCGGCAATGTTTTTGGGGTTTATACAAGCAGATAAGAAATATAGAGATATCGAAGTGTTGGGGGTGTACAGCCACGATGTCGAAGCGTCAAAAAAACTATCGGAAAAATATAACGTGCCTGTTTTGGCGAATTATGATGATGTGGTAGGACAAGCGGACGGCGTGGTAATAACTGCGCGGAACGGCGATAACCATTATAAGTACGCAAAGCCGTATATTCAAAAAGGCGTAACTATGTTTATAGATAAGCCCATAACGATAGACGAAGCCGAAAGTCTGGAATTTATGTGGGCTTGCAAGGAAACAGGCGTGAAAGTTACAGGCGGGTCTTGCTTGCGTTTTGACGCTTGGGTGCAAGAAATTGCGGGAGATAACGCCAAAAACGAAGGCGGGGATACTCTTGGCGGCTACGTGCGTTGCCCGATAAGTTTAGGAAATCCGAACGGAGGATTTTTTTTCTACGCACAACACCTTGTCGAAACGGTACAGGTGGCGTTTGGTCGTAAAATAAAAAGGGTTTATGCGAAAAAGAGCGGAAAGACTTTACAGGTGTTATTTCATTACGAAACTTTTAGCATATGCGGGACGTTTGTGGACGAAAGTTACAAATCATATTATTTGGCAAGACTGACAGAAAACGAGGTGAAAGCCAAAGAATTTACGGTGGATGCGAAAAACAGTTGTTTCAAAGCGGAATGGGATGAATTTTATACGATTCTTTCGGGGAAAGAACAAGTGGCGACATATCAGGATTTTGTTGCGCCCGTGTTCGTTATGAACGCGATTGCGCGTTCTATTAGTAGCGGGAAAGAAGAACCCGTAAAGGAGTACGAAGTCTGATGGCGAAGTTGATATTATCCGCATTTTCAGACGAATATGCAGACGGATTGCAAGAACAGTGCAAGGCTTTGAACGACTTCGGAATAGGCTATATGGAGATACGCGGGGTGGACGGTAAAAATGTTTCTGCGCTTTCGAAAGCCGAAGTAAAAAAAGCTAAGGAAGTGTTAAACAATTACGGTATAAAAATTTCAAGCATCGGTGCTCCCTTGGGCAAGATAAAGTTGGACGGAGATTTGAACGACCATTTAGAAATCGCTAAACGAATATTCGAAACGGCAAATGGACTTGGGACGAAAAATGTTCGAATATTCTCTTTTTATCTTCCGAAAAGTAAGACAAGAGAAGATTGTAAAGAACAGGTTCTATACGGACTTGAAAAACTTGTAAAATTATCAAGAGAATACGGAATAACCTTATGCCACGAAAACGAAGCGTTAATTTATGGGGAAAGCCCTGAAAAATGTTTGGAAATTCTGGAGCATTTCGGCGGCGAATTGAAAGCGGTGTTCGATATGGGAAATTTCGTTTTAGACGGATACGAACCTATATACGCATACAAACTTTTAAAAAACCATATTGAATATTTTCACATAAAAGACGCATTATACGCAGGAGCGATAGTGCCTGCAGGCAAGGGTGAAGCTAAAATAAAAGAAATTTTAGACGATTATAAAACAACGGGAAAGAAAGATGCGTTTATTACGTTAGAACCGCATAACGGTAGTAAAATTTTTCCCGTCTAACGTATACGGAGGATTAAAGGCGATGAAAGCACTTGCCGCACCGTTTCCGCAGATAAAGTTTATTCCCACGGGTGG
>JAEEGH010002370.1_pt1 | contig 51155 bp, 57 predicted proteins | sample 9134181 | NCBI WGS metagenome assembly JAEEGH01 (sample SAMN16246544, study PRJNA631951) | gut metagenome | biome: gut microbiome; feature: rumen; material: DP-attached | host: Bos | place: Iran: Karaj | collected 2018-10
CCGATAATGCCTCCGGCTGCATTGTGATGGTGGAAGCCATGCGCATCCTGCAGGAGCTGGGCTTCAAGCCCAGGCGTACCATCCGTCTGGCCCTCTGGGGCGGCGAGGAGCAGGGTCTCTTCGGCTCCCGCGGCTATCTGGAGCAGAACCTCTACAGCAACGGCAAAAAGCTCCCGGGCTACGACAAATTTGCCCTCTACCTTAACATGGACAACGGTTCCGGCCGTTTCCGCGGCATTTACCTGGAGCGCAATGACGCGGCATTCCCCTACTTCGAGGCCTGGATGAAGAACATAGAGTCCCTGGGCTTCAGCGTCCTGTCTCCCCGCACCACCGGCAGCACGGACCATGTGACCTTCAACCGCGTGGGCCTTCCCTCCTACCAGTTCATCCAGGACGAACTTGAATACGGCCGCACCTACCACACCATCATGGACACCTACGAGCGTCTTTCCCAGGGCGACCTTCGCGTCAACGCCACCATCGTTGCCTGGCTGGCCGCCTGCGCCGCCAACGATCCCGGCCGCATCCCCGTCAACCCTTCCATTGACCTTAACCAGCCCCCCCGCCCGTTCTAGAGGAGCTGAATTAAGAATACCTTTTAAAGCCGTTCCCCAACGGCTTTTTTTGTTTTTTCATGGGCTATGCCCTTGAAAGCATAATTCCGCTGGAAGATAATTCTTTGTGTTTATTATTATAATCACTAACTTTGAGCACTTTAAAAACTACAGTAGTGTATTTCGATCAATCAATCTTACGCAAAGAGCTTTACGAAGCTCCCTCAACCAGCGTCGTGGACGTGAGGTTTGAGGGTATTATCTGCTCGAGCCCGGGTGGTCTGGGTAGTCCTAATAATTACAACAACGGCGGTGATCCGTTCGGTTTTTAACGGTAAGGAGGACAAGACTATGAAGAGAATAGCATTTGGACTGCTTACACTGGCTCTCATGCTGGTTGCATGTAACAAGAATGACATTGACCTCTCGTCCGTTGAAAATGCTGTGGAAACGAACGAAGGCATCCCCTTTACCGCAACTATCAGCGCCGGCGATAATGTCGTCACCCGCGCACTTACCGAAAGCGGCAATACCCTTGTAGCCACGTGGGAAGTGGGCGAGAAAGTGGCGCTCGTACACAACTCTAGAAAAGACGAGATGACGGTAAGCGAGGTGAATGACGGCGTGGCCACCATCACCGGCACCATCACGGGCAGTCCCTCGACGGGCGACGCCGTGATAATTATCTATCCCTCTACGGCTGCTGACGGCTGGAGTAACTATGCGACGGGTGATTTGAAAAGTGATGTACTCGACGGGCAGAGAGGCTGGCTGAGCGATCTCGCCGAGAAGTACGACGTGCGCAAGGGCGCGGGCACGCTGACGGTAAGCGACGGCACGGCTTCGCTCAATGGCACCGTCTCGCTCGCGAACCAGTTCGCCATCTTCAAATTCTACACTTTGTCTTACGACGGTGGCCCTATCAGCTCAGAGTTACTCAAGATTACCATCGGCAGCGATACCTACACTATCACGCCCTATTCAAGCACCCCTCTGTTCTACGTCGCCCTCCCCGCTGTTGACGGCGAGAAGGTTATTTTTGACGTTACGGATAGTGGTGGCGAGACTTACACTTGCGCAAAGCTCAGCACAACGTTCGCCGCCGGAAAGTTCTATCAGACGAATCTGAAGATGCGCGAGTATGTGGCTATGGGTGACGGTCTGAAGTGGGCCATCTACAACATCGGCGCTAGCCAGCCAAAAGGATACGGCTTCTACTACTCCTGGGGAGACACCCTCACGTGGAACACCTACGACTGGGCCCACTATCCCTTCATGCAGGCAGGAGAGAACGACTCTAATCACATCAACAAATACACCATCGCCGACGGGTGGTACAACTATGGTTCTCCCATCTGGTATAGCGGCACCACCTTCATCGGTGACAACAAGACATCCTTTGCCGACTACGACTATGTCGATGACGTGGCCCGCAAGGACTGGGGCGGCACTTGGCGCATCCCCACGGATGAGGAGTGGAAGGCGCTTAAAAACACCAACAACTTCACATGGGAGTGGACAACGGATTACAAGGGCACTGGCGTAAGGGGTATGCTCATCACCAGCAAGATCAACGGCTACAAGGGTAACCAGATATTCCTTCCTGCTGCAGGCTGCTACGAAGGTTCCAGCATCAACCTCGAGGGGGCATACGGTTACTACTGGTCCTCAACGCTCGCAGACTACACGTATGTCGCGCGGTATTTGGGATTCAGCTCAGCTGGCACAGGCGGAGGTACAGTCTACCGCTGCAATGGCTACTCTGTGCGTGCCGTCGCGGAATAATATAGCCGACGAAAGTATTTGCCGCCATCTCTTCGCAAAAGGGATGGCGGCGTTTGTTCTCGATTATCATACCTATTGTAATAATAATTTATTACCTTTGCGAAAATGATTTGTTATGAACCAAATATATTTTGAAGCAAAGGGTGAAGCGCTACTGGAGAGGATTGGTATGAGCAAGAGCGAATTTGCCAGGAGGATGGGCATCCGGAAACAGAACGTGAAGGTTCTGTTCAAATCCAAGAATCTAGAAACGATCTATAAAGCGGCAGGGATAATGGGTGTGCCGTTTGAGATGCTTGTAGGTTATGTTGAAGAACCAGATTTGAGTGAGGCGCCACTTGTTACACCCGAAGCGGAGGGCGAGATAACAGCCACTGACATTCCTACCGGAGATACGGTCGAAGAAAGAAGAAGCAGGCAGAAGATTATTCTATCTTTTTATCATGGGTGGAAGCAGAAGAATCCGGAATCCAAGAGGTTTAATCTTTGCCTTAAGGACGACATCAATATTCGATATGTCTCCATAGAAGAGACGGCTGGACAGGCTTCCATCAATTATTTGTCGACTCTTGCCGTATTGCAGTTAGACGCCATCTTGACTAATGCCGTTTTGGTAGAGACGACGCCTGCAAATCCAAGAAAGAAGAATCAAAAAGGGTTTAAAAGTATGTTGCGAATGCATTATCAATGTCCGGGAATCGGAGTCGTAAAAATGATGGTCGGAGTGAAGCATAGCGACAAGTCTAAAGTGCAATACTGTATTACGGCCATAGATGCGGATAAAACAAAGCAGGAGGCCCGATGACCTCCTGCTATACTTGCCCCAAGACTACGTGGCGGAATTACTTCAAAAGCGAGGATTAAGCTGGCGGGGACTTTGCACTACCCTGTGTCCATCCGTATCACGTTTTACTATCTTGCTGCAAAGGTAGCAATTCTTTTTTGAAGAACAAAGTTTCAAAATAAGCAATGGATAAGAAAGATTTAAAAAAAATGGATTTGACCCCTATTGAAGACCTTATTACTGAGGACCTTGGGCCCATAGGAACTCCCGAACGTGATCAGTTTGAACTGGAGTGCGACGCGCACAGCATTACGGTTGGATGCATAAAAAAGGATGACCCAAAGAGCCATCCTTAAGATTTTGCCCCAAGACTACGTGGTGGATGTTTACCTTTCGGTGAGGCTCGGGGCGGGGACTTTGCACTTAGCGAAATACCTCATCCGTGCCACGTTTTACTATCTCGTTGCAAAGGTAACAATTCTTTGTTGATGAACAAAACAATACTTAATAGAGTATATCTGCTATGAAACAGAACGAACTACTCCATGCACAATTGGTTGAGGTCTCCCCTGCAGTAAAGCGGGAGATGGACTGGTCCTGCGCCATCATTGACAAGATTGATGCAATCCTGAAACGAGATGGTATTTCACAAAGGGAACTGGCAAAAAGGATTGGTTGCAACGAGACGCAGATAACCCGCTGGACCAGGGGCTTCCCTAACTTTACTCTTAGTTCTCTCGCCAAACTATCTGAAGCACTTGGGGAACCACTAATCAAAGTTCATTAGCCCCCCGCCTAAATCATCAGGCGGACACGGCCTTCCGACTTGACGAAAGTCTCCGGATGGGCCATTATAACGGCATAGACCTGCTTTTCACTGACATTGAGCTCCTTCGCTATCTGGCCGATTTGCACTCTCAAACCATCAATAGGTTTTGTATTATTTCAAAAAAGAGCTTATCTTTGCACAAGAAAGAGTCCTACTCGGAAGCGAAGGCCCTAGTTCCACTAAGGCGGTTTATGTAGCTTAAGCGGGGCTTTTTTCTTTTTTATAATCCTCTCCTTCAGTTCTAAATTCAGGCGTCATGAACTTCCAGTGGCGGTATGGCATAGTCCAAAAATCCTTGGGAACGGCAATTGGCGTTGTCTTACGAATGTCAAAGAACTCTATACTGTCGGATTCCTGAATCAACTGGAGGATACAATGGAACAGTTTCTCTTTGGCAATGGTTCGGTGTCCTCTTTCCGTGGCGCCTTCCGGTATTACCTCATTTTTTCTATTAAGCATGAAAGAAATGGAACCCAGCACAATGTCCATACATTGTTGCAAAACATGCTTTCCGGAGTTGATTTCCACAACGTCATCCATACGTATTTTAAGATGCGCCTGGCGAAACCTGGAGTTGCGTTGCAAGGAGAAGATATGTAACTTGAAAGCATCTCGTTGATCAAGAGGATAAGGAATCTCATCGAAATACAGTCGCAAATAGACAGGCGTAATAGCGGGGGCATCGTGGTAAATGAGACCGAAAGCATGCTTGACGAATTGATAGTACAAGAGTGAATACCGGTTGTGAACCTTCTCGGGGCTCAAATTGGAAGGTATTTGTGTGGTCTCACGGAACATAATACGCACTTTGAGAAGGTTTTCCTTGATAAACGAGAAAAAGAGTTCCATCATTTGTTTGTACTTTTCCAGGTAGTTCTCCGTCACCTTTATCCACTTAATCTCTCCTTTCAGGTTGAGTTCTTGCTTCTTGGTATCTAAAGCATCGCGTATCTTGTCAAAGTCCGTGTTGCGGACCAAAACTCCGCCGAAGAAGTCGGTGTAATATTTTCCGTTGCTGACGGATTCGTCGCAGTATATAATGTACTCCATGTCGCTTATATGGATATAATAATAGAATTATGGTTCGCTATCCCTAAAGGGCAGCTTAATCAATTAAAAAAGAATTGTGAAGGGAGCGGCTTCAGATGGGAGAGGTTATTTATTTTAGAAGATGCCGATTATTGTCTCCCTGGAGGACAAGCATTTGTTGGATTGCGATATGATTCAGTTTTATCAGCCTTTCTCCTTGCGGTACGCCGTCATTTATAAGCACGGAGTTGAGACTCTCCAAGTTTGACAGACATATCAGTTCGTTAATGGTCGCATAATCCCGAATATTGCCTTTCAGATTAGGATTGGCATCTCGCCACTGCTTGGCAGTCATTCCAAATAGAGCGACATTCAATACATCTGCCTCCTCTGCATATATTACTCCTGCCTGGACAGACGATACTTCCTGTGGTATTAGATTATGCTGGATGGCATCAGTATGAATTCGATAATTAATCTTTGACAATTCCCGTTTTGCAGTCCATCCCAGTTGCTTTTGTTCTTCTACTTTAAGTCGCTGGAATTCTTTGACCAGATACAAACGAAACTCTACTGAAATCCACGTTGCGAATTCAAATGCAAGGTCGGGTTGAGCATAAGTACCACCATATCGTCCGGCTTGTGAATGAAGCCCTATGGCATGAGTTGCGTCTATCCATTTAGAAGGAGACAGGGTAAATGCATTCAAACCGGCTTGCTTTCTAAACCCCTCGAATTCGAGGGGGTTAAACTTTGGATTATAGAGAGACTCCCAAAGTCCCAGGAATTCGATAGTATTTCGATTTCGCATCCAGTTAGCAACAACGCCATTGGGATCTGTAACATTCTTTAGTTTCGCAATATCGGTAATGCTAATAAAATCCATGCCCTCCTTTTTCATGGTCTTTATGGCCATGTCATTAACGATAATTTCATCTTTTGTTTTCATAATCTTTTTTATTTAAGTGTTTGATATGATTCGTTATACTGAATACGCCGATAAGCCCGGAGAGATCCAGGTAAATGGTTTTTGATTTATTCTTTGTGAAGGGAGCGGCTTCCCAGAATTGGAAGACTTTATGCTCCTGATTTCATTACCGGCACGAATTCACGACCGTTCGCATGACACAAAGATAATCATTGTGAGCAAACGGAGCAAGTAATATCCTCCAGTTACACGGGTAGTGTAAAAATAATTATCTCTTGAAACGTTCTTCGAGACTGCTAATTACTTATATTTGCAAAACAATTAAGCGATTCTACGGATTCGTGCTGCGGGGGGAGGTAACACTCCCTACCGCTTTTTTTCATGGCCTATGCCCTTCGGGCCGGTACGGGCCTCCGGCCCTATCCCTCCCACGCGTCTGCGACTTACGTCGCATCCGGTGGGCCCCTCCCATTCACGAAGACATGGGCGTCTACGCCGCCCGAAGGGCATAGCCCATGAATAAAAATACAGGGGTACCCGAAGGTCCCCTGCAAGGAGGCGCACCGTAGTGCCCTCTAACTTTCTCGAAGCTGTTGCAAAGATGGCACATTTATTTGAAACGGCCAAATAAAAGAAACGGTATTCTGCGGCCTATCGGGTGTAATCCTAAACGAATTGAGGAATCTAAGGCAATAGCTTATTAAAAGGCCGATAATAATCCGATGTTTGCTGTTTTGTTTGCTTCAATCCCAAAAGGAATTGGGGCAATTTCGTACCAAAGAATTGAAAAGTGGTTAAAAAACGTTATCTTTACGCAATACGACGTAAGCTAAACCACGTATGGCCACTAATACAACTCAAAAGCAAGCCGCTAAACAGTTCGTTCAGGATTGGTCCGAGAAGGGCTATGAGAAGGGTGAAACTTCTCGTTTCTGGATCGCTCTGTTGCAGAATGTCTACGGTATTCAGGATGCTACAAAGTTTATGGAGTTTGAGCTTCCTGTGAAGACGATACTTAAAGAGAAGGGCTCGGACTACATTGATGGGTACATTCCTTCCACCAAGGTCCTTATTGAGCAGAAGGGCTCCAAAGTGGATCTGTCTGAGAAGCGCAAACAGTCTGATGGTTCGGAGCTTACGCCTTACCAGCAGGCGCGTCGTTATGCAGCTGGTCTTCCGGTATCTATGATGCCCCGCTGGATTGTGGCCTGTAACTTCCGCACTTTTGAGGTGCATGATATGGAGCGGCCTAATGATCCGCCGGAGGTGATTGAACTCAAGGATTTGGAGAAGGAGTATCACCGGCTGTCTTTCCTCGTGGATGATACTAATGTGCATCTGAAGAAGGAACTAGAAGTTTCTATCCAGGCTGGTGAAATTGTTGGTGTCCTATATGATAAGATCCTTGCCCAGTACAAAGACCCGGAGAATCCGGAGACGCAGAAAGCTCTGAATAAGCTTTGTGTCCGTCTGGTGTTCTGCTTGTATGCCGAGGATGCGGGCATCTTTGGAACGAAGAATATGTTCCATGACTACATGTCGCAGTTCCCGACTGTTGAATTCCGTGAGAAACTCATCAAGTTGTTCCGCATCCTGGACCAAAAGCCTGAAGACCGTGATCCGTACGAGGATGAGGCGCTGTTGGCCTTCCCGTACGTAAATGGCGGCATGTTTGCAGGAGACATTGAAATCCCTAGAATTACCGAAGAGATTAGAACGCTTATTCTGCAGCGGGCTAGCGATGATTTTGACTGGAGTCAAATTAGTCCTACCATCTTTGGTGCTGTGTTTGAATCTACCCTTAATCCGGAGACTCGCCGTGCTGGTGGAATGCACTATACCAGTATTGAAAACATCCACAAGGTCATAGATCCATTGTTTCTGGATGAACTCAAGGCAGAGCTTTCTAATGTTAAGACTACGCCTGTGGTAAAGACCAGGAAAGAGAGGGCGTTTGCCTTCCAGGATAAGATTTCTAAGCTCAAGTTTTTTGATCCGGCTTGCGGTTCTGGTAACTTCCTGACGGAGTCTTATACTTGTCTGCGTAGGCTGGAGAATGAGGCGTTATGGGTAATATATGGTGGAGACCGTATCATGGGTGAGATGGTGAATCCCATCAAGGTTTCCATTGACCAATTCTATGGCATTGAGATCAATGATTTTGCTTGTTCTGTGGCGCAGACAGCACTGTGGATTGCGGAGAGTCAAATGATGCAGAAGACCGACGAGATAGTTGGCTTTAATCTAGACCCGCTTCCGCTTAAGACCTACACCAACATCCACGAGGGGAATGCGCTCCGGATGGATTGGAACGACGTGGTGCCGGCTTTCGAGTTGAATTATATCATGGGGAATCCCCCGTTCATTGGCTACGCTGTACAAAGCCTTTCCCAAAAGGAAGACATGAAGAGTATCTTTACCGATGATAATGGGAAGCCCTTCCCGTTTGCCGGGAAAATTGACTACGTGGCCGCATGGTACAGGAAGGGAGTAGAATACATGAAGGATAACACCCGTATCCACGGCGCTTTTGTGTCAACAAACTCTGTTACTCAGGGAGAACAGGTTGCCTTTATCTGGAAAGACCTTGTCGAGAATCGTGGGATGCAGTTTGACTTTGCCTATCGTACATTCCAATGGGATAGTGAGGCATATATGAAGGCACATGTTTACTGTGTTATCATAGGTTTCAGTCTTGACAGGAATTCAAACAAAGCCAAATACATCTTTGACCCGGAGAAGAAAAAAGCTAACAACATCAATGCATATTTGTACGACGCCCCTAACGTATATGTAGAAAGCAGAGTAAAACCTATTTGCTCTATCCCGGCCATGGTGTACGGCAACAAACCGGTTGAGGGAGGTTTCTTAATTCTGACAGAAGACGAACGAGTCGAGATTATCGAAAAATATCCTTTTATCGAGCCTTATATTCATTTGTTCCTTGGCGCGGAAGAGTATATCTATAACAAAAAAAGGTACTGCTTCTGGCTTGTGAATGCGAATCCGGCCGACATAAGAAGATGCCCTCCGCTTGTGGAGCGTATTGAACAGGTCCGTAAAATGAGGTTGGCAAGTAAGAAGGAAGCCACTCAGAAGCTTGCTATAACGCCTACTCTCTTTGCTGAAATACGTCAGCCAAAGGACTACTTTATGGTTATTCCGGAAGTCTCAGGAGAGAGTAGAACATATGTGCCAATCGGTTTCTTGGAGCCAAACATCATCTGCTCGAACAAGATTCAGTTTGTCCCGTTAGCAACAAAGTATCATTTTGGAGTTGTGACTTCAATTGTGAATATGGCGTGGTTACGCGTAGTATGTGGTCGCCTAGGTATGAGTTACGACTACTCTGCTAAGATTGTGTACAACAACCTTCCTTGGCCAAGTCCGACGGAAGCCCAAAAGAAGAAGATTGAAAGTACAGCTCAGATGATTCTGGATGCAAGAGCATTGTTCCCAGAAAACAGCTTTGCAGACATTTACGATGACTTGGCTATGCCGCCTGAACTCCGTCGTGCACACCAAGCCAATGACGTTGCCGTCATGGAAGCATATGGTTTCCCCAAGAACGCCACGGAATCAGAAACTGTGGCACGCCTATTTAAGATGTATCTAGAACTAACCAAATGATAATTAATACAATACATCATGGAAGAATATATTGAAGCCCCCATTATTGAAGAAGTATCCGAAGATGTAGACCTCTCAGAAGGCAAACGTATAATACGTACTAAATCTTCTGACCCCACCATCGAGGGTTTATTGGCAAAATACCAACGCGGAAAACTAAACATCCAGCCGAATTATCAGCGTCTATTTGTTTGGGACGCAAAGAAAGCCAGCCTACTCATTGAATCTGTTTTGCTGGACATTCCTATCCCCATCATCTACCTCGCTCAAAATGAAGATGGTGTGGAGAATGTTATCGATGGTCAGCAACGCTTGACTTCTTTATTTAGTTTTATCCTTGGCACTTTCCCTGATGGCAAGGTGTTTAAACTTACTGGCCTCAATGTGTTTAAAGAACTAAAGGGGAAAACATATAAGGACCTGGATGACGTAAAGCAAGAAAAGATTCGTGACTATGCCTTACGAGTAATATCCTTTACCAATGAATCTGATCCCGACTTGCAATACGAGATTTTCCAGCGTCTTAACACTGGCTCAGTGGCTTTAAATGACCAGGAGCTTCGAAACTGCATATATCGTGGTAAGTTCAATGACCTTCTCAAAGAATTAGCTGACAATCCAGATTTTCGCCATATAACGGGGATTCAGCAACCTCACTCCCGTATGAAGGACGTGGAAATGGTCCTACGTTTTATTGCCTTCCGGAATAACACCTACATGAACTATCAGCCGCCTATCAAGAAGTTCCTGAACGACACCATGAGGAAGCTTCGTAACCTGGATGACGTTGATGCTAGGCAAATCCGTGATTATTTCAAGACAGCCTGTGCCAACACTAAGAGTCTATTGGGAGAAAACGCTTTTCGCCGTTTCGTCGCTGGAGAATCTGGTCACCAAGATGGTCACTGGGAAAAACCGCTGAATATCTCCCTCTACGACATCATTATGGACTCTATGTCCAGAATAGACTCCAGTGTACTAATGAGGCATCTAGATGCTTTACGCGAGGCCTATATCAATGCTATAAGTACGGATGAGGAAATGATTTCCGCTATCACTTGGGGTACATCAGATAAGCCCACTGTAACTAAGCGCTTTAAACTTTGGAATCAGATTGTAGACTCCATCATTGCAGATGATAGAGCAGACGAAAGATGCTTTTCATTTAAATTGAAGAAAGAGCTCTATGAAACAGACCCCACATGCGCTATATGCGGTCAGTATATAGCTGATATAGATGACAGCACAGTAGACCATATCGAGCAGTACTGGAAGGGAGGAAAAACCATTCCCGAGAATGCTAGGCTTACCCATCGGTATTGCAATTGTGCAAGACCTAAAGACGATGAGGCATAGTTCTTTTTGCTGAGGGCTGTGACCAACATGAACGAAGGTGCAATCACATCCTCAATAAATGATTGCCATGACTGTACAGATCCAATACCCTTACGCGTTTGATGAAGACAATAACCTGGTCTTCATCGACGATGTGGTAAAGGAAAATCGCTACGACCATACATTTCATTGTCCCAACTGCGGTGGCGAGATGCTTCCACGCCTAGGTGAACATAACAAGCACTGCTTCGCCCATGCCGGTAATCAGAAGTGTAGCGGTGAATCATACCTTCATAAAGCCGCAAAACTACTGCTGGCCAGTCGCTTTAATGAGCGCACCAAGCCCTTCAAGATAGGATTGAAATCAGAGCGACCATGTATCAAACAGGGAGTATGTGAAGAGGAGTCATATAACTGCCATCTCCTTCCTGAATACAAGGAGTACGACCTTATGGAGTCTTATGATCTGCCGGCTGAAGTGGAAGTGGATATCCTGGAACCGGATGGCGTAACCCATTTCACCCCGGATGCCATGCTCCGCAGCTCTAATCCCAAGCGGGCAGACATCTTCATCGAGGTCTACTACAAGCACAAAGTCACAAAGGATAAGATTGCATCTGGCCACCAGATTATTGAAATCCGTGTGCGTGAACTGGTCGACCTAAAGGCTCTGGAAGAAACCGAATGCTTCAAAGAGAGCAAGGATATCATCTTCTATAACTTCAAGCCCCGGAAGGCCACCCCTGAGCAGATTGAAGCCGCAATACGTCAATGTGCGGAAGAAAACGACTTCCAAAATTGCGAGGGCGCATTGCCACCCTGCAAGCAGTCACGGGAGACCAAACGCCAGCAGTCCCATCTACGCCGCTTGACGCTCTTCAAGAGCGGGAAAATGTTCAACGAGGGAATCTTCGAAGAAGAAAGAGGCACCCATAAGCCTTCCGCCTTGATGGATATCACATATGAAACAGAAATAGGCGCAGAACAGTACGCCCTTCTGGGCGTCATGGCAAAGCACGATAGGCGCGCCAGGATTTGCGACCTCTGTGAGCATTGCATCAAATACGGCATCGACACCGTCACCTGGTGTAAACTGGTCAAAAACGGCACTTCCCGAAAAGGCACCTTTGACCCCAAGAAGGGCGTTAACTGCCAATTCTTCAAGTGGCCAAAGAACTCACCGTTGTCTCTATTTATGGATAATCTCGAGTTGGAGAAAGAAAAGTTTTATATTTGGGTCAACCCTAACGCCTAATTATTTCTTATTCTTTTCAATGCGACCAAGTGCCTCCATCGCCTGGTCGTATTGTGTTTTGAGCCCGGGCTTGGGTTTGGGGCCGCGCTTGGGGGCGGCTTTGGGGGCAATTTCGCCGATGCGCAGGCACAGGGTGTTGAACATCTCCAGGATGTCGTGGCCTTCTATGGTGTTCAGCTGGTCAATCTTCCGGCCCAGTTTGTCAAAAGCTTTGGTTACGTGGCGCCGGATGGCCTGGGGGGTGGTTACCTTACGCTGGGGCATGTCTTCCACTCTCATGTTGCAGCGGAGGTAATCCACCAGGAACTGGCCGTCTTTGTCCGTGCCGATGAGTTTTTCCACCAGGGTGTACAGTCCTTCCCTGTTGGCGCCGGGGGTGCAGTCGTTCTTGCGGAGCATCTGTATAATGGCCAGGTCTCCTTCCAGATTGTCGATCATCGTCTTCAGTTCGGCCTTCCTGGCAGCGTATTTGGCCTCTAAAGCGGTCAATTCCGCGTCTTTCTCCGGCCAATTGAGGTGTTCTGGGGCCTGACGGGTTTTGCGGCCTTCCAGGGTCTCTTTCTCCAGCCGGGCGCGGGTTTCGGGAGAAACCAGTTCGTAGTACTGACGCCGGAAGCCGTTGTTGTTTTCAATACCCAGGCGGCTGGCCAGCTCAGGGAAACCAATGCCACCCTCCAGGGAGCGGACGGCATAGGTGCGCCTGAGGTCGGTCAGCACCACAAAGGGCAGGATGAGTTCGCCGGTGGCTTTCACAAGCCTGGCCCGAAGGATTTCAATGCTGCTCTGCTTACCGGAGCCGCTGGTCACGTAGAAGTCCGGATGGGAGGCCATCTTCCGCAGGTAGATCTTCTCGCGCTCTCCAAAGGGAATATCACGCTTTTTCCTGCGCTTGTTCAGCACCGGTCCCTTCTCCGATATCACCCTGATGCGGTCCAACTTGAAGGACACATCCTTCCACTGCAGGTTCAGGATTTCACTCTTGCCAAGGCCCAGTGTCAGCGCCAGGAAGAGGCCCAGATGCTTTCCGTCGGGCTTCTCGGTGAGGTACCGCACCAGCCGACGCTCCTCTTCCGGAGTCAGGATTACAGTCTCATTTTTCCGCCGTGCCGTGCCCAGTGAAAAGTCCCAACTGGGATCTGGACACACGCCGATGGATGCCCCATATTCCAGAATGCGCCGAAGGACGAGGTACAGAACATTCACGGTGCTTTCGGAAAGGCCCTGAGACTTTTTCTCCAGGATGAAGCGCTGCACCTGCTCCTGGCTGATTTCCACCGACTTGCCGAAGTACGGGAATACGTGGTTTTCCAGCAGGGCGCGATAGTGATCCAGAGTTTTCTGGGTGAAGACGCCCAGTGATTCCTGAAGCCATCTGGCGGTGAGTTCCGGAAGGGTTATGGTGACGGACATGGTCGCGTTTTTGTTTTATGTTGCGGGTGTGTGGTTTGCAAAGGTAGTACAATATTGGGATAAAACAAAGCAGCAACCCTGAGAGGTTGCTGCTTTGAATGTGACAGTTACATATTACTATGATTTCTTATAGAGGACTAGATTCTGCTGACCACTCTTCCAGTAAGTTGCAAATCTAGGAGAGCCACTATTATATTGGAAACTTGGATTATAATTTGCTCCCTTATCAGTCAATGTAGTGCTCATACACTGGAGTTTCACCTTTCCACTCGTAACTGTCGGGGTAAAGTCAGTCGCATCACCCTTTGAAGTATACAACCTACAAGTGTTAGTCTTTCCAGAAGAATTCGTTCCGCAACCGACATAGTTAGTGCCAAGCTTAATAGCAATCGTACCACTTGCAGCGCCAGCTTCAATTACGATTTCATATGCACTTGTTGCGCTTCCTGACATTGAAGCCGCCATAGTAATGGTACCGCTATTTCCGGACTCATTTGTAGTTCCAGAGTAAATTAAGCCATCAGCAGAAGTAGATGCGGTACGACCATCATTCCTCATCGGAACGAGAACACCACTGTTAGCTTCGGCTTCGTAGCCAATGATAAATGTGCCGCCGGATGTAATCTGATCAACAGTAGTTACTCTCGTCCAGGTATTGCTGGAACCTGCAGAAACAGTAACATTAATAACCTTGCTTCCAGCCAGATACTTACCTGATGCGGCGACGGAGCATGTGATAGTAGTTGAACCGGCAGCGACACCATGGATAGTACCACTTTCATCTACCGTGGCAATAGACGTATTAGCGCTTAAATAAGTGATGGTCGCAGGAGAATTTGTGGTTGCTCCAATAGCCACATCATCACCAACATCAACCGATTTATCAGACGCCGTAATCACCGAACCAATGGCAAGCAGATCGGCATCGGCCTGCGAATAAATCTTAACCTGTTTATTCGAGTTGTAATAAACAGCTGCACCTTCAACATTGAGCTGAGTACCCTCCGTAATTGTAACCCCAGACTCATTACGAATCTTGAGATTAGCGTTTTCAGAAATTGTGATATCCTTTCCACTTACAGCGGCAACAGTAAGACCTTCAACGCGAACGAATTTGCTTTCATAACTGGCAAATGCATCAACCAAATCACCGTGAGCTATAGTTGTGGGCGTAACCACGTTTCCGGGGGTCTTGGTTGCAGAGCAATCAAATCCAGTTATTTCCTTTGTTTTATTAAAATCTGTAATTGTACCGGAGATGACGCCATTAAGTTTATCTCCCTTAGCCATTCCGTGACCAGATGTGTATACAAGGACACCACCAGTTGCATCTTCCATATAGAAGTTATCGCCGCTAACGATAGTTACAAGAGCGTTTGTCAGATTGGCCACAAACGGGACATCAGCGGAGCTATAAAGTGTCTTAATTGCTGCGATATTGTTGACCATTGCTGTTCTGGCGATGCCGCTCATGTTAACGGTAAAGGAAGCCACATGACCTGCCTGGAAATTACCCTTGGCTGCCGGGAAGGTCACCTTCTTCACAAACACGCCCTTGTTGGTGAAAATATTGATATCAATGGTACCACCGCCGCTCAGATCCACAGGGGCGCAGGCGAACCAGATATCAGAAGACTTATCAGTCGTAAGGGTAATCTTTTTCGAAACATATCCGTCTCTCGCTGTAAAATCGCCCTCGGTGTTAGGGTCTTTAGTCGCCACATAATAGAAATAATGACCGACCCAGTCCTTTGAAGCCGTCAAAGTAATGGAAGTAATATCTTCGTCCCCATCAAGAGCAAGATTGCTGAAGCTGAGTTTACCATAGGCAGTAACATGGCTGAAAGCAAACGGAACGGAGGTGGGGAAAGTATCGCCAGCATCGTATTTCGCATAGATAATCTGTGCGTCCTCATCCACGGAATTTGTCAGAGGAGTCTGTGACGCAGGAATTATAAATCTCCAGCTATAGTAACTTGAACTGATATTTGCACCTTGTGCAGTGGCGGGGCTCATTGCATAGAAAATATGTGACGAGCCATCAGCACTAAAAGAACTTGCCGGGGTAAAAACAGCCTTCGTGCCACCACTCTGCGGAGTTACAGTGGCCTCGACAGAAGACTTCTTGTTATAAGAGATCTTGATGTTCTTGGAGTTGGTCCAAAGGGTAGGATACTGATCTGTCGCAAAATCACCAAAAACAGTCTTTGTGGCAATCTCAGTGGCATAGAAATGAATCGGGGACTCAACGACCTCGTTCTCATTTACATCAACGGCCAGTTCTTTCTTCTGGCAGGAAACCATTGCGAGGGCAGTTACTGCCGTTGCAAAAAGGATGTTTACAATCTTTTTCATAAGGCAGTAAGTTTAAAGGGTTCCCCAATCGTCAAACATACCAGGAGTGATACTTTCACCAGTCTGACTCTGGCAAATCACGCCTTCAGTTTGTACTGTGAAGACGTCTGTAGTTGGACTCTCATAGAGTATTTTTTTGTCCATAAGCATTAAAATTTAAGGATTTGATTGTAGTTATTGTTTTATGTTTTCTATGTTTGTTTTGGTTGTGCGTTCAAAGTGGTAAAGTTACAAAAGGTTTGGAAGGAAAGCAAAATGATTATTCCATTTTTTGAAAAAAATATGCACTACTTTATTAACAATCTGTCTTTCAGCTCTCCACGCTGTCCATCTCAGCTACTGTAGTTATGCTCTGTTGTGGTGGATAGGAAGGAGATGCCTGGTTGGGGCCGGGCATGACAATTATCGGCAATAACACCTAATCCTCTTTCGGCATACCCTATGCCCTTCGGGCGGCGTAGACGCCCATGTCTTCGTGAATGGGAGGGGCCCACCGGAAGCAGCGACAGCTGCAGACGCGTGGGAGGGATAGGGCCGCAAGGCCCGTACCGGCCCGAAGGGCCTAGGGTTGCCGTAGGGCAAAAAGAGGCGGGAGATGCCCGGTCGGAGCCGGGCATGACGGTTAGGGCCGGGCATGACGTACAGGCATATGCAAAGTGATGGAGATGTCCCGAAAACAGGGAATCGAATCATTTTTAGCGGGATTTTTTGTATCTTTGTGTATTAGAGATTATTCGTATGTCCAAGAAATCCATACGTTTCTATAATGACCGCGAGGTTCGTGCTGTATGGGACGAAAGCCGCTCAAAGTGGTGGTTTTCGGCCATTGACATTGTACGGGCTATCAATGACGAGGATGATTACAAGAAATGCCGGAACTATTGGAAGTATCTGAAGGGGAAGATGGCAAAGGACGGCATCGAACTGGTTAGCGTCACTAACCAGTTCAAATTCGAGGCCCCGGACGGCAAACAGCGGGCATCGGATGCACTGGATACGGAGTGCGTACAGACGCTGGCCAAGCATTTTCCCAACAACCGGGCAAATGCTTTCCTGGACTGGTTCACATACAGCGATAATACTATTGACGGGCAGAGCAAGAAAAAGGCATACACCCTTTTTGAAAGCGGACTACTGGACACGCTGGAACCAGGCAGCGTAAAATGCCTTCAGCAGATTCACGCGTACATTTTCGGCGGGCTGTATGACTTTGCCGGGCAAATCCGCACCAAGAACATCAGCAAGGGTGGATTCACCTTTGCCAATGCACTGCACTTCCCTACTATTCTGCCTACCATCGAGGCGATGCCGGAAACCACTTTCGATGAGATTGCCGACAAATACGTGGAAATGAATGTTGCCCATCCTTTCATGGAAGGCAACGGCCGGAGCACCCGCATCTGGCTGGATTTGATGCTCCGCCGTTCATTGAAAAAGTGCATTGACTGGAGTCGTATCGACAAAAATGCATATCTGGAGGCCATGCGCAGCAGCGTTGTTGATCCGGCTCCCATCAAAGCCCTTTTGTCGGGCGCACTAACTGACAAGATTGATGACCGCGAGACCTTCATGAAGGGCATTGACTATTCATACTATTACGAACAAAGTGAATAAATGACTTTCCTCATTGAATCCATCATAGCCTGCGCGGTTTTCACGCTGTTCGTATTCCTGATGTCCAGGAATCCCATCAAGACCATCTTCAACTATCCTCCGGCCATCATTGAGCGTTGCGACAAACTGGGCGAGGCCCTCGGAGATGGGCTTCCGGTAAGCCATGTTGAGCATAAAGGGAATGCGGACGGCGGCAAAAGGAAGCAACCGTTTAACCGCTTCGGCAATCTGCTCTGGCGTGTCGATGCCATAATAGGCCTTTACAAAGATGTCCCAATGCTCCAGCATCTGGGCCCGGTCCAGGTGGAAAAGCACTTTCTGCCTCTCTTCGTCAAGCCGATTGGTGAAAACCCAGAGCTGAGCCACATCCCATTCGGGAACGCCATGGGAGAAAAGCCCCAGGTCTATCCACAGGTCCCGTTTTCCGTCGGTGATCAGATTCCCCGTCTGGAGGTCACCGTGGAGGCAAGTGGGAGCATCGGCCACGGTGTCAAGGAAGGCAAAGACCTTCTCGCGCAGGTAATCCGGAGCGGACGGCTCGTTGGCATAGAAAGAGCGCAACATTTCCCGGAAGGACGGAAGGGCCGATGTATCGGCCTTCATGGCGTGCAGCTCCTTGCAGAGATCAGTGAAGCGGAGCGTGAGCGGACGTATCCGGGAAGGGTGTAATCTTCAAGGTTTATTCTCTGGTACATTGAATCCAAATTTATAGGGCGGGCACGTCTTTCACCAAACGGACAGAAAGACCGTAGCTGCGTCCTTCTTTTAGGGTATACGTACCACCGACTTCTTCATCCGAATCATATTTGGTGTACACGGTGAACAAAAAGCAGTAAGCATAGTAGTCCGGATCGTCCCCGGGTTCTCCAGTAGAGGAAAGCCAGTAATGACCTTCAGAAGGAAGCCGACTAACATGTTCATTACGACGGTAACCGGCAGCAGGAAGGAATACTGCTCCGGCGGATTCCATCAAGGGCCATTGGGAGAAGTCATACTCGTTGGTCGTCCAACCACCATCCCTGCCGGGGGTGAAGGTACATCCTAAAGGCAAGGTCCAGTTGTCGGGAAGCAAAACCAAACCATTGACGCCACACACAGTCGCAAAACCATACAAGCTGTCTTGATATCCGTCACGTTCGTATAACAGATAACGCCATTCATCAACCGATAGGGTACGCCATCCGGAATTCTCTGTATTTCCGCCGTTGCTTATGGCGTTATAACCCCAGTCACTATTGCCACTAAGATCGCGCCCCGGGTTCGGGCCATAATTACTATCTTCTGAGTTGGTCCGATACGGTTCATAAAAACGGGCGCCATAGTTATATCCGCTAGTGCCCCAACCGAAATGGCCAACGGCCTTCAGCGGATCATAATCCTCATATATCTCATAAGAAGCTGACGTCTCACCTTCGTCGACCATACTGTACTGGTGGTCCATGAAACTGAAGGTCCAGGGATTCAAGGAACTCAACCAACCATCCGTCGTGGTGGCTTGCAAATTGCCCTGTGAGAAATACACCTGTTTTGTGTTGCTCACAGAGAACTTCCCGATCAGGGCTCCTATAGGCGGGTCTATAAACCAGCCGCTGGGGATGCTGCTTGTATTGAGTGTCCAGTCAGTCATGGAAGGAGCCCTGGTAAACTTTCCACTGGCCGCCACACCATCCAGCCAAAGATTCGTGCACCCATTTGCAGAAATGTCCGTAGCCAGGCATGTCACGCGGTTCAAGCGGCTGCAGCCCTGAAACATTTGATAATAACAATCTTCCACCAGCGTCGGAGCAGGCAATGTCGGCGCAGTAGTAAGAGTGGTGCAACCGGAGAACATCGAGTCATAGCAATCTATAGCCAGTGTTGTTGCCGGAAGCGCTGGTGCCGTAGTCAAGTTGGTGCAGTTCTCAAACATGCCCAAGTAGCAAAGAGGTGTCAGCGTAATGGCTGGAAGCGCTGGTGCCGTAGTCAAGTTGGTACAGTTGGAGAACATCGATGAATAGCACCCTGAAGTCAGCGTTGTTGCAGGAAGAGCGGGCGCCGTGTTCAGGCTGGTGCAGTGCGAAAACATGCCAGAATAACAACCATCGGCCAGTGTTGTTGCAGGCAAGGCGGGCGCAGTAGTAAGATTGGTACAGCATGCAAACATTTCGCTGTAACAATTGTTCGCCAGCGTTGTTGCCGGCAAGGAAGGTGCAGTAGTAAGACTGGTACACCAATAAAACATGCCATTGTAGCAATATTCCGCCAGTGTTGTTGCCGGAAGCTCTGGTGCCGTAGTAAGTGATTCACAACGATAGAACATAGAAAAGTAACAGTACCTTCCCAATGAGGTAGCCGGCAGGACAAGCGCTTTTGAAGGATGATTAAGGATGTGATTGTTAGAGAAAAACAAATCTTTGAAAGCATTATTCGGTACGCTTGTCTTTGTAGCAAAATCATCCTTGCTGAGCAAACTCATGATATTGCCATAGATGTAGCAGTTTTCGTCACATGTAAAGGAGCTCCCGGAAACGCCAGAGGAGAATGCTCCATTAGTGGTTGTTGCACGGAACGAAACAATATCGCCAATGTGGTTGAGAGTGATGATGTCGCCAGAAGTGTAGTCATTCCAGTTAGATCCGTCCGTGCTATACTGTAGAGACGGGTTTACGCCATTACCTTTTGTAAAGCAAACCGTAGCGCCAGCCACTGTCGCCTCAAAAGTAAGCGGCGTGGCAAGCATACCGGGCTCCGGCTCCGGAACGCTCGACGACCCGGTGGCCTTCTCCCACTTGCTATCGCTAAGCGCAGGGAACCTATAGAAGGTGTTAACGGCCAGGGAACGGTTCCTGGAGAAGGTGTATACGTTATTCGTGCCGGTTAAGGTGAAGGTGTAATCCTGGGTGGTTCCGGGGCTTACTATCTTGGCAGAGAATACGCCTCCCTCCGCATCGGCAAATCCCTTGAAAGGAGCACCGACCGTACCCTCGTTCTCGGTGATGGCGCCACTGCTTACGTTGATGTAAGAGCAGGCTACAGGCTGCACACCATTAGCCTGGAAGATGTAGTCCGCAATGCCTGCCTGGATACCGGGGATATGGAACTGGGCATAGCCGGACGCAATGCCAAGGGAAAGGCTCACGTTAACGACGGACCCGTCAAGCGTGTATTCGGCGCCCGTCTGCTTCAGGTAATAGGAATACGCGGGGCCACCGTCGGAGGTGAAACTCAGCACGCCCGCATTCAGCTCCGGGGTAACGGCCATGGGGAAATGGACGGCCGTGAGCTTGAGGTCTTTTCCATCAAAATCACTGACATCAAAGGCGCTACTGGCCTGGTTGGTCCAGGAACCGCTGTCGTAAGTCAATGTGAGGAACTTTGTGGTAATCCCCTTGAAAACCACATAGATCATATCACCATCGGCCCAGTCGTTCTTGGCCTCGGCCTTGGTCCCGAGGGTGTTTACGGTAACATTGAACGATACAGGATTGGAAACGGCTTCCTCCGGTTGGATCTCAAAATCCTTTTCCGACATCTTATCATTGCAGGACAGGAGGGCAAGCAAAGCGCTCAGGATTAGCAAAGTCTTTTTCATCACTCGGTCCTCCATGCTACATGTTATCATTGTTCCAGCCACCGGGGTAATCGCCGCCGGAAACAATCAGAATCACCGACTCCATATTCAGCTCTACGACCTCGATATCCGGGGCCTCGTAGCTTCGTTTATCGTTCACTTTCATATGGCAAGACACATTTTTCATTCAATTCTTTCCCGAACCGCTTCTTGACTAATGCTTTTGCATTGCCGGCAACCAACCAAATGTATTATACTTTTTTCAAGTACAAAGGTAAGCATTTGTGCCGATAATAAGTGATGGAGATGTCCCGAAAACTGGGACATCTCCATCATTTTCGGCCTTTTTTGCATGAGATGTCCCATTTTTAGGGACATCTCAATCACTTCGGCCAGTCCGAATGTGTCTAAAGTGCACCTATCGTCCCAAAAATAGGGACGTTAGGTGCACTTACCATCATTTTCGGCATACCCTATTCCAAATTCTTTTCGTACTTTTGTAGAAGCTAACGGATTCGCCCCATGAAGACCCTCCGCCATATCGGCCTGTACATACTCCTCGCCTGCACACTTCTATTGGCACAGTGCTCCAGGCCCCAGAAGAATCCCACCGTCCAGCGGATTCAGGGGCGCGGGACCCTGCTTGTGGGCACTACCGGAGATTATCGGCCCCTGAGCTTCAAGGAGGAAAACGGCGAGTACTGGGGCTTCGGCATTGACCTTGCCGGGAAAATTGCGGAGAAGCTTAAGGTCAAAACATCCTTCGTACAAACCTCCTGGCCCACCCTTACGGCCGATGTCATCGCAGACCCCCAGGCCTTTGATCTGGCCATCGGCGGCATCTCCATCACGGAGGACCGCAAGAAAGTGATGCTCATGAGCGACGGCTACCTCAAAAACGGCAAGACCATCCTCTGCCGGGCCGAAGACGCCGCCAAGTTCAAATCTCTGGAAGATCTTGACAAACCGGAAGTTAGGGTGATGGTGAACCCCGGCGGCCTCAACGAGAAATTTGCCAACGATTACCTTATGAACGCCACCGTCATCGTCCACCCCAGGAACGAGGAAATCCCCACCCTGGTGGCCGAAGGTCAGGCCGATGTAATGATAACCGAAGTAACCGAAGCCCCCTGGTACGTCCAGAACGACAACCGCCTGGCCGCTCCCCTCCTGAACACCCCCTTCACCGACGGAGAGATTGGCGTCCTAATGCGGAAAGGTCAGGAAGACCTCCTGGAGCTGGTCAATACCGTGATCCGCGAAATGAAGGCCGACGGAAGCCTCCGGAACCTCTGCAACCAATACGGACTTGTATACGCCTACTGATATGAAAAAAGCTCTCTCCCTCATACTCCTTTTTACCGCCGTGCTGTCCGCCCAGGCCCAGCCCCAGCCCCGCGAACTCTCCGTACGGGAGTTCCTCAGGCTTTCCCGCAACGACACCACCAGTTACGTGGTCCGCGGCGTGGTGGACCGCGTCCGCAGCACCACCAGAGGCAGTTTTTACCTCAAGGACAACACCGGAACGCTCCTGGTGTACGGCATCAAAGACCCCGCCCACCCCGGCTACAGCTTTACCCACATGGACATTGTGAAGGGAGACACCGTTGCCGTCCTGGGCCGCTTCACCATCTACGACGGCACCACCCTGGAAATGAAGGACGGCCGCCTGGTCTCCAAGGCCGACGGACCGGACCACAACCTCTCCTTCTACGACCGCCTGGACAAGAAACCCGTCTTCCGCGGCAAGGAAGGGAACGAAGGCCTGGAAGCCTTCAAGAAATGGGTCCAGAGTCAAATAAAAGCCCCTGCCGATGGCGGCAAGGGCACTGTAATGGTCCGATTTGTAGTGGGCCGTAACGGCCGCGTCCAGGAAGTTCAGGTAACCAAGGGAGTCTCCCCCGCCCTTAACGCCGAAGCGGAACGCGTGGTGAAAAGCTCTCCCAAATGGAAGGCCGCCGTTTCCGACGGCAGCACCGTCCGCATCACCTATACCATCCCGGTGGTGTTTGAATAGCTGCTATTTGAAAATTAGCTGGGCGAAGTTGTAGAGGCCGTATTTCCACACAACAAAATCGTGCTTTCCTTCCGGGTACTCAATGAGGGTGCACGGTACGCCATGTTCGTCGCAGAAAGCCTTGAGACGGGAGCTGTTGTACATGAGCCCGTCGGCACTGCCGCACACCATCCACAGGAGCTTGTTCTCCGCCTTCGTTTTCTCCACATCCGGGATAAGGACCTCCGGCATACCGGTGTTGGGGGCCGATGAGAAGCCGCCCACAAAGGCAAAGACATCCATGTGACCCAGGCCGAAGTTGAGGGACTGGCCGCCGCCCATGGACAGGCCGGCTACGGCGCGGTGCATCTTATCGGCATACACGTTATACTTGCCCTCGATGAAGGGGATGAGGTTGTCCAGCAGGTCGTGCTCAAAGTTGGCGAAAGCTGCGGAACCGGCATACACGTTGCCGATGGGGCGGTCGTCCTTCTGGGCGCGTCCGTTGGGCATCACGATGATCATTTCGGCAGCCTTTCCATCGGCATAAAGATTATCCAGGATCACGTTGGGAACGCCCTGGAGCCACTCCCGCTCGTCTCCACCGATGCCGTGGAGGAGGTACAGCACGGGGTATTTCTTGGCCGCATCGAACTTGGGCGGAAGGTACACCGTGGCCTTGCGGATGGTGTCCGTGGTGGTGGAGAAATACTCTACCGTTTCCAGGGTGCCGTGCGGGATGCCGGGGCGCTCCTGGTCAAAACCGGAAGGAGCCTCCACATAGGGATTGAAGGTAACGTCAATCTTGGGCATCTGGAAGCCGCCCATGCCGCCCGGCTGGGCCTGTGCAAGCATAAAGCCGCACCCAAGCGCAACAAGTGAAAGAAGGATCTTTTTCATAGTATCTGTGTTTTGTATTCAATAGTCCGGGGACAAATTTAATTATTATTGTTATCTTTGACAAGCTATGAGAATACTTGTTATAGTTGGAAGTCCCAAGGGAAAGGATTCCATCACCCTTCACACCTGTCTGTACCTGGAAAAGCAGTTCCCGCAGCTGCAGTTTGACTACATTTATCCCGGAGCCCGCATCAAAGCCCTGGAGAAGGACTTCTCCCCCGCCCTGGAGGCCCTCCGGAAGGCCGATATGCTCCTTTTCTGCTACCCGGTGTATACCTTCCTGGTCCCCTATCAGCTCCACCGCTTCATTGAGCTCATGAAGGCCTCCGGGGAGGATTTCTCCGGAAAATGGGCCAGCCAGGTCTCCACCTCCAAGCACTTTTACGACATAACCGCCCACCGCTTTGTCAAGGACAACTGCACCGACATGGGCCTGCGGGTGCTGGAGGGCTTATCGGCCGATATGGAAGACATCCTCAAGGAGACGGGCCGCCGGCAGGCAAAAGACTGGATGGACTTTGTGCTCTGGCAGACGGGAGAGGCCGATGCCCCCGCCAAATCCGGAGAGAAGAAGGCCGTGATTGTGGCCGACCTGGAGCCGGAAGATACCTCTCTGAAGGCCATGGTGGACCGGTTTGTGGAAGTCTTTCCCTATGAATGCGATGTAATCAATATCCGGGAATTCCCCTTCCAGGGCGGCTGCCTTAGCTGTTTCAGCTGCGCCGCCACGGGGAAATGCGCCTATAAGGACGGCTTTGACGATTTCCTCAGGAACACCATTCATCGGCACGACGCAATCCTCTACGCCTTCCGCATCCAGGACCACTCCATGGGCTCCCTGTTCAAGATGTACGACGACCGCCAGTTCTGCAACGGTCACCGCACCGTGACCATGGGAACGCCCTTCGGCTACCTGGTGGAGGGAGAATATTCCAAGGAGGAGAATCTGCGCCTGCTGCTGGAAGCCCGGGCGCAGGTGGGCGGCAACTTCCTGGCCGGAGTGGCCACCGACGAGGGGGACATGGAGGCCAACATCGACCAGCTTTCTGCTACGCTATCCTACGCCATGGAAACCCGCTACACCCCGCCGCAGAACTTCCTGGGCGTGGGCGGCATGAAGATCTTCCGGGACCTCATCTACATGATGCGCGGCCTGATGCGGGCCGACCACAAGTTCTTCCAGTCCCACGGCCAGTACGACTTCCCCCAAAAGCAGTGGAAGACGTCCTGGAAGATGTACCTGGTGGGCTGGCTGATGCGAAGCAAAAAGCTCCGCGCCAAAGCCGGCGGCAAATTCACCGAAGGCATGATTGGTCCCTACCGCAAGGTGGTAGAGGAAGGGTAGAGTTACGGCCTATAATCTATGTTATTTGTCAGATAGATATCGCCGTCGTTCAGGAAGTTCGTGCCGTCGTAGTACACCGTGCCGCCGATGGTGATGGTGCCGCAGATAGAATATGTACTGTCGCCTTTTCCGATGCTATAGGAGGCAGCCTTGCCTTTGGTTGCAGTGACGCTGTTTACTCCATTGGTAATGGTAATATCGCCGCATCTGGCAGAAATACCACAGCCAATTCCAGCAGCAGCATGTCCGCCAGTGGCCGTAACTGTGCCGCCGCTAATCGTTATGTTTCCGCAGGTGGTTTGATTGACGCCGCTGCCGGCGCCGGCACCACTGCCGATGCCAGCACCGCTATCGCCACCGTTGGCTGTGATAGCTCCGCTCTTTATTACAATATCACCGCAGCTTTGCTGAAAACCGCTGCCGATACCAGCACCCCCGTCACCGCCTGTGACGATCATACTACCGCTACCCTGAATGGTGAGTGTGGTGCCGCTGCCACCGGCCTGTATGGCGGGAGAGCTGATGTCCGTATTCGTGACGGTGTTCGTGCCTGCGAGGTTGATGGTGGCGTTACCTGAGCAGAAGATGCCCGCCCCGCTGATGTTTACACCGTGTAGTCTGACTTTGGCCCCGTCGCCGATAGTGATGGAGTTGGCGATGGCCCCGCCGCTCTGCCAGATGATGTCGCCCGAGGATGCGGTGATGCTGCCAGCGCTCAGGTCCTTGAATGTGAATTGCCCAGCCGTGAACTCGTCCCTCACCAGATTGATTGTTCCGATGTTGCGGTAGAACTTGCCAGCCGAAAGTGTCGTATTACCCGATGTATGCAGGTAGTTCCACTGAACGCTATGGCCCTGGCTGGTGCCGGATGTTGTATAATAGAACGTGACAACCTTGCCACTGACGGGGAGCAGGGCGACGTAGATGTCGTCTGTGTTTCGGAAGTATCGAGTGCCGCCAAACATCTCGTCGGTCTTATCCGACGTGATAGTGTAGGTGTGGCCATTGCCGTCGAAGATGATGACATTGCGGAACTCATCCTGAATAGCCGTGCTACCAGCATCGAGGTGGAAGCGAAACTTGCAGATGCAGACCTGATTAGTAAGCGATATGTTGCCGTTGAGAGTGGCCTCTGTGCCGTTGACGATGATAGTACCATCACCCGTGGCTGCGTCGAACTTCGTGCTAACGCCGTTGGCGCCCGTCAGGTTGCCGTTCTGGTTAAGCAGTTTTGACTCGTCGATGCCGCCCGTTCCGTTGTGGAGCGTCGCGGGATAAACGAGACTGACACTGCCGCCGTTGATGGCGCCAGTGAGGTCGGCGGTAATGGTGGCTACGCCGTTAGTAACGCTCTGAACGGTGGCCGTCGCCGTGGCGGGGTCACCAGAAGTCTGATAGTAGACGGCTATCTCTTCGCCCTCGGCCCATGCCACGTTGAGAACTTCTTTCCCGCCTTCCGTGCCAGTGGTAATGGCTTTGGACAGCGGGTTTTCGCCCTTGGGCGCAAGGGTGGCGGTGAAATGGATTACGTTTTCAGTGGGTTCCTGGATCTCCGGCTTCTGGGCAGGGGTGCAGGCGGCAAGCATGCACAGGGCCGACATGGAAATAAGTATCAGTCTTTTCATCTTCTTGTCTTCGCTAAGGTTCCACATCAATTCCCAAAGGGATTCTCGTCAGTCGGAATATAAGGGTTCCGGTTACCCAAGCTCTGGCAGATAATGCCCTCGCTCCGCACTTCCACAACAGTGACCGAGGGGGCTACGTATACTATGTCCATTGCTTCCATAAAAATACACTACTTCATTTAGGAATGCGAATATAACAATTCTGCTCCAATAATCCACCTTTCCTCCCAGAATTCGGCAATAACGGAGTTTTATTTGCTCCTCTCTGTAATTATGATTATTTTTGTTTCTGCGAACGGTCGTGAAATCGTGCCGGTAATGAAATCAGGAGCATCAGGTCTTCCTATTCCTGGAAGCAGTTCCCTTCACAACAAATAATTAGTCACAATCCGTATACCTGGATCTCTGGGATATACGGTTAATCCCATCGAATTATAAAAAAACCCGGATTCATCACCAGCACTTAAGTCTGGGAGAGGAATGACCGGGACTGCATTGCAAAGATATGAAGAGTTTGGAACTTGACAAAGCTTTTTTTGAAAAAGTGTTCTCGGAATCCAGAATGCGTCCTTATTTTGACCGCTATTCCGGCGATGAGAAAAAGGCCATCCAGCATTACGAACAAAACATTCGTCTTGCTGAATCGCTTTTGCCGTCTTTATCAGTTTTTGAAGTAACGCTCCGAAACGCTATTATTCGTGAATTGGAACGGATGACCGGGAGTAAAGAGTGGTATTTGTATTTTCAGACTCACCCGGTCTTGAGAGCGCTCTATGTATATATAACCGTTGCAATCAAGCATATTTCCAACCGGGGAGAGATTGTGACTGCCGATAAAATAAACGGCGAACTCACCATGGGCTTCTGGGTTACCCTCTTCAACGCCGAATATGAGATGTATCTATGGAAGGATCTCCGCCGGGCCTTCCCAAATCTGCCAAAATCTCAACGTCAGAGAAAAACCATATCGGCCCCCTTAAATACAATTCGTTCTCTTCGCAACAGAGCTTTTCATCATGAGGCTATCAGTTGGAACCTGACAAGGCTTTCCTATCTGCACGATATGATTATTGAAATTATCTGTTGGATGAATCCTACTCTTCCCATCTGGCTACCCAGGGTTGACCAATACGACCAAGTAGTGCAGACTGTAAAAAAGCAACGGTTCGGCTGGGTGTAAAATTTTGGCAGTTTCGTGGACATTAAGTAACTTTGGGACCAAAGTAGTAGAGTATTCTTTTTTGCTTATGAAAAAACTGTTGATTCGGCTGCTGCCGCTCGTCGGCGCACTGTGCCTGGTTTCCTGCGCTAAGCAGGAGGGAACCCGTGTGGTGTTTGAGACCACCAAAGGAACCATCGAACTTAAACTGTACGATGCCACTCCCCTGCACCGTGACAACTTTCTTTCGCTGGTTAAGGAGGGCGCCTATGACTCGCTCCTTTTCCATCGCGTCATCAAGGATTTCATGATCCAGGGCGGAGATCCGGACTCCAGGAATGCCGGCCCGGGCGTCCTTCTGGGCGAAGGTGACAGGCCCTACACCGTGCCGGCGGAATTCCGTCTGGAGGAAGGCATCTTCCACAGGCGAGGCGCATTGGCTGCAGCCCGCGAGAGCGATGACGTGAACCCGGAGCAGCGCAGTTCCGCCATGCAGTTTTACATCGTCTGGGGCAGTGTCTTCACCGACGAAAGGCTGGACTATGTGCAGCAACGCCTGGACCAGGCCACGGACGGGAAAGTGAAGTTTACCCCGGAGATGCGTGAGGTATACAAGACCGTTGGCGGTACCCCTCACCTGGACGGCCAGTACACCGTCTTTGGAGAAGTGGTCTCCGGCCTGGATGTGGTGGACACCATCCAGCAGGTTGCTACCGACGAGAATGACCGCCCCCTGGAAGATGTCCGCATCCTGAGGGCGTATGTGAAATAATCCAGCTTTTGGAGTTGGTGATTCCTTCAAGGACTTACAACCTGCAGCCTCTAAAAGTTGTTCAGTTCCACCGGCACCCCGGTCAGACAAGGAGTCTGTGACATCTTTTGCGGGTTGGTACCAGGCAAACCCTGCGGGACTTCCATGCCAAGCTGCCCGAATTGGTTTTCCCAATAGGACGGCATAGTTCCGTCCGCCGCCATTTGTCTCATACCTTATTCGGCCTTGGGTTTCCTGACCCGGTTGGGAATATTCTCCGGAAGGACGATGGATAACTCCATAAAACCTGCATATTCGTCTCCATCGTACCACGGAGTCTGGAAGATGAGCTTCTTAAGGCCTTCTTTCTCTACCGTATAGATGTTGGTGCGGGGATTCTTGAGCATATCCTCCAGCATGGAACGGGCCGGTTCCGGATGGCAATCCAGCACGTTATGGCCGATGAGCTCTTCCCGTCCCGGTTTAAGGAAGGTCTTTCTGGACTTCCGGTTCATGTCCAGGATGGTCCCGTCTTTAGCGCAAATGGTGACCGCAATATCGGCCCCTTCAAAATAGTCTTGTTTCATAACCCCAAATTTAGTCAAAAAAAGAGCAATTACGTCAGATTTTTATAAATTTGCATAGCTAACAGTGCATCTTATTGGGACTAACGAGAGAACCAATTTGGAAAAGAAACGATACATCATACTGGACGCCCTTCGCGGCTTTGCCATTCTGGGTATAATCCTGGCGAACTTCCCGGAGTTTTCGCTGTGGACCTTTGCCGATCCGGCTTCGCATACGGCGAATGACAGGGTGCTGCAGGCCCTCCTCACCTTCTTTGTGGATGGAAAGTTCTACACGCTCTTCTCCATCCTTTTCGGGATGGGCTTCGCCATCCAGCTGGAGAACGCCGAAGGAAAACTCCGTACGTTTTACCGCCGGATGGTGGTCCTCCTTCTTATCGGCCTTCTGCATATCCTTTTCCTCTGGAGCGGGGATATTCTTATGCTTTATGCCGCCATGGGGATGCTGCTACCACTGTTCCGGAAGCTTCCCACCAAAGGCATCCTGGCGGCCGCGGCCCTTTTCCTGGTGCTGCCGGTCCTCTCCGATGCCCTCTTCGGAAGCCGTCTGGCCGATCCCATTGAAGCCGCCCAGTGGCGTATCTGCGGGGTATACGGCATCACCGAGGCCAATTTCGGCACCTGGCTCTCCGATGCCCGCAGTTACCGGGAGGTGTTCCAGTTCCTGCTGCAAGGCGCCGTGGAGCGCATGTGGGAGTTCGTTTCCAGCCACCGCTATTTCAAGGTGCTGGGACTCTTCCTCATCGGGTATGCCGCCGGACGCGAGCGCATCTTTGCCGATTTGAAGCGATTCAAGCCGCTGCTTAAGAGAATACTCGTTGTGGGGCTTGGCATCGGTGCCCCCATCGGCCTTCTTTATACCTGGAGCACGATGAACGGGCATCCCTGGGGACAAGTCCCGCACAGCGTCTTTTACCTTTTCAGCGTCTATCCGATGGGCCTGGCCTATGCGGCGGGGTTCTGCCTCTTATACAACAGGAAGCAGGAAGGAAAAGTCTGGCGCGCTTTCGCGGTTCCCGGCCGGATGGCCTGCACCAACTATCTCTTCCAGTCCGTCTTCGGCCTGTGTATCTTCTATGGTATCGGCCTGGGACTGGGCGCGAAAGTGAACCTGCTTCAGACAGAACTCATCGCCCTGGGCGTATACGCCTTCCAGATAGCGTTCAGCAGTTTCTGGATGAAGCGTTTCCGCTTCGGGCCGATAGAATGGGTGTGGCGGATGCTTACGTACGGAAAGAGACTGCCCCTGAAAAGATAGCCGATGAATGGACTGTCTTTGCTTATTTCCGGAAAAACTGCGAAAAAGCGATGCCGGGCATGGATATTTGAAAACTAAATAGTAGATTTACAGTCGTTAACATTTTAATGCTCAGCTATGAAACAGCTTGGATTATTCTTATCGGCCGTCCTCTCGGTCGCCGCAATGGCGGCTTGCAGCCCCGCCAACCCCGTCCTACAGATTGAAGGCGGACAAATCCAGGGAGTGGAATCTTCCGTAAAAGGCGTCTATATTTACAAGGGAATCCCCTTCGCAGCACCGCCCGTGGGAGACCTGCGCTGGAAGGAGCCCCAGGCCGTAATTCCCTGGGAAGGCATCAAGGTGGCCGATACTTTCGGCCCGGGCGCGATGCAGGCCAAGCACGATTCAAGCAACCCCTGGACCAGCGAATTCTATTGGGAAGACCCGGAATTCAGCGAAGACTGCCTGTATCTGAACGTATGGACTCCGGCGCCGGGCAAACCCGGAAAGAAACTGCCTGTGGCCATGTGGATCCACGGCGGCGCCTACACCGGAGGATGGGGCTATGAGCCCGAATTCGACGGCAAGGTCTGGGCCGAAAAGGGTGTAGTCCTGGTAACCATCAACTACCGGCTGGGCATCTTCGGCTTTATGAACCATCCTCTCCTGGCCGAGGAGAGTCCCCATCACGTTTCCGGCAATTACGGCATCCTGGACCAGATTGCCGCCCTCAAGTGGGTTTATGCCAACATTGCAGCCTTTGGCGGGGACCCGGAGAACATTACCATCCTGGGCCAGAGCGCAGGGGCCGGCAGCGTCAAGACGCTGGTTTCCTCGCCGCTCACCGGCAATCTCATCAAGAAGGCCATCATCCAGAGCGGAGGCGGCGTAAATGTACGCCCCGCCGGTGCGCCGGCACCCACACAGCCCACCGTTTCGCCGATGATCCTCTCCGGCAACGCCTTCAAGGAACTCTTCGACTGGGCCGGATATGACACCCTGGAAAAAATGCGCGCCGCTTCCACCCAGGAGGTTTTCAACTTATCGGCCCGCTATATGGCGGAGACGGGAAACCGCATCATGCTGGGCACCCGGCCCGTGGTGGACGGCTACGTTTCCACGGAAGGCTTTGACGAGGCGGCCGTGGAAGGAACCATCAAGGACATCCCTTATATGATTGGCTATACGCGGGACGATATGGGCAATCCCGAGGCGGGAATCCGCCTCTTCTGCGAACTGAGGAACAAGGCAGGCCAGCCCGTCTATGCCTATCAGTTCGCCCACGCCCTGCCGGACGATGAAGCCGGCTCGCACGACATGAAGGGAGCCTTCCATTCTTCCGAACTCTGGTATATGTTCAAGTCGCTGGACCGCGGCGACAGGCCTTTCACCCAGGCCGACTGGGATCTGGCCGAACACGTAGTAAGTTGCTGGACCAACTTTGCCAAGACGGGAAATCCCGGCCTGGGCTGGAAGCCCTATTCGGCGGATGCTCCGGAGTTTATGGTCTTCAACCTCAGCGAAGACGGTTCCAAAGACGCCTCCGCCATGGGTGCTCCGCTGGCCCGGGGCAACTGACCGTGACCGCGCTCCAGGCAGCGGACTCCGACGCCCCCAAGGCCCTGGCATTCAAGGCCCACGATGAGACCCCTTACCTCCACGATGGATATATGGCCATAAATTATGGCGTCTTAAAACTCTTCGGCCCGGAAGTGGATGCGGTCGAAGAACATGGCATAGCGCTCGTTGTGAAGGTCGGTCCCTACCATGTTGTAGAGGCCGGCTTTCATTATAAGCTCCGTCCTTTCACTGACGGCCTGGCCATAGAGGCCCTCAAGGGAGCCTGCATTACGCTGGAACAGGCAGCCGGCGTCCTTTAGGCCGATGTACTCCTTCATAGAAAGGTACATATAGCGCTCCGGGTGTGCCAGGACGGGTTCGTAGCCCATATCCAGCAGGCGCTTGACTTCGTCTACGGGGACGATGTCCCCCACCTTGGTTCCGTCGCTGATGGGCAGTTCGATGAGGATGTGATGGCCTTCCCAGGGCAGTAACCATCCCTTTTCCAGCGTCTCCGGCCAGGTTTCCGGGACAAGCCGATACTCCATGGAGGGAACCAGCTCCAACGGGATATTCCTGACAGCCAAAGCTTCCCGCAGCCGGTCACAGGCTCTGTTCACGATGTCCGGCGTATTCCGGTAGAGAGACGTCCTGTGCGAGGTACAGATGGCCCGCTCGAAGCCCCAGGCAACTTGGCGATGCGCCAGATCGGCCGATACCTCCAGGCACCAGGACCCGTCATCAATCTCGGGAAGGATATGACAATGACAGTCAACTTTCATGGCAGTGCAAAGATACGGATAATCTTCGGATTGACATCCGTTCAGGTGCGAAGTGTCCAGACAGGGAGTTGGTCGGAGCGGAATTATTTGCTATATTAGCGTGAATGATTAAGAAAGAGATATTAATAGCCGGGAAACGGTGCTTCGTTTTTGCGGACGAGGCACCTGAGGTGCTGCTCGTTGAGCCGATGGATCTGCGCGACCTGGATTTTCTGGACAGGGAGATTGAAACGCTGAAGGCCGGGACCGATCGGCCGTTTGCCCTCTCTACGCTCATCATCGAAGACTGGAACAACGAACTGACACCTTGGACAGCGGAACCCGTTTTCGGGAAAGAGCCCTTCGGCGACGGCGCACCCGAAACACGCAGGCTTATCGAGGAGGAATTGATTCCTGAAATGGAGGCTTTGTTTCCCTCACTCAAGGGCGCAGAAAAGATACTTGGCGGCTATTCGCTTGCCGCTCTTTTCGCTCTTTGGTGCGCGTATGAAGGCCATTCTTTCTCAGGAATTGCAGCCGCCTCCCCCTCTGTCTGGTATCCCGGCTGGATGGATTTCGCTCACGCTCACTCGCCCAATGCCGGAAAGATATACTTGAGCCTTGGAGACAAAGAGTACAAGTCCAGAAACAAGACCATGGCCACGGTTGAGGATTGCATCCGGGAGTATGCCGATATTCTAGCTGGTACTGATGGCATTGAGACCACTTTGGAATGGAATCCGGGTAACCATTTTGTGGATGCCGACAAACGCACCGCAAAAGCGTTCTTATGGGTAATGAAACACTAATATCCCTTAATCTGTTATTGAACGGCCGATATGTCGTTCAGTATATGAATCAGGAACCGGAAGTACTGGACGACGACGAGAGGTTCCATGTTGAGCAATGAAGATTGAAGGAGCCATAGTGTACCTGCTGGCGACAAGTCAGCATGGAATGAAGACGGAGCAGATTGCCAGGGAACTGGAGCGGCGCGGTCTGGTGCCGAGACGTGCCGGAAGGCCGCCGCTGGACGGGAGGGTCATCGCGGCGATTGTGTATAAGCATCCGGAAATCTTCTGCTTCAATGAAGGCCGTGTGCGGCTGTTGATGTAATCCGCTGGAACAGCTGCACACCGAAGGGACTTCCAATGAGCGTTATGCCTATTACTGATACTTGGTAAAGTTGTACTTCTCCCGCAGAGCGGCCTTCGTCTCCTCGTCCTGATGGGTGAAATAGCCCTTGAAGCCAGGGCAGAAGTTAATGTGCCAACGCCAGAGCCGGCCCAGGGCCGATTTGGGATTCTTATCGTAGTTTGCGCGGAACTTACAGTTCTCGCAGGGGTATTGTTGTTCAGCCATAATATGCGCTATTTTATGTGGCAAAGTTACGTAAAATTCTCCGGGCAACCTCGTCCGGGTGGTCAATCACCTCCTGACCCTGTGCCCGGATGCCCATATTGCGGTGTTCCCGAAGATGAATCATGGTCAGCTTCTTAACACAGGTCCCTATTTAACTAATGCAAATATAGTTATTTTCAATGAAATGCGACAGCGGGCAGGGAGTGCGCAGGCAGCAAGAATCAGATGTTGCCGAGGTGGATGGTTCTGAGGCCGAGGGAATGGGCGATATCGCGTGCCTTGAGAAGGGTTGGTTTTGGAGTGGGGCCCGCATCGGTGAAACGGTACCGGGGAAAGAAACGGCTGAAATGCAGCGGGACATCCTGCAGGCCGTTGTCCACCATCCAGCGGCAGAGGGCCGAAACCTGCTGCTCTGAATCATTCAAGTCCGTGACCAGCAGGTTGGTGATCTCCACATGGACGCCAGTCGCATGCATCATCAGGATGTTTTCCAGGACCGGGGCCAGGGATGCACCGCAGTATTTGCGGTAGATGGCATCGTCCATTGCCTTGATGTCGATGTTGGCGGCATCCAAATACGGCAGCAACTCCTGCAGGGGTTCTTTCTCCACATATCCGGCCGATACGAGGATGTTCTTCAATCCCTTTTCGTGCGCAAGGACGGCGATGTGGTACATGTATTCCCACCAGGTAAAGGGTTCGGTATAGGTATATGCGATGGAGGGCAGCCCGCGCCTCAAGGCAGCATCGGCCATCTCTTCCGGCGACCATTCGTCCGATTCCACCTGTTCCGGTTTAACTTGGGAGATGTCGCTGTTCTGGCACCATCGGCAGGAGAGATTGCAGCCCGTGCAGCTGAGGGACAGGCAGTGCGTACCCGGCATGAAATGGTTCAGAGGCTTCTTCTCCACGGGGTCGATGGCGAGGGCGCAGGGCCGGCCATAGGAAAGCGCATAAAGCTTTCCGTCCCGGCATTCCCGGCTGCGGCACAGTCCCCTGCCGCCTTCCTTGATTCGGCAGCGATGGGGACAGAGCAGGCACTGTACTCCGTCATCGGCCAGCGTATAGAAACGGGCTTCCTTCATTACAGCTCGGATTCGTTCACGACTTCCGTCTGGTAGGTATAGAGGTCGGCGTCCTTCCAGCCGTCCCAGCCGATTCCGGCCTTATCGCGGGCGCAATGGCCCAGGAACTCTTCCGTGCTCCAGCCGGTTTCATCGGCCACCTGCGGGAGGAAGGTGCCGTGATGGCGCCCCTTGATGATATAGATGCCGTCCCGGCCCAGCTTGAACTCGTCGATGGATGCAATCTTTTTGAGGGGCGACAGCACGGAGACCTCGATGTCTATCTGGTGCGCTTCGCTTCGGGAAAGCGAAGGGAAACGCGGATCGTTGAAAGCGGCGCTTCGGGCCATATCTCGGATGGTTTCGGCAAGAGAGTCATCTGAGGTAAATCGGCCGATACAACCGCGCAAATGACCGTTCAAGTGGAGCGTCACGAAGACTCCGTAGCCGCTCTCCTTGAGGATACCCACAGGGCGTGCATCACCGTCGTAAGGCAGGCGGAGGGCAGAATAGATGGCCTGCCGGGCGGTGGCTGTCATCGCAGCCTTTTCCTCCGGAGAGAAGCTGAAAAGATGGTCCTCAGGCACGTCGGCAGCCTTTTCCTTCCGGGTGAAGACGATGGAATTATAGCCCACAACCCTGTCTTTATCCCCGTATTCGGAGTCGCCTGAGTTACGATACATAACGTGCTCGGCCTCAAAGTGGCCACGTCCCTGGGTGTCCATGATATCGAGTAAAACCGCAATGGCACAGGCACCGCAGGCGGCGGTATCCTCGCCCCGGAAATCCATCTTGTCGATGGACGCGAGCGCTTTCAGGAATTCTTCCAGGCCGCCGGAGGTGATAGTCTCGGCCAGGTATAGGTCGGACTTCTTAGCATCTTCGTAGGAAGGATAATGGGAGAAATCCGAACTGATGACAAAGAGATTCTCGGGCGTGAAATACGGCTCCAGGACTTCGGCTATCTGCTGAAGGACGTTCAGATGCTGCGAGCCGATAACGATGGGAACAATCGGCGGGACTTCGTCAAGGGCCATCTGCATCAAAGGCAACTGGACCTCCAGGCAATGCTCCCGGTCGTGGGCGTCGGAGCGGAAAGTGAAGGCTCCTTCTCCCCTCTTGATGAGTTCCTTTCCTATTGCGACATCAATAGGGACCTGTCCCAGCGGCGTTTCGGCGAAGGAATAGAGTGTATCGACACTGGCAGAATTGAATCCAACCCTATGGCTTGGCCCAAGCAGGAAGATGCGCTTGTAGGCATGCCCACGAGGTATCTTATTAAATGCCGATGCCGCCACTTCCCCGCTGAACACATATCCTGCGTGTGGGACGATAAGGGCCTGGGGAGCCACCTCGCCGGCGGGATGGATCCAGGGGCCGAGCATGGATTTGATTTCCCCGGCTGAAGCGGGATAGAAAGAACCCGCCACAACGGGTTTTCTTACTTTCTGTGATTCGGGATAACGGGACATGGCAAAAGTGTTTACGGCCAGTAAAAGAATGATTATGATATGAATCCTGCGCAGCATTAGGCGTTAGCGGCCTTTTCCATTAATCCCGCAAAGCTATGGTTACCGTCAGTGAAAACGGTCATTATCGGCTGGAGATTGAGGTAAAAGACATCTCAAGCTAGCTCAGAAGCTTCTTGACGATGGTGGAGATGGTACGGCCGTCGGAAAGGCCGGCGAGGGCCTTATTGGCGGTACCCATCACCTTGCCCATATCCTTGATGGAAGTGGCGCCCACCGCAGCGATGATTTCCTTGATCCTGGCTTCCACTTCGGCCTCGGAAAGCTGCTTGGGAAGGTATTTCTCCATCACGGCGGATTCGGCCAGCTCGTTGTCGGCCAGTTCCTGCCGGCCGGCGGCAACGTACTGCTCGGCGGCCTCCTTGCGCTGCTTTACAAGTTTCTGGATCATCTTGAGGATGTCGCCGTCGGTGACTTCCTTGGCGCCGCCTTCGGAGGTCTTGAAGAGAAGGATTTCGCCTTTGATGGCGCGTACGGCGTTCATGGCTACGGTATCTTTGGCCTTCATGGCGGCCTTGATGTCTTCTTGGATCTGTTGTTCGAGGTTCATATTGCGTTTTCTTTGGTTTCGGGTATGCAAATATACGATTCTTTGGCCGAATTGTAAACCTGGAGGGCGGCGAGACTGCCAAAAGTCTGCAAACCTGCAGACTTTGAATCACTATAATATGATCTGCCGGTATGGAGCGATAGCGACAGAGGGCAGTTGGTCGGAGCGGGAAAAATGACTAAATTAGCGCTCGAATAATCGTTGTTTTTCGGTGAAATTCAAACACACAGACAGACCTGGATTTTGGTTCGGTTTTATTGACTTTTGTACGGCCGGACTGTTTTTCCTGTTCTATATGCCGATGGGCGGGCTGCAGGATGAGCTGGACTCTATCCTGGGCCGGAGGACGCAGCGGTATTGGGTGGCGTATCTGCTGGGTATTCCCACGTTCTTTATCTACACGCTGGTTTGGATGGCCAATATTGCCGAGGAACTGAAGGCGAAAGCCATCGGTCTGGGCATTGAGGGGCCGCACACTTCCTGGTGGCATATGTTTGGCTGGAATACCTTCGGCGTTCTGTTGATGGGACCGGCAGTTGCCACTTGGCGCTTCTTCGACACGCTGAACCAGATTGAGCGGAATCTGAACCATGAAGATTGAAGAGGCCATGGTGTACTTGCTGGCGACCAGTCAGCACGGGATGAAGACCGAGCAGATTGCGAGGGAACTGGAGCTGCGCGGCCTGGTTCCTCGTAGGCGCGATGGCCGGCCGCTGGATGGGAAGGTCATAGCGGCGATAGTCTTTAAGCACCCAGAGGTGTTCTGCTTCAATGAAGGGCGTGTGAGACTGCTTATGTAGGCAACAAACGGTGTAACAATTGCATCTATAGGCAGTAAAACCATAGCACCATGAAGCCGAAGACAAAACAGAAGAAGCTGCGGATTACGGAGTATGCGGCCGGGAATCGGCCTCCCCTATCCATTTTTCCATTTCACACACCGCTTTCCTCAAATCATCCTGGAAGGTGGTGTGTTCGTGTAGAAAGGCCGGATTACCTTGTGAGAGCTCATTGAACAGAGCTTTGGACATAGTGTTTGCGTAGTCTGCTATGCAATCTTCTATATGGTCCATCTCCCTTTCGGACGTGGAATGCTCATAAACTTTCAGTTTTTGGTGAAAGAAGGCGTAAGCCTGTTCGACGGTGTTCTTATCGGCCTTCATTTCACACAGTTAAGTTGTTCCTGATAGGCATAGCCTTGGCTTGAAAGCAGCCGGTCCATCTCCTCCCGATCCACGTTGAAGCAGTAGCAGATCTGGTCCAGGTTGTCGAAAATCTCGTCCCTGAGAAGGAAGTTGATTGTCGAGACCAGCATTGGGATGTCACTGAGAGGAAGGTGGTCCATTAGCGTTCTATCTTGACCCGTTGGAGTTCGAATATGAGCGTGGGCTTCTTGGTACCGTGCCCTTCTTCCAGGACACGATAAAGGACGCCATTATCGAGGGCGACAATCCCCTCCTCCTGGGCCTTGACGGCCAGGAAGACCTCGTTGGCTTCCTTGTAAGGGTTGGTCCTTTTCTTTTTCATCTCGAACGCGAATTTACAACTTTTTGTGGGATTTTCAGCTTGCGCAGCAGTTTGGCACAAGCAAGCAGTAGCTTTGCAGCAACAATTGATTTGAGCTATGTTTGAGATCGTTATTTCCGTTGCTTTGTATGTGGGAGCCCTGGTGCTCCTGGTGAAAGGTGCCTTCGCTTATTGCAATAACAGCCCTGAGAACGTGGTCACAGAACCGTAGATTTTTACAAATCTCTTGATTTGTATTTATTTTTGCATTATATTTGCAATACAAATCAAAACAAACTACGTCCCATGACCTCAATGACAATACGTGTTGACGAACAGCTCAAGCAGAGCTTTGACGTCCTTTGCGATGAATTCGGACTGAGCAACAGCGCAGCCCTGAATCTTTTTATGAAGGCTGTGGTGCGCGAGCGCAGGATTCCTTTCGAGATCAAGGCCGACACAGAATCCGATGTTCGCAGACAGGGCTGGGAAGCCTTTCTGCGCATGCGGGAAAGTGCCCAGGCAGCCGGTCTTGGCGACATGTCCTTAGAGGAAGTCAATGAAGAGATTAGCGCTGTAAGAAATGGCAGATAAGTATTATGCGGTTATCGATACGAACGTCATTGTATCGGCTTTGATTTCCAAGAAAGCGGAGTCCTATCCCCTTTCCGTGATGGCGCACGGATGAGGCGTTTCCGGCTTCTGAGAGAAGAGAGATAGCTCCCTCATTTTCGGGCGCCATCGGCGGTCACATCATCCTCGGCCTTCCAGGGGAAACGCGGGAGAGGAGTTCCTTCTAACAATATTCTCCGTATTCGCACCCGATGTTCTCCGCGTGGAGGCGGTCAATGAGTTTTCCCTGATGGTCGAAAAGCTGTATGGTTCCCACGCCGTTGCCTCCGTTCCAGAGGCGGTTGTGGCGCTTCTGACCGTCCGGAGCCTCATAGTTCACCAGCAGCATGTCCTTTTTCTCGCAGGTGATGTCCGAAATCATCCTCCCGGAAGTGCTTGATTGTTCGACGTGCCACACAATCTGGGTGTCTGTTTCATTACAGTCAAACTTCGTTTTCACACCGGTCCATACTTTCGAGAAGTTGAACTCGAAGGGCGTTCCCTCATACCAGAAGGCGGACAGCAGGCGGCGTGGAAGGGCCAGGTGTCCCACCTTCGGACGACCGCCACCGATGTCGAAGACGCTGTCCATGAGTTTACGGCCCGTTATCTCGCTCGTGAGGTTGTTCGAGGACAGCCACACCCAGGGGCTGGTGAAATCCTTCCCCCAGTTCTTGTCGGCATAGCCGTAGCAGTCTTCGGGACGCACAAGGAAGCGACGGCCGTTCCAGATGACCTCCCCCTTGAACGCGGTCTTCATCCCTTCGGCGTGCCAGAACATCTCGAAAGCCTCGGCCTTGCGGAACACCTCGTCTGCACCAAAGCCCACGTTGAAGGCCGTAATCTTGTTGATCTTGAGGTCCCAGGACATCTCGCCGTCCTGACACATCCATTCAGGATGCGCTGCGGCATCCTCTACTTTCACATGGCCGTGGGTGCGGTCTTCTGTGAGGAAGCACTCATCGGCCTCGATGGAAAAGGGAACACCCCAATCCACCTGGATCTTCTTCCAGCCGAAGAAACGGTGAAGCTGTGCGGCATCCTCTCCCCAGGCACCGGCCTTGACCATCAGGTAGGACGGCTTCCGGTGTTCCCCGGGGACCTGGCCGAAGACAGGCTCATCCCCGCCGAGGGCGGGATTACAGAGGAAGAATTCGATGAAGAAAGGTTTGGCTGCACCTGTCTCAGCATCGTATCCGGTGAAAGAATGCCACCACCAGTCATAGCCTTTCCGGGCCTGGGCCCCGATGAGCTGGCAGGCATCGCGGGCAATATCGTGCTTATTGAACATTTTCAAAAGTATCTTTTCTGAACTGACCTGTTATCAGCAAAAGTCAGTCCATGCCTTCCCTTATGACATTTTGGCGCAACAAAGAAGGGACGCTGCCCATCCAGGAAGCGTCCCTAACAGTTTATGACTGTAGAGCCAGCGATTACTGGATCTCAATCTGCTTGACGGACTTCTGCACATCCACCTTTTCCTTCTTGGGGATGCGGACATTCAGCACGCCGTGCTCCACCTTGGCCTCGATCTTCTCGGCTTCGGCATCCTCGGGAAGGGTGAGCATCTGCTGGAACTTCTCGTAGGAGAATTCGCGGCGGAGGTAACGGCCGTTATGCTTCTTCTCGTGGTTCTCGGCCTTCTTCTCCATGTTGATTACAAGGTTGTTATCCTCGTCCACATGGACCTGGAAGTCCTCTTTGGTGAGACCCGGAGCGGCAAGCTCCACGTCATATTCCTTTTCGTTCTCAAGTACATTGATGGCCGGAGCGGTGTAGTTCGTCCTTTCCATCCAGCTGTTGTCGAAGAAGTCGTTGAAGATGTCAGGCAACCAGCTTTGATTCCTTCTGATAGTAGGTAACATAACAAAATCACTTTAAACGTTCTTCGGTTTCGGGTCCTTACGTGGCCTTCCGTCCGGGTTCCTTTGCGGAACGCCTAAGGATATTGCAAAGCCGGAGCCAGTGCGTCAGAAATGGACTTTTTGGCAAGACTTGGGTGACAGAAAGTCCATTTTGTGGACAAAATGTCCAGTTTATTGACATAGATAGCCGGGCGGACGCTTGCGAGTGTCCAATGTGCTGACGTGGAGTTGGTCGGAGCGGGAAAAATAGGTATCTTTGTGCACCCTCGGAAGGGACAAGCAAGATTATGAACTGGATTATTCTGATTATTGCCGGGCTGTGTGAATGCGGGTTCACGTTCTGCCTGGGAAAAGCAAAGCTCGCAACCGGATAGGAGGCTGCCGGATGGTATGAACAAGGAAATGACTTTCAGGCCGCTGATAGTCCCAACTGCATAAGGAAGTGCTGGAAGATGTCGGGACGGCAGACCAGCGGGAAGAGGAGGCCGTAGACGGCGCCCCAGAAGTGGGCGGTGTGGCCGATGTTATCCATATTGCGCCTGGCCATATACCAGCAGTACAGGAGGTACAGCGGCGCAAAGATATAACCTGGCACCGGGATAGGGATCAGGTAGATGTAGATGCCCATCTTGGGCTCAAAAAGAATGGACGCAAAAAGGATGGCCGATACGGCTCCGGAGGCCCCTACGGCATTGTAGTTCCAATCATCCTTGAACTTCACGAGGTCCCAGATGGAGGAAACCGCAATGGCGCTGACATATAGCACTACATACAGGACAATGCCAAGTGTGCTGCCGAATGCCAGGGCGAAATACTGCTCCACTACCCTGCCGAAGAAAAACAGAGTGAGCATATTAAAGAACAGATGCCCCCAGCCGCCGTGGACCAAGCCATAAGACAGCATCCTGTACCACTCCTTCCGATGCCAGACAGAGTAGGCATTGAACAGCAGCTTGTTTCCGTTCAAAGTACCGGTAAAGCAAAGAATGCTCACCAGCGAGGTAATGGCTATGAGGATTAGTGTCAGCATCAACTACTTTTTATATCCATCTTTGGAGACAATGGGCTTGCCGTCGGCGTCGATAAGCGGGGTAAGGCCTCCGCCGTAGCCACGACCCACATAGAGATAATTCACACCGGTTACCTTGTCAACGATGACCATCGTTTCCGTAAGGAGATTCATCGTATTCTTTTCTTGAATGTCAAATCTGTCTTTTGCCATGGTGTTTTCAGTTTAGCCAGACAAATTTACATATTTTCTACGAGACTGATAGCCGGGCAGGCGGACTTGCGCTGCCAAACGGAGACGGAGTGACCGGTTTGCCGGGCACTTGGTCGGAACGGAGATTTTGGTTAACTTTGTGCTTATGAAAAAGACAATCACTATTTTACTAGCTGCATTTGCTATTATGAGTTGTGGAAATACCACCCATCAGGCCCAGGGCCTGAAGGATATGCCCTGGCAAGAGATTGCTCCCACGGAAATCGAACTGAACCCCATCCAGATGATTGACAAAGACTGGCTGGAGGTAACGGCCGGGAAAGAAGGGAATATGAACCTGATGACCATCTCCTGGGGCACTATCGGCGAACTTTGGGGTAAGCCGGTGTTTACGGTTTTCGTATCTACGAGCCGCTATACCCACAAATTCATGGAGGAGAACGACTACTTCACTGTTACGCACTTTCCCGCCGATATGCGTGGGCAACTGTCCTATCTCGGCCGCGTTTCCGGTCGTGACGAGGATAAAGTTGCGGGGGCCGGTCTCACCGTGGAGTTCACCGAGCTGGGCAACCCGATTTATGCCGAGGCCGATCTGGCCATCGAGTGCAAAAAGCTCTACGGCCAGCAGTTTGATGCCTCACTGATGCCCGCCGAGCAGCGCGAATGGTATGAGAAATCCGGCCTGGGTATCCACTATATGTACATCGGTGAGATTATTCACGTCTGGAAAAAATAGCTATGGAACTCATAGATGCAATCAAGGCACGGCATTCCGTGCGGAAATACAAGGATCAGCCGATTGAAATGGCGAAGGTCAGCGCCCTGAAGGCCACAATTGAGCGTATAAATGCCGATACCGGGCTAAATATCCAGCTGGTCCTGAATGAACCCAAAGCCTTCTCTTCCGGTATGTGGAAGTATGGCCAGTTCTCTGGAGTGAAGAACTACTTCGTGATGGCCGGTCCCAAGGGCAAGGAGGCCGAGGAGCAAATCGGCTATTTTGGTGAGGAACTGGTCATTCTGGCTCAGACGCTGGGACTCAACACCTGCTGGGTGGGGCTTACCTACAAGAAGATTCCCGGGACGTTCACCCTCCGGGATGGAGACGTGGTTCATTGCGTCATTTCGCTTGGTTACGGAACCATCCCCGGCGTGCAGCACCCCCAGAAACCGATGGAAAGCTTCTATGAATCCGACGGACTTCCTCCCCAGTGGTTCAAGGACGGACTGGAGGCGGCCCGGTTGGCGCCTACTGCCGTCAATCAGCAGAAATTCAAGTTCATCCTGCATCCCGGAGGCGTGGTGGAAACCAGGACTTTATTCTCAATGGCGGGGTATGTCAACATCGATCTGGGCATTGTGAAGTATCATTTTGAAATCGGTGCCGGAAAGGATCATTTCACGTGGAAGTAAACGACATCCCGGTGACTTCTTTTGCTTAATTGCCTTATCGGTCCCGGGATTGTCACCGTTCAGGTGTGGCCGGATAATCGTTATTTGTCGGTGGAATTCAAGAGCGCCTGTTCTCCATCCGGATAGTGGAACACCAACGCATCATCCTTGGGCGTCGCAGGCTTCCGCTCATACGCCAGCATCTTGGCATCCTCATACCGCGCACGGTCCTCGTCAAACTGCCGGTCCCATTCCCGGTAATACTCCATCCTGGGATCTTCGAACAGGGACATCTGCACGGCCGATTCGTGCGTCAGCCGCGAAACGCCCAGGCCCACCTGGCGGATGGGCGTAACGCCGTCCCAAACCTCCGGGAGCATCTTCCGGGCCGCATTCAGGATAATGGCCGTAACGTCCGAGGGCTGCTCCAGGGTGGTTTGCTTCTGCGCCACCGTGAAGTCCTTGTACTTGATGAACATGGACACGCAGGAAGCCCGGAAATCGTCCCGACGGATACGGTGCGCTACAATGCAGGCCACATTGAACATAGCCCTGTCTATGTCCTTCGGATCCAGAAGGTCCTTCGCAAATGTCCTTTCAGCGCTATAGCTCTTCGCCTCGGCAATCTCCGTCTCTACCGGTGAATCATCCCTGCCGTTGGCATTCTCGTGCAGCTGCACGGCAAACTTCTGGCCGACAAGCCTGGTCAGCGAATCCATGCCGATAGCTGCCAGCTGGCCGATGGTCTTGATGCCATCGGCCACCAGCCGTTCCTCCGTCTTCTTCCCTACCCACAGAAGATCCCGCACAGGCAGCGGCCACATCTTGGCGGGCACTTCATCGGCCCACAAGGTATGCACCTTGTCCGGCTTCTCAAAGTCCGAGGCCATCTTTGCGAGAAGCTTATTGGAGCCTACGCCCACGTTCACCGTGAAGCCCAGCGTGTTCCTGATCTGGTCTTTTAGCCGCGTGGCCACCGCCACGGCATTCTCCGGTTTGCAGCGAAAGCTCATGTCGATGAAGCATTCATCGATGGAGAACTGTTCCAAAACGGGAGAATAGCTCCGGCAGATGGCGATGAAGCCTTCCGAGCACTGTTTATACCACTCCCAATCGCCTCGCATGATGACAAGGTTCGGGCACTTGCGCAGGGCCATCGACACGGGCTCCGGAACGCGGATGCCCAGCTTCTTGGCCGGAATGGAGGCCGCCGTTACGATGCTTCGCCGGTCGTTCGGATCACCGGACACGACCGACGGAACAAGCCGGATGTCCGGCTTGCCTTCCTTCACCAGTCTGGCTCCCAGCCAGGAAACAAAGGCACTATTGACGTCGATATGAAAGATGATGCGGTGCAAAAGGCTTACATGATGGTTCTCCCAGGTTGCGAAGTTACGATTTTTCGGGGGATTCTTCGCAGCCTCATAAGGAAAGACTGTCTGCTGGCGTGTTATTTGCTGAAAGCAACCACTGTTTCAGAATGACCATCCGGGATCGCATATCACTCACCTGGCGTTATGGGAAAGGAGTTTTCCTGTTAGGAGGAGTGTTTAACCTGGTGTGCGCAAAGTTACAGGCCGACGGTTTTTCCTATGCGTTCATGGTGGATTCATTCATCATCAAAGCTGTTCTTACTGCCATCACCGTGTATCTGATGGAGCAGTTCAGGGGCCGGGACGCCATCTTCTTCTACATCAACTTGGGTCTCTCCCATAGGAAACTGCTCACCAGCGTCATTCTGATAGACTTTCTGGTGCTTGCCATCCTCATGACCATCATGCATCTGATCTATGGATAGACACAAACTCATAGTGGACAGCGTGGTGGTCCGTTTCGGCCAGAAGACGGTACTGAGCGGCGGGTATATTACCTCTGAAACAGGCATGGTCACCGGCCTTCTGGGCCGCAACGGCGCCGGAAAGTCCTGTATGTTCCGCGCCCTGATGGGTGGCCTGCGGGTGGAAAACGTGATGGTGAGCATCGACGAAAAGCCCATCGACCGGCAGGTTATCGGCCGATACATTAAATATCTTCCACAGGGACGCCTGATTCCGGAAGGGATGCACCTGCACCGGGCCTTCGACCTTTACGGTGTGAACTACTGGACATTCGTGAACCGCATCCCCAAGTTCTCCAGGCATTACGATACTCCCATCTACGAACTCTCCGGCGGGGAAGCCCGACTGGCGGAACTGTATCTGGTACTGATGAGCGATTCACCTTTCTATATCCTGGATGAACCGTTCACACAGGTCGATCCCGTGAACATCGATGAGGTCAAGGCACTTATACGGGAACGCAGCCGGGATCACGGCATCATCGTCACCGATCATAACTACGACGCCATCTCCTCCGTGGCCGATAACCTGTTCGTGATTGCGGACGGCTATACCAGCCCGTTCCAATGCCGGGAAGACCTGGTCAGGCACGGGTATCTGCGATGACTTTTTCTCAGGGTGAAAAAGAAAAGAGATTGTTAATCTGCCGACTAACAATCTCTTGGAGTGGAGCATAGGACTCCATTTTTGAGGGTAGGGCCAGTAGATGGGAATTTACTAACCAATTGATTTACACTATTTTGAGTGTAAGTCGATTTCCTGGGATTTACTTGCATATATGAAATTTTCTGCGTAACTTTCTGCGTAAGTTTTAGGAGTTCGATAGTTATGGCAGTTAAATTTTACTTGGAAAAAAGGCCCAGCGTCAGGACCGGAGAATGCGCCATCCGGGCATCCTTTTCGATCAAGGGTGTGAAGCTCATTACCACCACGGGATTGGCCATTAAAGACGCCAATTGGTCTGCTGAAAAGGCAGTCGAGGAGAGGAATGAAAAAGGCAGAAGAAAGTCTCCCGTTGACTACAAGAATGTCAAGGGGCAGACGTGTAAAGACATCAACGATATCCTTGATAAAGTGAGGATGCACTTCTCCGAATGGGAGCGGACGCTGGAGGAAAAGCCCAGCTCTGACCAGATCCGGAAGGAGCTGAAGAAGGCGATGAATAAGAAGACGCCGGTGAAGGAAGTGCCGGTGCGGGTGAAGCGCGTAAGCTTCTTTGACCGTCTGGATGAATTCACCAATGAGGAAGGCTCTGCCAACGGCTGGGCCTATGCCACGCACCAGTGCTGGAAGACCTTCAAGCATCACATGGAGGCGTTCAATCCCAAGGTGAAGTTCGAATTCTTCAACGAGTCCGGCATCAACAAGTTCGTCATCTACCTCCGTAACCTGGACCTGGAGGAGAAGAGCGTGACCAAGCAATTCAACAACCTGCGCTGGTTCATGTACTGGGCGCTGCGGAAGGGTTACACCACGGAGGACACCATCAAGCGCTACCGGCCCAAGTTCAAGCTCACGGATAAGCCCATCATCTTCCTGACCAAGGAGGAGCTGCTGCAACTATACCACTACAAGATTCCCAAGAACGGCACCAAGCTGAAGCTCATCAACATGTATGGCGAGGAATATGAGACAACGGTAGAGGATGCCGGTGGACTTGCCAAGGCCAGGGACTGCTTCTGTTTCTGCGCTTTCACCAGTCTCCGTTATTCTGACATGGCCAACCTCAAGCGCACCGACATTGACGGGGACACCATGTACATCACAACTGTCAAGACTTACGACCGCCTACCCATCAACCTGAACAAGTTCGCCAAGGAGATTCTGGAGAAGTACAAGGATTTCAACTTCCCGGATAACCTGGCGCTACCGGTACTGCCAAATCAGCTGATGAATCGTTACCTGAAGAAGATTTGCGAGTATGTTGGCTTCAACCAGCCCATCACCAGGATTGCCTATAAAGGCGGAGAGCGTGTAGAGGAGACAAAGCCCAAGTGCGAAATGATTGGCACCCACGCCGGCCGCCGTACCTTCATCTGCTTCGCCCTGGCCAGCGGTATCCCGCCGCAGGTGGTCATGAAATGGACCGGCCACTCCGACTACCAGTCCATGAAACCTTACATCGAGATAGCCGAAAAGACGAAGGCCGACGCCATGAAGACCTTCGAGGATGCTATGAGCGAGGAGACTACATGATCCGAATCTGCCTCATCAACCACTTTTTCTGCATCATTTCGCCAAATTTGATGCAGATAATTGTAAAATGAGGCAGAAAAACGCTATCTTTGCATTGTAAAACCGAAGAGCTATGCACGAGTTTGACTTCATAAACCGCCCCAAAGACCTCCTGACTCCAGAGGTAGTAAGCATCCTGACACGTCTGCACGAATGTCGTGGCAGGCAGGAACTCTTTATTGAGGCAGAAGCCGACGTTCTGACGGCTCTCCTGGAGGTGGCCAAGATCCAGAGTACTGGTTCATCCAACCGTATTGAGGGCATCTATACCACCGATGAGCGCCTGAATGCTCTGGTCCAGGAAAAGGTCAAGCCCCGTAACCGAAACGAAGAAGAGATATCCGGTTACCGCGATGTGCTGGCCACTATCCATGAATCCTACGAATACATAGCCCCGCGTCCTAACAACATCCTCCAGCTGCACAGGGATCTCTATTCCTTCAGCAGCAGCGCAGTAGGTGGCGTGTATAAGAATTCAGACAACATCATTGCTGAGAAGCATGCCGATGGAACGGAGACTGTCCGCTTCCGTCCAGTCCCGGCCTTTCAGACCGCTGATGCCATGCTGAATCTATGTACCCGATTCAATGACGCCATTGAGGCTGGAACTTACGATCCGCTTCTCCTGATGCCGGTATTCATCCTGGACTTCCTCTGCATCCACCCGTTTAATGACGGTAACGGCCGCATGAGCAGACTCCTGACGCTGCTCCTGCTATACCGTGCCGGATTTATCGTGGGTAAGTATATCAGTATTGAGATGCTCATCGAGAAGAGCAAGGATTCCTACTACGAAGCCCTGCAGGCAAGCTCCCAGAACTGGCATGAGAACGGGAACGACTATCTTCCGTTCCTGAAGTATATGCTTGGCGTAGTGGTCAAGGCCTACAACGAATTCGAAGACCGTGTCGAATACATGCATCACCGGAAGATGTCCAAGGCTGACCGGATCAAGGCCCTTATCGAGAAGACTCCGGGCAAGATATCCAAGAAAGACATCGCCATGGCCTGCCCGGATATCAGCGTCACAACCATAGAACGAACACTCGCCGAGCTGGTAGCCACTGGCTTTATTGAGAAAGTGGGCGTAGGACGCGCTTCTGCCTACGTCAAGAAATAGCCGAAATAACCTTTGAATAGTCCTGAGACTGGCTCCTGTAGCCGGTCTCAGTGTCTATAAGGACAAACCGGGCGTACACCTGGTACTGCTCGAGTTCGAATCCCCAGCGCTCCACGTATCTGGGGATGACTATTGATACCACTCCTGCAGCACAATCTCCCTCCGCCAGGAAATTCCTCAGATATCCCAGATGCCGGCAACGGCCCGGGGCTGTGAGCTGGATCTTGGCCAGCAGCCGGTACCGGGAAGCCTCCGGCCAGCTGCCCGTCTCCACCCGGGCAGGGATTACCAGGGAGTCATTCATCTTGACAGCATCCCCCAGGGACACTGCAAACGGCGGGAACTTCTCAAAAGGAACCGGAGAAGGGACATGCTCATTCCTAAGCGTCGCGAATCCATGGTAAGCACTCACAAACAGATTCTGGCCGGTGATATGCGCCAGGTGGTCAAAGGGTGGCCGATGGGGTTCCGCACCCTCTGCCAGATGGTTCCAGATCTCCTGCGTCTCCTGAGGTACCTCCCTCCAGGCGGCCAAGGCACGCCTGTGTACATCCAGGGCCGAAGACTGGGCTGCAGTCCCAGGATACCGGCAATGGGAGCGCTTCCGGTAGTAGCACTTGCCATTCCTGTGATAGAAGGTAACCTCACCTACGGAGCCGTAGGCGTCAGCAATCAGGAGAGAGGGGTAAAAACGAGGCATAGGGCGCTATAAGTTTTGGGCAAAGCAATAGCTCAGAGTTAGCACATTAGGTGTTACTATTGAAAGTTACGCGGGGCGAAGAGAGTGCATCAACACTTCGCCTTCAATCCACTTCTTGATGGACTTCTTATCCGGCACCCACTTAAGGTCGTTGTCAATGCCGCAGAGCTTGTAGACAGGAAGCTTGGCGTATCCGGTGCCCCGGGGAGAAATGTTGAAGACGACCTTCCCCTTCAGCTGGTGAACCCAGATCATAGGAAGGAGACCGTAATCCTCCTGATGCCGTGTGTAGAACAGCACCTTTTCGTAAACTTCGTCCTCGACGTTTTTGATGAAATCTATGAGCGTGACCATAACCAAAATCATTTAAGTTTCTGTATACAAGTTACGTAAAATAAACGAGAATAACAAATTTATTTACAATAAGTTACAAACAATTGAAGCCGCATGACAAACGCACAATATCGCTGCTCCCAGCGGCGTCAGCCGCTGCCCCAAGTTGTATTTTTTTATCCCTTGATCCGTCCCTCCGGGCGGGTGATGTCGGTCCCTTCCTTGATACGGCTGAAGCGGGAGTCTCCTGGTGGGCCTATGGTGCTGGCAGTCTCACAGAGGCTTCGGTTGCGGCGGTGGCCCTGTGGGGCGTCTGTGAGTCTGCCAGTGCCATAGGGCGCGGAACGAAGTGGAGCGTGGCGACGGAGGCGGTCTGGAAGGCGTGGGGAGGCGGCGGGCTTTGGCGGGACAACGGCTGGGAGACCTTAGGCTCCCAGACGCCGACAAAGACCGCCAGCTTGTGCGGAAGGCAGACGGCCTCCGGCGCCTGGGCCGGGACGGCCCAAAGGAGTGAGCGCGAGATGGCGTTGATGCGGGGTACAACGGTCTTCGCGAACAGGCACTGACCTTCGAATATGAGCACTACGGTAACATCGCTGATGCGGGGCCTCCGGCGGAGTGGATGACGGGCAGCGTGGGATGCGTGCAGGCAAGGCTAGCAGTCTTGCCTGCCGCATCCTGCGGACGATGACCGGCATTCTCTGCGCCAGCAGCCGGTACGGCTGCTTCCTGGGCGCCCGGAAGGCTTCTGGCGGGATTCTTCCCGGCAGAGGCCTGGAGGAATAGCGACCAGGTTGAACCACGGCGGAGCCGTACCTTGGAGGAACGGGGCCGAAGGT
>JAEEGH010002371.1_pt1 | contig 51152 bp, 40 predicted proteins | sample 9134181 | NCBI WGS metagenome assembly JAEEGH01 (sample SAMN16246544, study PRJNA631951) | gut metagenome | biome: gut microbiome; feature: rumen; material: DP-attached | host: Bos | place: Iran: Karaj | collected 2018-10
TCGTCGCCGCCGGGGCCGCCGCGGATTTCGAGGATGGCGTTCTTACTGTCCTGGGGGTCGGCCGGAATCAGGAGGATGCGGATTTCTTCTTCCATTTTCGGAAGTTCCTCTTCGAGGGCGGCCGCTTCTTCCTTGGCCATTTCACGCAGATCTTCGTCTTTTTCGTTCAAAAGGATGTTTTTTGCGTCGGCCAGATCGTTCACCAGCTTGCGATAACGGCGTCCCGCCGCGACGACGGGCTCGAGTTCTTTGTAGTCCTTGTTGAGCTGGACGTATTTTTTCATATCGGCAATTACCTCGGGATCACCGAGTTGAGTACCGATCTCATCGTATTTCGCCTGGAGTGCGCCGAGTTTCTCGAGCAAGCTGTTTTCTGCCATTTCCTGTGTTTTTGAACCGCAAAGGTACGAGTTTTTTATTTATATAAAAATCATTAAATTTGCGAAGATATGCTTTGTCAGAAGGAATGTTTATGAAGAAAGGCTGGGTTCTGTTTCTTTTCGCACTGCTCTTGTGCGCCGTGGCCGGGCTCTGGTGGATTACGCGTCCCGCCGTGCAGCTGGCCCGCTTGTCTGGGGCATCAGGCGAGGTCGCGGGCGACTCGCTGGTGGTCATCGAGCGGACGATCGTCCGGGATCCCGTCCGGCCGCCGGCCGTGCCGCCGTTCGTGGTCTTCGCCGGCGACACCATCCGTTTCGACCGTGTGGACCTGCGCGAGCGCATGGACCGCGAGCTGATCGCCTTCACCTACAGCCATTCCAATTCCTTGCTGATGCTCAAGCGCTCGACGCGCATCTTCCCGCAGGTGGAGCCGATCCTGGCCGCCAAGGGCGTTCCCGATGACCTCAAATACCTGATGGCCATCGAGAGCAACCTCAGCGAGACGGCCGTCTCGACGGCCGGCGCCGCCGGTCTGTGGCAGTTTATGCGCGAAGTGGGGCGGGAGTACGGCCTGGAAGTCGCCCTGACGGTCGACGAGCGCTTCGACCTCAAGAAAGAAACGGAAGCGGCCTGTTCCTATCTCAAGAAATCCTACGCCAAATTCGGCGACTGGATGACCGTGGCCGCCAGCTACAACGGCGGCATGAACGGCGTGACCCGCCGCCTTTCGACGCAGCACCAGAAGAACGCCCTCGACCTGCATATGGTGGAGGAAACGTCCCGCTATATGTTCCGCATCCTGGTGGCCAAGCTCTTCTTCGAAGACCCGGCCTCGTTCGGCTTTCAGCTGGAACCGTCCGACTACTATCCGTATATCCCGCCGAAGCGTACGGTCTCCGTATCGAACAGCATCGACGACCTGGCTGAATTCGCGGGCCAGCACGGTCTTTCGTACGCCGAGCTGCGCCGCGCCAATCCCTGGCTGCGCGACTCCCGGCTGGTCACCGCCCGCGGAAAAACCTATGCAATCAAGATTCCGGATCTCGCTGCGGAACGGGATTTCTGCCTGCAGCAATATGATGATAATCAAGTACAAGAATAGCCTATGAAAAAACTCTTCGCATTGGTGGCTGCCCTGCTCCTGATGGGCACGTCCGCCGCGCTGGCCGACAACTTCCGGCACCCTGCACCGGAAATCGAAAAGATTACGATGGCCAGTCCGCTTCCGACCGCCTATTTCTCCAGTGATGATGCGATGGCGGTATTGGCCTACCGCAAATGCCGCAGCGTACCCATCGCCGAACTTGCCGAGAGCGAGGCCCGCATCGGCGGCGTCCGGGTGGATCCCCGCAACTTCAGCGAGACGCGCGAGAATTATTTCGACAAACTCGAGCTGCTCGACGTCAAGACCGGCCAAGTGAAACCGGTACGCGGCCTCCCGGCCAATGCCCGTGTCAAGTTCATTACCTGGTCGCCCAGCCGCCGCTATGTGGCGTTCACCCTCTCATTCCCTTTCCGGGTCGAACTCTGGCGGATGGATGTCTCGCAGGAATCGCCTGTGGCCCAGCGCGTGATTTCCACGCGGGTCAATACGATCTTCGGCACTCCGTTCTTCTTCCTCGACGATGAGCGCATCCTGTTCAAGGCCGTCCCCGACAATCACACCGTGGCGCCGCACCAGGAAATCGCCCAGTCGAACATCGTCCAGGAAGTCCTGGGCGAGAAGAAATCGATCCGCACCTATCAGGACCTGCTCGGCGGCCCGGCCGACGAAGCGCTCTTCGACTATTGCTGCACCAGCCAGCTGATGGTCTGGACGCCCACCGGCACCCAACGTATCGGCGCTCCGGCCGTGTATCGCTCCATCGAGCCGTCGCCCGATGGCAGCCACGCCATCGTGGTGACCGAGCATCATCCGTATTCCTATGTGGAGAGCCACCGCTCGTTCCCGAGCAAGCAGTTCATCATGTCCCTGACCGACGGATCGATGGTCCGTATGCTGCGCGACGGTACGATCAAGGAGGAAAAGCCCGACCGGGACAAAGCCGACAAGGACAAGAAGGACAAACCGGAGCCGCCCAAGCCGAAGCCGGCCGGTTTCGCCTGGCGTCCGGACCTGCCCGCAACGCTCTACTGGACGGAGTCTGAAGGTGGTTTTGGCGGGATGATGGGCTTCATGGGCCCGCGCCCGGATGCCGAACCGGCCGCGAAGGATTCCGCGAACAAGGAGGAAAAACCGGAGAAGACCTTTACCGACCGGGTGTACCAGTGCGGCGCCCCGTTCGATTTTGAAAATGTCAAGGAACTGGTGCTGGCTCCCGAATATCGCCTGGGCCGCATCACCTGGGGCGATGCGAAGCTCGCCCTGTTCGAGGAGAGCTCGTCCAAGCAGAAATTCCGCCGCACGATGACCTTCGTCCCCGGCGATACGCTGGCTCCGAAACGCGTACTCTTCACCCAGAGTACCGAAGTCGACACGCTGGGTAATTTCCCGGTCTATGGCCGTCCGTATATGACACGCAACGCCTTTGGCCGCAGCGTCCTTTGGACCGACAACGCCCATTCCCAGATATTCCTGACCGGCAACGACCGCCCCGATGCGGAAGGCTTCAACCATTCGTACATCGATCTGCTGTCGCTCAAGACCGGCAAGATGGACAACCTCTGGACCTCTTCGGGCGACTGCCGCGAGACCGTGACCGGCATCACGAATTTCACCCCTTCACGACTTCGCTTCATCGGCCGGCGCGATGCGTTCGGTGTGGTTCCCGACTACTACGAGTTCGACGTGCGCAAGCGCTCGAGCCGCCAGATCACCCACTTCGAGGATCCGGTGGCGGACGTGTTCTCCTCGAAGGTCACCGACCAGTATGTGACCTATACCCGCAAGGACGGCCTCAAGTGCTATGCCCACCTCTACCTGCCTGCGGACTATAATCCGGAGCGCGACGGGAAACTGCCTGTGTTTATGTGGACCTATCCCTACGAGTACCGTTGCCCGGCCGAATGCTACAAGCGCAAACCCGAGAAACACAAGTATACCAAGCCGACCTACGGCTCGGCGATGATCTGGGCCACCCAGGGCTATGCCGTGCTCGATGAATTCACGATGGCGATCGTCTCGCCCGACAAGGATTCCCTGCCCAACAACTATTTCCTGGAGCAGCTGGTGATGAGCGCCGAAGCCGCCGTCGACTTCGTGTGCGACAGCATCGGCGTGGGCGACCGCGACCGGATCGGCGTGGGCGGCCACTCCTACGGCGGCTTCATGACCGCCAACCTGCTGGCCCACACCCGTCTCTTCCGGGCCGGCGTGGCCCGCAGCGGCGCCTACAACCGCAGCCTCACCCCGTTCGGCTTCCAGAGCGAGCGCCGTACGTACTGGAAGGCCAAGGAAGTGTACGACGAAATGTCGCCCTTCAACTATGCCGACAAGATCAAGGACGCCCTGATGCTCATCCACGGACAGATGGACAACAATATGGGTACCTTCCCGGTGCAGTCGGAACGGCTCTACCAGGCCCTCGTGTATTTTGGCGCCACCGCCCGCTATGTGCAGCTCCCGTATGAAAGCCACAGCTACTCCGGCATCGAAACCACGCTCGACATGCTCTACGAGACCGGCTACTGGCTCGATACCTACGTGAAAAACGCCAAACCGCGCAAGAAACCGGAGAAGGCGGAGAAGCCCGCGAAGCCGGAAGAACCGGCCAACTAGCTTATTTGCAAAATTTTTCAAAGAAAAAGGCGGCCGAAAGCCGCTTTTTTCATATCTTTGCGGTCCCGCAAGGACGGCGGGATTATAAATAAAGTCTAACTACTTATTGTTTAACAAATTACTAACCATTAACCATGTCTGAAGAGATCATCGAGAATCCCGCAGTCGAATCTGCAGAGGAAATCGAGGAGCAGGTGATCGTAAAACCTGCCAAAAAACAAAGCAACGCTTCCGTCGACAACGACAAGTTCGATTGGGACGCCTTTGAAAATGACGGCTTCGACGCCGGCGAGAAAGCCGCGAACGAAGAAAGCTACAGCAAGAGCCTCAGCCGCATCAACGAGAATGAGGTCGTAGAAGGTACCGTCACCGCCATCAACAAGCGCGAAGTCATCGTCAACATCGGCTACAAGAGCGAGGGCGTGATCAGCATCAACGAATTCCGTTACAATCCCGACCTGGCCGTCGGCGACACCGTGGAAGTCTACGTGGAGAACGCCGAAGACAAGAAAGGCCAGCTCATCCTCTCGCACAAGCGCGCCCGCGCCGTCAAGTCGTGGGATCGCGTGAACGAAGCCTTCGCCAAAGACGAAATCGTGAAGGGTTACATCAAGTGCCGCACGAAGGGCGGTATGATCGTCGACGTGTTCGGTATCGAGGCCTTCCTCCCGGGCAGCCAGATCGATGTCAAACCCATCCGCGACTATGACGTATTTGTCAACAAGACCATGGAATTCAAGATCGTCAAGATCAACCAGGAATTCCGCAACGTGGTCGTTTCCCACAAGGCCCTCATCGAGGCCGAGATCGAAGCCCAGAAGGCCGACATCATCGCCAAGCTGGAGAAGGGCCAGGTGCTGGAAGGAACGGTCAAGAACATCACCTCCTATGGCGTGTTCGTCGACCTGGGCGGTGTGGACGGTCTGATCCACATCACCGACCTGAGCTGGGGCCGCATCAGCCATCCCGAAGAAGTGGTCTCGCTCGACCAGAAGATCAATGTGGTGATTCTCGACTTCGACGATACCAAGAAGCGTATCGCCCTCGGTCTGAAGCAGCTTACCCCGCACCCGTGGGATGCGCTCGACCCGAACCTCAAGGTGGGCGACACCGTGAAGGGCAAGGTCGTGGTCATCGCCGACTACGGTGCCTTCGTGGAAGTGCAGCCGGGCGTCGAAGGTCTGATCCACGTTTCCGAAATGAGCTGGAGCCTGCATCTGCGCAGCGCACAGGATTTCCTCAAGGTGGGACAGGAAGTTGAGGCCGTGATCCTCACCCTCGACCGCGAGGAGCGCAAGATGAGCCTGGGTATCAAGCAGCTCAAACCCGATCCGTGGGCAACCATCACCGAAAAATACCCCATCAACTCCAAGCATACCGCTACCGTCCGCAACTTCACCAACTTCGGTGTGTTCGTGGAACTGGAAGAAGGTGTCGACGGCCTCGTCCACATCAGCGACCTGAGCTGGACCAAGAAGATCAAGCACCCGTCCGAGTTCACCTCCATCGGTGAGCCGATCGAAGTCGTGGTCCTCGAAGTCGACCAGGAGAACCGCCGCCTGAGCCTCGGCCACAAGCAGCTTGAAGAGAACCCCTGGAACGAGTACGAGAATACCTACACCGTGGGCTCCGTCCACGAAGGTACCGTGACCGCCATCGTCGACAAGGGCGCTACCATCACCCTCGCCGACGGCATCACCGGCTTCTGCTCGAACCGCAACCTGGTCAAGGAAGACGGCACCACCGCCAAGGAAGGCGAGAAGCTCCCGTTCAAGGTGACCGAGTTCAACAAGGGCAGCAAGAAGATCACCCTCTCGCACACCCGTACGTTTGAGGAAGTCCGTCGCGAAGAAGCCCGCAAGGAAGCCCGCGAGAAAGAATCCGAAGCCAACACGACCCAGAAGGCCGTCCGGAAGCTGAAGGACAACCTCGAGCGGACCACCCTCGGTGACATCTCCGACCTGGCCGACCTCAAGAGCCGCCTCGAAGCCGAGGAAAAAGCGAACCAGGAGTGAATTTTACCCTGACAACCCTTGGGACGGCATCTGCCCGACCGATGGTTGACTGCCATCAAAGCGCCCATGTCTTCAACATGCATGGGCGCTTGTTTTTGGTCGACTGCGGCGAAGGTGCACAGGTGCAGCTCAAGCGCTACGGAATCTCTAAGGCGCGGCTCGACAACATCCTGATCTCCCACCTCCACGGTGACCATATCTTCGGGATCTTCGGGATGCTTTCGACCATGGCGCTCGACGGCCGCACGGCGCCGCTCTACATCTACGCGCCCCGCGATTTCGGCTCCGTGCTCCGTTTCTTCATGGCCCATTTCGGGGAAGGGATCAAATATGAGATCCAGCATATCCCCCTTACCATGAAAGAGCCGGAGAAGATCATCGAACTGCGGAACTGCGAAGTGTGGGCGTTCCCGCTGCAGCACCGCATCGACTGCTTCGGCTACCGCATCGTCTGGCTGAAGACCGGCCAGTCGGCCGCCTACTGCTCCGACACGATGGTCTTCCCCGAAGAGGCGGAGTGGCTGCAGGGGACCGATCTGATCTACCACGAGGCCACTTTTGCCGACGAACACGTGGAACTGGCACACAAAATGTATCATTCCACGGCGCGGGAAGCGGCGACCGTGGCGGCGCAGGCGGGCGCGAAGCGCCTGGTGCTCGGCCACTTCTCGTCGCGTTACCGCGACCTCGGCGTGCTGCTCGCACAGGCGCGGGAGGTATTCCCGGAAAGTTATCTGGCCGAAGAAGGCAAAGTGTTTGAAGTATGAAAAAAATCATTCCGCTGCTCGTATTGCTGACCGTCGTCTGTCCACAGGTCTTTGGGCAGAGTTTCGTTTCGATCAACGAAGACAAGGTCTCTCGTGCCTTGAATTACCTGAAGTCGCAGTATGTGGATTCGCTTGACGTGAATGCGATCTCCGACTCCCTGATGTTTGAAATCATGAGCCAGCTCGATCCGCATTCGATCTTCATCCCCAAAGAGAAAGTGCAGGCGACCCACGAACCGCTCGACGGCGAGTTCGAAGGCGTCGGCATCGAGTTCGCGATCCTGTCGGATACACTGACCGTACAGTCCGTCATCGGCGGCGGCCCGGCCGAAACCTCCGGCCTTCGCCCGGGCGACAAGATCGTGGCCATCGACGGAGAATCCGTGGCCGGCATCGGGCTGACCAACGACGATGTCCGCGCCCGCCTGCGCGGGCCGAAGGGCAGTCAGGTCACCGTGACGGTGCATCGCGGAGACATCGTGCTGGACTTCATGATCCGACGCGACAAGATTCCTTTGGAAAGTATCGATGCGGCCTATGAGGCCGAACCCGGCGTGATCTACATCAAATTGGGCCGTTTCGCCCAGAATTCCATGCGGGAGTTCGGCCGGGCGCTTTTCGATCTGGCAGAGCACCGGCCTAAAGGCATTATCATCGACTTGCGCGGCAACGGCGGCGGCTATATGCACGTGGCACTCGCGCTGTCCGATCAGTTCCTGGAGAAGGATCAGGTGATCGTCAGTATGGAAGGGCGGCGGATTCACGATCGGGAAGTCGCCACCGGCAAGGGCGTCTATCAGACCGGGCCGGTCGTTGTGATTGTCGATGAAAACAGCGCCAGCGCCAGCGAGATTTTCGCCGGCGCCATGCAGGACTGGGACCGCGGTGTGATTGTGGGCCGGCGGACTTTCGGCAAGGGGCTTGTGCAGTCGGAGTATCACCTTCCCGACGGCAGCCAGATGCGCCTGACCATCGCACGATACCATACGCCCAGCGGCCGTGTCGTTCAGACGCCCTACGAAATGGGTCATAAAGAAGCGTATTACCGTACGGCGGGCGAGCGCTATGCCCGCGGTGAATCGTTCAGCCGCGACAGCATCGTCCTGCCCGATTCCCTGCAGTTCAAGACGCTGAGGCTGGGCCGGACGGTCTATGGCGGCGGCGGCATCGTGCCCGACGTGTTCGTACCCTACGATACGACCGGCCATCGGCCGTTCCTGATCCGTGTCATCGGGACTGGTGCGCTGACCGACTATGCCAACGAATATATCGACAAACACCGTGACGCGCTGGCCGCGGAATCATTCAAACAATTCGAAGAAAAGTATGCGCTACTGTCCGCGGCGGCTTTCGACGGGCTGATCGCTTATGCGGCGGAGAAAGAGCTCGTGCCGGAATCGGACGAAGAACTGGATGCCTGCCGGGCAATCCTGGCCACGCGCCTCAAAGCCCTGCTGGCCCGCAGTGTCCTGGGGACCAACGGCTACTGGCAAGTGATCAATGCCGAAGAGGATCCGGAATTTCAGAAAGCCCTGGAGGTCGTGCGGACCTGGCCCAAAGCCTTTAACGGGTTGTAGTGGCCCGCATCTGCGCTGAAAGTGCCCGCTGGTAACGGCGGGCATTTTCGTTGTGTCCCGTCAGGGTCTTGGCGAAGACGTGGGTGCCGTCGAAATTGTCGCGGGCGCAGAAATAGAGATAGTCGTGCCTTTCGTAGTTCAGCACGGCGTCGAGCGCGGCCACGGGCGGCATGGTGATGGGGCCCGGTGGCAGGCCGGCATACTTATAGGTATTATAGGGGGAATCGATTTCCAGATGTCGGTTGAGGACCCGCTTCAGGGTAGGATCACCGACGGCGTAAAGGACGGTCGGGTCGGCCTGGAGCGGCATGCCCAGCTGGAGGCGGTTCATATAGACGCCGGCGATGCGGGGCAACTCCGGTTCGTATTTGCTCTCTTCGATGACGATGGCGGCGAGGGTGCTGACCTCCTGGCGGGTCAGGCCGATGGCCTGGGCCTTGGCGTCGCGGTCGCCGTTCCAGAAAGACTCGTATTCCCGGTGCATCCGCTCCACGAATTCGTCGGGCGTGACGGTCCACCAGACTTCATAGGTATTGGGGATGAACATGCCGATGAAGGTCTCCGGCGTGAAGCCGTAGCGGTCGGCCGTGGCGGGATCGCTCAGTGTGGCCAGGAAGGCCTCGGGCGCGGCTTCCAACTGTTCGCCCAGAAAATCGGCAAAGCGGTCGAGACTGCGGTAATACCCCGGGATGACCAGCCGGACCGGCTGCTGCCAGCCTTTTTGCAGGCTGCGGACGAGGCTCTTGTTGCCCATGCCTTTCTTGAAGCGGTACAGGCCCGGGCGGAAGGAATCCTTGAGTTTCATCAGCCCGGCTGCCCGGAGGAAGCGGGCTTCATTGTCGATGGATCCGCTCTGCAGGACGGCGTCGATCATCTGGTCGTAGGAGAAATCGCGGTAGATGCGGATATCAGCCGGTTTTTCGGTCTCCTTCACATTGTTGGCGTAAAACGTTTGGTAGAAGACGGCGGCGGCCCCCGCGCCGATGAGCGCCAGGATCAGCAGGGCCAGGACCAGGAATTTGGTGGTTTTCTTCATCAGGGTTTTCGGAGCTTGAGGATCGTGCCGGGCTCGGGTTCGGAGCCGGGCTTCAGGTCGTTGTATTCGTAGAGTTTCTTCATTTTCACGGCGTAGCGCTGGGCCAGGCCGCGCATGGTTTCGCCCTCTTCGACCACATGTTTGTCGAGGTGGGGCGCGCTTTGGTTTTTCTTGGCTTCGAGGTAGACCGTTTCCCCGGGCTGGAGCGGGCGGTCGCGGTCCACGTCATTGAAGCGCCGGAGCTCCCGCTTGAAGAGATTGTATTCGCGGGCCAGCTGGGCAAAGGTGTCGCCTTCGCGAGCCTGGATCCAGGCCACGCCGTTGGTGGTGCGGATCTCGCGGCTGAGGGAAGCGGTGTAGAGTTTATGGCCGGGCAGCGGTTTGAAGGCTACACTGGTTTCGGCTTCCAGCGGGGTGGGGGGCAGTGCCTGTCGTGCGGCTTCGTCGAGCCGGTCGAAGCGGGTGAGGTCGTTTTCTTCGATGATGCGGATCAGGCTGGAAGCGTAGGTCTGGGCCGTGGCGTAGCCCGCTTTCTGCAGGCCGAGGGCCCATCCCTTATAGTCGGTGGGTTCCAGGCTGAAGAGGCTGGCATAGCGGTCGCGGTAGCGCAGGAAGTCGCTGTGGTCGCGGAACGATTCATCGGCCGAGTCGTAGCTGCGGAAGCATTCGTCGGGCAGGTCATCGGTATGTTTGACGCTTTTGCCTTTCCATCCGTGGCATTTGATGCCGAAGTGGTTATTGGCCATCCGCGCCAGGGTGCTGTTCCCGTCACCCGATTCGAGGCAGGCCTGCGCCAGGGTAATGCTTGCAGGGATACCGGTCGCCTTCATCTCCCGAACGGCGATATCCGCATATTGTTCGATGTATTGTTGTCGTGTCAACTTCTGTCCCGACATCGTCCAGACGCCGGAGAGCAATAATGTCAACAGTAAAATCAATCGTTTCATCTTTACAAAGATAACAATTGTTTCATCATCTTTGTCTTTGCGGTCCTTCGCAGCGCGACAGAACCTTTCAAACCCTCGCTTTGGCTCAGGTTTGAAGAACCTGTCGCTCCACCAGGCCATCACACGGACCGCAATAGAAAGTTTGCAGCGTTGACGCCGGCGAGGGAGCCGGTGGAGAAGGCGATCTGGAGGTTGTAGCCGCCGGTGTCGCCGTCGAGGTCGAGGACTTCGCCGCAGAAGTAGAGGCCGGGCCGGAGGCGCGAGGCCATGGTTTTGGGGACGATTTCCTTGAGGCTGACGCCGCCGGCCGTCACGACGGCCCGTTCATATCCCTTATAGCCGCCAATGCGCAGCGGCCAGCGTTTGAGCCGCTCCGGCAGGTTGTCGATCGTCAAGTCCGGATTCGCACGCAGGAAAGGTCCGATCAATACTTTCGGCAGCAACGATTGCCGCTCCAGATACTTTTCGGCAGAATTCCCAGCCAACTGACGTGCGTTGGCCTGGTGGAGCGGAGGGTTCTTCAAACCGGAGCCTAAGCGAGGGTTTGAAAGGTTCTGACGCGCGCTGGAAATGTCAGTTGGTTGGGAATTCCGCTGTAAGCGGTTTCTTAACTGTTCTTCCGTGAGGGCGGGTTTGAGGTCGAGGAGGATGTCGACGCGCTGGCCGTTGCAGAGGGCCCAGACGGCGCGGCGGCTCAGGTGATAGGCGATGCCGCTTTCCAGCCCGTCGTCGGTGAAATTGAAATCGCCTTGCTCGTGCATCATTTCCTGACGGTCGATGCAGAGCGTCAGCCCGACGTTTTTCATCTCCAGACCGGGCAGGCTGGGATCATAGTCTTTGGGCAGCAGGGCCGTTTCGCTCGGGAAGGTCGCCGTGATCGTGTGACCCGCTTCTTCGGCCAGCCGGTAGCCGTCGCCGGTCGAACCGGTGACGGGATAGGACTTGCCGCCCGTGGCGATGATCACGGCGTCGAAATCGCGCAGGTCGGCCAGACTGCCGACGCTGCTGCGGTAGCGGATGTCCACCCCCGATTCGCGGACCCGCCGCTCAAGGGCGCGGGCCACGTCGCCCGCCACCAGCGAGGCGGGATAGACGCGCTGCCCCTGGAGCGTGACCGTAGGAACGCGCAGGTCCGTTTCGAAGAAGCGGATCAGATCTTCATTGGAGAAGGCCCGGAAAGCGTTCTTCAGAAAACCCTGGTTAGGATGGATGTGGGGCGCGAACTCTTCCCAGGCCCTGCGGTTGGTGAGGTTGCACCGCCCCTTCCCGGTGAGATAGATTTTGCGGCCGAGCCGGTCGTTCTTGTCGAAAAGCACGACTGCCTGCCCGCCCAGCGCTTCAGCGGCTCGGATCGCCGCCATCATGCCGGCGGGGCCGCCCCCCACGATCGCCAGCCGCGGATTCATCAATTGTTGAAATAGTTCATGAACTCGTCGAGCAGCACGTACAGGTTGTCATCGATATCGCCCGTTGCGTTGCTGTTGTAAGCCCGGGAGTTGCAGACGAAAGCCCCGCTCATGTGCTGGTTGGTGTTCCCGGCCCAGATCGTGGCCGTTCCGGCGATGTTGCCGCCGTGGTAGTGGGCGCCCGGGAAAAGACGGCTGTGGTTCATCCGCCAACCCAGACCGTAGCGCTTGTAGCTCGATGCAGCATACTTATGGGGCGTGTACATCTCTGCCAGCGTTTCAGGCGTGAAAATATCGGGGACGGTGTCGTCTCCATCCATGTAGGTAAGGATGCGCATCATCTGGTTGGTGGAAGTGATGATGCCGGCCGCACCGGCCAGTTCGCGGAGCGGATTCCGGTATCCGTCGCCGCCACCCTGCGAATAGAAGATGCATTCGTTGGGCCGGCGTTCTTCCAGATAGCCGCCAATGTGGGTGTCGGTGATTCCCATCTTGGCCAGCACGTCTTCCTTGAGGAATGTCTCGTAATCCTTGCCGCTGAGCACTTCGACGATGCGGTGCAGTACGCAGAAGCCCACGTTGCTGTAGCTGTAGTCGGCCCCGGGGTAGTACGTGGTGCCGCCCGACGTATAGGGACTCTGGCGGTTGTCGATCGTGCGCTGGATGAGCGTGTCGGTGGGAACCGGCTTGTCAGTGCCGGCAAAGAAGCGGTAGGAATTGGTGAAGGCGGGATCGCCCAGGCCGTTGCAGATGCCGCTGCTGTGGCTCAGCAGGTGCCGGACCGTCATGGCCTCGTGGAAGGAGTTGATGTTGTGGTAGATGCCTTTCAGGATGCCGTTATCGCCGAAAACCTGGTCGTCGAGAGACAATTTTCCCTGTTCCTTGAGCGTCATGATGCACATCGTGCAGAACTGCTTGGAGATGCTGGCCATCCGGAACAAGTGGTCCGGGGTGACGCGGGTCTCCGCCACGGTATTGGCGAAACCGAAACCGCTGGAGTACTTGATTTCCGTCCCCTTCATAATGGAGATGGAGACGCCCGGGATCTTGAAGTCTTCCATGAACTGGTAGACTTTATTGTCGATGTAGGGGATTCCGTGCTTGACCAGAATGGAATAATTGTTGGTCTGCTTGCCCGATTCCGACACGATCTTGACGGTTTGGATGTTGTCGGAAAAGTCATAGGCCGTCCCCGGCGTATAAGGCTTGTCATCGATGTAAATCTGAGCCTTGTCGGAGGCCTGGATGTCTGGAACAAGGCGGGATCGGTCGACGCCTTCCGTCACGGAAATGCAGTAATATCCGTTGGCGGTAATGCCGGTAGAAGAACTCTTCATGCCAGGATTCTTGTCGGCGGCAAAAGTGATTTTGAGCAGGGAAGCTTTATCACTCTTCTCTGTTTCAGTCTCTCCATCCGGTTTGGTCGGATCGCAGGCCGCCAGCGTGAAGAAGGCGAGCCCCAGGACAATGAAAAAACGAAGTACTTTGTTCATATCCGTTGAAATCATGAGATTACTTATTGGTCGATGACGCCGCTGCCCAGCATCTCTCCGTCAGCCGCGTACCAGACGGCGAACTGACCGGGCGTAATGCCGCGCTGAGGCTCGTTGAAAAGAATGTACAGTCCGTCGGGGCGATTGACAAGCGTCGCTTCCTGTAAAGGCTGGCGGTAACGGATCCGGACCTGGCAGCGCAGTTCCCCGGACAGGGGGAGCGACAGGTCGGGGCGGATCCAGTGGACCTCTTCGGGGCGGATGCGGAGCGCCCGGCGCCAGAGCCCCGGGTGGCTGTCTCCTTCTCCGACGAAGATCAGGTTGTTCTCGATGTCGTTGGCGATCAGGAAGCAGGATTCGGCATGACCGCCGATGCCCAAGCCCTTGCGTTGCCCGATCGTATAGTATTGGGCGCCGATGTGTCGTCCGATCACTTTGCCGTCTTCCCGACGGTAACGGATTGGCTCGGCCATTTCTTCCAGGGTCTGCGGCACGGGAAGGCCTTCGTAGAAGCTGCGGGGAATCTCCACGATGTCGCCTTCTCGGCTCTTGAGTTTCTGTTGCAGGAAGACCGGCAGGTCCACCTTACCCACGAAGCAGATACCCTGGCTGTCCTTCTTCTCTGCGCTGGGCAGTCCCGCTTCCCGCGCGATGCGCCGCACTTCCGGCTTGGTCAGGTCTCCGATGGGGAAGAGTGCTGTGGCAAGCTGTTCCTGCGAAAGCTGGCACAGAAAATAACTCTGGTCTTTGTTGGGGTCGCTTCCCGCAAGGATGCGGTACACGGTCCGCCCTTCGGCATCGGTGAAACTGTCTTTCCGGCAGTAGTGCCCAGTGGCCACATAGTCCGCGCCCAGTGCCTGCGCGGCTTTCCAGAAAGCGTCGAACTTGATTTCCCGGTTGCACAGTACGTCGGGATTGGGCGTGCGTCCCTTCTCGTATTCGCTGAACATATAATCCACGACCCGCTGCCGGTACACATCACTCAGGTCCACGAAGTGGAAGGGGATGCCGATCTTGCGCGCCACCATTTCAGCGACGGAACGGTCTTCCTCCCACTCGCACTCCCCGTGCAGGGTGCCGGTGGTATCGTGCCAGTTCTGCATGAAGAGCGCAAACACGTCGCAGTCCTGCTGTTTGAGCAGAAGCGCAGCCACGCTGGAGTCCACGCCGCCGGAAAGTCCGATGCAGATCCTGGGTTTTTTGTCCATGGTGTTTAACGATTCAAAAAAATGTTTACCTTTGTGCCGGGGTAAGTCTTATACGACCAGCTCCCACTGAACTCCCCCAGGGCTTGACCGCAGCAAGGGTAGGTGGTTGTAGCGGTGCGATATATCCAGCTTACCCTTTTTTTGTGCCCGGACGCGAGGGGTGTTCTCTTTTTATAAATCATTGAATATTAATGGCATAAGTGATTCTACGCCGGTAAAGGCGAGAATCGGTCCGCCGCTGCCCAGCAGGATGCGCAACGGCTTCTTGGCTTCGCGTTCGTACTGGGCCATCACCTGCCGGCAGGCTCCACAAGGCGATCCGGGGTTGGGCATCAGCTTTCCGTCGCGGGAACAGACCACGGCCAGGCTCTCGAAGGGGACGCCGGGATGGTTCGCGCTGGCGGCGAACATCGCCGTCCGTTCGGCGCACAGGCCCGAAGGGTAGGCGGCGTTCTCCTGATTGGCGCCCTTGACGACGGTTCCGTCGGCCAGCCGCACGGCCGCCCCCACGTTGAAATGGGAGTAGGGTGCGTAGGATCCCTGTATCGCTGCAATCGCAGCGTCGAGCAAGGCCCGGTCCGCCGCGGGGAGTTCTTCGCGGGAGGCGTACTCCTGATAATCGATGATCAGTTTCTTGTTTTCCATGCGTTTCGGTCTAATACTTCAGGGCGGCCCAGGGAATCCGGATCTCGATGCCGCCAAAGACATAGGGGGCCAGTTCATAGGGATCATAGTAGAAGGTGATGCCTTCTTCGCCCACGCTGAACAGTTCGCTGGGCTCGATGGCATCGACGTAAAAGACTTCTTTCGGATCGAAATCATTGCCGATCTCTTCGGCCAGCTTGTCGCATTTGTATTCGTCGAGCAGTTCCATCAGGCGCTCCCGGGAGATGCCTTGGGTGAAGGTTTCGTGCGGAACGGCCTTGCCCGTCTTTTTGTCGAGAACGATAGCGCCCTGGTGGCTCAGGCCGTGTGCTCCGCCATAATACTGGTAGCCCTCGATCTTGTAATTGATATAGTCGCCGTAGACTTCGCCGAACGAACCGGTGACATCGGAACTCCAGTTGAGCGTCAAGGCTTCATCTTCTTCGATTTCAAGCTCCTTGAGCAATTCCTGGTTGGCGGTGACATATTCTTCTTTATGGACTTCGATGATGTCCTTTTTCAGTTCGTCCAGCGAACCGCTGAAATCGGTGTAGCCCTCTCCCAGGCAGACTTTGCGGATTTCCCGGCGCATCTGCGCGATGGCCGCCTTGCTGAATCCGGCGACGGGCAGCTCGATGTCATAATTCAGGTTGTCGAAAAACTGGCTCCCTTCGTGGAAAGGGATGTCTTCGGTGAATTCGAGTTTTTCGATGCGGAATTCCTGGTTGCAAGACGCCAGCAGGGCGACGGCGGCCAGCAGGAAAGCGAAGCGTTTCATTATTGCATGGATTTGATGACTTGTTGGTTGATGGCGCGTACGCGCGGGATGTCCACCTTGTCGACTTTCCGGTCGTAGGTCATCAGGCCGTTGACTTCGATCTCCACGTCGGTGGTCTGGGTGTAGATGGCGGCAGCGAAGCCGCGGGCCACCATTTCCTGCAGCTGCAGGGCGTATTTCACATATTCGTCGGTCACTTCCTCGGGGGTGGTGAATTTCACGTAGCCCCAGTTGCGGTCGGGCGTCCAGAGATGGCCTTCGAGCGGCATGCCGATGCCGCCGTATTCGCCCAGCACGTTGACGCGTTTGGCGTCGGTCAGGTACATCGCCGGCTGGGGATAGTTGTGCAGGTCGAGGATGTCGCCCGCCTTCAGGAAATGATTGCCGCCGCTGGCGGAGTTGACCAGGCGGGTCGGGTCGTACACTTTGGTCCAGGCGGCGATTTCGGCGGTCTTGAACTGGCCCCAGCCTTCATTGAACGGGACCCAGGCCACGATGCAGGGCTGGCTGTAGAGGTAGTCCATGATCTCGCGCCATTCCTTGCGGTAGCAGGCTTCCGATTCGGCGCTGCGCACGAATTCGGTGCCTTCATACCAGCGGGTGTTCTGCCAACTGCCGTGGAGGTCGCCGCTGGGCATATCCTGCCACACGAGGATGCCGAGGCGGTCGCAGTGGTAGTACCAGCGCGCCGGCTCCACTTTCACGTGCTTGCGGATAAGGTTGAAGCCCCAGTCCTTGGTTTTCTGAATGTCGTAGGCGAGGGCTTCGTCGGTGGGAGCGGTGTAGAGGCCGTCGGGCCACCAGCCCTGGTCGAGCGGGCCGTATTGGAAGAGCGGCTTGTTGTTGAGGGTCATGCGGAGCATGCCGTTCTTGTCGGGAGCGATTCCGATCTTGCGCATGGCGCAGTAGCTGCGAACGCGGTCCACGGTCTTGCCGTTTTGAACCAGACTGACTTCCAGGTCGTAGAGATAGGGATCGTCCGGTGTCCAGAGATGGGCGCTTGGTGCCGGAATCTCAGCTTCCTGACCGGCGATGGCGCGGGCCGTGGCGACCCGTTTCCCGCCCTCGAGCAGGGTTACTTCCACCAGGCCCTGGCAGGCCCCTTCGGCCAATACGCGGAAACTGCAGGCGTCGAGGTCGGGCGTGATGCGCAAGCCGGCGATGTGCTGCTCGGGGACCGGCTCCAGCCAGACCGTCTGCCAGATGCCCGTGACGGAGGTGTACCAGATGCCGCTGGGGTTGCGGACCTGCTTGCCGCGGGGCTGGAAGCCCGTGTCGGTGCCGTCCCAGACCTTGACGGTCAGCGTATTCTCGCCCGGAACGAGAGCGTCGGTGATATCGAGGGAGAAGGGCGTGTAGCCGCCGGTGTGGCTGCCCGCCTTGATGTCGTTGACCCAGATGTCGGCCTTCCAGTCGACGGCGCCGAAGTGCAGGAGCACGCGGCGGCCTTTCCATGCCTTGGGGACGGTGAAGGTACGGCGGTACCACAGGTTCTCGTCGGTTCCGACAGTGCGTCCGACGCCCGAGAGGCTCGATTCGATGCAGAAGGGAACAAGGATCCTGCCTTCCGGCTTCTCAAAGAGGCTGCTGGTCGGAAGAACGGCGTAGTCCCACATTCCGTTCAGGTTCATCCAGTCGGTACGTTGCAGCAACGGACGCGGATACTCAGGCAGCGGATTGGCCGGATCGACCTGGTCTGCCCAGGGCGTCCGGATATGGTTGCCTGCCGGCTGCCATGACTGGGCAGCAGCGGAAAAAACGCAGGTTATGCTCAAAATCAAGAGGAGGAGTGCGGTTTTTTTCATATCTTTGAGATTAATCTATCAAATATACGGATTCTATGAGGATATTCAAAATTTTTTGCGCCACGGCCCTGCTGGCCCTGCTGCTGGCCGGGTGCAAGAAACCGGTGGAGGAGAAATGTTTTACCATCCGCAATGAGAACGGGATGACGGCGACCTTCTGTACCACGGGCGGCCGCCTCATGCGGCTCGACGTGCCGGCGAAAGACGGAAGCCTGAAGAATGTCGTGTGGGGCTGCGCCGATCCGAATGCCTGTGCGGTGGACAAGGATTACCGGCAGCCGATTGTGGGCCGCTATGGCAACCGGATTGCCGGCGGCCGCTTCGACCTGGACGGATATACCTATCAATTGTCCGTGAACGAGGGCGACAATCATCTGCATGGCGGAAAAGCCGGTTTCGACAAACGGGAATGGACCCTCCAGCCACTCTCGGACTGCTCGCTCCTGATGACGCTCCTTTCTCCGGACGGAGAGGAAGGTTATCCGGGGAATCTGGAGATTTCGGTGCTCTGTACGCTGACCGACAAGAACGAACTGGTGCTGCAGTACGCCGCCGTGACGGATGCTCCCACCATCCTCAATCCGACCCTCCATGCCTGGTTCAACCTCCATGGAAACGGAGCCGGTCTGACGACGTCCCATATCCTGAAAATCAATGCCGATTATTATACGCCGGTTGACGATGCGCTGATTCCCACGGGAGAAATCGCGCCGGTCGAAGGAACGCCGTTCGATTTCCGGGCCGGCAAGCCGGTCACGCCGGAGTTCGACCACAATTTCGTGCTGCGCGGCGAGTCGGGCCAGCCCGCCCTCGAACTGTGCGAGCCTGCCACGGGTATTCTGTTGAAGGTTTATACCGATCAGCCGGGCTTGCAGATGTATAGCGGAAGGCCGGACTGCGGCCTGGTGCTCGAGACGCAGCATTTCCCCGATTCACCCAATCACGCCAACTTTCCTTCGACAGAGCTCCGTCCGGGTGAAACCTATACGCAGAACACCATCTATCATTTTGAAATATTGTAATTTATATAGTTTTTACGCACTATGGAAAAGAAGAATATGACCCGCCGTGAGGCAATCCGGGCCATGATGCTGGCGGGAGCCGGCCTGGCCGCAGGCTCTTCGCTGGCCGCGGTACCGCTCAGGGCTGCCGGTGTCCTGCCGCAGAATTGGAAATTCACCGAGCCCGCCAAGGGTGACCAGGTTATCCATCGCACCTGGCCGACGCTGGGCGGCGAAAGCATCAGCCTGCTCGGTATGGGTTGCATGCGCTTCCCGCGCAAGCCCGGTGCCGGCCGTCGCGCACCGCTCGACCAGGAAGTCATCAACCAGATGATTGACTATGCTCTCGAACATGGCATCAATTATTTCGATACGGCCCCGGCCTACGGCGATTCCGAGCGGGCGACGGGCGAGGCCCTCAGCCGCCACAACCGCAAGGACTATCTGATTGCGACCAAGATGTCGAACTTCATGAACGCTGAGCTGGGCGCTTGCAAGACGATGTTCGACAATTCGCTGAAAAACTTGCGGACGAACTATGTCGATTACTTCCTGCTCCATTCCATTGGCAGTGTGGATGATTTCAAGAAACGGTTCGTGGACAACGGGCTGTTGCCCTATCTGCAGGATCTGCGCAAGAAGGGGACGATCCGGCATCTGGGTTTCTCCTTCCATGGGTCGAATGCCGCGCTCAAGGAACTGATTGCCATGCCCTACAACTGGGAATTCGTCCAGATCCAGCTCAATTACGTGGACTGGAAAGATATGCCGCTGGAAGACAGCAGCGAGCCCTGCGATTCGGAGACGCTGTACAAGATGCTCGAGGAGAAGAACATCCCCGTCGTCATCATGGAGCCCATCCGTGGCGGCGCCCTGGCCAACGTCTCTTCGGGTCTCAAGAGCAAACTGGCGGAACGGTTCCCGCAGCTTTCCCCGGCCGGCGTCGCACTGACCTTCGCTTCCACGCCCAAAGCGGTGATGTGTACCCTCAGCGGCATGAGCAACATGCAGCAGCTCATGGAGAACGTGTATACGTTCAGCCATTTCAAACCATTCAATGCCCAGGACAACGAATACCTGATGGAAATGGCGCGCCTCTACAACGCCAATCCGCATATTCCCTGCACGGCCTGCCGATATTGCATGCCCTGCCCGCGCAACGTGGATATCCCCGGTGTCTTTGCCGTGTACAACGGCTCGAGCGACGAGCTGATGCTGCCGGATCCTGCCAACAAGAAAGACAAGGGTTTCAAAGAAAAGAAGAAGGCGTTCCTCAAGCGTTACGCGACTCTGGCTTCCGGCACGGACGCCTCCGTCTGCGTGATGTGCAATGCCTGTCTGCCGAAATGTCCGCAGCGCATCCGTATCCCTGAACAGATGCGAAAGATCCATAAACTGGTCAAAGACCTGGGATAGCGTCAGGAAGGATCGACGTCGATCTGGATGGTGGTGTGACCCTTGAAGTCGCGGTCAATCTGCTCGATGTGCTTGTACAAGGCGCGTTTTTGAGCGGCCAGACTGCGACTTCTGGATAGTTTGATCCAGAACTGGGCAATGTGCTCGCCGGCGATGACATCGACTGCCGGGGTCACCGGCCCGGCGATGTCGGCGATGCCCGCCTGTCCGGCCGCCTCGCGAATCAGTCGGCAGACGTTCCAGACACGTCCTTCGTAGCGATCCTTTACCGTAATGGCAATCATCCGCACATAAGGCGGGTAGGCGAAGGCTTTCCGTTCGGCCAGCAGCGCGGCAGCCGGCCGGGTGTCTGCCTCAGGATGCAACAGTCGCTGCAGCACAGGATGATCCGGCTGGAAGGTCTGGATGACGAGTTTGCCCCGCTCTCCCCGGCGACCGGAACGGCCCATCAGTTGTGTGAGCAGTTGGAACGCCCGTTCATCACTGCGGAAGTCCTGGACGGCAAAGAGACTGTCGGCACTGACAATGACCACGAGGGCCAGGCGTTCGAAGTCGAAGCCTTTGGTAATCATCTGGGTACCGATCAGGATGTCGATCCGGCCCGCTGCGAAGTCACGGATCATGCGCTCCTCGGCCTGCTTGCTCTCTGTCGTGTCGGCGTCGAAGCGCTCGATGCGGCGATCGGGGAAAGCTTCGCGCAACTCCTCTTCCAACCTTTCTGTTCCCGCCCCGCGCTCAGTCAGTGCAAGTTCGTTACAAGCAGGGCAGCGGAGGGAATAGGGGCGGTGATAGCCGCAATAATGGCAGGAAAGGGTGTTGTTGAATCGGTGATAACTCATCGCTACGTGGCAGTGCGGGCACATGACGATTTCGCCACAGGCTTCACATTGGACAGTCGGCGCATAGGCTCTCCGGGAGCGGAAAACCAGCACCTGCCGCCCGGTTTCCAGCGTGGCGGCCATCTCTTTCAGAAGTTTTCGGGAGAAAGAGCCCTGCATGTTGCCAAGCCGGCGTGCCTGTGCCGTGTCGATGATTTCAACAGCCGGATCGGTTCCTCCATGATAGCGTTCCGGAAGATCGGCCTGGGCGAACTTGCGGGTTTCGACGTTGTAGAGCGCCTCGCAGGAAGGCGTCGCGCTCCCCAGCAGGACGGCTGCTTTACGCCGGGCCGCCAGCATCAGCGCTGCATCCCGGCCGTTGTAGCGGGGCGCCGTATCATCTTGCTTGTAGGAACGGTCGTGTTCTTCGTCGATGATGACCAGCCCGAGCTTCCGGAAGGGGAGAAAGAGGGCGGAACGCGTGCCGAGAACGATCCTGGGGGTGGAATCACGGCGGAGCGTATCAATCACGTCGTAGCGCTGGGGCAGGGTAGCGCGGGAGTGAAAAACCCGCAATTGCTCTCCGAAAACGGCTTCGATGCGCTGCTGTAATTGTTTGGAAACGGCGATTTCAGGGACGAGATAGAGGACATCGTTACCTTGGGACAATTGTTCGGCGGCCAGGTGCAGATAGATTTCCGTCTTCCCGCTGCCGGTGGCACCGTGCAGTAATACTGGCTTTTGGGCGGCGAAACCCGCGCGGATTTGCGAAAGTGCTCTTTGCTGGGGTCCTGAGAGGGAATGACGTTGTTCCAGGGATTCTCCAGATTCGGCCGGGGCTGGTTTCGCGTTGCGCCGGACCCGTTTTTTTTTCGGTTTGTCGGGTTGAAGCATCAGCCGTTGCAACCCACTGTTGTAAGCCGCCTTGAACACTTCGCCGGGCGTGCAAAGATAATAGTCGGCCACATCGTGCCAGAACGCCAGTTCCTCCGCTGAAGCAGCCGGCTTGTCTGGCAGCACCGTCACAGTTTCCATCGATGACAGATTTACGCCTTTCGGGGCGCTGTCGCGTATCTGAAGCACGACGCCGAGCGCCGGATGGCCGCGCAACGGCACCTGGACCCACGATCCGACGACGATACCTCCGCTGCCGGGATCGTCCGTATCCGGTTCCCCGGCCACTTTTACTCCGTCGGGCAGCCGGTAAGTCAGCGTCTTATCCAGTTTCAGAGGCAGCAGCACCTCGACATATCTCTTCTCCACAACCAGGGCCATCGGGTCAGATCATCAAATTTCTTCTGCGAAAATAACATTATTTTTTGCAGAAAGAAAAAAATCCTTACCTTTGCAGTCCCAATCCGGTGCTGTAGCTCAGATGGTAGAGCAATGGACTGAAAATCCATGTGTCGGCAGTTCGATTCTTCCCAGCACCACAGGACCCGCTCAATCTGAGCGGGTCCTTTTTTTGTCCTTTCTTGTTGCCTTTACCAAATTATTTCAACCTTGCCCGGAGGATCCTGACATCTTCCAACGGTCGGTCGTTGTCGTCGGTGGCGACTTGCTGGATGGCATCGACGACGTCCAGTCCGCTGACCACTTCGCCGAAGACGGTGTACTGGCCGTCGAGATGGGGTGTGCCGCCGACGGTCTTGTACACTTCACGCATCTCAGGCGTCAGTTTCACGCGGCCGTCCGTGCGGCTGTCGAGCCGTTCCTGGACTTTGTCGAGCCCCTCGTCATCGAAAATCTTGCCCCAGACGATATAGAATTGCATGGCCGAACTGCGCTGATCCGGATTCACGTTATCGCCTTCCCGGGCGGCGGCCAGGACACCGCGCCGATGAAAAATCCCTTCTTCCAGCCGGAATTCAGCAGGCACCGTGTAGTTGCGGTCGCCCTCGCCCAGCTGCACGCCTGCTTCGGCCCGCTTCGAATCGGGGTCGCCGCCTTGAATCATGAAATCGCGGATGACGCGGTGGAACAAAAGGGAATCGTAAGCTCCTTCTTTGACCAAGGCCAGGAAGTTGCTGCTGTGCAGCGGGGTGTTGCCGTAGAGTTTGAGCTCGATGTCGCCAAGCGTGGTTTCCAGCACGACGTTCCGGGTTACATCTTCCGGTGTGAGGCGGTATTTCCCTTCGGCAATCAGTTGCTGCACCAGTTCCGGTTCATTGGTGGTAACGTGGTCCACACCCAACTGCAGCATGTGGATGATGTCTTCCCGGCGGTCGACGGTCCAGACATTGACGACCATGCCCAGTTCGTGGGCCTGTGCGACCCATTCGGGGTGCTTGTTGAAATAAGAGTAGTGAAAGTCGATGCCGTTGATGCCCATTTCGTGGAGCTCGGCGGGCGTTTTGTCCCCTTCCAGGTACTCCACGCGGTTTTTGGGCATCAGCCGGGCAAATTCGCGGCAGGCGGAAAGGCTGAAGGAGATGAACTCCACCCGGTCCGCTACGCCGTGACGGCGGATCGCCTCGACGGCAGCCGGGATGGCAACCGCTTCATAGGCAGGATCTCCCTTGCTTTTGAGCTCGAAAACCAACTTCATCTTCGGATACTGCTTGGATGCGGCCAGGTATTCGTCGAGACTCGGGATGATTTCGCCGTTGGAGAGTCGGAGTGACGTATCCCGGAGTGTGGCGAAATCCGTTTCGTAGATGGTCAGGCCGTGATAGGTGAAGTCGTGGTTGATGACGAGTTGCCCGTCAGCGGTCAGGTTGACGTCGAATTCGGAGCCGTAGGCGCCGATACGTCCGGCTTCCAGGAGAGAGGCAATGGAATTCTGGGCGGCTCCTTCGGCTTTCCAGAAACCCCGGTGGGCCACGACCTGCGGCCCGTCGTCTTCACCGCAGGCTACCAGCAGGCAACCTGTCAGCAGAATGAGGAATAAGCGTTTCATAGGACAAATATAACGAATAATACGAATCGAGGAGCCGCAGTTTGTCAATTTGAATTATTATAAATAATTTTGTGACATCGATCTGAAATGGAAGAAAGGCAGCAATATACGGAAGAGGAAATCCGGGAACGGCTGAACCAATGCGGGCTCAAGGCCACGCCGCAGCGGGTCCGCGTCTATGAGGCGATGTGCGAACTCGGCCATGCCTCGGCCGATGCAGTCTTCCATCAACTGGGTGACGGCCAAGGCAAGATGACCCTGGCGACGGTTTATAATGTGCTGGAATCGCTGACCGATGCCGGACTGCTCATCCGCCGTCCCAGTTTCAGCAGCAAAATGTTTTTCGACGTCCATCCGGACGCCCATTGTCATATCTATCAACAAGACACCTTGTCCATGACGGACTTCCGTGATGAAGTGCTGCAGCGCAGCGTCGAAGAACGGATCCGGGCGCAGCTGCCGCCCGGCCTGCAGCTGGACCGGGTGGAAATCCAGATTCTCTGCCATGCCCATGAATCCTGAAACGAAGGAACGGTTTTTCCGCTGCGTCAAGGAGGTCCTGCCTTCCACGACCAAGACCTGCATCTGGATCATCAAGATCACGGTGGCCGTCTCGTTCGCGATGATGTTGCTCAAGTATTTCCAGATCCTGCCCTGGATCTCCGACGCCGTCAGTCCGGTATTCCGGATTTTCGGCCTTCCAGGAGCGGCTGCCCTGGCTTATGTCTCAGGTTATTTCGTGAATGTCTATTCTTGCATTGCGGTGATGACGACGCTGGAACTGGACTGGCGTGCTTTGACCATCCTCTGTACGATGGTGATGTGCTCGCACTCGATGGTTCTGGAGACAGCGGTCCTGAAGAAAACTGGCGCCAGCGGTGTGCGGATGGTGATCGTGCGTACCCTGTGCTCTTTTATCCTGGGTATCGTCCTGAACCTCATCTTGCCCGGATCTTCTCTTCAGGAAGTCGCCGAGGCGGATGCGGCGGAGCGTCTTTCTTTCTGGGTCACGCTTTGGGAGTGGTTCCTCTCGGCCTTGAAGCTCGTGCTGATGATGGTCGCGATCATCTATACGCTCAATATCCTGCAGCGGCTGCTCCGCGAGTTCGGCGTAATGGAGAAGATTGCGAAGGTGTTCCGTCCGCTGATGCGGGTGTTCGGCCTTCCCGTGAACACGGTCTTTCTCTGGCTCGTGGCCAACATCATCGGACTGGGTTACGGTGCGGCGGCGATGCTCTACGAGCTGGAGCACGGTGACGTGAGCCGGCGCGACGTGTTGCTGCTCGATACGCACATCTGCATCTCGCACAGCAACTTGGAAGACCTGTTGCTCCTCGCGGCTTGCGGGGCGGTGTGGTGGATCATGCTGCTGGCCCGCTGGGCGATGTCGATCATCCTGGTGTGGGAGCAGCGGCTCGAGTTCTATATTAAAGATACTGTTTCTAAAAAATAATTACCTTTGCAGGTTGAATCGTTTTTCCATGGATCCGAATTACACCCAATGCCTGATTATCGGAAGCGGTCCTGCCGGTTACACCGCGGCGATCTACGCTTCCCGTGCCGCCTTGAACCCCATTCTTTATGAAGGTCTTCAACCTGGCGGTCAGTTGACTACCACCACGGTCATCGAGAACTTCCCCGGCTACCCTGAAGGCGTGGACGCCAATCAGTTGATGGGCGACATGCGGGCCCAGGCCGTCAATCTGGGTGCTGATGTGCGTCCCGGTTACGTGACGGCGGTCGATCTCTCGCAGCGTCCGTTCCGAGTGACGGTTGACGAGACGGAGACCATTCTGGCGGAAACCCTGATCATTGCCACGGGTGCGACGGCCAAGTACCTCGGCTTGCCGAGCGAAGACAAGTTCCGGGGCATGGGTGTTTCGGCCTGTGCCACCTGCGATGGTTTTTTCTACCGTGGCAAAGATGTTGCAGTGGTAGGCGGCGGCGATACGGCCTGCGAGGAGGCTTCCTATCTGGCTCATTTGTGCCGCAAGGTTTACATGATCGTGCGCCGCAACGTGCTCCGCGCTTCCAAGGCCATGCAGGAACGGGTGATGAACACGGAGAACATCGAGATTCTCTGGGAATGCCAGACCCAGGAAGTGTTGGGCGATGCGAACGGAGTCACCGGCGTGCGCCTCGTCCGCAAGAGTGGGGAAGTATTTGAGAAACCGGTTGACGGGTTCTTCCTGGCCATCGGCCACCATCCGCAGTCAGATCTCTTCAAGGCGTGGATTGACACCGATGAGAACGGGTATATCCTGACCGAAGGCAAGAGCTCCCGGACCAATGTCGAAGGCGTTTTCGCCGCCGGCGACGTCCAGGATCCGCAATATCGCCAGGCCATCGCGGCCGCCGGCAGTGGCTGCCGGGCGGCCCTTGATGCAGAAAGATATATTTTGTCAAAGCAATAAGAGAACATGCGTTTAAGACTCCTGATTGCGGCGCTTGCTGCCCTCGCACTCCTTTCGTCCTGCAAGTCGCAGTATGACGCCGTGCTGTACGGCAGCGACATTGCCGCCAAATACAAGATGGCTTTCGAACTCTTTGAGGCCAAGAAGTACTCAAAGGCCGCCGAGACATTCGAATCGCTGACGATGGCTACGCGGGGCACGGCGCAGGACGACACAGTGCAGTTCTATTGGGGTTTGAGCAACTATCGCTACGGTGACTACATCACGGCGGAGAGCAATCTCGAGCAGTTCATCAGCACTTTCCCGCTCAGCCCGTTCACCGAAGAGGCCAAGTTCCTGCATCTCGACTGCCTGTACCGCGGTACCTATCGCTACGAGTTGGACCAGATGCCCACCTACAAGGCTCTTTCCGCGATGCAGGTCTTCCTGATCGAGAATCCGGAATCAAAGTTCCGCGACCGTGTGGTGGAAATGATGGACGACCTGAACAACCGCTTGGAACTCAAGGCCTACAAATCTGCCTGGCTCTACTACCACATGGAGGATTACCTGGCCGCCCACTTTGCTTTGAAGAATGTGCTCAAAGACAATGCGGATAACCGCTATCGCGAAGAGGTCCTCTACTATACGGCCATGGCCGCTTACAGATACGCCTTCAACAGTGTTCCCTCGAAGCAGCGGGAGCGCTATCTGGTTTTCGTGGACGATTATTTCAATATCGTGAGCGAATACCCCGAATCCAAGTACCTCAAGGAACTGGAAGGCCTCTACAACAAAGTACAGAAATTTTTGAAAAAAGATAATCCAGATGGATAACCAGAAAATCGCCCAGGTGCCTGTCAACACCATCACCCGGAATCTGGCGGATTTTGCCGCCCCGACCGGAAATGTCTATGAGAGCGTGATGATCATTGCCAAGCGGTCGAATCAGATCGCTGCCGACATCAAGCAGGAACTCAACCATAAGCTGGAGGAATTCTCCAACTATGCGGATACGTTGGAAGAGACGTTCGAGAACCGCGAACAGATTGAAATCTCCAAGTACTACGAGCGGCTCCCCAAGCCGGTCCTGATTGCTACCAAGGAGTTCCAGGACGGCAAGATTTACTACCGGAAGGCGGAATAGCCCTTTCAGATGCTCCGGCGCCTGCTCATCGAGAATTATGCCCTGATCGATCACCTGGACATGACTTTTCCGGGTGATCTTGTCATCATTACCGGTGAGACGGGTGCCGGCAAGTCCATTCTGCTCGGTGCCCTTTCCCTGGCGCTGGGCGGGCGGAGCGATGTGTCTGTCCTCAAGGACCGTACACGCAATTGCGTGGTGGAAGCGGTCTTCGAAGAGCAGGGGCGTGAGATTCCGTTCCGGCGCGTCGTATCGCCACAAGGACGCTCCCGCTCGTTTATCGATGATGAACCCGCGGGCGTGGAGCAACTTCGCGAGGCGGCTTCCCGCCTGATTGACATCCATTCCCAGCATCAGCAGCTGCTCCTGGCTGAAAAAGGCTTTCAGCAGGGCGTGCTCGATTATTTCGCCGGCATTACGGCGGATGTTGAAAGATACGGTCGCCTTTGGCAGGAATTGCTGGAGGCCGGCAGGGAACTGGAGGTGCTGGATGCCCGCATCGCAGCCGCCCGACGCGACCGCGACTACCTGGAATTCCAGTTCTCCCAGCTGGACGAAGCGTCGTTGCGGGAAGGAGAACTGGAGGAATTGGAGGAAGAACAGGACCGTCTCGCGCATGGAGAATCGGTCAAGGAGCAAGTGGCCCGTGTGGAGCAGCTGTTCGAAGAGGGAGATCTCTCCCTGGAAGCCCGTCTTAAAGAGATGGCTTCCGCACTGGACCGCGTGTCGGTTCACTATCCGGAGTTCGGCCCGTTGCGCGACCGGCTTGATTCGGCCCGCATCGAACTGAAAGATGTCCGGGACGAGGTCGGCGTGCGTGGAGAACGGATTCTGTTCTCGCCCGAGCGGCTCGCGGAAGTGGATGCGCGCCTGGCACGGCTTTACAGCCTGCTGCGAAAGTTCGGTGTGGCGACTGTAGCGGAGTTGATTGCTCTTCGGGACGAAGTTTCGGCCAAGTTGGGCGCTGCCGTTGACGATGAACTGGGACGCGACCGCTTGCAGAAACGGGTGGAGTCGCTGAAGGAAGCTTGCATGCGTTCGGCTGAAGCACTTCATGCGGCCCGGGTCCAGGCAGCCCCTGGACTTTCCGACTTGTTGCAGGAGCAGGTCCGCGCGCTGGAAATGCCGATGGCCCGTTTTTCCGTGCAAGTGACGGAGCGTCCGGCGCCCGGTCCGGACGGGAAAGACGAAGTCTGCTTCCTGTTCGATGCCAACGACCGCGGTCTGCAGCCTCTGTCGAAGTGTGCCAGCGGCGGCGAATTGTCCCGCATCATGCTTTGCATCAAATCGTTGCTGGCTCGCTACAAAGGCATGCCGACGCTGATCTTTGACGAGATCGATACGGGCATCTCCGGAAGTGTGGCCGAAAAGATGGGCCGCATGATTGCCGGGATGGGGGAGCGGATGCAGTTGTTCGCCATTACCCATCTGCCCCAGGTGGCCAGCAAAGGCGCCTCTCATTATCTGGTTTATAAAGAAGCCGGGCCGGAAGGGGCCCGGACCGGAATCCGCCGGATTGACGGTGCGGAACGTGTCCGGGAAATCGCCCGCATGCTCAGCGGCGAGGCCATAACACCTGAAGCGCTGGCCAATGCGGCCGTACTGTTACAAGATAACAAATCAAAAAACAACTGATATATGCGTCTGATCATTCAAGAATCGTATGGAAAGATGTCGCAGTGGGCTGCGGCATACATCGCCAAAAGGATCAACGAGTTCAAACCCACTGAAGAGCGGCCGTTCGTACTCGGTCTGCCGACCGGTTCTACGCCGGTGGGTACCTACAAGGAACTGATCCATCTCTACCAGACGGGCAAAGTCTCGTTCAAGCATGTCGTGACGTTCAACATGGACGAATACATCGGCCTGCCGCAGGACCACCCCGAGAGCTATCACATGTTCATGTGGAGCAATTTCTTTTCGCACATCGATATCCCGGCCGGAAACGTAAACATCCTCGACGGCAATGCGGCCGATCCTGAGAAAGAGTGCGCGGCCTATGAGGCGAAGATCGCTTCGCTGGGCGGCATCGATCTGTTCATGGGCGGCATCGGCCCCGACGGACACATCGCCTTCAATGAACCCGGCTCTTCGCTGGCTTCCCGCACGCGGGTGAAATCCCTGACGACCGATACCATCATCGCCAACTCCCGCTTTTTCGGCGGCAACATCGACCTGGTTCCCAAACGGGCCCTGACGGTCGGTGTCGGTACGATCATGGATGCACGCGAAGTGATGATTCTGGCCAACGGACACAATAAAGCCCGGGCGCTCTATCATGCCGTGGAAGGTGCGGTGAACCACATGTGGACGATTTCCGTGCTGCAGATGCATCCCAAGGGCATCATCGTATGCGACGATGCCGCTACCGTGGAGCTGAAGGTCGGCACGGTCAACTACTTCAAGGATATCGAGAAGAATAATCTGGACCCTACTTCGTTAGTGTAACGGAGTAGTTCTCTTTTTCGAACAGAAGGTTGCGGGTGGCGCTGTTGCGCCATCCGCCTTTTTCATGGTCGCGCACGAAATGGAAGTTGCAGTGGAGCAACTGCATGGGATATTCTGACGCGTTGTCGATGAAGGCCGTCCCCTGCTTCATCATCGAGGAGATGAAGCACGTGAAGATGTCGTGGCCCTGGAAGGCGAAGTCATCGGGATCTGCATAGAAGAGGGCCCGGTACTGGCGGACGAAATTCTGGTCCCGGGGATCCGAGTAATCGACGAAATAGGGCGCGGACGTGTGGGCCGACAGGTTGAAGAGGGCGTCCGGGTCGGAAGTCTCGAAATTGCGCACACGGTTGGTGCACCAGATTTCGATGGGGATGTTCCGCTTGGCCAGTGTGTTGAGCTGGCGGATGACGTTGGTGGTGAAAGCCTTGCTTTCCGATCCGATGAGAACTTTGGCCGGCGTTCTCCGCGATCCGTTGCCCAGAAGTCCGGAAAGGTCGCCGGAAGCGGCCTTCCGATAGGAGATGCCGTCTGCCTGAAGCAGGGCTTCGATCCGTTCAATCAGTTTGCTTTCACCCGTGGACGTGCTGCAAACAAGGATGACGGCGTCATCGCTGCGGGCCCGCAGGCTGTGGACCAGGTTCTCAACCTGGATTTCCGTGGAGGCAGGAACCTGGAAGAGGAACGGGTGGAATTCCACGAGCGAGTCGACTTTATGGTCGAGCGGCGACACTAGCGGAATGCCGTTCTGGTCTGAGAAGGAAAGGAATGGTGCAAGCGTGGCGGCTTCGACAGGCCCCACGACCAGGTCGCTTTCCTGAAACTTGGGATCGGTCAGGATGGCGTCGGCACCTTGCCCCAGATCATAGACGTTGAGGATCAGGTGCGCGCCTTTCTCTTTTTGTTCCTTCACGGCCATCAAGGCGCCACAGTAGAAGTTGAGGAAGGAAGAAGAGGCGGTTCCCTTGGTGTTGAAAGGAAGGACCAGGGAGATGTGAAGTGGCTCGTTCGCCGAGAACCAGCGGACTTTCCGTACGGGAGGCATCGGTGCCTCGGGCGTCTCGAGAGGCTCTGTGATGGAAGGGCTTTCGCTCAGGTCGGGCTCGAGCGACTCTTCCTCGGCTTCTCCCATCACGGGGATGAGCAGTACTCTTCCCCGGATGGAATCGGAAGCTTTCAACCCGTTATAGTCGAGGATCGTCTTTTCGGAGACCCCGTACTTGCGGGCGATACCGGAGAGGGAGTCGAACCAGCGTACCCGGTGTTCAATAACGCGTTCCACAACCTGGACCACGTTTTCGGAGACTTCCGTCTCATCGGGTTCGGGCTCCGGCGGAGCTGCTTTGGGCTCTTCTTTCTTCTGGGGCGTTTCGGCCGCTTCGGGAATCTGTGCGGCGTCGGCGGGGATGAAGATGATCGATCCGGCCTTCAGACCGTCTTTGATGTCCGGGTTGGCGGCGGTGAGATCTTCATTCTTGATGCCGTACGCCTTGCAAATGGAGAAGACCGTCTGCTTGGGAAGCACCTTGTGCACATAGTAAACCTTGCCCGCGATGTTCGCCTTTTCGTTGGAGATCACCACTTCGGGCGCTTTGTACCCTTGGGCGTGGAGTCCGGCCGACGCCACGAGGAGGGACAGGATGAGCAGCAGGCGCTTCATGGCAGGGCGGCTATTCGTTGGTCTTCGGCGTGGTGTTGCGGGTCTTGACGTATTCCGCGTTCAGCCCCTCCACGATTTCCTGGGTGATGTCGAGGGCAGGTGCACCGACCATCACGACATTGCTGGCGGCCGTGGTGGTGAGGATGGCGGCGAAGTTGTGGCTCTTGTTGTATTCTTCCAGGTAGGTTTGGATGGCATACATCACCTGGTTGAGCATGACCTGGCTTTCTTCAGCCAGTTCCTGCTGCTTCTGGGCGGCCTCGTTCTGGAGGTTGGCCTGACGCTGCTGCAGCGAGGTGTTCTGCTGTTCGGCGGCGGAGCGGGTGAGCAGACCTTTCTGGATCTGGTTCTCAAAGTTCTTGATGTCGCTTTCCAGTTTGCGGGCTTTCTTGTTGAGGTCTGCGTCCACGGTCTGGGCTTTGGCCTCGAATGCCGACTGGAGGTCGCTGTACATGTCATACTGCATCATCAGGGTGTCCAACCGCAGGTAAACGATGTCACCGGCCACGGCCTGGATGCCGTCGGAGTTTTCGACGGGGTTGTGGTGGTTCTTGGGGGCGGTCAGGGTCAGAATCAGGGCGGCCACGGCTGCGGCCACGGCGATGATGCTCAGAATAAGGGGAGTGTGTTTCATTGTATGGTTAAATAATTTGATTATCGGACTTTCGTGCAACCTGCAAATATAAGCAATTTATTTCAACTCTCCCAAATAAGCTGCAATGGTCTGTTCCAGGCCGAGCCAGAGCGCATCGCTGATCAGGGCGTGTCCGATGGAAACTTCTTCCAGGCCGGGGATGATGCGGTGGAAGTACCAGAGGTTTTCCAGGCTCAGGTCGTGGCCTGCATTGAGACCCAGTCCGAGCCGGACGGCTTCGCACGCGGCGGCGTAATAAGGGGCGATGGCCTCTTCGCGGTTGCGGGCGTATCCTGCCGCATACGCTTCCGTATAAAGTTCGACGCGGTCGCACCCGGTTTCGGCCGCATACTGGATCATTTCAACGACCGGGTCGATGAAAATAGAGACGCGGATACCCGCATCCTTAAAGAGTTTGCATACCTCTTTCAAGTAGGGAAGGTTCCGGCGGGTGTCCCAGCCGGCGTTCGAGGTGAGCACGTTTTCGGCGTCGGGAACGAGCGTTACCTGGGTCGGGCGGACTTCCAGGACGAGGTCCCGGAAACTGGCCACGGGGTTGCCCTCGATGTTGAATTCGGTAGTCAATATGGGTTTGAGCGCCCGCACGTCCGCATAGCGGATGTGGCGCTCGTCGGGCCGGGGATGGACCGTGATGCCCTGGGCGCCGAAACGTTCGCAGTCGACGGCCGCCTTGAGGACGTCGGGCACGTTGCCGCCCCGCGCGTTCCGCAGCGTGGCGACCTTGTTGATGTTTACACTTAATTTGGTCATGACATACAAAATTAATAATTTTGACTTCAATTATGAAAATTGCCTTGTACAATCGCGATCCCCGCGACGGAATTGAAGCCTTGAAGCGTCTGTTGCGCGAAAAAGGTGCCACGCTGGCCTGCTACGGAGAGGATTTCTTTTCCCACGAGGACCTTCCGGACGATACCGGGCTTTTTCTCTCGCTGGGCGGCGACGGCACGTTCCTGCAGTCGCTCACTTTTGTCAGGGATCGCGGCATCCCCGTGGCCGGCATCAATTTCGGCAGGCTGGGTTTCCTGACCACCGCACGGGCAGATGATTCCGACAATTGGGTGGACGACCTGCTGGCAGGCCGTTACCAGGTTGAGGAACGCAGCCTCCTCCGGGTCACTTGCGCCGACATGCCGGATCACTTTTATCCCTTCGCGCTCAACGAGGTTTCGCTGCAGCGCCGCGGCGCAGGCATGCTTTCGGTCCGTGTCCGGATAGACGGGCGGGAACTGCCTGCCTATTGGTCGGACGGACTGGTGGTATCCACGCCTACGGGGAGTACGGCTTACAACCTGAGCGTCGGGGGCCCGATCGTCATGCCTTCTTCCGAAGTGATGGTCATCGCCCCGATCGCCCCGCACAATCTGAACGTCCGCCCGCTCGTCGTACCGATGTCCTCGTTCGTGGAGATGTGTTTCGAGTCCCGGAGCGGGAGCGCCTTGCTGGCCGTGGACAACCGACCCTTCGAACTCGCCGCCGGCGTGACGGTCAGCCTGGCACGCGGCCGGTACGGCCTGCGCTACGCCACCTTGTCGGACAACAATTTCATCGGTGCGCTCCGGACCAAACTGCTCTGGGGCGAAGACCGCCGCAATACCAACCACAACGATTGAAGTCAGCATGAATATTCCGCAACATATCAGCATCATCATGGACGGCAATGGCCGTTGGGCCCGGCAGCAGGGCAAGCGGCGGCTGTTCGGCCACAATGCCGGCGTAGAGGCCGTCCGCGACGCGACGACCTATTGCGCCGAAATCGGCGTACGTTACCTGAGCCTGTTCGCCTTTTCCGAGGAGAACTGGGACCGCCCGGCCGACGAGGTGAAGGGTCTCATGGAACTCCTGTTCAAGAGCATGCTCAATGAGCGGGAGACGTTGCTCAAGAACCAGGTCCGCTTCCGGGTCATCGGCAATACGGAACACCTGTCGGAATCGCTGCTGGCCGCCATCCATAAACTGGAGGAAGAAACGGCGGCAGGTACCGGCCTGACCCTGCTCGTCATGCTCAGCTACAGCGGGAAATGGGACATCCTTCAGGCGGCGCGCCGTTATGCGGCCGACTGTCTGGCGGCCGGAAAGCCGCTGCCGTTGGATGAGCCGGGATTCTCAGGCTATCTGGCGACTGCCGGCATCCCGGACCCCGACCTCCTGATCCGGACCAGCGGAGAACAGCGCATCAGCAACTATATGCTCTGGCAATGTGCTTACACGGAGTTCTATTATACCCCCGTACTTTGGCCTGATTTTCGCAAAACCGACCTCGAAGCGGCCATACAGAGTTACAATTGTCGTGAAAGAAGGTATGGCAAGGTAGAATAAGTGGAAAAATTGTATAACTTTGTAAGTCTATTCGCAAGGGATTTGATGAAAAGAAATTTTTTAGCGCTGTTTGTGGCCTTTCTGGCACTCACCCAGCTTCCGGCATACGCCCAGGAGCCGGTGGGTTCCTCCGTGGAAGTGGACTACAACAGCCCGCAGACCTACGTGGTTGGCGGTATCCGCATATCTGGCACGAAGTATCTGGGCGAAAGTCAGTTGCTCTCCGTGCTGGGCATCCGTCCCGGTGACACCGTGACGGTTCCGGGCGACGAAATCTCCGCCGCCGTCAAACGCATCTGGCTGCAGGGTGCTGCTTCCACCCTGGGTTTCTACGTCGATTCGCTCAACGCCTCTCGCGATACCGCGTGGTTCCGTCTTGATCTTCAGGAACGCCCCCGCGTCATTTCCTGGAATTACCGCGGTGTGAAGAACAGCGAGCGCGACGACATCAAGGAGAAACTCAACCTCCGTCGTGGCGGACAGCTCTCCGAGTATGTCAAGGCTTCTTCCGTCAAGACGATCAAGGACTATTTCAAGGAGAAAGGCTTCGCGGATGTCGATGTGAACGTAGAGGTGGCAGCCGATTCGGTCATCCGCAACGCTGTCCGCGTCACGTTCGACGTCAATAAAGGCAAGAAACTCAAGATCAAGGAAATCAGCTACGAAGGAAACGACGAGATCTCCAAGTTCACGCTCGACAAGGCGATGAAGAAGACCAAGGATGCCAAGTGGTACAACCTCTTCTCATCGAAAAAGTTTCAGGAAAAGGAGTATGCCAGCGACAAGGAGAAACTGCTCGAAGTCTTCAACGAAGCCGGCTATCGCGACGCCAAGATCGTCAAAGATTCGCTGTTCCGCTATCCCGATGACGGCCGGCTCGGCATCCATTTCGTAATCGACAAGGGCCGGAAATATTATTTCCGCAACATTACCTGGACGGGCAACTCCGAATACACCGAAGACGCCCTCAATCAGGTGCTCCGTATCAAGAAGGGCGACGTCTATGACGTGGTGACCATGGAGAAGCGACTCTACTCCGGCGAGAAGGAGGGAGATATTTCCATCCGGAAGATGTACAGCGACAACGGTTTCCTCTTCTTCAACGTAGTCCCCGTGGAACTCAACATCGACGGAGACTCCGTGGATGTGGAGATGCGCATGGTGGAAGGGAAGCCGGCCACCTTCAACAATATCATCATCAACGGAAATACCATTACCAACGAGAAGGTGGTGCGGCGGGCCGTATTCACGCGGCCGGGCTATCTGTACCGCCAGACCGACTTCGAGCGTTCCGTCCGCGAAATTTCCTCGATGGGCCATTTCGATCCGGAGTACGCCGTCGATCCCGCCAAGGGTTACAACCTGATTCCGAACGCGAACAACAACACGGTGGACATCGCCTACAACGTGCAGGAGAAGCCCAACAGCCAGCTGGAACTTTCCGGCGGCTGGGGCAACCGGATGTTCGTCGGTACGGTGGGCGTGAGTTTCAACAACTTCTCGACGGCCAACTTCTTCAAGAAGGAGGCCTGGCGCCCCGTTCCGCTGGGTGACGCGCAGAACCTGTCGATCCGTTTCCAGACAAACGGTTCTTACTATACGGCCTTCACGGCCAGTTTCGTGGAGCCCTGGCTCACCGGCAAGAAGCCGACTTCGCTCAATATCTCGGCTTACTTCACCCGCCAGACCAACTCCTACTCCACCTATTACTACCAGGTGCTCAACGACGACCAGTTCATGGAGATCTACGGAGCCGCCATCGGCCTGGGCACGCGACTGAAGTGGCCCGACAACTACTTCGTGCTCTACAACTCCCTCAACTGGCAGTCGTACAACCTGCAGGACTGGAATTACTATTTCATCTACTCCACCGGCCGGTCGCACAACATCAGCTGGTCCGCCACGCTGTCGCGCAACTCCACCGACCAGTCCATTTTCCCGCGTACAGGCTCCGATTTCACCTTCGGCCTTCAGATTACGCCGCCCTGGTCGATGATGAAGAAGAACTGGCGCGACATCGACTACAGCAGCCAGTCTGTCCAGGACCACTACCGCTGGATCGAGTACCACAAGTGGACTTTCAAGGGTTCCCTTTATTCCCGCCTGGTGGGCGACCTCGTCCTGATGACCCGTGCCCAGTTCGGTTATCTGGGCTATTTCAACAAGCGCTGGGGCTACTCTCCGTTCGAGGGCTTCATCGTCGGCGGTGACGGCATGTCGGGCTACAATACCTACGGCAACGAGGTGATCGGCCTCCGCGGCTATGAAAACTATTCCCTGACTCCCTACATCGGCAATGCCTATGCCGGAAACGTTTACGACAAGTTTACGGTCGAACTGCGTTACCCGCTCATCATGCAGCCGCAATCTACCATTTTCGCACTGGCTTTCCTCGAAGGAGGTTACAGCTGGTCTGACATCAAGAACTTCAATCCTTTCCAGATCAAGCGGTCGGCCGGCGTCGGTCTGCGGGTCTTCCTGCCCGTGGTCGGTCTGCTCGGCATCGACTGGGGATACGGTTTCGACGCGGCTCCCGGAAAGGACAAGAGTCACTTCCATTTCCTGATCGGTCAACAATTCTAAACGTAGAAAAATCATGAAGAAAATCGTCATCGCGCTCGTCGCATTCCTGGCCTGTTCAGGCTTGCTCCGTGCGCAGAAGATCGGTTACATCAATACCGAAACCATTCTCAGCGAGATTCCGGCCTATGTGGCCGCCCAAAGCCAGCTCGATGCCCTGTCCGACAAGTACAAGGCTGCCATCGAGACCGAGATGGGCAAAATCGAAACACTCTATCAGAACTACCAGGCGACCCGCAATTCCATGAGTGCCGCGCAGCGGCAGAATGCGGAAAACGAGATCATCTCGAAGGAGCGCGTGGTCCAGGAGAAGCAGAAAATCTATTTCGGCGAGGATGGCATCATGGCCAAGAAGGCCGAAGAACTGCTGTCGCCCATCCGTCAGGAAGTAAGCAAGGCCATCGAAGAAGTCGCCAAGCTGGGCGGCTACGACCTGATCATCGATCTGGCTGCCGTGCAAGGCGTCGTTTACAAAAATGAAAAACTCGACCTGACGCAGTTCGTCCTGGTCCGTTATAAAGAAAATCAGCGATAATTATTACTAGTATTCCTTTAAATCAGAAAAGATGAAAAAGATTGTACTTCTTGCTTTCTGTGTTCTTTCTTTCAGTGCCCTTTCCCAGGCGCAGAACCTGAAATTCGGACACCTCAACACCAATGAACTGATCAGCCTGATGAGTGAGCGTGACTCTGCCGTCCTGAAGCTGCAGGCCCACCAGACCGATCTTGAGGAGACGCTGGAAGGAATGGGAACCGAGTACAACAACAAGGTGAACGAATATCAGCGGAAACAAAACGAATGGGCGCCGGTGGTTCTCGAAACCAAGCAGCGTGAACTCCAGGAGTTGGGACAGCGGATCCAGCAGTTCCAGCAGAATGCCCAGCAGGAGATGGCGCAGCTGCAGCAGACCCTGATGACCCCTGTCATCGAAAAGGCGCAGAACGCCATTACCAAGGTGGCCAAAGCCAACAATCTGGTGTACGTGTTCGACACCTCGGTCGGAGCGCTCATCTATTTTGACGATGCCGTGAGCCTCAACCTGCTCCCGCTCGCCAAGAAGGAGCTCGGCATCCCTGCAGAAAAAGTGGCCCCGACCCAGTTCCCCAACGCGCAATAGGAACTCAACGAAAAAACTTCATACCTAACTTTTAACCTATGCAACATAAAGTAATCGACACCCAAGATGTTGTAATCAGGTTTTGTGGTGATTCGGGCGATGGAATGCAGCTGACAGGTACCCTGTTCGCTGACGCCTCGGCCTTGTACGGCAACGAGATATCCACCTTCCCCGACTATCCCGCGGAGATCCGCGCCCCGCACGGCACGGTCTCCGGCGTTTCCGGCTTCCAGGTCCATATCGGATCGGGTGAAGTCAACACGCCCGGAGACTTCTGCGACGTGCTGGTCGCCATGAACCCCGCCGCCCTGCGTGCCAACGCCAAATGGGCAAAACCGACTGCAACCGTCATCATCGACACCGACACGTTCGATGAAGCGCTCATCAAGAGAGCAGGTTATGCCACGCTGGATCCGGTCACCGAGCTCAGGATCGAAGACCGGAATATCATCTACTCACCCATCACGACGCTGACCAAGGAGAGCCTCAAGGACAGCGGTATGGACCAGAAGGCTATCGTGCGCTGCAAGAACATGTTCACGCTCGGCATGTGCTTCTACATGTTCAATCGTCCGCTCGAGTACACCTACGCTTATCTGGAAAAGAAATTCAAGAAGAAACCGGCGCTCATCGAACCCAACAAGAAGGTACTCTTCGACGGTTTCAACTATGCCGCCAACATCCAGGCCATCGCCAACACCTATACGGTGAAGCCGGCCAAACAGGAGAAAGGCGTCTATCGCAACATCAGCGGAAACCAGGCGACGGCTTGGGGGCTGATTGCTGCTTCCGAGAAGAGTGGACGGCCGCTCTTCTGCGGTTCTTACCCGATTACTCCGGCTACCGCCATCCTCGAGGAACTCGCCATCCACAAGAATCTGGGTGTGAAGACGCTGCAGGCGGAAGACGAGATTGCCGGCATCTGCACCGCCATCGGTGCTGCTTATGCAGGTAATTTCGCGGTCACTACGACCTCCGGTCCGGGCCTCTCCCTCAAGAGTGAGGCACTGGGTCTTGCCATGATCACCGAGCTGCCGCTCGTGCTGGTCGATGTACAGCGCAGCGGCCCTTCGACGGGCATTCCGACCAAGACGGAGCAGACCGACCTCGCTCAGGCCCTCTATGGTCGCAACGGTGAGTGCCCGATTGCCGTGGTCGCCGCCCATTCCCCGAGCCACTGCTTTGATGCCGCCTTCTACGCCGGTAAGTTTGCGATGGAGCACATGATGCCCGTCATCCTGCTGACCGAAGGTTTCCTGGGCAACGGCAGCGAGCCGTGGAAGATTCCTTCGATGAAGGATTATCCGGCCATCAAACCGCCGATTATCGACCAGTGTGAAGGCGCTTTCCAGCCTTTCGCCCGTGATCCCGAGTCCTATGCCCGCAAGTGGGCGTTCCCCGGCAAGGCCGGTCTGGAACACCGTGTGGGCGGTCTGGAGAAGACCACAGCCGGTGTCATCTCCTCCGATCCTGAGAACCACGCCAAGATGGTAGCCGAGCGTGCCGAGAAGGTCGCTCGTCTGGCCAACTATCTCCCCGAGCAGAAAGTCCTCGGTGAAGAGAACGCTGACGTGCTGATCGTGGGCTGGGGCGGCACCTTCGGCCACCTCTATACCGCGCTGCACGAACTGCAGGGTGAAGGCAAGAGCGTGGCTCTCTGCCACTTCGACTTCATCAATCCGCTGCCGAAGAACACGGCCGACATTTTCGCCCGCTACAAGAAGATCCTCGTATGCGAGCTCAACAGCGGCCAGTTCGCCGACTATCTGCGCGCCAAGTTGCCGCAGTTCAGCTATCTGCAGTACAACAAGGTCCAGGGTCAGCCTTTCATCGTGAAGGAGATCGTGGATGCCGTCAACGCCATTTTTTAAGGGGAGGACAGGAACATGAGATATACAGCACAAGATTTCAAGAGCAATCAGGAAGTTCGCTGGTGCCCCGGTTGCGGCGACCACGCCGTGCTGGCGGCCATCCATCGCGCCCTCCCGCAGGTGTGCGAAGCCCGCGGTTACAGCAAGGAGCGTCTGGTGTTCATTTCGGGCATCGGCTGCTCTTCGCGTTTACCTTACTACATGGATACCTTCGGGTTCCACAGCATCCACGGCCGCGCTACGGCCATCTCCACGGGCGTGAAGGTCGCCAATCCCGACCTGAGCGTCTGGCAGGCTTGCGGTGACGGTGATGCCCTGGCTATCGGTGGCAACCACTTCATCCACGCCATCCGCCGGAACATCGACATCAACATCATCCTGTTCAACAACCAGATCTACGGATTGACGAAAGGCCAGTATTCCCCGACCTCCAAGTTGGGACAGATTACCAAGACCTCGCCTTACGGCACGGTTGAGAATCCGTTCACGCCGGGCTCGCTCGTCCTGGGTGCCCGCGGCACCTTCTTCGCCCGCAGCCTCGACAGCGAACTGGCACTGAATCAGGAGATCTTCATCGCCGCCGCCGCGCATGACGGCTGCTCCGTCTGTGAGATGCTCACCAACTGCGTGATCTTCAACGATGGTGCCCACAGCACGATTTCGGACCGCGAGTATCGCGCCGACCGCACGATCATCCTCCGTCACGGCGAACCGATGATTTTCGGCAAGGAAAAGGACAAAGGTCTGATTCTCGAACACGGCAAGCTCAAAGTGGTCAAGATCGGCGAAGACGGCATCACTGTCGATAAACTCCTGGTCCACGATGCACACGCAGAGGATCCTGCCATCCAGAACCAGCTCATCAACATGAAGTATCCGGACTACCCGGTGGCACTGGGCGTCATCCGTCAGGTCAACGAACCGACCTACGACGACCGCGTCCGCGACCAGCTTACCCAGGTCAAGGAAGCCTCCAAGATCACCTGCATGGACGAGTTGCTCCGCAGCGGCGCCACCTGGACGGTGGAATAGTTATCTGTCATAGTCAGAAACCAACAAAAAAACTTATACGTTTAACATTTTTTCCAATAACAAATTTCTATCATGAAAGTAGCTGAAATTATGGCTAACCTCGAGCGGAAGCACCCCGGTGAGAGCGAGTATCTCCAGGCTGTCCGCGAGGTCCTCGACTCCATCGAGGAAGTGTACAACCAGCATCCTGAGTTCGAGAAGGCGCAGATCGTAGAGCGCATGGTCGAACCCGACCGTATCTTCACGTTCCGCGTGACCTGGGTTGACGATGCCGGCAAGGTGCAGACCAACCTCGGATATCGTATCCAGTTCAACAGCGCGATCGGTCCCTACAAGGGCGGTCTCCGTTTCCACAAGGCTGTCACCCCTTCGATGCTGAAGTTCCTGGGCTTCGAGCAGACCTTCAAGAACGCACTGACGACCCTCCCGATGGGTGGTGCCAAAGGTGGTTCCGATTTCGACCCGGTCGGCAAGAGCAACGACGAAATCATGCGTTTCTGCCAGGCCTTCATGACCGAGCTGTGGCAGTGCATCGGCCCGGATCAGGACGTTCCTGCCGGTGACGTCGGTGTCGGCGGCCGTGAGATCGGTTATCTGTACGGCATGTACAAGAAGCTCGCCCGCGAGTACAACACGGGTGTGCTGACGGGCAAGGGTGCTACCTGGGGCGGCTCGATTCTCCGTCCGGAGGCCACCGGTTTCGGTGCTCTCTATTTCACCCAGAACCTGCTGCACAAGGCTGGTAAGGACATCAAGGGCTGCACCGTGGCTCTCTCCGGCTTCGGCAACGTGGCTTGGGGTGCCGCTACGAAGGCTACCGAACTCGGTGCGAAGGTCGTTGCGATCTCCGGTCCGGACGGTGTCTGCGAGATCCCTGAAGGCATTACCAAAGAGATGATCGACTACATGCTCGAAATGCGTGCTTCGAACCGCAACAAGGTCGAGGACATGGCGACCAAGTTCCCGGGCAAGGCCATTTTCACTCCTGGCAAGAAGGCTTGGAGCGTGAAATGCGACATCGCTCTCCCTTGCGCTTTCCAGAACGAGCTTTCGGAAGACGACGCGAAGGAACTGAAGGCCAACGGCACCTGGTGCTGCTGCGAGGTCTCCAACATGGGCTGCCAGCCGGGCGCCATCCACTTCTTCCAGCACAACGGCATCCTCTTCGCCCCTGGTAAGGCGGTCAACGCCGGTGGCGTGGCCACCTCGGGTCTCGAGATGACGCAGAACGCTTCGCACATCAGCTGGAGCGGCAAGGAAGTTGACGAGAAGCTGCACTTCATCATGGACTCGATCCACGAGGCCTGCGTGAAGTACGGTACCCAGCCGGACGGCACGATCGACTATGTGAAGGGCGCCAACATCGCCGGCTTCATGAAGGTCGCTACCGCTATGCTTGAGCAGGGAATTATCTAATTCCTCCCCGTCATGCCCGGCCTGACCGGGCATCTCGACATCAAAAAGGGTTGACCATTTAGGCCAACCCTTTCTTATAGCTCCTGTTGTTGGAGAGGCCCCTTCACATCCGCTACGGCCATCCGCACCGTCCTCCCCGCAAAAACTCCGTGAAGGGGCCTCTCCAACAACGGAGCTATCCCTAATAAATTACAATGCAACGTGTAACCCTACAGTCCAGGCATTGGCGGCTTGACCCAGCAGGTATGCGGCATCGAGGCCGATGCCCTTGAAGGCGAAGCCGAGTCCGAAGGAGGCAAAGCGCGGAGCGACGGCGGAGGAGAAGTGGTAGCCGGCGCGGGCGAAGATCATCTGGTTGAAGGCGTATTCGGTACCGATGGCGGCCGTAAAGGCCTTATATTCCTGGGGAAGGATGTAGCCCAGGTCGGCGCCCAACGTGACTGCATGCTTGTCGCCCGGCGCAATGCGGTAGGAACCGCCGGCCATTACACGCATGGGCAATGCGTAAGCCATAGAACCAAAGCTGTACTTCGAGCCGATGTCGGCGCCTTTCACGCCAACGGTCAGACCGTCTTTCACATAGTTGAAGGCCACGTCTCCGGCAAAGGCCGTGGCTTTTTGACCGGCCATGTCGGCCATCAGATACTTGCCGTTGACGTCGATGAACAGATTGTCGGCGAGTCGCAGCGACACACCGGCCAGGATCCGCTGTTCGCCGGGTTTGAAAGTCCCTTTCTCATTGCCGTTCTGATCGATCTGTGTGAATTCCGGGAAGAGGTTGTTCCGGTAGTCCAGCCGGAGACCAAAACGATCATTCAGTGCCATGAAAGCGCCTGCCTGCAGTGCGGAGTAGTTGAACTGTTGCGGCGCCCATTTGCCGAACGATACGTCAGCCCGCATTTTTTGAAGGGCCAGGTCGGGTGTACGGAATGCGAGATCGCCCATGGCAAGATCTCCCGCCTTGCCCGACAGGATGAAAGAATTGAACGACTGCGCGTGTGCCGTCGGGAGTGCGGTCAGCACGAGCGCGACTGTCAGCAGGATGCAGGATATCGGATTTCTTCTCATAGTTTCACAATGTTTTGGGTCAGGGTTTCACTACCGAAAGTCACCTTGACGGAGTAAGGGCCGCCGCCCAGCATGGTCAGGTCAAGGATGGCAGGGGTGAAGGGCGTAGCATGTCCGCTCTGTTCCAGCACGACCGTTCCGGTTTCGGAGATGACCTGTGCACTGACCGACTGGTCAGTAGCTGTCCGGATGTAGAGCATGCCGTCGGTTATGGTGGTCGGATAGATGTCGATGGGCTTGCTGCCGTCGCGGGCGAGAGTCTTGAACGACGTACTGACCGACTGGCCCCGGGCATCTGTCGCGGTTACGGTGCCTATTGCATAGCCGTATTTCAGCGCTGTTACGTAAAGCATGCCTTCACGGACATGCAGGTTGAGGATGTCATTGTCGGAGGATGCGGTCGCATACTGAAGCATCTCGCCATCTTCGTCGCGGAAAACTTCGGAAAGATCGACGGTATACATTCCGCCTTTCTCACCGAACACCATGTCATCGATGGTTCCGATGGCCTGGGGGCCGTGATTCGCCAGAATCGTATACGTGTAGGAGCGTGTGGTCTCCATTTCATAGTCGTCGAACACATGCAGGGTCGCCTTGTACGTGCCGGGTTCAGCCTGAAGGGCGTCGATCATTACTTTCTGGGTAAGCCCCTGCATCTGGAAGAGCGAGTCTGCAAGCGACCCTTTGTCCAGTTTTGCATGGACACCGTGGCCGTCGGGCTCCGTGTAACGGAACGTGAGCCAATGCGTCTCATGTCCTTTGAGCGTGAACGAGAGTTCGTCGTCAGTCTCGATTGTCGGCGCATGGTTCTTGCCGGTGGTCACCACGGCCAGGTTGGAAAGCGGGGACCGGTTGCCGATCAGGTCGTATGCTTCGCAGGCCAGGTAATAAGTGGTCTGGAAATCAAGTCCCTGCAGGATGCCTTCCATCTTGTCGCCTGCCTCCAGATCTTCGAAGGGGAATTTCTTGTAGGGAATCAGGGTCGTTTCGGAGAAAGGCTGCTTGCTGTAGTAGATGTTGACACCGTAGGCCTTTCCATCGTCTTCATCCTGCGGAACGGTCAGTGAGAAACGGATGAAATCGGCGTGCATCAGTTCTGCCTTGAAATCATTCACGGCATTGGGCGGGGTGGAACCTTCGGCCAGGATGGCTGCGGTCACGTCCACCAGGCCACCGACCGGGTAGTTGCGGTTCTTGCTGCTGAGGTCCTTGGAGGTGTTGACGATGCGGTTCCAGAGCATGTCCCGTGTGAAACCGTCGCCGCCGCACTTCGACACAATGAGAGCCGCCACGCCGGAAACATGCGGGCAGGCCATGGATGTGCCCTGCATCAAACCGTATTTGTTGTCGGGCAGCGTGCTGTAAATCTGGTATCCTTTCTGGTAATCCCCGCCGGGAGCTGCTACATCGACCCAATCGCCATAACAGGAGTAGTAGGCCCGGAAGAAGTCGGCTCCGATCGATCCGACAGCCAGGGCGCCTTCGTAATAACCCGGCGCGCCGAAGTCCGTGTTTTCGTTGCCGGCCGCAAAGACCACCAGGCCACCTGCCATCGGGCCGACCTGGAAGCCGTTTTCATCCATACCTGCGTAGGTATTGAAATAGTCGATGGCCATCCGGTCGGAGTTGGGGACGTAGTCAATCGTCTTGTAGCCCCAACTGTTCTGGGAGATGACGGCCCCATGGTCGGCGCCCCACTTGATGGCGCGTGCGCCGTTACCGCCGCCCTCTTCATCTTCCTTGAAAATCTGGGCCGACATCAGGCGGACGCCTTGGATTCCTTTGGCGAAGTCACCGCCAGCGATGCCGCAGATGCCTTTGCCATTGTTGTTTACAGCGGCAATCGTGCCGGCCACGTGGGTGCCGTGCTGGGTCTTGAGAATGTTGATGCTGTTGTCCATGAAGTTGAATCCGTGGACCGCCGGGCGGTTCGGGTCGTTCCACAGATTGGTGGAGAGGTCTTCATGGTCGCAGTCGATGCCGCCGTCCACCACGCAGACAATCACCTCGTTGCTCCCGGTCGTATAGCTCTTCCATGCGGGCAGTACGTTGATGTCGCATCCGGCCTCCTTGCCTGAAGTACCGCCGTCGTTGTAGAGGTCCCATTGCTTGTCAAAGGAAGGATCGTCGAACGGGAAACCGGCAGGTGCTGCAGTGGGTGCTGCATCAACGTAGGTCACGGTCTCGTCGTAGGCTTTTCGGGTGATAGGGCGGTATTCCACTTCCAGAATGCCCGGAATCTCTTCCAGCGAAATGGACGCTTTGGTCAGCGGCGTGCTTTCGTCGAACCAGACTTCGTACCAGCGGTCCAAGCCTGCCTCGCGAGTGCGCTTCTCAAACTTACCGGCATAGGGGAAAGTGCGTTCCATCCGGACATGACCCAGGACGGAAGCCGCCTTGGTCGTAATCAAGGCTTCTGCCTGTCCTGAGGCTTCTATTCTTTCTGCGGTGGGAACATCGACGTAGATGCGGACATGCCCCGTTTCATAGAGGGATACCGGATACTCGCCGGCCGGCGTCTCCAGGATTTCTTCTTGTAAAAGTTCTTCGGTCGTACAGGCGCACAGAAAGCCTGCTGCCAATGCGGCCAGCAATAGGGATCGGATTCTCATCATCGTATCTTATTGGGCAAGGAAGTCAAAGACCTTGAGCAGGCTCTGCTCATCCTTCCAGTTGATTTTGTTCTTTTTCAGGAATTGTTTGAAAGCGGCCTCCTTTTCAGCACCCAATGCTTCGGTAAGCTCTTTCTTGGTGGCCTTGACGGCTTTGCCGTCGAGGACGATATAGTATTCGTTCTTGATCTTCAGTTTCTTTCCCGATTCGCGGTGCTGGAATTGCTCCATGTGGTTGGTGTTGACGAAGCCGGGCAGATCGACCGAGGTGATCCGCTGGGTGGAGGCCGTTGTGGAGGAGGTTCCGTAGGCGCCGCCAGTTTCGTTGAGTGCCGTCAGGTCCACTATGCTGCGTACGGCCACGAAATTTTTCTCATCGGGGCCCGGCGTAATCCGCATCAAGTAGCCGTTTACGCGCTTGAAATGGTCATCGCCGATCTGTACGGCGGAGAACTGTCCGGCCGGTGCCATCTGGATCATTCCTTTCTCGTCGACAAAATGCAAGTCGCCCTTGAGCAGGTGGATATTGATGGGCATGACGCGTGTCTGTCCATTCGATAGTATCAATGTACCCTGCTGGAAATCAGAATAATAATAGGGCCACGTCGTATAGGCGTCAATTTGTGCCAGCGCCTGGAAAGCGAAGAGGCAGCAGGCAGTCAGCAAAAGGATCCGTTTCATAGCTTTAATCTTTTTCTGAAAAATCTCACTAAAATACAAAAAAGAAGGGGGAAAATCAAATTTTCCCCCTTCTTTAACAAGAAGTGTGCCCTTAGTTCTTGGTGCAGACGATGTCACCGAAGCAGATATTCACGCTGCCGGCATCCGGGATGTAGAGCCACGGGCCGTAGTCGATGAACTTGAGGGTCTTGCCACCGTCCTGGATGGCGATGTTCAGGTAACCTTCATCCAAGCCATCCTCGCCGTCGAAACCGAGCAGCACGCAGGCGTTGCCGTTGCTGTATACATATTCGGTTTCCTGACCGAGCGGAACCGCGATGTTGGTCACGTCGTTATCGACGATACCGTAGAACATGGTGTCGTCACCGGCCCAGCTGGCGCTGCCGAAGATGTTGTCGATCCAGACCTTGGTCACGTCGGAAGCATCTTTCTTGAACGTCATGATCCACTCGTCGGGACCATTGAAGTAGCTGGTACCCTTGGCGGTGTATTCGCCCAGAATGGAAGCCAGCGGATGGTCGAGGTCGTTGATGGTCACGGTGCAGGTGTTGCTGGCACCGATCTTGGTGTCACCGGCCGATTTGAACTTCACAGTGAAGCTCATGTCGCCCGTGAAGACACCGGGGTGCTCGATGATCTTGACCACGATGTTCTTCATGGATTCGGTGCCGGAGAAGCTGATGGAGCCCGTTCCGGAAGCGTCTTCAAAATCAACGCCCTGTTTGGCGGAGCCGTTCACGAATTCGTAGGTAACGGTGGTGTTCACGCCGCTGAAGGAAGCGACATGGACCGGGATATTGAGCGTGCCGGCATTCTCCGCGACTTTCATCGCACTGCTCGGGAAGGCAGCGAACGCATCGTTGTCATCGAAAACGGGCATCGGGTTGAGGTTGCAGGAAGCAACCAGCGATCCCAGCACGATAATACTGAAAATGTAGAAAATCTTTTTCATGGCTGTCATCGTTTATTCCCCGTAGCCCGGGTTCTGTTTCAGATTCTCATTGATGTCGACCTGGCTCTTCGGAATCGGGAGGGCCCAATACTTCGAGGAGGCGTCGATGTTGCGCGTGATGTTGGCGTCGGAGTAGTTGATCGAACCACCGGTACGGTCGAGGTCGAACCAGAGGTGGCCTTCGAAGTTGAGCTCCAGACGGCGTTCCAGAGCGACGGCGGCCTTGTCGGCGCTCGTCAGCGGGCTGGCACCACGGTTGGCACGGATGGCGTTGAGGTCGGCCAGGGCGGTCGAACCGGCGCCGTTGACAGCCGCTTCAGCACGGATGAGGTACATCTCGGAGAGACGCAGTACGATGGTGTTGCTCACGTCCGGGGTGGAGGTAGCGTTGCCTTCGCCCTTGCCATAATATTTCATGGTCCAGAGCTGGCCGCCGGAAACCTCGTCCTGGTCGGTGCAGAACATGACTTTGCCGTCATCTTTGCCACGGACACCGCGGGAGCCGCGCACGTCACCGTCCTCGAAGAGGTCGGCGAGCTGGGCGGTAGCGGCGCAGTCGGCGTAACCGAGCGGGTTGGTCATGTGGGAAGGACCTTCCCAATAGGCGTCATAACTATTGGCCTGCTTGCCATAGACTTCGAAGATCACTTCACCGTCACCGGCAACGTCTTTGCCCCAAACGGAAGGATATTCTTCGGCCGTCCAAAGACGGAACTTACCGCTGTTGATGACTTTGGTAGCATACTCGGAAGCCTTGGAATAGTCCTTATGATAGAGGTATACGCGGGCGAGGAGCGCCTGGATGGCGAGTTTGTTGAAAGTAGCCTTCGGGTCGGAGGCACCGCTGCGCTGATAGCTGTCGGCCATCAGGCCTTCGGCCGTCGTCAGGTCGGAAATGACCTGGGCGAAGGTCTCTTCCACAGAAGCGCGGGCCGGCATGTCGGTCGGCAGCTGCGGCTCGGTGATCACGCACACGCCGTATTCGCCGTTGGTGCCGTTCAGGCGGCTGTAGAGACGGAGCAGGTCAAAGTGAGCGAGGCCGCGCAGGGCAAGAGCCTCGGCCTTCAGGTTGTTGAGGTCAGCTTGGGTCACGCTGCTCGAAGTCAACTCATCGTTGTTGTCGATGGCGAAGATGACGTTGTTGGCAGCGGAGATCACAAAGTAGGCCGTACCCCAGAGACCGGACGTGGAGCTCGGCTCGTAGGACATGCTGTACGGCACCATCATACGGCCGGACTGGAAGTTCGTGTTGATCGGAATCATGGCGTTGCCGGCACGCATCTCGGAGTCCAGCACATAGAAAGCTCCGTACCAGTTATTGCTCACGAGCGGAGAGTAGGCACCGCCGATGGCTTTGTTCAGACCGTTGTAGTCGGAGAGCGTCAGTTCCGTACTCTGCGACATGATCGGATCCTCGGTCAGGAATTCGCTCATGCTGCAGGAAGCGGCCAGCGTCAGGATTGCGAAAAGTGCAATGATATTCTTTTTCATGTTCTTTTCCTCCTAAATTAGAAAGTGAGTTCAATACCGCCGGCAAAGGTCTTGGTCTGCGGGTAGATACCCCAGCCCATACCTTCCATACCGCGTTCAGGATCCCACCAGTACACATCGTGGAACGTGTAAGGGTTCAGGGCGCTGAAATAAATCTTGGCTCCCTTCATGTTGATCTTCTTGAGAAGATTCTGGGGGAGGTTGTAGGCCAGCGTAATGTCCTTGATACGGAAGTAGTCGCCGCGCTGGAGCCAACGGGTCGAGTTGGCGTAGGAGTTCGAGGAGTTACCAGCGACCGGTTTCGGATTGCAACCCGTGTCGCCCGGTTGCCTCCAGTAATTCATGGCGCGAGCCATCTGGTTCATGGACATTTGGTTACCGTCGGCGTTCAGGTAACGCCACTCGTAGATGTACACCAGGTTGTTGGTCTTGAACTCCGTGAAGATGCTCAGTTCGAGGCCCTTCCAGTTGAGGCTCGTGTTGAAACCACCCGTGAACTTCGGTTCCGGGGAACCGGCATAGATGTAGCGGGCCTGGTTGTAGTTGTTGGTCAGCAGGTAGTAGGACTCATCATCCGGATGCTCCGGATCGGTCGCACGGAAGAGGGCGTCGCCGTTGGTCGGGTCCACACCGTAGTAATCCTTCAGGTAGAAGTTGTAGAAGCTCTTGCCCACCACGTGGCGCAGACGGCTGTCGTAGGAGGAGGCCATCCATTCATCGTCGCCCAGGTCAATGACCGTCGATTTGTTGTAGGCGATGTTGAAGCCGGCCGTCCACACGAAGTCGGTGTTGCGGATGATGTCACCTTCCAGCTGGAACTCGATACCCTTGTTGTTCATCGAGCCGATGTTCATGAAGTTGCTGCCGAAACCGGAGGTCTGCGGAACCTGCTTGTTGAGCAGCATGTCGCTCGTGTTACGGGTGTAAAGATCCAACTGACCGTTCAGGCGGTTGTTGAAGAAAGCGAAGTCGATACCGACGTTCCAGGTCTTGTTGAGCTCCCAGGAGAGGAGGTCGTTGGCCGGGCTGGACGGGCGCATACCGTTGCCGCCGTTGTAAGCGGTGGAAGCATACACACCATAGGCGCGGTAAGGAGAAATATTGTTGTTACCGTTCACACCGTAGCTGGCACGGACTTTCAACAGCGAGAGCCAGTCGGAAGCGCTCTGCATGAATTCTTCGTTCGAGACGTTCCAGGAAGCGGAGGCGGACCAGAAGGTACCCCATTTGTTCTTGGAGCCGAAGAGCGAGGAACCGTCCTCACGGATGGAAGCCGCGAAGAAATAGCGGTTGGCGTAGTTGTAGTCCAGGTTGCCGAAGAACGACAGCAGGGTGCGGGCGTTCCTGGATTCGTCAATCTGGCTGGAGCTGGTCACTGAAGTGGAGAAGTACGGGATGTTGGCATCCACGCCCGGTGCATAGCCGTAGAGCGAAGCATAGGTCTGCTTCATGGCTTCCTGGCCGACCATCACGCGGACCGAGTGGTCGCCGAACATCTTGCTGTAGGTGGCCGTGTTGGAGGTGGTAATGCGGACGTACTGGCTGCGGGAACCCTGCAGGGTACCTTCCGTGTCGCCCGGATCCGGACCCCAGTAGCGGATACCTTCGCCGAACGTACCTTCGAACATGTTGTTGGTCTTGAACACCAGGCCTTCCAGCGGCTCCCACGTCAGCGAGATGGCGGCCTGCGTACGGAACTGCTTCTCCCACTGGTCTTCACCGTGTTCGAGGGCGTTCCAAAGCGGGTTGGTATTGGAGTTCTCAGGGATCTTCTGGTTGTACTCACCGGTTTCGGGATC
>JAEEGH010002372.1_pt1 | contig 51152 bp, 38 predicted proteins | sample 9134181 | NCBI WGS metagenome assembly JAEEGH01 (sample SAMN16246544, study PRJNA631951) | gut metagenome | biome: gut microbiome; feature: rumen; material: DP-attached | host: Bos | place: Iran: Karaj | collected 2018-10
AAATGCTGTTGAGCCATATCTTGATGCCTGCATCACGCACCTTTTGAAGCAAGCGACCTACGTTTTCGTCGTACTTGCTTATGCAACACTCTATGGCGACGGGATGGATGCTGATGAACTCGTCGAGGTTCTTCTCAGCATTCTTGTCGTTGAGGTTCACGATGGGCATGTAGATGACTTTGTCAAGTATCGCGCCGTTCTCGCGCTTCACTTTGTCGATGGGATTGCTCGACTTGATGATGACTTGGTTTGTGGTGCCCGTTTTCTCCATCAGTTCGTACACTTGCTGGAAGTAGTCGTAGCCTTTGTCGATATTGATGAGGATTTTTCCCTTACAAAGGACGAGGACTTCTTCGAGCGTGGGAATGTGGTTGCGAGTGACAGATGCGTTGTGCTGGGGACGAAGTCGCAGTTTCTGTATCTCGTCGTAGGTCAAATCGGCTACCTTGCCTTTTCCGTTGGTACAGCGGTCAACTGTCGGGTCGTGCATCAGTACGAGCTGGCCGTCTTTGGTGCGTCGCACATCAATCTCAATCATGTCGATGCCCATGTCGATGCAGCTTTGGAAGGCAGGAATGGAGTTCTCGGGATGGTTGCGCCAGTCGCCTCGATGTGCCACGACGGTAACATACTTGGGATTGCGGAAGAGGTTGTCGCGCAGTACATCTGATTTGTCCTTCGGCAGAACACTCAAGGACACGATGGTCAGGACGACCAAGAGAAAGGTTCTTTTCATGGTGTTTCTTTATTTGCTTTATTTCACTTCGCCATTCGTTGCCTGTTTGAGGGTGAGAGGAACGTATACCATATTATATATATAGGGTTCCTCTTCGTAGAAGAAAGCGATGCGGCCATCCTTTTGCTGGCACATGGTGGAATAGGCCGAGCGCTTGTTGGTGACCTGCATACCGAGCTTCCAGCCCTCGGCAAAGGCGGCAGTCGTGTAGTTCTTGCCTTCCTCGAGAACCTTGTAGAAGATAGAAACATCGGCTCGTGTGTCGGCTTTCGGGAGGCTTTGGAGAGCGACGTGAACGCGCTTGCCGTCGGAAACGCGACGCCCGCGGACGATGAGGATCTCGCCGTTGCAACTGTTGGCGCCGACCTTGATGCCCGTCGGCACATCATGGCTGTTGACGGGCTTGTCCCAAGAGCCTTTGGTGACGCTGCCTTCTGCAAAGGTCCAGATGTTGAACGTGCGGCCGTACCACTTCCTGCCGCTCAAGACGATTTGTCCGCTGGGCAGTTCCTCCACCTTCGGCTCGTCGCTGTCCGGAGCCGCCTGGAACGAGGCATCGCCTCCCAGAAGCTGCCAGTTCATGCCCATGTCGTCGCTGTAAACGACATACGCGCCCTTCAGTCCTGTGCCTTTCAACAGCAAGGCCGCATAGAGGCGGTAGTAGTCGCCGACCTTCGTGACGCGGCTCTGCAGAATCTTGCCGCTGCCAAAGAAGCCTGCCCAAGCAAAAACGCCCATTCCATCGTCTGTTTCCTTTTGTTGGAACATTGCGCCAGCCTTTCCCCAGAACTGCTGAGTGATGTCTTCCGGCGCACTCCAAGTATGTCCGCCGTCCGTGGTGATCTGCCTTGCAATGAAGGGACGATAGTCTGCTTTGGCATAGCCATAGATGCATTTCCCGCTGACGGTAATGAGCACGCCGCGTCCGCTTTCACGGTCCAGACAGAGAGCCGGATCGCCGAAGCCAACGCCGAAGACATTGTCATTTCCGCCCATTCCATCGGCAATTTTAGTCTCCGCCGACCACTTCTTGCCGTTGTTCTTCGAGATGCGCATCACCTCGTCGACCTCGCCGAAACCGATATCGAAGCCACAGACGCGGTAGTCGTAGATGGCGACGAGTTCGCCTTTCTTATTCTTGGCAATAGCAGGGATGCGATAGACGTCGCGGGTGCTGTCGTTGCTATTAGCCAGGATCTGGTACTTGGTGCGCTCCGTGGCGTATGCCTCCGTTGCTCCCGTGTTGCCATCCACATAGGGATGAGCAGCCATCGCGTTCAGTGGCAGGAGGAGAAGCAGGAGGAGGTGTGGCGTACAGTTGTTTTTGTTGCAACAGTCGCAACAACTGCATTTGTTGTCACTGCGCAGATAGCGGTACAGCACAAAGCCTGCAACGACTATCACGGCAACTAAAAGGATAATGCTTTGGATGTTCATAGTAGGAGTGTTCTGAGTGTTCTGAGTAATCTGAATATTCTGAGAGTTCTGAGTTTAGCTGATAATCAGGTGGACGAGGAATGCCACGAGCCAGGCGACGCAGCACTGCCCGACCATGATGAACAGCATCCATCGGGTGCCGAGCTCTCGGCGAACGGTGGCCATCGTTGCCATGCAGGGTGTGTAGAGCAGGCAGAAGACGAGCAGGGTGTAGGCCACGCCTGGCGTGAAGATGCTCGTAATGGCTACTCCGGCAAAGAGGGTGCTGAGCGTGCTCACTACGACCTCCTTTGCCAAAAGACCGCTCACGAGGGATGTCACCACGCGCCAGTCGCCGCAGCCGAGTGGCTCGAAGATGGGGGCGACAAGGCTCGATATCTGTGCCAGCATGCTGCGCGAGGCCTCTTCGGCAGGCACCATCTGGAGGTGGAAGTCGAATGTCTGGAGGAGCCAGATGACGATGCTGGCAAGGAAGATAACGGTGAAGGCTCGCCCCAGGAAGTCCTTCGCCTTGTCCCACAGCAGATGCCAGACATTCATGGCAACCGGCATGCGATAGTTGGGCAGCTCCATGACGAAGGGCACCGCCTCGCCTCGGAAGAGCGTCCGTTTCAAGACGAGTGCCACGACGATGCCCACGAGGATGCCAATCATGTAGAGCGACATCATCACCCACGCCGCGTGTCTCGGGAAGAAAGCCGCAGCGAAGAAGGCATAGATGGGAATCTTGGCGGTGCAGGACATGAAAGGCGTCAGCAAGATGGTGAGCCGGCGGTCGCGTTCGCTGGGAAGCGTGCGGCTTGCCATGATGCCTGGAACCGAGCAGCCGAAGCCAATCAGCAGAGGCACTATGCTGCGGCCGGAAAGTCCCAAACCACGCAGCAACTTGTCCATCACGAAAGCGATTCGTGCCATATAGCCTGTGTCCTCGAGCATGCTGAGGAAGAAGAAGAGGATGACGATGAGTGGCAGGAAGACGAGCACTGTGCCGACGCCGGAGTAGATGCCGTCGATGATGAGCGAATGGATGGGCGGAGCGATGTCCCACTGCGTGAGCGTGGCATCGGAGAACGCCGTGAAGCGGTCGATTCCCTCTTGGAAGAGGTCTTGCAGCCAGGCGCCTATCGTGTTGAAAGTCAGGTAGAAGACGGCAGCCATGATGAGCAGGAAGGAAGGGATGGCCGTGAAGCGACCGGTCAGGATCTTGTCGATGCGGATGCTTCGCTTGTGCTCCTGGCTCTCTTCGGGGCGTACGACGCAGCATTCGCTTACCTGGAGGATGAAATTGAAGCGCATATCGGCGAGGGCGGCACAGCGGTCGAGGCCGCGTTCCTCTTCCATCTGGCAGATGATATGCTCGATGGTTTCCTGCTCGTTCTGTGTGAGGTTAAGTGCCGATGCCACGAGTTTGTCGCCTTCTATCAGCTTGCTTGCAGCGAAGCGGACTGGGATGCCGGCAGCCTGTGCGTGGTCCTCGATGAAGTGCATGATGGCGTGGAGGCAGCGATGCACAGCACCGCCGTGTTCCGTGGGACTGCAGAAGTCCTGACGCGCCGGCCCTTCATTGTAGCGAGCCACATGGATAGCGTGGCTCACCACTTCGTCCACACCCTCGTTCTTCATGGCGCTGATGGGGATGACGGGAATGCCGAGCAGCCGCTCCATTTGGTTGATGCGGATGGTTCCGCCGTTGCCTTTCACCTCGTCCATCATGTTGAGCGCCAGCACCATAGGGATGCCGAGCTCCATCAGCTGCATGGTGAGGTAGAGGTTGCGCTCGATGTTTGTGGCATCCACGATGTTGATGATGCCGCTCGGCTTGCTCTTCAGGATGAATTGACGGCTGATGACCTCCTCGCTCGTGTATGGGCTGAGGCTGTAGATGCCGGGGAGGTCGGTGACGGTGGCATCGGGGTGTCCCTTGATGATGCCGTCCTTGCGGTCGATTGTCACGCCGGGGAAGTTGCCGACATGCTGCTTGCTGCCCGTCAGCTGGTTGAAAAGCGTGGTCTTTCCGCAGTTCTGATTGCCGACGAGCGCAAAGGTGAGAGGTCCCTTTTTTGCCGATGAAATGGGATGAAATGCGTCCTCATCGTGGTAGCGGCCTTCCTCACCGAAGCCAGGATGCTCAATCACACCATCACGACCAGACCCGGACCCTCTCCCAACCTCTCCCTTGTAGGGAGAGGAGCATATAGTTCTTTCTCCGAAAGAGTAATCACTCCCCTCCCTACAAGGGAGGGGCTGGGGGTGAGTCTGGAGGGGAGGCGTGGGGGCCACCTCTATTTCCTCCGCGTCGGCCAGTCTCAAGGTCAGCTCGTAGCCATGAATCCGCAGTTCCATCGGGTCGCCGAGGGGTGCGTATTTCTGCAGCGTCACCTGCGTTCCGGGTATCATGCCCATGTCGAGGAAGTGCTGTCGCAGCGCTCCTTCACCTCCCACTTTGAGGATGGTGGCCGACTGTCCTTTATGGAGTTCTCTGAGAGTCATTGTTCTTTCGTTTCAAACCATTCGCTCTGCAAAGATACAAAAAAAGAGGCACATAGCAAGCAGCTACATACCTCAAAATGATAAAATTACCTAAAAATGATGATGCGCAATGGGGAGGTTTCAAACGCCGCCTGCGGAATTTGCCAACGCCGCACGCGGAAATGGGCAACGCCGCACGCGGGGATTGCCATCGCCGCAGGCGGCGTTTTTCAATGCCCTTTGCGACTATTCTTCAGCCTCGCTGGGAGCCTCTGGTTTTTCCTCTTTTTTCTTTGCCAGATACTCGGGCAGCGCCATGCCTGCCTGGTCGAAGAGTTCGCTGAGAGGAGGCACGCTCTTCATCAGTCCGGCGAGGAAGTTGGCCGTGCTCGTCTTGCCGTCGCCAGCGCCGCCGCCGTTGTCCCAAACCGTCACCTTGTCGATGTTGATGCCCTTGATGGCTTCGACCTGCGTCTTGACGAGGTCGGGGAGTTTCTCCAGGAGCAGCAGGGTGTAGGCCTTCGTGGCGTCGCCACCGGCAGCCTGAATCATCTTGTCGTAGCCCTCGGCCTGCTTCGTCAGGATTTGGAACAAGCCCTTTGCCTCGGCCTCCATCTTGGCGAAGATGGCGTCGGCCTCACCCTTGGCATTGACGCGCTTCTGCTCGGCCTCTGCCTCAGCAGCGATGACAAGTCGCTTCTTCTCGATTTCCTGTGCCACGATGACGTTGGCCTGCTGACTGGCACGCTCCCTGTCGGCACGCGCATTCTCGGCCTTCTGCTCGGCAGCGTATGCCTCTTCGAGCGCCTGAGCGTTTGCCACCTTCTCGGCAGCAACGGCTTTGCGCTGGGCCTCTGCCTCACGCTCACGACGCACGGCGTCGGAGTTGGCGATGGCTATCTTGGCTTCGTTCTCGCCCTTCACGGCTTCGGCATTCGCCTCGGCGGTACGGATACGCGTCTCGCGGACGGCTTCAGCTTTACCGATTTCGCCGTTTCGCTCCTGCTCGGCAACGCGAACCTTCGCCTCATTGATGGCCTTTGCTGCAGCCTCCTGGCCGAGGGCCTCGATGTAGCCGCTCTCGTCCTTGATGTCCGTCACGTTCACATTGATGAGCCGCAGGCCGATCTTCTTCAGCTCGACCTCTACATTGGCCGTGATGGCCTCGAGGAACTTGTCGCGGTCGCTGTTCAGCTCCTCGATGCTCATGGTGGCAATGACGAGACGCAGCTGTCCGAAGAGGATGTCGCGGGCAAGCTCCTGAATCTGCTGGGGCGTCTGTCCGAGCAGGCGCTCAGCAGCAGCCAGCATGCTCTCGGGCTCTGTGCTGATGCCGACGGTGAAGCGGCAAGGCACGTCCACGCGGATGTTCTGCCTCGACAGGGCGTTTGTCAGGTTCGCATCGATGCCGATGGGCGTCAGGGAAAGGTAAGCATAGTCCTCGATGATGGGCCATACGAAGGCACCACCGCCGTGCACACACTTGGCGCTCTTGCTGTTGCCGCGGTTGCCATAGATGACCAGAATCTTGTCACTGGGACAACGACGGTAGCGGTTGATGATGGCCATGAAGAGGAAGACGAGTACGACGACTCCAATCACAATAAGATAGAAGGGTTCCATAAGAAAATTTACTATTTAAAGATTTAATATTTACTCTTTCGTTATGACGTTATAACGTTATTACGTTAAAACGAATCAAGCCAAAGTTTCCACTATCAGTACACTCCTTTCGACGACCTTCGTCACCCGGACCTTCGTGCCGCTCGGAATGGCGTCGCCTTCCGTCTGGGCCGGCAGCTCCTGCACCGAGCCGTGGAAACTAATCTGCACCTTGCCGCTGCCGCTCCTGTTGGCAGGAATGCGGATATAGACTTCGCACACCTGGCCCACGCTCTCCTCTATGCGATAAGAGCCGTTGCCCTCGAGCTTCATCAGCTGCCTATACATTATTATAAATGCTGCCACCATGATGCAACCGCAAAGGATGGCTGCCACGGCAAGCAGGAAGCGGTTCTCTATCAAGCCGCTCAGGCAAACGCCGCCCCAGCCGACACCCAGCAGGAAGTTCACCGTGTTGCGTATCGTGAAGAGCTGTATGGCTCCGCCCGTGTCCATCGTGTCGCCGTTGCCGTCGCCCATGTCAGCCCCTCCCGTATCGAGGTCGCCCATGTCGCCGCCGGCATCGGTATCGCCAAGACCGATGAGCGTAAGTGTCATCTGGATAAGAAAGATGATGGAGACAGCAATGGCTATCGTCCAATAGGCGCGCATATAGGGAGGCAACGCCTGATACCAATCAAGAAATGTAGTCATCATAGTTAACACAATTAGTTGTTCCGAAGTACAAAGTTAGCGAAATTTGGTGAAACAGGCAACGAAAGTTTGCTTTATATCTCACTTTTCGCTATTTTTGCAAACAATAAGTATCAAAAGAAATGTCGTTTTCGTAAATAGTAAATGACAAAAAGGTAAATGGTAAATAGTAAATGGTAAATGACAATCATTTGTTGCGCCTCTTTAGCCATTGCCCGAAATGCGGGGCGAATGCTTTCGTAGAGGACACCGAGAAGAGCAAGCGCTGCGAGGCTTGCGGCTTTGTCTATTTCATGAATCCGAGTGCCTCGACGGTGGCCGTCATTGTTGACGAAGGGAACCGTCTCATGGTTGTCCGCCGAAGCAAAGAGCCTGCGAAGGGGACGCTCGACTTGCCCGGTGGCTTCTGCGACTGCTATGAGACAGGCGAAGAGGGCGTCAGGCGGGAGGTCATGGAGGAGACCGGCCTCTCGGTTGTCGAGTCGCGCTACCTCTTCTCGCTGCCCAACATGTATCACTTTGGAGGTCTCGACATCCCTACTCTCGACCTCTTCTTCCTCTGCAAGGTAAAGGAAACAACCGGAGCAACAGCTATGGACGACGCGGCCGAGGTGCTTTGGCTGCCTTGGGAAGAGGTCAGGCCGGAAGACTTCGGGTTGAAGTCCATCAGTCTTGGTGTGGCTCGGCTGCTGGAGCTGCAGGCTGCTTCTCAGGCCATCGGCCACTAAGCCACGGAACTCGCTCTATATAAGGCACAAGCCAGGCACACAGGCAGAAGATGACCGGCAGGAGGATGAGCACATCATCCACTCTTCCGTAGATGCTCCTGCCGAAGGAAAGGTGCGTGAACTTGTAGAAGTACAGCATCGGATAGTGCGAGATGAAGAAGACCATGCTGTGCTCGCCTATGAAGCAGAGCAAAGGGATTCGCGGCACTTGCAACGTCAGCAGGACACCCGCCAAGCCGCAAAGTATCAAGGTGGCATTGACGACAGCCATCAAAGCATTGCCCGTAAAGAGGTTCTGGCTCATGTTGTATGTGCCGGGAGCCACGATACCAAGGACGATGAAGGCCGCCACCATCAGCCACGACGCTGCCATCACTTGCTGATTGCTATACCTTTGCATCACCCAGCGCCACAGGCGGCCGAGATAGAAGAAGTAGCATGCGATGAAGACATTGCCGAGGCTCATCGGCACATTGTTGCCCGTCCGGTATGCCCAGTAACTGAGAGCGGGGAAAGCAAGCGTGAGCCAGCACAGATGCTTCACCTTGTCGATGTATCGCACCATCATATAGACGGTGAAGAACGAGAAGAGGAACCAGATGGGCGAGTTGCCGTAGAAGCCGCTCTTCATCCAGACATGGCTCCAATCCAGCGGCTCGACAAACTTCTTGTAGCGGTCCACGAGTGGGAAGTAGAAACTGAAATAGACGATGGCTCCTATGATGCCGCTCATCAGATAGGGCACCAGGAGGCGCTTGCTCCTGTCCTTCAGGTAGTCGAGGTCCGTGCCGCTCGACGTGCCTTTGTTGAAGTAGCCGGCCTTGAAGAAGAAGAAACTCATGAAGAAGAAGCTCCAGCGCATCACCTCGAGCCACCAGTCCTGCTTGTCCTCTCCGCAGAAGGCCATGATGTGCAGCGTCACCATGCGGATGATGCAGATGCCGCAAAGGATGTCGAAAGCGTGGTTTCTCTGTTTCATAAGGCTTCAGGGAAGACAAGTTCTGCAGGACGATGGCTGACCTTCATCTCGTCGGGAACATCTTTTATGACTTTGCCGTAATGGTTGTTGAGGTAGAGCAGGAGGTCGCGGGGAGCGCTGACTTGCAACGGACCGAGTGTGACGGTTTGTGATTGCTTGATGTCCTCGATGGGCAGGCGCTCGCTCTTGGTGATGATGTTCTTGCAGAGGGGGAGCGGCTTGCCGTTGAACATGGTCTGAGTCCTATACATTATATTATATATAGAGCGTTTGCTGAGCAGCGTGATGAGCAGTCGCGTGAAGAAACACGGCAGCCAGCCCCGCTTCCTGGGCTCCGGGATGTCGCACTTGCCGCAATGCTTCCATTGCCAGATCTCCTTGGCGATGAAGAGGCCGTTCAGGAAGAAGACAACCTTGTGCTGCAGTCGCTCGAGCCATCGCTGCCGGGGTATCTTGTCGAAGGGGAAGATGTCGACGTAGATGCCTTGGTGCATCTTGATGTGCTGGAATGTGGACTCCGAGAAGCGGGAGCCGTTCATGCGGATCTTCATGAAGTAGAAAGGCGTGTGAGGCTCCGTGTCGGGTGTCTGCAGGAAGAAGCGGTCGCCCAGTTCTGCTCCGGCAATCGCGGCAAAGCGCTCGTAGTCGGGCCGCATCATGCCCACATCCACATCGTCGTCCCAAGGCAGTATCTTCTGCCAGAAGTACGCGCCAACTGCCGTTCCGCCCGTCACGAAGTAGCGGATGCCATGCTTCCTGCAGATGCGGTCCACCTCGCTTAGAGTGGCATAAAGCGCTTCCTGAAGCTTCTGAAGTTCCTGTTCTTTATAATTCATCTTCTCGTTTGGGTGTCCTCCCCTTTGGGGAAATTAGAGGGGGGCAACCTTCTTCGTCCCCAAGGCATTCATGTACTCCATGTCGCCAGCCCCTTCCCAAATGTCGGTCTTGGCACTGAGGTTGTCCAGGTGGCTCACGACGATGGCCTCCTGTGTGCATGGGACGACGGGACTTCCGAACTCCCTCTGTCCATGATGCGACAGGACACAATGCACGATTCGCTTCGTCTCGTCCTTGTCGAAGCCCTTGCTTTCCAGGATGTTCTGCAGCCAATGAGCGCCGATGTAGATGTGGCCGAGCAGATACATATCCGGCTGCGGCTCACCCTGCTTGCTGTACTCATGAATCTTGCCGCAGTCGTGGAAGAGCATCGCAAGGATGCAGTGCTCCACCTTCACCTCGTAAGGCAGGCAGGGATAGAGCCCCTCGAGCATCTTGAGCATCTGGTGCGTATGGTTGAGCAGGCCGCCGGGGAAGGCATGATGGTTGCTTGTGGCGGCAGGATATTGACTGAATGGCTCGTAGAATCGCCCCGCAAACTCCTCGATAATGCTCATCAAAGTCTTGTCCGAGCAATAGCTGAGCAGGTGCCGAATCGTGTCATCCCATACATCGCGGCGTATCGGACGGGGCAACAGATTGTAGAGCGGATGGTCGAGGAGTGGTTCTCCGCAGGCCTTCAGGTCGCGCAGGTCGCACGACTTCTTGCCGTCGTTGTCCTTGATATTATAGAAGACGACGAGCTGCCCCACCTGCGGCTCTGCCGTCGGAGGCATGTCCCAAACTGCCACATTGATGGTCTCGACGAGGTTTGCCACCTTCAGCGAAGCGTAAGGCGACCCAGTCTTCGTGGTGCCGTTGCTGCGGCTGATGACGAGGTATTCCTTGTTGTTCATAGCGTATTTTATGTTGAAATCTTTCGCAAAGTTAAGCATTTTTCGTAACTTTGCACACAAAAGCAAGAAAAAAGACGATGGCTGACGACAATTTCTACATGAAGCAGGCCTTGGCGGAGGCAAACGAGGCGTACAAGCAGGGCGAGATTCCTATCGGGGCAGTCGTGGTGTGCAGGGACAGGATTATCGCCAAGAGCCACAACCTGACTGAGCTGCTGCACGATGTCACGGCGCATGCCGAGATGCAGGCCATCACGGCGGCGGCGGAGCACCTTGGCGGCAAGTATCTGAACGACTGCACGCTTTATGTCACAGTGGAGCCTTGCGTGATGTGCGCAGGTGCCCTCGGTTGGTCGCAAATCAGCCGAATTGTTTATGGAGCGCCCGATGAAAAGCGCGGTTTCCTGCGCTTTGCCCCCCAAGCCCTGCACCCGCGTACGAAGGTCACGAGTGGCGTGATGGCCGACGAATGCATCGAACTGATGCAACGCTTCTTCCGTGAAAAGCGGTGATGGCAGCTTATTCGCTATACTTGACCTGAAAATAGTCAAGCAGCGCCTTGTAAGCGTCCTGAGCTGTCAAGCATGTATCCCTTAGATAGCCATTTATGTGTCCCCATTCTCGCAGTCCGCGATAGTAGAACATCTTGAGCTCGTCGGTAATGATGAATGGGACGATGTTGTTTGCTAGACATTCCTTGAACATCAGCAGCCGCCCAACTCTGCCATTTCCATCTTGGAAAGGATGAATCTTTTCGAAGCGAACATGAAAGTCGAGGATGTCGTCGAGCGTATGGCGACGGTTGAGGTTGTAGTCGCTCAGCAGGCTTTTCATGTGCGTGGACACTTCCTGAGGCAGACTTGTCTTCTCTCCGGCAATCTCGTTTGGCAGTCTCTTGTAGTCGCCCACGGCAAACCAATCCTTGAGGCTGTCTGAAGTGCCCGACTTCAAAAGCAGATGCAACTGTTTGACGAGCCTTTCTGTCAGCTTTTCCTCTGCATGTTCGATGATGAAGTCAATGCAACGAAAGTGGTTGATTGTTTCAACAATATCGTCCACATTGACAGACATATCGCTGATGCCGATGGTGTTTGTCTCGTAGATAAAGCGGGTCTGGTCGTGCGTCAGGCGGCTACCTTCCATGTGATTGGAGTTGTAGGTCAGGTCGATTTGCGTGCGATGATAGATGCCGCACTTCAGTCTCGAAGCCTTCTGCTCCCTTAATGTTTTCAGCAAAGGCGAGACCTTCTCTCTGGCAGAGCCGCGCTTGGGCAGAGCCGCATCTGCAGGAATGTTCCATGTCTTCCCTGTCAGAAAGGCACCTTCTATCTTTCCACCCGCACAATAGTTGCGGACTGTTCGCTCCGAAACGCCATGCTTCTCGGCAAATTCTACCACAGAAATATACTCCATAATATCCTCTATCGGCAAGTTTTTGCTGTTTAATCTGCCGCAAAGATACGGCTTTTTGCCGATACCGGCAAGAAATGTTACAAAAAAAGGCAGTATATATTAAATTATAGGGGGAGGGGAGTATAGATGCCGACTACCCTTGCCAAGCAGGGATGAGAGCGGAAATCAGCCGAGATGAAATATGGTGTTTTGAGCTGCTTGCGCTGAGCTTTTTCAGCCCTCTGTGAGGCATCAAAAAACGCCGCGTGCGGCGATGGCAATTTCCGCGTGCGGCGATGGCAATCCCCGGCTGCGGCGTTGGGCATCGCCGCACGCGGCGTTTTCAACCCCCTCTTAAGCCGCTTTTTCCCTTAGCCTGCCATCGGTCATTTCAGCAAGGCCAAATAGGTCTCTATCGCCTGCTGAATCTCGCAAAAATCCACGAATTCATCGGCAGAATGGCTGCGTTTGCTCTCGCCCGGACCCATCTTCAGACTGGGGAAGGGCATGAGGGCTTGGTCGCTCAAGGTGGGCGAGCCGAACGGTTTGCCGCCAAGCTCGATGATTCTTTGCACAAGTGGATGGTTCACATCAATGCCTGAGGAACCCAACCTGAAACTGCGCGCCTTGACCTCCGACTTGACATTTTTGCCGATTTCATCGAATAATTCGCGGTTCGTATAACACTCGTTCGAGCGCACATCGACCGTGAAAGTGCAGGTGTCGGGCACCACATTGTGCTGTGTGCCTGCGTTCACGATGGTCACCGTCATTTTGACAGGGCCGAGCAGGGGTGAGACCTTCTCGAACTTATAACTCCGGAACCACTCGATGTCCTCGATGGCGTGGTAGATGGCGTTGTCGCCTTCGTCGCGGGCAGCGTGCCCAGCCTTGCCGTGAGCCGTTACGTCGAGCACCATCAGACCCTTTTCGGCGATGGCCGGCTGCATGCCTGTCGGCTCACCGACGAGTGCGACGTCTATCTTCGGGAGCAGCGGCAGGACGCTCTCTATGCCGTTCTTCCCGCTCACTTCCTCTTCGGCACTCGCCAAGAAAACGAGGTTAAAACGGGTCTTTTCCTCTTTGAGAGCGGCGAAGACATGTAGCAATGATACCAGACTGGCACCGTCGTCGTTCGCACCAAGCCCGTAGATGCGGCTGCCTTCTCTTGTCGCTTTGAAAGGGTCTCGCTGCCATCCAGCAACGGGTTTCACGGTGTCGATGTGGGCGTTCAAGAGCAAGGTAGGCCGCTCTGCATCGAAGTTCGGCTGGAGCGACCAGAGGTTGTTGCCTTTTCGCTTCACCTCGAGCCCCAACTCGCTCTGCATATAGTCCTGCAGGAGGTCGGCAGCAGCCTTTTCTTCCCTGCTGATGCGTGGCACCTCGATGAGTCGGCACAGCAACTCTATCGCTTTCTCATTGAGCATTGAACGTTGAACATTGAACATGATACAATACCATTTTACAGCACAAAGGTACGAAAAAAGCCAAATAATTCTTCATTCTTCACTCTTAATTCTTAATTTATTTGTATCTTTGTGCTATCTAAGCACAATATGACCATGCAGAACCCCGCCCCACTACCTTCTCTCATCCAAAGCCAAGCAGCCATTTACGGCAAGCGAGCCGCCATGCTTTATCGCGACGACGAGCTGCAGAAATGGAAGGAGATTTCGTGGGAAGACTATGCCCGAAACGTGAGTCGCGTCTCGGCATCGCTGCTCGAGCTGGGCGTCGGCGTACAGGAAAACATCGCCACCTTCTCGCAAAACATGCCGGAATGCATGTATGTGGACTTCGGTGCCTACGGCATCCGGGCCATCACCATCCCGTTCTATGCCACTGCGAGCGAGATGCAGGTGAAGTATATGGTGAGCGATGCGAAGATACGCTACATCTTCGTCGGCGAACAATACCAGTACGACACGGCCTACCGCATACTCAAGATCGAGCAGTCCATGCGGAAGCTCATCATCTTCGACCCTTCTGTCCAGAAAGACCCGCAAGACAATGTGAGCCTCTACTTCGATGAGTTCCTGGCGCTTTCCGACGGCAAAGACCATAGCGAAGAGATCCGGAGGCTCACTTCCGAGGTGCAGGAGGACGACTTGGCGAACATCCTCTATACAAGCGGCACGACGGGCATCAGCAAGGGCGTCCAGCTGACGCACAGGATGTATAACGCCGCATTCCGCGGTCATGTAGGGGCTTTGCCGCTCTCCGACAAGGACCTCATCATGAACTTCCTGCCCTTCACGCATGTCTTCGAACGCGGCTGGTCGTATCTCTGCATCAAGACAGGCTGCACGCTGGCCGTCAACCGGCGTCCCCAGGACATCCTGCAGAGCCTTCGCGAGGTGCATCCTACCTGCATGTGTGCTGTGCCCAGGTTCTGGGAGAAAGTGTATAGCGGCGTTCAGGAAAAGATGAACGAGTCCTCGCCTATACAGCGAAAGATGCTCGAGGACGCGCTTCGAGTGGGCAAGACCTACAATGTGGACTACAAGATGCGTGGGCTCGACCCGCCTCTCGCCCTGAAGATGCGCTACCTCTTCTACGAGAAGACAGTCATCGCCCTGCTCTTGAAGACCTTGGGACTGGAGCGAGGCAACTTCTTCCCCACAGCCGGAGCAGCCATCCCGCCTGTCATCGAGGAGTTCGTGCGCTCGGCAGGCATCCTCATGATAACGGGCTACGGCCTCACCGAGAGCACTGCCACCGTCTCCTGCGACCGCTGGAACCAACCCATCTCGCTCGGCTCTATCGGCAGGCCGCTGGATGGTGTGCACATCAAGTTCGGCAAGAACGACGAGATACTCCTCAAGGGCGAGACCATCACGAAGGGCTACTATCGCAAGGCAGAAATAACGGCTATGGCCATCGACGACGAAGGCTGGTTCCACACGGGCGATGCCGGCTACATGAAGGACGGCGAACTCTTCATGACAGAGCGCATCAAGGACCTCTTCAAGACAAGCAATGGCAAATACATCGCCCCGCAGATGCTCGAGTCGAAGTTCTGCGTGGACCGCTACATCGACCAGATAGTCATCATTGCCGACGGGCACAAGTTTGTCTCGGCACTCGTCATTCCTGAGTACAAGCTGCTCGAAGACCTGGCAAAGAAAAGGGGCATCGACTTCAGCAGCCGCGCCGAGCTCTGCCATAACCCGCAGATAGTGCAGTTCGTCATGGACCGTATCGACACCATACAGCAGGACCTGGCTTCCTACGAGCAGGTGAAGCGCATCACGCTCCTGCCGGAGCCCTTCAGCATGGAGCGCGGCGAACTCACCAACACGCTGAAGGTGAAGCGCCCCGTCCTCAACGAATTATATAAGGAACAGATAGCAAAGATGTATCAAGAATAGCATAGCCATTGTGCCCGACGCTTCTCCGTCGGCCCCCCATTAACCCCAAAATCCCCATTAACCCCATAAATGATTACCCAAGACCAACTAAAGGAAGTCAAGGAGCGCACAGAGCAGCTGCATCGCTACCTCGACATCGATAATAAGAAGATACAGTACGAAGAAGAACAGCTCCGCACACAGGCTCCAGGCTTCTGGGACGACCAGAAGCGCGCCGAGGCACAGATGAAGCTTGTCAAGGGACTTGAAAAGTGGCTCAAGGGTTACGCAGAAGTCAAGACGCTTTGCGATGAGCTCGACACCGCCTTCGAGTTCTACAAGGAGGAGCTCGTCACAGAAGATGAGGTCGATGCGCTCTATGCCAAAGCCATCGCCGCCATCGAAGAGCTCGAACTGAAGAACATGCTCCGCCGCGAGGAAGACAGCATGGATGCCGTCCTCAAGATAAACTCCGGCGCTGGCGGCACGGAGGCACAGGACTGGGCACAGATGCTCATGCGAATGTATATGCGCTATGCCGAGACGCACGGCTACAAATGCGTGGTCAGCAATCTGCTCGAAGGCGACGACGCAGGCATCAAGTCCTGCACGCTCGAGATACAGGGCGAGTTCGCTTACGGCTATCTCAAGAGCGAGAACGGCGTCCATCGCCTCGTGCGTGTCTCGCCCTACAACGCCCAGGGCAAGCGCATGACCAGCTTCGCCTCTGTCTTCGTCACCCCGCTCGTCGATGACACTATCGAGGTGAACATCGAGCAGGCACGCATCTCCTGGGACACCTTCCGCTCGTCAGGCGCTGGAGGCCAGAATGTCAACAAGGTAGAGTCCGGCGTCCGCTTGCGTTATCAGTACAAAGACCCTTATACGGGCGAGGAAGAGGAAATCCTCATCGAAAACACCGAGACACGCGACCAGCCCAAGAACAAAGAGAATGCCATGCGTCTGCTTCGTTCCATCCTGTATGACAAGGAGTTGCAGCACCGCATGGCAGAGCAGGCGAAGGTGGAGGCCGGAAAGAAGAAGATAGAGTGGGGCAGCCAGATCCGCAGCTATGTCTTCGACGACCGCCGCGTGAAAGACCACCGCACGAACTATCAGACAAGCGATGTTGGCGGCGTCATGGATGGCAAGATAGACGCCTTCATCAAAGCCTATCTGATGGAGTTTGCTGAATAGGGAAGGCCGTCTCCAGCAGTCCCCAAAGCTCCCTATATATCCTATAGGCTGTCAGAAAATATTGAAGGGCATTGCCTCACGGCAACGCCCTTCGTTTTGGTTGGTTGGAAAAAGTCTAATTGAAATAATGGTTTGTGATTGTTTTTAAGCTTCTGCCTCGGGAGCGGGAGCAGCCTCTTCAGCGGCTTCCTCAACTTTGGTCTCAGCCTCAGCTTCTGCCTGTGCGACAGCCTCAGCGGCCTTCTTGTCAGCTACTTTCTTCGCGATCTCTTCGTTGGCCTTCTTCTCGGCTTTCAGTCTTTCTGCTGCTGCAGCTTTCTTGTCTGCCTCGTTCTTAGCCGTTACCTGACTCAAGCCCTTCTGCTTGTCAGCCTTCCAAGCATCGAATTTTGCCTGGCATGCTGCCTCGTCAAAAGCGCCCTTCTTGACGCCACCACGCAGGTGCTTCATGAGATAAACACCTTCGCCGGACAGGATGTTGCGAACCGTGTCGGTGGGCTGTGCGCCACACTCTACCCAGTACAGGGCACGATCGAATTTCAAATCTACAGTGGCAGGATTGGTGTTCGGGTTGTACGTGCCAATCTTCTCTGTAAACTTACCGTCACGCGGTGCTCTTACATCAGCAATCACGATGCTGTAGAAAGCATAGCCTTTACGGCCGTGACGCTGCAATCTGATTTTTGTTGCCATAATTTAAATTAGAACTTTTAATAGGTTTGAAATGTGCCGCTAACTCGTAACGGCGGCGCAAAGGTACAACTTTCTTTTGAATTACAATGCACTAAGCACACTTTTTTTATTCTTACCTCTGGATATTATATGTAGTTTTGCTGGTTTTGTCCCCTATTTTGGGCCGTCATCTGCTTCAGTTTTTCCTTTCCCTTGAAGGCAAAGAACCAGATGAGGAGGGCGGCGACGGCAAGGATGGCGATGCCGATGAGCGGCCTGTAGAACAGCCACGCCAAGCCGATGATGATGAGCGACCACACCAGGCCGACTACCGTGCACACCAGGCCTACGCCCCAGCCTATGATGTTGGCAACGAAGGGAACGACCTTCAGCAGCGTTTCCAGGATAGCGAAGATGCCCTTCAGGCCTATGATGATCAGCAATACACCTACAAAGCGGAGTATCCACATCAGCATGTGGTTCGACCTGTGGGCGCCTTCATAGATCTCTGCGGCGTCGCGCGTTCCCATCACAAGGGTGGAGAAGGTCTTGCCGTTCTTGGCCTTGAAGTTGGTGAAGGTGTTGTCCTTCTGCTTGGCAATAATGGTGACTTTGGCGGGCAAGACTTTTGTCCAGGTGATGCGAACGTCGCCCACAGCCGGACTGCTTGGGCTGATGCCGTAGTAGAGCTGATTGTTGTTGACGTGGACAAGCTGCGCCGCATCAACACCATTGCCGCCATGACGGCCGAGCACCTGTCGTACCTCCTTGTTCCAACCGTCCAGCGTCAACGAATCCAGGCTGAGGCTCACGGGCTCGTCGCCTCTTATGCTGCAAATCTGGTGCTCATTCAGGAGGAAAGCACCAAAGGTGACTTTCTCTGCCTGCCAGCTCTCGGAGTCGGCTGTGGTGAGGACAAAGTTCTTCTGCTGGTAGGCAGGATCGTGGAAGCGGGACGATTGCACAGGTTCGGAGGTCCACTCTTTCGTATAAGTATATGTGGTGACTATCTCCTCCGAGCCGCCCAACTTATCCTTGTGCTGCTCCTGCGAGTGCTCCACCCACTGGTAGTATTCCACGTCGCGAACCAGTCTGATGGCCGTCGCACCGATGCCGAACTGCGCATCCACCAGCGAGTCCTCGGTGTTGGCAAAGCCTGTGGCATAGACCAACTTGCCGTCCATCTCCGGATTTATGCGGTCGATGGTCTCCAGTTCCACTGTGACGCCTTCTGCTTCGTTCAGCATCTTGTCTGTCTTCACAACTCTGCCTTCGTTCCACCAAAGCAGAGCGGTGCCTGCTATGAAGAGCAAAAAGCCTGTTCCTATGCTGCGGAATGAATTGCCTACGCGAGAGCCGTAGCCAATCGTTGTAGTCTCTGTATAAGCCATAATCGTTGTTGGGTTGTTTCTTTATGCTTTCGCGCGCATAGACGCACGTACCATATATATAATAAGGATGCAGTACATGCCGAGGCTGAGGAGTTCCGAATTGGGGTTCTGCCACCAGTCGGCATAGTCGAAGCTTACGTTTTGCCACTTCAACGCTGCACTGAGTACGCCCATCAAAGCGCCGCCGGCGATGAAGCCGCTGGCAAGCAAAGTGCCTTTTTCACCTCGGGCATTGTTGAGGGCTTGGTCGCTGCTGCGGGTTGTGACGAACCAGTTGATGGCGCCGCCAACGAGCAGCGGCAGGTTGAGCTCCAAGGGAATGAACATGCCGAGGGCAAAGGCGAGGGCCGACACGCCGAAGGCATTCAGCACGAGCGCAATGATGGCACCGATGCCGTAGAGCAGCCAAGGTGCTCCGTTACCACTCATCAGCGGTTCAATCACTGCAGCCATCGCGTTGGCCTGCGGAGCAGAGAGCGTGCCGTCGGTGAAGCCATAGGTCTTGTTGAGTATCATGATGACGCCTGCGACGGTAGCGGCGCTAACCAATGTGCCGAGGAACTTCCATGTCTCCTGCTTGCGAGGAGTGCTGCCGAGCCAATAGCCTATCTTCAAGTCAGTGACGAAGCCGCCTGCCATGCTCAGGGCTGTGCAGACCACGCCGCCCATAATGAGTGCGGCCACCATACCGCTCGTGCCGCTCAGACCTACGGCTACCATGATGACGGAGGCCACGATGAGTGTCATCAAAGTCATGCCGCTCACGGGATTTGTGCCGACGATGGCGATGGCGTTGGCTGCCACGGTGGTGAAGAGGAAAGTGATGACGCTCACGACAAGAATGGCTACAACGCTGAAGACCCAGTTCCCGCCCATCACATCAAGGTGGAAGAAGAGGAAAGTAAGCACTAGAGCCAGGATGATGCCGAAGGTGATGAACCGCATCGGAAGGTCCTTCTGCGTGCGAGGAGCCTCGATTTGTTCGACGTCTTTCTTGCCTTTGAGCTCTCTTCCGGCCAGCGAAACGGCCTCAACAATAATGCGCCAACTCTTCACAATGCCGATGATGCCGGCCATCGCGATGCCGCCAATGCCGATGCTCTTCGCGTATTTGAAGATGACTTCGGGCGAAGCAAGCGCTGCCGTAACACCCTCTTGCACCTCGAGCGACGGGAAGAAGAGGGCGATGCAGGGCACGATGACCCACCACACAAGCGCGGAGCCGCAGCAGATGATGAAGGCGTACTTGAGTCCCACGATGTATCCCATGCCCAGGATTGCTGCGCCTGTATTGCACTTCAGGACAAGTTTGGCCTTCTCCGCAACTGTGTCGCCCCACAGAAGAGCGCGGCTGGTGAAGTTCTCGTGCCACAGTCCGAAGGTTGCCACAACGAAGTCGTAGAGTCCGCCCAGCAGGCCTGCAATCATCAGAGGCTTGGCTTGGGCACCACCTTTCTCGCCGCTCACCAGCACTTGCGTGCCGGCTGTTGCCTCGGGGAAGGGATACTTGCCGTGCATTTCCTTAACGAAATACTTACGGAAAGGAATGAGGAAAAGGATGCCGAGGATGCCTCCGAGCAGACTTGCAAAGAAGACTTCGAGGAAGTTCACCGTCATTTCCGGGTACTTGGCCTGCAGGATGTAGAGAGCAGGCAGAGTGAAGATGGCTCCTGCCACAATGACGCCGCTGCAAGCGCCTATGCTCTGGATAATGACATTCTCGCCGAGTGCATTCTTCCTTCGGGTAGCGCTGCTGACGCCCACGGCAATAATGGTGATGGGGATAGCTGCTTCGAAGACCTGGCCGACCTTAAGTCCCAGGTATGCTGCGGCTGCGCTGAAGATGACAGCCATCAGGATGCCCCAGCAGACCGACCACAGGTTGACCTCTCGCGGATTGCCCTCTGCAGCCATCATCGGTTCGTACTCTTCGCCTTCACGCAACTCTCGGAAAGCGTTCTCGGGCAGTGAAGTTTTGTATTCCATAATATATAAGATTTAGAGTTATTGCGTACAAAGATATAAAAAAGTTTAGAGTTTAGGGTTTAGAGTTTAGAGAAATTTTGTACTTTTGCACACAAAAGGACGAAGATATGAAGGTTGCGTTGGTACAGATGGACATCGTCTGGGAGAACTCCAAGACGAATCGTGAGGTGGCGGAGCGCTTGATGCTCGCTGCCGAGAAGTGCGACATTTACGTACTTCCCGAGATGTGGAGCACGGGCGTCACTACCGAACCGATGGGTGTAGCAGAGCCCGAGAACGGCGAGACCCTGCAGTGGATGCAACGGATGGCAGACAAACTCGATGCCGCAGTTGCAGGAAGCATCGCCGTCAAAGCACAGGACGGCTCTTACAGGAACAGGCTGTACTTTGTAAAACCTAGTGAAACTGTTCAATCTTCAATCTTCAATTTTCAATTTTACGACAAGCATCACCTCTTCTCTTATGGCGGCGAGACGAAGAACTACACGCCTGGCAGCGAGTATGTTACGGTCGAGTGGCGAGGCTTGCGCTTCCACCTCTCTGTCTGCTACGACCTGCGTTTCCCGATTTGGCTGCGGAACCGCGACGACTACGATGTCCTCATCTGCGTAGCCTCCTGGCCTTCTGTGCGGATGCAGGCTTGGAGAGTCCTGCTTGCGGCTCGTGCCATTGAGAATCAATGCTTTGTGCTTGGGGTGAATCGCATCGGCAAAGACCCTGCCTGCGAGTACAGCGGCGGCTCGGCAGTCGTCGATCCCTTCGGCTTTTCAACCGTCGCTCCAGATGGTGAAGCCAGCGTCCTGACCAAAGAGCTCGACCTGAAACGCCTCAAGTCCTTCCGCGAAAAGTTCCCCGTACTGAAGGAAATGGACTGATTCCTTACGTCAAATCACCCATTAATGCCTGCTGCGTTGTTCAACGCGGCACGTTAAAATAAAAAAGCCAGGCTGTCGAGTCTGGCTTTTTATCGCGTTAAGTTCCCTCGGGAATGCAGGGGAAGTTGGTCTCCCGTCGGGGGAAGTTTGTTGTCGGGGTTGCTTTAGAAGCGTCGTACGTCCTCGACCTCTTCGATTTTCTTCAAGTCGCGGCAGATGTTTTGGAGGTCCTTGGCATCGTGCACACCGAGTCGGAGTTCGGCGGTGAACAGGCCGTCGCTGGTGTCGATGTGTATGCTGTGGATGTTCATGTTGAGCTGCTGCGAGAGGATTCCCGTGATTTGATGCAGGACGCCCACGCGGTCGAAGCCCACGATGTGGAGTGTGGCGGGGAAGGAGAGCGTGCCGTGTGTGTCCCAAGTGGCAGCCAGGATGCCGTTTCCGCCAGTTGCCTTGAGGCGTTTTGCAATGTCGCACTGGCGTTTGTGGATGACGATTTTACCGTTTTCATCGAGATATCCGAGCACATCATCGCCGGGAATCGGGTGACATTCATCGCACAAAGTGTATCGGCCGATAGTCTCCTCGCTGAGAACCAGCGTTTTCTTCTTGTCGATTCGGGGTGTCTTGTCCTCTCCCTCTGAAGCGGGCTTTGTCTCCTCTTCCTCGGTGGAAATGGGGGAATGGTTCTTTTTCTTGAAGATGGTGAAGTACTTGCTCCACTTCTTCTCCTTGTGAATCTTCTCGTTGAGGGCGTTCAAGTCGCCTTCTCCGAGCGTGATGGTCTGCGAACCAATCATGGAGAGCAGTTCCTCGCGGCTGCTCAATTCGTGGTAGTGACAGAGTTTCGCGATGTTGAGGCTTGTGGCTTCTTTCTCGTTTTTCTGCAGGAAGTCGTTCAGGATGTCCTCGCCAATCTTCTGCTTCTCCCTTTCCATTCGGCGCAGGATGGCAACGATTTTGCCCTTCGCCTTAGCCGTCGTGACGAAGTCTATCCAGCCTTTCTCGACCTTTTGGTTCTTCGAGGTGAGGATTTCGACTTGGTCTCCGCTCTGCAGCACCTGGCTGATGCCGACGAGTTTGTGGTTCACCTTTGCTCCGATGCAGTGTGTGCCGAGGAAGGTATGCACGCTGAAAGCGAAGTCGAGCACAGTACAACCGGCCGGCATGGTCTTGAACTCGCCCTTAGGCGTCACGACGAAAATCTCGTTGGCAAACAGGTTGAGCTTGATGGTGTCGAGGAAGTCGATGGCATTCGGCTGTGGGTCGTCCAGGATTTCCTTGATTTGGTAGAGCCATTTGTCGAGCCCGTCGTCAGTGCCCTCCGTGTTGATGTCGCCGTCCTTGTACTTCCAGTGAGCCGCAAAGCCATGCTCCGCGATGTCGTCCATGCGGCGGCTTCGTATCTGCACCTCAACCCATCTGCCCGACTTGCTCATGAGCGTCGAGTGGAGCGCCTGGTATCCGTTGGCCTTTTTGTTGTGCACCCAGTCTCGCAAGCGGTCGGGGTGCGGCTTGTATATCGTGCTGGCGATGTTGTAGATCTTGAAGCACTCGTCCGTTTCGTTCATGCCCTCCGTCACTTCAAATATGATGCGGACGGCCAGGATGTCATAGACCTCTTCGAATGAGACGTGCTTCGTCTGCATCTTCGACCAGATGCTGTAGGGTTTTTTGAAGCGCGCCTTGATCTCGTACTTGAGTCCCGCCTTGTCGAGCTCCTGCCTGATGGGGGCGGTGAACTGTTCGAAGATGGTCGTCAAGTGCTCGCGAATGCCCTCGAGCTGCTCTTGGAGAGCCTTGTATTCCTCAGGGTGCTCATAGCTGAAACTGAGGTCCTCGAGTTCTTCCTTCACTTTGTTCAAGCCGAGTCGGTGTGCCAAAGGAGCATAGATATAGAGGGTCTCGCCTGCAATCTTATACTGTTTTCCAGGCAGTTGGCTGCCCAAGGTACGCATGTTATGCAGTCGGTCGGAAATCTTAATCAGGATGACTCGTATGTCCTCGCTCATCGTGAGCAGCAACTTCTTGAAGGATTCCGCCTGGACCGACGCTTTGTCGCCGAAGATGCCGCCAGATATCTTGGTCAGTCCATCGACGATCTGCGCTATCTTCGGCCCGAAGATGTTGGCGATGTCCTCAACCGTGTAGTCTGTATCCTCTACCACATCGTGCAGGAGCGCCGAGCAGATGCCGGTGCTGCCCAAGCCGATGTCTTCGCACGCAATCTGTGCTACGGCAATGGGATGCATGATGTATGGCTCACCGGAAAGTCGTCGGACGCCCTTGTGAGCCTCCTTGGCGAAGTTGAACGCCTTGTCGATGATTTCGGTGTGCTTGCGGTGATGCGATGCCAGATAAGTGTCTATCAGGTGCTGATACGCTTCGGCAACCATCCGCTCGTCTTCCATCTCACGAAGGTTATTGTCTTCCATAGTCGGTTTTATTTCACTCTAATCTTTCGTCCGGCATAGACCGTGTTGCCACGAATGCCGTTAAGCCGCTTGAGTTTGGCAACAGTTGTGCCGTTTCTCCTTGCAATTGCGCCAAGTGTATCGCCTTTGCGGACAGTCACAGACTTGCCTCCTCGACTGCTTTTACCCTTCTTCCCTCGCGGTTGGTCCACGACGGGAATCTCAATCTGGGCTGCTACTTCTGTGGGCGGAACGTAGATGGAGTCGCCAGCCTCAATGAAGGAATTGATGGCGGCGGCAGGCATGCGAAGCGTGCAAGCGTGGGAATCGCCTGGAATCAACGTGGTGCGATACTGCGGATTGAACTTCCGAAGTTCCTCCTGACTAATGCCGCAAAGCTCGGCGATGCGTTCCATGCGGACATTTCTGTTGACCTGTATCGTGTCAGTTCCCTGCGGAAGTCTGGTGTTGATGGGGCAGATATTGTGGTCGCAATAGTAGTTCATGATGTAGTTCGCCGCGATGAAAGCAGGCACGTAGCCGCGTGTCTCGGCCGGCAAGTAAGGATAAATCGTCCAATAATCCTTGACGCCTCCTGCTCTCTTTATGGCTTTGAGGATATTGTTGGGACCGCAATTATAGCTGGCAATAGCGAGGGTCCAGTCGCCGAAGATGCCATAAAGGTCGTGCAAATAACGGGCTGCGGCATAACTTGCCTTGATGGGGTCGCGACGTTCGTCAATCAAACTGGTCACCTCGAGACCGTATTGTTTGCCGGTACCTATCATGAATTGCCACAAGCCAACTGCTCCGGCACGACTTACAGCAGTGGGATTGAGTGCGCTCTCAATGATGGGCAGGTACTTTAGCTCAAGTGGCATCTGATAGCTCTCGAGTGCCTCCTCGAAGATTGGGTTGTAGAAGTTGCTCGCACCCAGCAGTACGGCAACCGAGTTGCGCAGCCGTCCGCTGTAGAGATCTATGTATCTCTGCACAGCGCTGTTGTATGGCATATCGATTACATTAGGCAGCCTGCTCAATCGATAAGCGTAGGTCTGTGCGTCGAACACAGGGTTGTCGCCTGTCGATTCACAGTTCTCGTCGAAGAAGAGGTAGTTGCGTGTCTGCCAGTCGGCAAGCAAACTGTCAATTTCCCTGTTCTGCAAACCTTCGGGCAACTCTTCGATGACTTCTGGCAGAGACAGGATGTCGTCTTGTTCTTCGTCGTCTTCTTCGTATTGCGCCAGGGCGAGATTGCAGGGGAAGAATAGGAAAAGGAGTAGGGCGGAACAGTATGTTGTGAACTTTTTCATTGTAAGATATGTAGTTTAGAAGTTTATGACGCATTGCACACCTGGAGTTGTGGTGCGATGATGCATGTCGAATCGTCCTGTTTCAATCATAGTGGGGTGTATCTCAAGGCTGAGGTCGTGGGAGATGTCGAACGTCGAGAGTTCTGCATCGACGTAGGCATCGATGACGGACAGCAGGTAAACTCCTCCGAAGGCGAAGATGCTAAGGTCTCGGAACCTGCGGTAGGTGTCCTTCTTGCTCTTGAAGATTCCCTTGAAGCGCTCTTCTTTGCCAACGATGCTATAGTTGGGCGGCAGCATCTTCTCGTAGCTTTTCGTGTTGGGGTCGCTGTCCATGATATCGAGGTAGGCCTGCGAGTAGTCGGAGAGCATCTGCCCGTTCCAGGTGAGGGCGTACACGCAACCGAGGAAGCCTCCGTAGATGATGGGCAGTTTCCAGTACTTGCGATTGTAGATTTGGCCTGCTCCAGGCAGTACCAAGCCCAGCCACATTGCCCGAATCGGGTCGGGTTTGAAGTTCTTGAGGTTGCGATGAGGCCGTACATTCTTCAGTATGTTGTCGCTGATGGTAAGCAGTGCGGCGGTATCGACGGCGTTTTCTGTGAGCACACTATCCACTTCCTGTGCCTGAAGTACAGGTGCGAAGCCGAGCCAGAAGGGCAGGGCCATGAGGATGAGGAGAGTGTGCCGGAGTTTCATTTAGCTGCGTAACTTGTCGAACATTTCGATGATGCGTTCCAGTTCTGCCTCGTTGGCGAAGGGGATGCTTATCTTTCCTTTGCCTTTCTCGGAGCAGGTCATTTCCACACGCGTCTTGAAGAGGCTCCTCAAGCCTTCGCGCAGCAGGTTGTAGTCGGCACTTAGGTTCGAGCCTTTCTGGCGGATGCGTTTGCCTGTCTTGGTCTTTACGGAAGCGCCTTCGCTGAGGAGCTTCACCATGTTCTCTATTTGGCGGACGCTCATGCGACCTTTCTTCATTTCCGAGAAGACCTTGAGCTGTGCCTTGGGATCTGAGATGGAGAGGAGGGCGCGGGCGTGTCCCATGTCGATTTCCTTGTTGCGAAGTGCCATCTGTACGCTGGCGGGGAGCTTCAGCAGACGCAGGTAGTTGGCGATGGTGGCGCGGTTCTTGCCCACTTTCTCGCTGAGTTGGTCCTGCGTGAGGCTGTGCTTCTCGATGAGGTTCTGGTAGGCCAGCGCCACTTCTATTGCGGTGAGGTCTTCGCGTTGGATGTTCTCGACGAGTGCCATTTCGAGCATATTCTCGTCATCGACCGTGCGGATGTAGGCGGGTATGGTGGTGAGGCCGACGCGTTGGCTTGCCCGCCAGCGGCGTTCACCTGCGATGATTGTATAGGTTCCGTCGCCCATGTCGCGCAGGGTGATGGGCTGCACGAGTCCGATCTGGCGGATGCTGTTGGCGAGTTCCTGCAGCGCGTCGTCGTCGAACTCACGTCGCGGCTGGTCGGGATTCGGCCTGATGTCGTCCATCCTCACTTCCGAGAGGTTCGACGAGCCGTTGGTCTGAATGACTTCTGTCTGCAGAAGAGCGTCGAGTCCTCTGCCCAGAGCTTGTCCTTGATACTTCTTTTTGATGGCCATATTCTTAGTTCTTTATTGAACATTGACCATTGACCATTGAACATTTTTCCTTCGCCAGGGCTTTGGGCGCAGCCTAATGTTCAATGGTCAATGTTCAATGGTCAATGTTTTTCCTTTGCTATTATCTCCTGCGCCAGTGCCAGGTGAGCCTTCGAGCCTGTGGCGTCGGCATCGTAGAGGATGGCGGGAACGCCGTGGCTGGGTGCTTCGCTGAGCTTGACGTTACGCTGGATGACTGTCTTGAACACGAGTTCGCGGAAATGTCGCTTCACCTCTTCGTAGATTTGATTAGCGAGGCGGAGGCGACTGTCATACATGGTCAGGAGGAAGCCCTCTATCTCGAGACGCGGATTCATGCGTGTCTTGACTATCTTTATCGTGTTGAGCAGCTTGCTGATGCCTTCCAGAGCGAAGTACTCGCACTGCACGGGGATGATGACACTATCGGCGGCTGTGAGGGCGTTCACTGTGATGAGGCCCAGGCTGGGACTGCAATCGATGAGGATATAGTCGTAGTCCTGAACGATGGGCTGTATTGTGTCCTTCAGCACGCGCTCCTGGTTCTTGAAGTTCAGCAGTTCGATTTCTGCGCCGACGAGGTTGATGTGCGACGGCACGATGTCGAGTCCCTCGATGTCTGTCGTGTAGATGATGTCCTTGATGTCAACCTGTCCGAGCAGGGCGTTGTAGATGGATGCCTCCAGCTTGCTGACGTCCACGCCCATACCGCTCGATGCGTTGGCCTGCGGGTCAGCGTCGATGAGGAGGACTTTCTTTTCGAGTGTGGCGAGAGAGGCAGCCAGGTTCATGCTTGTGGTAGTCTTTCCCACGCCACCTTTCTGGTTTACTATTGCGATTGTTTTGCTCATGTTTTCTTTCTTTTTATTTGACAACGGACAACAGTCTGCAGACAACGGACTGATGCTGGCAGTCTTCAGAGTGAATATCTGTTGTCTGTTGTCTGTAGTCAGTTGTCATATTTATGTCTGCAAATATACATCAAAAGTCCGAAAAACACACTATTTTTCTTAAGCAGATTGCCTAAAGTGTTGATAACTGCCTGTTTTTGTTGATAACTAAGGCTGTTTATCAACATGTTTCGCCACGTTTTGTCGCTTCGTTCCGAGTGTTACCTTTCCCGACACAGCATGTCGAGTTGATTGCATATACATGTACATGCAATTGCACGTACATGTATATGCAATTGCACGTACATGTAGTTGCAACGAATTATCCGTGCGAAATTGAGCGTCGGGGAGTGCTGACTGACCCAACTTGACACGTTAACTTGCCCAACTTGGCACGCTGAATCTGTTCGCGCAGGCAGTCGGGTTTTTGTCTGCGCCACAATAATTTTCAATTTTCAATCTTCAATATTCAATAATAATTTGTATCTTTGACTTCGTCGAAGCTACTCTCGCTCGAAAGCAAAAGAGCAAATCTTTTTGATTTTCTCTTTGTGTTTTGCTCGCTTATTCGTATCTTTGCAAAGGAATTAACTTACAAACATGTCAAACAGACCCTTAATACTTATCTCGAACGACGATGGTGTCGCGGCGCAGGGACTGGGGGTGCTGACCGATTTGATGTGCCAGCTTGGCGACGTCATCGTGGTGGCTCCCGACGGGCCACGCAGCGCGGCATCCTGCAGCATATCGCCTCTCAGCACGATTACCATTAAGTTCGTGCGGGAGCAGCCTGGCTTGAAGGTCTATCAATGCAGCGGAACGCCCACAGATTGCGTGAAGCTGGCGCTGGATGGACTGCTCGAGAGGCGGCCCGACCTGGTGGTGAGCGGCATCAATCACGGCGATAATGCGTCGGTTTCGGTGCACTACAGCGGTACTGTCGGCGCGGCTTTCGAGGCTTGCATGAAGGCTGTTCCGGCCATCGCTTACAGCCTCAAGACCCGAAGCCTGCAATGTGACTTCCGACCTTACGAGGCTGAAGTGGTCAGGATAGCCCGCTACGTCCTCGAAAACGGCTTGCCGGAGGATGTGCTGCTCAACGTCAACTTCCCCGAAGTGCCTGAGCTGAAGGGCACTCGCGTCTGCCGAACCGGTCGCGGACGCTGGATGAAAGAGATGATGCAGGTGGGCGAAGGCGAGTACCGGCTCACGGGTTATTTCCAGAACCTCGAGCCTGAGGCAGAAGACACGGACTATTGGGCGCTCGATCACGGCTATGCGTCCATCACGCCCATACAGCTCGATATGACCGCCCACGATTACCTCAATTCACAATTCACAATTCATAATTCATAATTAGGCTACGCCATAAGCCCAAAGTTATAAGCAGGAGTGATGAATTATGAATTGAGAAATATGAATTATGAATTAATATAATGAAGTACTATCTCATAGCAGGCGAGGCAAGCGGCGACGTTCATGCGAGCCACTTGATAGCGTCCATCAGGCAGCAGGATGCGGCGGCTCAGTTCCGTTGCTACGGCGGAGACATGATGGCGGCACAGGGCGCTGAGCTCGTTCAGCACTATCGTGACCTCGCTTATATGGGCTTCATCCCCGTCCTCATGCACCTGAGGACCATCCTTCGCGGCATGAAACGCTGTCAGCAGGACATCCTCGCTTGGCAGCCCGACGTGCTGATTCTGGTCGATTACCCAGGCTTCAACCTCAAGATAGCACGCTTCGTCAAGCAGCACAGCACGATTCCCGTGGTCTATTACATCGCTCCGAAGATCTGGGCATGGAAGGAACATCGCATCCGTAACATTAAGCGCGACGTCGATCTGCTGCTCTCCATCCTGCCTTTCGAAGTGCCGTTCTACGAGGAGAAGCACGGTTACCATATTAATTATGTAGGCAATCCGACGGTGGATGAAGTGAAGGCTTACAAGCGGGAGCACGATACAAAAGCCTCCCCTCTACGGGGAGATATGGAGGGGTCTGCACTTCCCATCATCGCTCTGCTGCCCGGAAGCCGTAAGCAGGAAGTGCGCGACAATCTACGTCGCATGCTGGAAGCGGCAGCGCCCTATGCCAAAGACTATCAGTTGGTGCTCGCCGCCGCCCCAGGACTCGAGGATGAGTTCTACGCTGAACAGATAAAATCTTCAATCTTCAATCTTCAATCTTCAACAATAAAAGTGGTTCGCGACCAGACTTATCAGCTCCTGCAGCACAGCACGGCAGCCCTCGTCACCAGCGGCACCGCGACGCTCGAGACAGCTCTGCTGCGTGTGCCGCAAGTCGTCTGCTACTACATGAGGGCTGGCTGGCTGGCTTCTCTCGCAAAACGGCTGTTCATAAAGGTTCCCTATATATCCCTCGTCAACCTCATCTGCGGGGAGGAAGTGGTGCCGGAACTCGTCGCAGAGCAGATGAACGTCCGCAGCGTTCGCCATCACCTCGCATCAATTCTGCCCGGGGGCTCAGCCAGAGAAGCTCAGTTGAAAGGCTACGAACGCATGGCTGCCATACTGGGCGAACCCGGAGCACCAGAGAGAGCGGCTAAGATAATACTCGACTTTACAAAGAGATAAATAGTAAATAGTAAATCATTAAATACTAAATTAGACTATGATCCGTCTTAATTGTTTCTTCCAAGCCAAGAAGGGTAAGTACAACGAAGCCCTTGAGGCAGCCATTCTGCTCACTGCAAAGACTCAGAAGCACGAGGGAATGGTCAGCTACGACGTTTTTGAAAGTGCTACACGCAAGGACATCTTCATGTTCTGCGAGACATGGGAAAGCGAAGAAGCCCTGGCAAAACATGCCGCTACACCAGAGTTCAAGGAACTCGTGGGCATCATCGAGAACTGCGGCGACATGAAGATCGAGAAGCTGACGCTATAGTCGTCTGCACGAAACCTGTAAGGCCAGACTAAAAGAGGGCTACCTATTTCACATATAGGTAGCCCTCTTTGTGCAAAGCAATATGCAGGCTTTGCAATTATCTCACAATAACGACGCGCGTCACGATAGCCTTGTTGCCCTCCGGAGTGTTGGCTACGACGTGATAGATGCCGCTGGCAACGCGCAATCCATTGTTGGCACAACCGTTCCAAAGGCAGGTTCCGCCAGCAGATGTGCCGTTCCATACAAGCTGACCGCCAGTAGAGATGATCTTTACCTCTGTGTTGTTCACCAATCCTCGGATGGCAATCGGACCGTTGTAGTCAGGTGTAACTGGGTTGGGAAATACGACGACGTTGCTCTTCTCCAACTCTGCTTCGGGCGACGTGGCATCGCTCATGAAGCTGCACAGGCCTTTGTCCGTACCGAAGACCACTTCTCCAGTGCCCGGATGAACAGCAATGCTTTGCACGTTATTGCTAAGGAGAGGACTATCGTCGGTAGTGAAGTGGTGTATCATCTCCTGCCCGTCGGCACTGATCAGGTAGGCTCCATTGTTTTGCGTGCCTATCCATTTACGGTTCGCCGCATCGATGGAGATGCAGGCAATAGAGACATTGTTGAGCAGATAGTCAGCAAGTCCGCTGCCATCATTGCGGTTTATCTTAACCTGCGTGAACTGGTAATCCGTATTGAAGACATTGGATAAGTCCTCCATAACGAATAGGCCGGAGGATGTTCCTACCCAGACTAAGCCATCAAGGTCCTCGCAAACACAGAAGAACTCCTCGGGCTGATAAATTGTTCCGTCCTGATTGACGATGTTCTGATGCATGATGCTTCTGTCGTCGGCATTGCGTTCCGTTCCCTTCGTGTCGAGGCAGAAGATGCCACGCATGTCCAGGCGTCGGCTGGTCACTATCTTAATGCCGCTGCTGTGATGCAGGATGTTGTCCACCAGAGAGCAGCCATCCAACTCCTTATAGTATAGTTTGTACCATTTTCCGTTAGGCTTGAATACAATCAAGACAGAGTCTCTCATCGAAGATGCCATCCATAGGCTGCCGTCCGCATCATAGCTCAACGCGGCGCACATAACGTAATTGTAGTTTTGCGACGATGAAGGCATTAAGCTTGTCAGCGCGGAGTTCTTGTGATTATATAGCTTGACAAACTTGCCGTTCTTGTATTCGCATAGGCCTCCACGATAGAGGCTGGCGAAGTGATGCGTGTCGTCTGTAGGATCTTGAACGAGGTCGGTTGTGTTGACAAGCTTAAATCTCGGGTACTCAGCGGGAATGTCCATCTCCTTGAAGTTAGTCCATTCTTCGTTTTCATAGTACATGGCGGTGGCGGGATTGGAGAAGCCGCTTACTGTATTGATGCCTCCTGCCACGAGGAGACGGTCGCCCACCCAACTGAGCCTATATCCGAGATCTCGGATAGGACTGCTTGGCTGTATGATTTCTCCTGTGGGCGTGAATGCGTTGTCCGTAATCTTATAGCCACGCAAGCCGTTCTCGTTCTCACTCAGCCAGTATTTGCCACCGAGATAAGACACGTCGCTCCATTTGGCTGGAGTTGTGAGGATGGTGGGGCTGCTCGTGAGGTCGGTGGTCATACCGAGTTGGGTATTGTTGCCCCAAAAGAGGCGGTCTCCATTGTGTTTCAGGAAGGTATAGCTTCCTTTGTCGTAGGCCGTATTGGTAGTGCTGGCAGGGTCCATTTCGTAGAGTGTGGCGTTTGTCAATGCCATGACTTTGTCCTGAAAGCAGCACATGTTCATCACGGTGGTCCATGTAGCCCTCCTATTCCAGTTCTTCTCCAGCTGCATGTTGCTGTTCTTTGGGCATTGGTACACGCCGTCGCTTGTAGCAAAGAACACCTCATCGTCGGTTGCTGTGATGCACTGTATGGTCTTGCTCAGTTTGTAAGTGTTGCGGAACACACCTTCCTTCATGTCCACTTCAATAAATCCAAAGCCGGTAGCAAGGTAAGCCATAGATTTGTTGATGGAAACATAGGAGACCTCCTTGCCCAAGATGCTTTTGTCCTTCAGGGCAGAGAGGTTCTGTACATTACCCTCCTTGTCGAGCAGGTCAATGTTACTATTGCTGTAAACGATGAGCAGCTTGCCAGCCTCTTTGCTATATGCAATGTGAGCGATATTGACATCACTGAGCTCGTTCAGATGGTCGTATGTGCGAACTTCGCCATCTTCAGTATCGTAGGAAAGCAGATTACCGTTCATCAGCGAATAGATGATGCTGCCACTAACGTCACTCTTCGTGGCGATTTGGTAACTAAGATACATGCGCCATGTTCCCAATTGCTGGGCTGAGGCTGTGAGGCAAAGCACACAAAGGAGTAGTGCCAGGGAAGAGAGTTTCTTTATCATCGTCGTTCTGTTATGGTATGACAGGAAGTTTTCTATGCGATATGTAGGGGTTTTTCATTCCCCTATAGGGCGTTTTTCATTCCCCTATAGGGCGTTGCTTATTCCCCTATAGGGCGTTGAAGATTCCCCTACGGAGGGTTTAGAAGGCTTCCTTGTCTAATACATCTTTTATATATTCAATAACGAAAAAGTCGGGTCAATTATTGCTTTTGGCCGCAAGATATTCTGCCAGTTTCTTCGTGGCTCGCCCACGATGGCTGATGCTGTTCTTTGCTTCGGCACTCATTTGGGCAAAGGCGAGGCCGCCTGCTTCAGTGGGAGCGAAGACTGGGTCGTATCCGAATCCACCTTCGCCGGCACGCTGCGGCAATATCTCGCCTTCCACGATGCCTTCGAAGAGTCTTTCCTTTCCATCCTGAACGAGGGCTATGACTGTGCGGAAGCGAGCCTTGCGTGTCTCTGCCTTTTCTATCTTGTCGAGCAGGCATCGTATGTTGGCGTCGGCATCATGGCTTTCGCCATATCCGTTCATGGCACCGAAACGAGCCGTATAGACTCCTGGCGCTCCGCCGAGTGCATCTACCTCCAAGCCAGTGTCGTCGGCAAAACAATCTACGCCGTAGTGCTCATGGACATATCGTGCCTTCTGCAAGGCATTGCCCTCCAGCGTGTCGGCCGTCTCGGGGATGTCCTCGGTGCAGCCGATGTCGCTCAGCCCTTTCACTGTGAAGGCACTGCTCAGTATCTGCCGGATCTCCTCCAGCTTGTGGGCATTGTTGGTTGCCATGATGATGGACCCCCTAACCCCCTTCAGGGGGAACTCTTTATTACCTTCTTCTCCTGTCATATCATAGTTTGTGTTTAATTCCCACTAAAGAGGGTTAGGGGGTCTTACTTCTTTATGGGGTCGAAGCCTTCGCCAAAGACGCCTTCTACGTTGCTCATAGAGACGAATGCCTGCGGGTCGATGCGCTTGATGAGCTGGAAGATGCTGCGACTCTCATAGCGCTTGGCCAGGATGAGCAGTACCTGCCGCTTCTCTTTGCTATAGAATCCTTCGCCCGAAAGAACGGTCACGCCTCGCTCGAGTCTTGTATTGACCTCCTCTGCTATTTTCTCGTACTGTTCGCTGATGATGATGAACTGCACGCTTCGCCTTGCCGAGTTGATGACATAGTCAAGGAAGTTGAGGCTGATGAACATTGCTAGGTAGCCCACCACCATCGTCTCGATGTCATGCGAGATAAAGTAGCTGCCGCCGATGATGACGATGTCGAGCATCAGGAGCAGTCGGCCGAGGGAGATGTTCCAATACTTGTTGATAGAGCTGGCAATGATGTCTGTGCCACCCGTACTGCCTCCTGCCAAGAAGATGGTTGCCAAGCCAAGACCTTCAAGGAAGGCACCAATGACGCAGGCCATGAACTTCTGTTCGCCTATGATGTGCATAAGTGTATGGTGACCATCTGCTCCAACGACGGTGAGCTGGGTCTGCATGATGCCGATAGCACTCGAGATGAGTAGCGTCACAATGATTGTGCGCACCAGATAACGCCAGCCCAGTATGCGCATAGCCATCAGGAGTAAGCCTACATTTATAATTAAGTAGGTGTTGCCTGCAGGAAACCCTGTCAAGTAGTACAGGATGGTGGAGATACCCGTAACGCCTCCACTGACTATCTTATAAGGCAATAGGAAGCAGGCATAGCCAACCGTGTAGATGACTGTTCCCAGCAACATCTGCAGATAGTCGCGCAGCAGTTGCCAAGGTGAAGGTCCTATGATGTCCTTTATCGTCATGGCTTTATGACATTAAACCCGTTCCCATAGACACCCTCTGCTCTGCTTTGCGAGACGAAGGCAGCAGGGTCGGTCTCCTGAATCAGACGAAGTATCTTGACGGACTCTCTCTTGTGTACAATGGTGATGAGGACCTTAATGTCTTGATGACTGTAATAGCCCTCGCCATTCATCGAGGTCACGCTGTGGCAGGTCTCTGATATGATGCGTTGGCAGATTTCGTTGGGCTTGTTGGTGAAGATGATGAACTGGATGTCCTGCCTTGCGCTGTTGATGAGCATGTCCAAGGCATAAGTATAGACAACCAAAGTGACGTAGCCAAACACAACCATCCTGACATCGTGGAAGATGGGCCAGCACGAAGCAATGACCACGAAGTCGAGAATCAGCAAGGCTCGGCCGAAGGAGATGTTGCGATACTTGTTCACGAGGGCCGCTATGATGTCCCATCCGCCCGTACTTCCTCCTGTGAGGAACACGATGCCGATGCCCAAACCGTTCAGTATGGCACCAAGCACGCAGGCCATCGAGTCTTGGCCTTCGCCAAGGATCTGCATCAAGTGTCCACTCTCGTCTGTCATCATCTGTTGCCCCAGCTCGAGGAAAGAGGAGAGGGCAATGGTTGCGTATGCCGTCTTGCCGACAAACTTCCAACCAAGTGGCTTGAGGGCAATGATGAGTAGGATGGAGTTGGCAATGAGCACGGCAGCCGAGATGGGGAACTTCGTCAAGTAGTAAAGGATGGCGAACATACCCGTCATGCCGCCCGTCGTGATGTGATAGGGCAACAGGAACGCGGCCCAACCCAAGGCATAGATAGCCATGCCTAGGTTGATGGCCAGGAAGTCCAGCGTGAACTCCCATATTCTGCGATAGTTTACCTTTGGCATTATGCTTTTGGCTTTACTACGATGTTGACGATGCGCTTAGGGATAGCGATGGTCTTCACTATGTCCATTCCCTCAAGATGCTTAGCTGCCTCGGGTGCTGAGGTAGCAAGCTCTATCATCTGCTCCGGTGTTGCATCGGCAGGGAAGAGCATGTCGAAACGCACCTTACCATTGAACTGCACACCGAGCTTCACGCTTGTCTCAACGAGATACTTCTCTTCGTACTGCGGCCACCTTGCGTCGCAAACACTTCCATCGCCGCCGAGTGCTTCCCAAAGCTCTTCTGCGATGTGCGGTGCAAAGGGAGCGATGAGGACGGGGAGCGTCTGGAGTACGGTGCGGCTGCTGCATTTCTGCTGGCTCAACTCGTTGACTGCGACCATGAATGCCGAGATGCTCGTGTTGTAGGAGAACGCCTCGATGTCGCCTGTCACCTTCTTGATGAGTTTATGCAACGTCTTGAGACTGTCGGCAGAGGGTTCGTCGTCGGTCAACGCGAGGTTGCCGTCTTTGTCCCAATACAGCGCCCACAACTTCTTGAGAAAGCGGAAGCAACCGTCTATGCCGTTGGTGTCCCAAGGCTTCGACTGCTCGACCGGACCGAGGAACATCTCGTAAAGGCGCAATGTATCTGCCCCATAGTTCTCGACAATCATGTCGGGATTGACGACGTTGTACATCGACTTAGACATCTTCTCGATGGCCCAGCCACAAACGTACTTGCCATCTTCGAGGACGAAGTCTGCCGTAGCGTACTCCGGACTCCAGGCCTTGAAGGCTTCCAGGTCGAGGATGTCGTTCTTCACGATGTTTACATCCACATGGATAGGCGTGACGTCGTACTTGTCTTTCAAGCCTAAAGAGACAAACGTGTTAGTCTCCTTGATTCGATACACGAAGTTGGAGCGCCCTTGTATCATGCCTTGGTTGACGAGTTTCTTGAAGGGCTCTTCCTTCTTACTTACGCCGAGGTCGAAGAGGAACTTGTTCCAGAAGCGTGAGTAAATAAGGTGACCTGTGGCATGCTCCGAGCCGCCGACGTAAAGATCGACGTTCTGCCAATATGATGCGGCACGGTCGCTGACCAGAGCCTGATCGTTGTGCGGGTCCATATAGCGCAGATAGTAGGCACTCGAACCTGCAAAGCCAGGCATGGTATATAGTTCGATGGGATAGATGCCGGCAGCTTCGTCGATGAGTTTCTTATCGACAATCTTGCGATTCTTCTCGTCCCAAGCCCAAATCTGAGCATTTCCGAGAGGCGGTTCGCCTGTTTCCGTCGGCAAGAACTTCTCGACTTGTGGCAACTCGATGGGTAGGCACTCTTCCGGTATCATTGTGGGGATGCCCTTCTTGTAATAAACGGGGAAGGGCTCGCCCCAGTAGCGCTGACGGCTGAAGATAGCGTCGCGAAGGCGATAGTTTACTTTGACGCGACCCAGATTGTGTGCCTTGACGAATCGCTTGGTCTCGGCAATTGCCTCCTTAATAGTGAGGCCATTCAGGCAGAGACGCTCTCCGTCGTACTCGACACTCTTGTCCGGCGTGATGGGCGAATTGATGACAATGCCTTCCTTGGCATCGTAGCTTTCCTCCGAAATGTCGGCGCCTTCCACGAGCGGAATGATGGGCAGGTCGAAGTGCTTGGCAAAGGCATAGTCTCTGCTGTCGTGAGCAGGCACAGCCATAATGGCACCTGTGCCGTAGCCGGCAAGCACGTATTCTGCGATATAGATGGGGCACTTGTCACCCGTAATGGGGTTGATGCCATAGGCACCGCTGAAGACGCCCGTCACGGTGTGGTCTATCATGCGTTCCCTCTCGGTGCGGCTCTTGACGTACTTCAGGTACTCATCTACTGCGGCACGCTGTTCGGGTGTAGTAACCTTATCGACGAGTTCGCTCTCGGGAGCCAAGACGAAGAAGGTAACGCCGAACATCGTGTCGGCTCGCGTGGTGAAGATGGTGAAGGAACCTGCCTCGTCTCCATCTTTGGAGAGGGTATAGGGAATCTCTATCTCAGCGCCTTCGCTACGGCCTATCCAGTTGCGTTGTGTTTCCTTGATGCTCTCGCTCCAGTCAATGGTGTCGAGTCCGTCGAGGAGACGCTGGCTGTAGGCACTGACACGCAGGCACCATTGCCGCATCTTCTTCTGTTCGACGGGATAGCCGCCACGGACGCTGACGCCTTCCACCACTTCATCGTTGGCGAGCACGGTGCCGAGCTTTGGACACCAGTTCACCATCGTCTCGCCCAGGAAAGCGATGCGATAGTTCATCAGCAGGTCGCTCTGAGCCTTCTCGTCGGCTGGCCAAGTTCCTTCCTGCTTGAACTTCTCGATGAGCTTCTCGATGGGCTGAGCCTTCTGGAGTTCCTCGTCGAAATATGAGTTGAACATCTTCTGGAAGGCCCATTGCGTCCAATGATAGTAGTCGGGTGTGCAAGTGCGCACTTCTCTGTCCCAGTCGAACGAGAAACCTATCTTATCGAGCTGCTCGCGATAGCGGTCGATGTTGGCGAAGGTAGTCTTCTCGGGGTGCTGACCTGTCTTGATGGCGTACTGCTCGGCAGGCAAACCGTAGGCATCATAACCCATGGGGTTCAAGACATTGAAGCCTTGTTGACGCTTGTAGCGTGCATAGATGTCGCTTGCGATGTAGCCGAGCGGATGGCCTACGTGGAGGCCTGCACCGCTGGGGTAGGGGAACATGTTGAGGACATAGAACTTCTCTCGACGTTCATCCTCTGTTACCTTGTATGTCTGGCGTTCCGTCCAAAGGCGGTGCCACTTCTGTTCTATCTCGCGAAAGTTATATTCTTTTGCCATGAGCTTAGAGGCGATAACCGAAGGTAATGCTGAAGTTGAAGTTACGAACCTTAGGGAGGACTCTGCCGGCATTGGCTGCGTCGTCCTTGAAGGCATCGCGATAGCTAACGCGATAGATGTCTGCCAGACCCCAGTCGCAGCCAATCAGCAGGTTGTAGTGGTGATTGTATTCTGCACCGATGCGGAAGCCGATGCCTGCATCCCAGCGTTGGAACGATTCGGTTGGGTATCCGTAGTTCTTGAAAGCCATGTAGGATGCATTGTCTTCAATGTCCCTGAAGGCGCTGCCATCTTCGTCGATGCTTATTTTATGACGTCCTGCGAAGCCCACAGCAAAGTAGGGGCCGACTTCTCCGTACAGGCCGATGGACTCTGTGGGGTTGTAACGGAAGCCGACTCGAATAGGAACTTCGAAATAATGGAGGGCATACTTGCCTGTTACATCGTAGTCCTTGCCATCAATCGTTATGTCGGGTTCCTCACCTTTACCACCCTTCATGGTCCAGTCCAGACCGGCAGTCAGGTATGTTCCATGAGCCTTTGGGAGAACAAAGTCCACTCTTGCTCCCAAGACCGCACCGGCTTTAGCGCCGAAGTTATGGTTCTGGAGTTTAGATACGTTCATGCCGAAGATTCCCATCCACGAGAAGCCTTGTTCGGGTTCGTACTCAAAAGCCTTTGCGTTGCCGGCACACATTACCATAGCAACGATAACGAATAAAATCTTTTTCATAACTGTGTTTATTAAGTTTGTATTTCAATTTGGGTGCAAAGGTACGAATAAGCGAGCGAAAAACAAAAGGAAAACGAAAGTTTTTCTTTATTTTTCCGAGCGAGAGTACTTTCGGGGCTTGCCTCAAAGGTACGACATTTAATTGAAAATTAAAAGGTGAAACATGAAAAATGTTGTTTCTCGCGCGGAGAGGCATTTCGTCAAAACTATTTGAAAAGCAGGAAAAAACTTTACATTCTTTTGCCTGGGTGATGTCGTCCGGCAGGTCGGATTGGTCGATGAAGGCAGGGGCGTTTCTCAACGCAGGCAGTAGAATTAGCAATTCCCCTATAGGGCGTTTGTAATTCCCCTACGTTGATTTCATCGAGAAAAAAGCCCGAATTTTATCCTAAAACACTCGGAACTTGTTCGTTTTCTCGCTTGATTCCGAAAATGCCGTTTTGTAACAACCTGAATGCCATCGTGTTGCAAAATAAGCCTCAAATTCGATTTCGGGGGTCTCTGGCTATGGCAAAAGGAAAAAATGCGCTTAAAACGCGTCTGTCTGGGAAAAATATTTACAAAAAAGAAGGGGCGCACCGAAGCGCGCCCCCAAAAGGTTTATGTCTTGCTCAGAACAGCCTTTGTGCGAACATCGAGAGGTAGATGCGCCAGTTGCGCCAGATATGACCGCCTTCGTTCTCGTAGTATTCATAGGGATACTGCATCTTGTCGAGGTAGTGGCGCAGTTCAACGTTTTGCTGAAAGAGGAAGTCTTCCTTGCCTATCGCAATCCAATAGAGATGGGGCTTGGCTGCGAAGAGCGCTTTCATCTGGGCTGTTGCCTCAGGATTCTCTTCGAACTGCTGCTCCAGGCTCTTTTGCTGACCGCGTCCCAAACGCACCGCTGCCGAGTAAAGTCCGATGTAACCGAAGGTTCCGGGGTTCAGCATGCTGATTCTGAAAGTGTGGTAGCCACCCATCGACAGGCCGCAGAGAGCTGTGTTGTCGGCACCTTTCTTAATCTTATAGTGCTTCGCCACATAGTTCATGATGTCCTTGAAGCTCTCCTCGTAGGAAGCCTTAGGCCAGCTCTTGTTCTGGATGCCCGTCTCCAGCGGTCCGGCATCGTCGGAGGCGTTGCCGTTGGGAGTCACCACAATCATGGGCTTCGCCTTACCCAGAGCGATGAGGTTGTCCATGATCTGTGCCATGCGGCCCAAGGTGAGCCAAGCCTCTTCGTCACCACCTGCGCCGTGCAGCAGATAGAGCACGGGATAAGCCTTTCCCTTGTCGTAGCCTGGCGGTGTGTAGATGCTCATGCGGCGCTTCATGCCCAGCGTGGGGCTGTCGTACCAGACGTGACTGACGTCGCCGTGCTCCACGTTGTGGTTCTGATAGAGATAGCCCAAGTCGCCCTCTTCCTTGCTCACGATGAACGTGCTCATGAAGGAGCGTACGTCGCGGCTGCGCTCAATGTTGCCGGCATCCTGCGTCTCCACACCATCGACATAGAAACGGTAGCTGTAGAGTTCTGCCGGCAGAGCTTTCGTCGTATAAGTCCAGACGCCGTCCTGCTGCGTCATTTCGCCGCGACCGTTCTCTATGCAGTCGCCGATGATGCCCACCTTCTTAGCCTCGGGAGCCTTGATGCGAAGGGTCACCGTGCCGTCGGCATTGAACTCCGGAGAACGGGTGTCGTGTCTCTCGAAAATGGCTTGCTGTGCCTGAACCGCAGAAGCCATAAGCAGCGTGGCTGCCAAAAGTTGCAATTTTTTCATAATAACTAATACGCTTTATGTTGTTAAACTATCGTTCCTGCCACAAAATTAAGTATTTTTTTGGCAAAGGCTTTCATATTTGAAGAAAAAAGTGTTACTTTGTGTCGCATATCATATAATATAATGTATTATGAGACGATTTGTATTGCCCTTGGTGGCGTTATTCATGATGATACAGAGTGCAGTCGCAAGCGACCTGACAGGTTTCCGTGTTTGCCGTATGGCAGAACCCGCCGGAATAACCCGAACAGCACAGTTCTCCTGGCAGACAGTCAGCGAGAAACCCAATGTGAAGCAGATGGCCTACCGCATTCTCGTGGCAACATCGAAGGCCGACATCAAAGCCGAACGCAACCTCCTTTGGGACAGCGGCCGCACAAGTAACGACGAAAGCATTGCTGTGCCTTATCAGGGACGACGCTTGCCCTACCAGAGCCGCGTGTTCTGGCAGGTCGAGGTCTGGCTTAGCACAGGCGAGCACATCGTCAGCCCCGTACAATGCTTCCTGACGGGACTCAAGGCGTTCGACGACAAAGCACAATGGATAGGCATCGACGATGCCGATCGCATCGTGACGGGCGACAACCAGAGCCGTGATCTGCCGGCACGTTACTTGCGCCGCGCCTTCTATCTCGACAAGAAGCCCCGCCGCGCCACCCTGTATATAAGTGGTATGGGATACGGCCAGACGTACATCAACGGCAAGCCGGTCAGCAAGGATGTCTTCGGTACGTTGCAGACGGACTACACCAAGACCGTCTATTACAACACATACGATGTGACGAAGCTCTTGCGTCGAGGCAACAACGCCATTGGCTCCATCTTGGGCAACGGCTATGTGCTTGGCTTCAACCCGAGTTGCACGTCATACGGTTTGCCTCGCCTGAAGGCACAACTCGTCATAGAGAACGACAAAGACACGCTGACTATCGTGAGTGGTCCAGACTGGAAAGCTACGGCAGAAGGCCCGATACAACGCAATCATCTCTATGATGGCGAACGCTACGAAGCAGCCCGCGAGATGAAAGGCTGGCTGACGGCTTTCTTCGACGACAGTGCTTGGGGACAAGCCCAGACACTGAAGGCGCCTACGGGCATCATGCAGCCACAGCCCTGTCCCAGCATGAGAGTACAGAAGGAACTGAAGCCAAAGAGCATCCGCCGCACGGATGATGGCCGCTTCCTCGTCGATATGGGACAGAACATGGTAGGCCAGCTTCGTGTACGCCTTGCAGGAAAGAAGGATGTGCCCGTCGTTATCCGTCATGCCGAGATACTCGACCCGAGCAATCCCGACAAGCTTTCCGTTGCCAACCTCCGCTCTGCAAAGTGTACCGACACATACATCCCCGCTTCAGACGGCACGTTTACTTACCAGCCGCAGCTCACCTATCAGGGCTTCCGATATGTGGAAATCAGCGGCATCAGCGTAGAGCCCAAGCTGACGGACGTCACTGGCCTGGTCATCTACGACCAGATGGCCGACCAAGGCACCTTCTGGTGTGACAACGAGCTCCTGAATAAGTTGCACGAGAATGCCTATTGGGGCATCATCGGCAACTATCATGGTATGCCCACGGACTGCCCTCAGCGTGACGAAAGAATGGGCTGGCTGGGCGATCACGCCATGGGATGTTATGGCGAGAACCTTGTTGTCGATAACGGCGAACTCTATTACAAGTGGCTGCAAGACGTTTGGGATACGCAGGACGACGACGGCATGATTGCCAACGTGGCACCCGGCTATTGGGTGGTTCGCGGCAATGATGTGGCTTGGGGGGCGCTTTCGGTATATGCTACCTTCATGCTCTATCGTCGTTACAACGATGTGAATGCCGTGCAGAAGTACTATCCGTTCCTGCAGAACTACATGAACTTCTTGGAGCGCACCCTGCAGGATGGCATCGTGACGGGCAATAACTATGGCGACTGGTGCATGCCTCCCGAACGACCCGACCTGATTCATAGCGAAGATCCGGCTCGCAAGACGGACGGCAAACTCATCTCCACAGCCATGTATTACAGCATGCTTACGATGATGGGACAGATGGCGATGCAGCTCGGACGCGAGGGAGATATGTTGGATTACGACCGTCGTCAGCAGAAGCTGAAGGAGGCATACAACCGTCACTTCTACCATCCCGAGTCGGGCAGCTATGCGAACAATACCGTGACGGCAAACCTCTTGTCGCTCGAGTTCGGCCTCGTTCCCTATGGCGACGAGGAGAAAGTCCTGCAGAACGTCGTCGATGTGACCGAGAAGACCTATAACAACCACATCAGCTGCGGCGTGATTGGCATGCAGCACCTCTTGACGTGCCTGACACGAAGCGGCCACCTCGACCAAGCCATGCAGTTGATGCTGCAGAAGGACTATCCCAGCTTTGGCTATATGATAGAGAATGGCGCTACGACCATCTGGGAGCTTTGGAACGGCAACACTGCCGACCCGGGCATGAACAGCGGCAATCATGTGATGCTCCTCGGTGATGTTCTGCCCTGGATGTATGGCAGTCTGGCTGGCATAAGGCAGTCGCCAAGGAGTCGTGCCTTCAAGGAACTGGACATGTACCTCAGTATGCCTGACGAGTTGAACCATGTCCGTGCCACTCACAACACGCCTTATGGCAAGATAAGCAGTGAATGGTGGCGTACGGAGGAAGGCATCACTTGGGAGGTCGATATACCTGCCAACACGTCTGCCCGTATTCATCTTCCCACCGGCTACACCATCCAGGGCATGCACAGTCTGCGTTGGGCCAGCGCGGAGATAGAGGGCGACGACATTTGCCTGTGTGTCGGTTCAGGCATCTACACGATTGATGCTCACAAGACCTTCACCGAAACGCAGCCCACAATATTCCGCAAGGTGACAAACACCATAAAGAACATCCCCGAATTCCTCAAAAACTTATAATACGAACCATGATACAGAACGATTTGCAACGCCTTCGTTGGATGATTCTCGACGAGGCTCTTCGCGACCCTGAAATGGAGTATTTCATGGGCGAACGTACTAAAACAAACGAGACAGGCAACACGCGCAGCCTGATTCATTATGTGAACCAGCGCCTCAAGGCTGTCAACCGAGACTTCAAGTGCAGCAAGCGTATGTTGCAGAACGATGTGGCTTACTTCGTGCAGAAGGGCGCAAAGCTCGAGCCACGCTTTCGTCGCGGCCACAAACGCATCCTGCGTTACATCAACCTCGACTGGAAGAATCCTCTCCTGAAAGCCGCTTCGTTCCTTCGCTATGAGGCTGGTCCGGTCGAGGCTCCTGCTTTGCCCGACGGACCGCTGACGCCCGTCACCCTTCGCATCACGGCTGGCGAGGAAGCCATCCGTGCCAAGCTCGGCAACCCTGAAGTGCTCCAGCGCAGCAGCGACAGCCAGACAAACTCTGTCACCCTGCAGGTGGAGCTTCCCCAGAGCAGCCAACTGCAGTACTTCCTCCTGGGTCTTGGCCCCGACATCGAGGTCTTGGCCCCCGAAAACCTGCGCGACGACATCCGTCAGACCGTGGCAAATCTGCAGAAGCTCTATAAGAAAGAAACCGCTTCAGCCAAGAAAACCGTGCAGGGCGACTTGTTCGAAGGACTGTTCTAACGAGGCGAGTTGATTGCATGTACATGTATGTGCAATTGCAGATACATGTACATGCAATTGCACATACATGTATCTGCAACGAACATGACTCGTTAAGGTGACCAAGACTATACATTATATAATATAATAAAGACAGAAGAAATGAAAAACTTCAGCAAGCTGCTCATGGCAGCAACCCTGTTGCTCGGATTGGCGGGCACAGTTAAGGCTGCAGACCTCCCTCGCAGCGAGTACCCACGTCCGCAGTTCGAACGTGCCGATTGGGTCAACCTGAACGGTACTTGGAGCTATAGTTTCGACTTCGGACAGACTGGTGCGGAGAGAGACTTCCGCAATAGCAAGGGCTTCGACGGCAAGATAACCGTCCCCTTCTGCCCTGAAAGCAAACTCTCCGGCGTGCAGCACACCGACTTCATCCCCTGCATTTGGTACCAGCGCAACATCGATGTTCCGGCTGCTTGGGCAGGCAAGAACATCCTCCTCAACTTCGGTGCCGTCGATTACGACGCAATCATCTTCATCGACGGAAAGAAGGTCGGTCGCCATTGCGGCGCGGGCTCTTCTTTCTCCCTCGACATCACGAAGTTCGTGAAGGCTGGCGGCAGCGCTAACCTTGTCATTCAGGTGAAGGACAATCTGCGTGGCGGCAAGCAGCCCGGAGGCAAGCAGAGCACCGGCTTCTACAGCGCAGGTTGCAACTATACGCGTGTTACAGGCATCTGGCAGACAGTCTGGATGGAGGCCATCAACCCGATGGCTTTGAAGCAAGTCTTCGCCACGCCCGACATCGACCAGCAGCAACTCGTCGTTCGTCCCGAGTTCTATGAAGAGGGCAACGGCAATGTGCTGACCGTTCAGGTGTTTGACGAGAAGCAGAAACTCGTGTCGAGCAAACAGGCTCCGGCAACTAACAATACCGTCATCGTACTGCCCATCAAGAATCCCAAGCTGTGGAGTCCTGAAACGCCCAACCTCTATGACGTCATCTACACGGTTCGCGACGCCAAAGGCAACGTGCTGGATAAGGTGAAGTCCTATGCCGGAATGCGCAAGATACACTTGGCCGGCGGCTACTTCTACCTGAATAATAAGCCGTACTTCCAGCGTCTCGTCCTCGATCAGGGCTTCTATCCCGACGGTGTCTGGACGGCTCCCAGCGACGAGGCTCTGCGTCATGACATCGAGATGAGCAAGGCCGTGGGCTTTAACGGCGCGCGTCTCCACCAAAAGGTCTTCGAAGAGAGATACTTCTACTGGGCCGACAAGCTGGGCTACATCACTTGGGCCGAGCAGGCAAGCTGGGGCTTGGACGTCAACAACGAAGAGGCCGTCCGCAACTTCCTCACGGAGTGGGCCGACGAAGTGGTGCGCGACCGCAACCATCCGAGCATCGTAACGTGGACACCTCTCAATGAGACTTGGGGCGCTCGCGACGGCGTGTATGTCCGTTTCGTCAATGACCTTTATAATCTCACCAAGGCAATCGACCCGACGCGACCCGTCAACGATGCCAGCGGAGATGCTCACGTCAAGACAGACATCTGGAGTGTCCACGACTATACCCGCGAGTATGATCGTCTCGTGGCCAATCATACCATCAAGAGCGGCGTAGAGCCTTATCGCAACATGGGCGGCAAAGATTACCTCGCGAAGTACAACGGACAGCCATACATGCTGGATGAATTCGGCGGACTGGGTTGGATACCGAAGGAAGAGCGTGCCAACTCTTGGGGCTACGGCGCACAGATCGAGACCGAGGATGACTTCTTCCAGATTCTCGAGAAAGAGGTCGATGCCATCATCGCCTGCAAGCACATCACAGGTTTCTGCTATACACAGATCACCGACGTTGAGCAAGAGAAGAATGGCGTCTATTATTATGACCGCCGTCCGAAGTTCGATGCTGCCAAGTGGAAAGCCATCTTCGAGAAGATCCCCTCAGTAATCGAGAACCCGCAGGACTTGAGCGGATGGAAGTAAAAGCCCCTCTCTAACTCCCTCAAAGGGGAGAACCTACAATCCCATTAAACCCATTAAACCTATTTAACCCATAAAACCCATTAACATGAAGAAATCAATCATCTATGTTGCTGCGTTTGCAGCGATGTTCCTGGCTGCTTGCTGCGGTCAGAAGAAGTGTAATTGCGACTGCGAAGCCTGCCAGAATTGTGTCGAGAAGCAAGACCCGAATGCTCCTCAGGACAGTGCAACCATCATCGACAACGAGCAGTATGACCTCGCTCAGCTGAAGGTGGATGCCGACGGATACTATGTTCTCTTCGATGGCACCAGCCTCGACGGATGGCGTGGCTACGGTCAGGACGCTGTGCCCACAAGCTGGGAGAATGCCGACGGCTGCATCCATCTCGTTGGTAGCGGCACTGGCGAAGCTCAGGTGGAAGGCGGCGGCGACCTCCTCTTCGCACATAAGTTCAAGAACTTCACCTTCGAGTGCGAGTACAAGATCAGCAAGGGTGGCAACTCCGGCATCTTCTATCTGGCTCAGGAGGCTAAGGGAAAGGACGGCAACTACCTGCCCATCTGGCAGTCTTGCTCAGAGTATCAGGTGCTCGACAACGCCAATCACGAGGATGCCAACCAGGGTAAGGACGGCAACCGTCAGGCTGCGTCGCTCTACGACATGATTCCCGCCGTGCCTCAGAACGCTAAGCCTTATGGCGAATGGAACACCGTGAAGATTCGCGTCTTCAAGGGAAGCGTATGGCACTACCAGAATGGTGAGGAAGTGCTGGAGTATCACTTGTGGACTCCGAAGTGGAAGGAGATGCTCGACGGCAGCAAGTTCTGCAAGGGAGGCGAGTTCCCAGCAGCTTACGACCTGATGATTGTCGAGGGACAGAAAGACGGTGGTTACATCGCTTTCCAGGACCATGGCGACGACGTCTGGTATCGTAACGTCCGCATCAAACTGGATGAATAAGTCTTATCCAGGCTAAAAGTTAATGACAAAGAGAGGCAAGCAGTTAATCGCTTGCCTCTCTTTCGTTTTATGATTTTGCTTTCCGCTCGTCCTGCCAAGTGAAGAAGCCTGCCAGCAGAGTGCCCGAGATGCTGTGGTAGGCACAGGAGATGGCACAGGGAATCACGGCGAGAGCGGCCATGGGATTCATCGCGACGATGGCCGGGGAAGCAAAGAAGTTGCGGGAGAGCACAGTCGCCATACCTGCGTTCTGCATGCCCACCTCGATACTTAACGTGCGACGTTTGGCGGTGTTGAAGCCGAAAGCCTTGCCCACGAAGTAGCCCAGCAGGTAACCTGTGCCGTTGTGCAAGGTCACGACGGCAAGGGTCAGGGCAATCAACTTCAGTCCGTTGGCCTGGAGTTGCGGGTGAACCGTGAAGATGACGCCGCCCACGATGCACGCCAGGCACAGCACACTCACGCCGGGCATGATGCCTTGTATGGTCTGGAAGTCTTTTCTCTTGCCCAGGAAATAGTTGAAAAGGACGCCAAGCGTCACGGGCAGAAGCGTCACGAGCAAGATGTTCTGGAACATTCCCCAAGCATTCACCTCAATCTCAGCGCCGGCGAGCCAGAGCACGAGAAGTGGCGTCACGAACGGCGAAAGGCAGGTGCTGACGGTTGTCATGCCGACGCTATAAGCCACATCGCCTTTGCAGAGGAAGCTCATGATGTTGCTGCTCACCCCTCCCGGGCAGCAGCCCACCAGTATGATGCCTGCCGTCATGAACGGGTCGAGGTGGAAAGCCCTGGCCAGCGTCCACGCCACGAGCGGCATGATGGTGTATTGCGCCACGGCTCCAATTAGGATATCTACGGGCCTGGACAACAGGATGCGGAAGTCCTCGGTAGAGAGCGTGCACCCCATCGTCAGCATGATGAGGCCAAGAATGATGGATGCTCTTTGCCCCTCCTGCACCCAGGCGAAGGTGTTCGGAAAGATGAAGCTGACGACGGCAATCAGGATAATGAACGCGCTCGTGTATCGTGCGAGCCAACGACTTATGTCAAGCAGGATTTTCATAAGGCTATTTCTAACATTGTAAATGAATATGGTGGCAGATACAGGTCTGTCTTGCTTTGTGCTTTGTAAGGTTCAACGACTGGAGCAATCGGCTGGCTGTCGAAGTTATTGCCCAGGTAAGGCTGTCCGTAGAGCAGCGTCTTGGTGCCGGCCTTCAAGTTGCCGAAGCGGCTCAGGTTGAGGTGAGCCTGCTTCGTCTCGTCCGTGGCGTTGCAGAGCTTCACGTAGAGGCGGCGCGTCTTCACATTCAGGACGACCGACTGGCCGTAGTGGCTGTCCTTCACTGGCTGCACAAGGCCGGCCTTGTCACCTTCGAAGCGTACGCAGTCGCCGTAGTAATACTGTCCTGCCGACTGCCCGAACATCTTCTGCACATAGTAGCTGCAGGTCAGGTAGGGACGTTCGTTGTCGAAGTAAATCAGGTCGGGATTCCAGCAGGTATTGCCTTTGCGAGCGAAGAGGGGAGCATAGCTTGTCATGCGCACCACGTCGGCATTCCGCTCTACATGCAGCAGGTAGAGTCCCTCGGCAAGGGCATCGATGAGCTTAGAGTCCTTGGCAGCGTACTCGCCAAGATAGACCTTTGTCTTCCTGTCGCGCGGATAGTTGTCATACTGGCGGTTGTTCAGGAAATACTCACGATGCTCGTAGTAGTGTTCGTCCACGAGAGGCAGCCCGAGCTCGTCGGCAAGTTTCCATCCGTTATCATAGTCGCCGTTGCCCGGATGCGAGCCCGGGCCCACAGTTCCCACGATGACAATCTCGGGATGAGCCTTCGCGATGCGTTCGTACATATACTTGAATCTTTCGATGAAATGGGGAGAAATGAACTCTTCGTTGCCCAGCCCGAGGTATTTCAAGTGGAACGGTTCGGGGTGTCCCTGCTCGGCACGTTTCTTGCCCCAAGTCGTGGTGACGTCGCCGTTGGCCCATTCGATGAGGTCGAGCGCGTCTTGTGTCCACTCGTCCATCTCTTCCATGGGTGCCGCGTCCTGTGTCATGCCCCATCCGCCACCGGCTCCTTGGCACGTCACACCGCAGGGCAGGATAGGCACAGGCTCCATCCCGAGGTCTTCACAAAGCTGGAAGTATTCGTAGTAGCCCAGTCCCATCGACTGATGATAGCCCCAAGTGTTCTTCAGGGGCTTGCGCTCGTGACGCGGTCCGAGCGTCGTCTTCCATCGATATGTGCCCCAGAATCCGTCGCCACCACCGTGCACGACGCAGCCGCCGGGGAATCGCATGAACTTGGGCTTCATGTCGGCAAGCGCCTGAATCAAGTCCTTGCGCAGGCCGTGACCCTTGTAAGTGTCTTGAGGCATCAGCGAAACTTGGTCGATATCGAGCTTTCCCTTGCCCAGTACAAGCAGTTGCAGCACGGCAAACGAACTGTTCTCTGTGGGCGTGAGCGTCGTCGGAATTTGCTGCCAAGCGTTCAAAGATGCCACAACTGTCTGCTCGGCCAGAATCTTCTGTTGCCTGCCTCGACCGCCTGGCTCGAGCAGCACGATGCGAACCTCCTTGTTTCCTCCCTCTACATTACGGAAGAAGGCAGAGAAGTCGTACTTCTGTCCGGCCTTCACAGCAAAGCCATCGAAGCCGCCGTTCTCCATGCCGACGCCTGTCCAGCCGTCGAAGTCGGGGTAATGACCCACGCGTTCGATGTAGAGACGCATGTACGTCGGATTGTTCGGATGCAGCGGATTGTCCATGCGAGGCTCCATCTTGCCCAGCGAGTGGCCGGGGCGTATGAAGCGCCACGACGTGGCAGCGCCCCAGTTGTCACGTTCCATAGGACTATACTCGAACGAGCCGTTCTGCACCATCTCGGCAAAGATGCCGCCGTCGGCAGCAAAGCTGATGTCCTCGAAGAAGATGCCCAGCAGCTCGTCGCTAATCAGTTTGCCGCCCTTCGGAGCCTTCATGGATGCTTTAGCACCATGGCGCACTTCCAATGTGCGGAACATGGCCTGTGCGGCCTCAATGTTAATCATGGCAGCCAAAGCAAAGGCAGCCCAAATCATAATACGTTTCATAATATCTGTTGTCAGTTCTTTGATGCTTTTGCACCTCCGCCTGCGCCTGAGCACCTATGGAGCGCAAGAAAGGCGCGCTTTTTATGCGCGGAGGTCTGTTGTCTTTCCTTTTTCCCTGCAAAGGTACGAATAAGCGAGCGAAAAGCAAAATTTATTTATGCTTTTCCGAGCGAAAGTACCTTCTTGCGCTCAAAAGATGCTCAGGCGCAGGCGGAACGACGCCATAGAATAACGGTTAACGGTTAACGTTTAACGGTTAAAGACAAATCCGTGTTATCCGTATCATCCGAGTCTACTGTGTTCAAATAATATACGAACACTAATCACACGTACCGCCTGCGCCTGAGGCTATGCCGAAGAATTACGCGAACCAAAGGTCGACGGCCGTAGGGGAAGTCAATATTCTTTAACCATTAACCTTTACCCTTTAAAGACTAGTCAGAGTCAGTGAAAGTTCATGTCAACCTCTAGTACTTCTCATGTCAACCTCTATTACTTCTCATAAAGACCTCTATTCTATCCATATAGCTGCTCACGGGGAGCTCCTATGTCCCTCCTGTTGTTGTCCGCTATAAGTTCGGTACTTGTTCGGTACATGTCCGCTTTTCTACCGGACATATACCGGACATATACCGGACAAGTACCGGACATGTATAGGAGATATTACCTTGCCGTTTGCTTGTTCC